>Ga0233425_10000200_pt1 | contig 154981 bp, 112 predicted proteins | sample Watercolumn_Towu_2_FD_181712 | JGI IMG/M metagenome (GOLD analysis project Ga0233425, IMG submission 181712) | Freshwater microbial communities from Lake Towuti, South Sulawesi, Indonesia - Watercolumn_Towuti2014_140_MG | ecosystem: Environmental > Aquatic > Freshwater > Lake | place...
CCGGTACCGCACCTCGTGTCCTGGTTCAAGCCAGCCAAGCCATCGATCGACTCCTTGAGGAAGCCAAACTGGCCGCCTGAAAACTTGACTCATCTGTACAGATCAAGCCTGCTCAAGGCCCCTAGCCATGCAGCACACCCGCCGGCTCATCGAAATCATGGCGCGGCTGCGCCACCCGGAGCAGGGCTGCCCCTGGGATCTGCGGCAGGATTTCGCCAGCCTGATTCCCTACACCCTGGAAGAGGCCTATGAGGTCGCCGATGCGGTGGAGCGGCGTGATTTCGGGGATCTGCGGTCCGAACTGGGGGACTTGCTGCTGCAGGTGGCGTTTTATTCCCGGCTCGCCGAGGAGCAAGGCTTGTTCGACTTCGAGGCGGTGGCCGCCGGCATCTGCGACAAGCTGGTTCGGCGCCATCCCCATGTGTTCGAGGGCGTGGTGTTCGCGACCGACGCGGAGCGCCAGCGCTACTGGGAGGAGTCCAAGATCGACGAGCAGAAAGAGAAATCCGGCGAGATTCCCGACAGCGCCCTGGATGGCGTCGCCGCCAGCCTGCCGGCTTTGATGCAGGCGGACAAGATCCAGAAGAAGGCGGCACGGGTCACCTTCGACTGGCCGGACACCCAGCCGGTGTTCGCCAAGGTGGAAGAGGAGTTCGCGGAATTGCGCAACGCCTTCGAGATGGACGACCAGACCGGGATCGAGGACGAGGTGGGCGATCTGCTGTTCGCGGTGGTGAATCTGGCCCGGCACCTGGACGTCGACGCGGAGTCGGCGCTGCGGGCCAGCAACCGCAAGTTCGGCGATCGCTTCCGTTATATGGAGCGCCGCCTCGGTCCTCGGCCCATGACCGAATGCGAGCCGGAGATGCTGGATACATTGTGGGAGGAGGCCAAGCGGGCCTTGGAACCTCGGCGGTAACGCCATGGCGCTGCAGCTTCACCATGTGCACCGGTGGGATCTGACTCCCGCCGAGGCGATCGCGGTGCAGCGCGATCTCGCTCCCCGCGTCGTCCTCAACGACGACTTGCCCCCCCTCGGTCGGGTCGCCGGTGTCGACTGCGGATTCGAACAGAACGGCAGCCTCACCCGTGCCGCAGTCGCGGTCCTCGATTTTCCCGGCCTCGGTCTGGTCGAGCACGCGGTGGTGCGGATTCCGACCCTATTCCCTTACGTTCCGGGCCTGCTGTCGTTCCGGGAAATTCCCGCCATCCTGGCTGCCCTGGACCAGCTTTGGCAACAGCCGGATCTGATCCTGGTCGATGGCCAGGGTTATGCACATCCCCGCCGCTTCGGCATCGCCTGCCATTTGGGCGTACTCACTGGATTCGCCACCATCGGGGTCGGCAAGACCCGCCTCGTCGGAACTTTCGACCCGCCTGCCAACGAACGGGGGGCCTGGTCACCCCTCAGCGCCAATTCGGAAACCGTCGGTGCCGTGTTGCGCTCGCGTACCGGCGTCAAACCGATCTTCATCTCACCCGGTCACCGGGTGAGTCTGGCGACCGCGCTCGGGCTGGTGGATCGCTGCGTCACCCGCTATCGTCTGCCGGAAACCACCCGCTGGGCGCACCGGCTGGCGTCCGGATGATCAGGCGGCGGTCCTGCGCAGCTCCTGATCGCGGTAGTGAACGTCGACCCAGCAGCGGGGCAGCAGTTCGCCGGAAGGAAACATCAGATCGGCCTTGGCAAAGGTTTCCGGATCCTGCATTTCCTCGCCGTAGTGCAATCTGCCTGCGAGAGTCTTGTGGTTGGGATTGACCAAGTCCTGGATGCCCAGAACTTCGACCAGATGGCCGTCGGATTTGCGTTTTAGGAACATGACACATACCTCCTTCGGGTCGCGTTGAAGGCTTGCCGGACCGGCTCGTCCGGCGACGGACGAGACCCGGAGCGGCAAGGGCTGGAGTGGCTTTCCTGTCTGTTAGACCTTGCTCGATTCGTTTCTATTCGCTGAAGTTCCCGCGCGTGCTGCCGTTAGCAGTGGGACCATGACGGTGTCGGCTCAAGCCGGTTTTCCCCTCGCCGTGCCGCTGCGATGCCGGGCGGGCCGGTGGGGGCTGGAGGGGGCTGGCCGATGCCGTGGCCATGGCGCCATCACCATCCTTGCGGAGTGTTATAAAACCATGGAAAACCACTACGAACTCTCTCAGGAATTCGCCAAATACTTCGAGATCGTGCCCGCGGATACCCCGGAGCTGAGGAGCCAGGCGTACCGGCTCCGCTACCAGGTGTATTGCCTGGAAAACCGGATTCCCGGATTCGATCCGGCCGATTACCCCTCCGGCGAAGAGCGCGACGCCTACGACGACCATGCGCTCCATGTCCTGCTGATGCATCGGCCGACGCAATCGGTGGCGGGGACTTTGCGGCTGGTGATCCACGACGCGTCCGATCCGATGTGGATGTTCCCCATCGAAGAGCACGCCGGCCCGCTGCGATACGCCTTTCGGCCGGCGCCGCTGCGGGAGGCCATCGGGGAGGTCTCGCGTTTCATCCTGTCGGCCCGATTCCGCTGCCGGCGGGGCGAGGGTTCGTTTCCCGACGGCCTGGCGGAAGCGCAGCCGGAGGTGGCCGACGATGCGCGCGACCGCCGCCATGGCCTCCATCCCGTCCTGGGGCTGCTCAAGGCCTTGCTGGAACTGAGCTGGCGGCACCGCATCACGTTCTGGTATGCGGGCATGGAGCCCCGCCTGCAGCGTCGCCTGGAGCGGTTCGGCATGGGCTTGCATCTGGCCGCGCCGGGGATTTCCTATCACGGCACCGTCAATGCCTATTTCAGCTCGGTCGCCGAAGTGATGGGACAATGCCGTGCCCAGTATCCCGAGACCTGGCGATTCCTGACCGACAATGGGAAGATATGGCCGGCCGCGTCCGGACCTAAGGCTGCGACGGGCAGTCACCCGTCTCCGCTTGAGCCGTCATCGACCGGCATGGACGACATGAAGCAGTCAACGCCCACCAGGAACTGACCGGAGCATGGTCGACGCCCGCCCGCCCGACGCCTGTTCAGCCGCCCCGCCCGAGCCGCCATGGTCCGCAGCCGTTCGATACCGCCGGCAGCTGCGGTCGGCGTTGGCGGGCGCATTGCTGTGGCTGGCGCCGGTGGCATACGGCGAAACCCCGGTCGCGGTGGCCGCCCGCCATGCCAGCGCGGCGCTTCCGCTGTCCCGCACCACCCTGGCCGCCATTTTCGGGATGCGGCTCACCACCTGGCCCGATGGAACCCCCATCCGGGTGTTCGTGCTGAAGGACGACGATCCTCTCCATGTCGTCTTCTGCAAGCAGGTCCTCCACGTGTTTCCCCATCAGATGCGCGCCGCCTGGGACCGTCTGGTGTTCTCGGGAACCGGGCGCGCGCCGGAACCGGTGGAGAACATGGAGGAGATGCGGTCCCGCCTCAGGTCGACCGAAGGCGGTGTCGGGTACTTGAACACGGACATGATCGATGAATCGCTCGCCATTATTCCGTTACGCTGACGCTCGCGGCGCACCGCGAAACCGGGCGTTGCCGAGGTCGGCCCGGTGTCGTGCCGGCCTGCTGTGGCTGCTGGCCGGCGCCTGGCCGGCTGCTTCCGGCGCTTTGGAACTCGGCGGCGTGCAAATTCACGGATTCGTCACCCAGGGGCTGTTTCACACCTCCCATAACCGCCAATTCGGGCACAGCGACCAGGGTGTCAGCCCGGATTTTACCGAAGTGGGGCTCAATGGCTCCTGGTCGCCCTTGCCCAGGCTGCGGCTTTCCCTTCAGTTGCTGTCGCGCTGGGCCGGGGCGGGCCACGAAGGATCGCCCCAGGTGGATTTCGGGTTGCTGGATTACGCCCCCATCGACAGCGAGGACTACCGCTTCGGGTTCCGCCTGGGAAGGGTGCGAATTCCTTACGGGCTCTACAACGACACCCGCGACGTGGCCTTCACCCGGCCCAGCATCCTGTTGCCCCAGTCCATTTATCCGGAACGGACCCGCGATTACACCCTGTCCGCCGACGGCGGCGTGCTGTATGGGGAACTGCGCGGCGGTTTCGGCAGCGTGCTGGCGGAGTTCATGACGGCGGTTCCCCGTACCGACGACCGGGCCACCGAACTCGCCATCCTCGGTCGGCGTTTTCCCGGCCATCTGGATGCGGAACCGGTGTTCATCGGGCGGCTCGCCTACGAATCGCCGGAAGGCGGTTTGCGTCTGGCGGTGACGGCGGTGGACGCATCCACCCGCTACCGGCCGCTGCGCGGGGAATCGCCCGAATTGCGCAGGGCGACCGACGTGTTCACGCCGTGGGTCTTCTCGGCCCAATATCAGACCGAGCGGTGGACCTTCACCAGCGAGTACTCCCTGCGGCCGATCAAGAAGGACGGGTTCGGCCTCCCGTTCGACTACTCCATCCACGGGGAGGGCTATTATTTCCAGGCGGCTTACCGGTTCGCGCCCAAGTGGGAGGCGATGGTGCGCTATGACGCCCTCTATAACGACCGCGACGATCCGTACGGCTATCAGCTGGAAAAGGATACCGGCGGCGCTGTCGCCGGACATTCCCAATTCGCCCAGGACTGGACGGTCGGGCTGCGCTACGACATCACCCCGTCCATCATGGCGCGCGCCGAATACCATGCCGTGACCGGCAGCGCCTGGCTGCCGCAGCAGGACAATCCCGACCCGGAGGTGATCCGCAAGCACTGGGACATGTTCGCGGTACTGGTCTCGTTCCGGTTTTAACCCGGCATCCGCGGCCGGCCGTACAGCAGGTAGCCGGCCGCGATGCCGATGTCCGCAGGAAGCGTCACGACCGTCATGGCGATCACCGGCCATTCCATGATCGCAAGGCCATAGATCAGCCAGGACACTTCGAAGTACAACAGGGCGATCACCAGCGCCGGAGAGAAGTCACCGGCGCTGCGGGTGCGGAACACCCGGAAGCACTGAACGTAGATGCCCGCCGATATCAGCAGGGCAGCGATCGTACTGTTGATGCGAAACAAATTCGGCCAATCCCATTCCATTTCTTCTCCCCGCTGGTTATCTTCGTCGGATATCGGTGTGAATGGCGCATGACCGGTCGCGGCAACCGGTTTGATGAGTCATTGTCCCGTCAATGGTACACGTGTCTGTTCGGTGGTGTCGGGGGATGCTACCGTATTTGCCGTTCGGTGAAGTGGTTTCGAGTGTCATGAAGACCGCGTGAGGCTGAAGGGCCGGCGGAGTTCAATGAATCCGCGCCGTCCGTCACGAGATGAGAGATTCCATGGAACAGCCCCATCGACTCCGACGTTTTTTCAGCCTCAAATGGAAGGTCTCGCTGTCGATCGGGCTGCTGTTCCTGGTTCTGAGCGGCTGCTTCGTCAGTTTCAACTACCTCGAGATGCGCCGCCAGTTCGGCGAGCGGCGCGGCAGCCTGCAGCGCCAGTACGCGCTCCAGGCCCAAGGCTTGCTGGATCTGTCCGCCCGCCGCCTGACCCAGCTCGGCACCATGGTGGCTTCCCTGTCCGGCATACAAAGTGCCCTCCCGGCGAGTGGACGCACAGATTTTTCCGGCACCTCGCTCGATGCCTTGTCCAGCATCCTGCAGTTGAGCATGGGGGTGGAGACCATCGAACTGGTCGATGCCGCCGGAGTTGCCCTTTGGGAACAACCGATGCCGGCCCGCGCTCACAGCGGCCGGTTCGTCGACGCGGTGCGCGCCGTGGTGGCGACGGAGCGGCCGGAGGTGTTGATCGACTGCACGGAGACCTGTCTGCAATACGCCATAGTACCGGTGATGGGGCGGGATCTGAGCGGTGCCGGGGCGCTGATCCTGGGGATTTCCCTGGCCGACGTGGTGCTGGATTTCCAGCGGGTTTCCGGAACCGATCTGGGGTTGATCGTGGAAACCCAGCCGGACGCCGATCCTATTTCCGATGCCGCCCGCTGGCTGGAACCCTGGCATGCCAACGTGGTGGCGTTGACCAATTTCGACCGTTACATCGATCTGCTGTGGCGGTTGACGCCGGAAGTCGGCCGGCTCGAGCAGCTGCGCCAGCCCACCCAGGTGCAGTTCGGCGACCGGGATCTGGAACTGCAGCTGTTTCCCTTGACCGGCTTCGGCCGCGACCATGGCCATCTGCTGGTGATCGCCGACATCACCGAAGCCATGGGACAGATCCGCTCGGCGGTGAAGCGGGGATTGCTGCTGGGCGGTGGCGGCTTCGGGGCGTCGCTGGTGGTGCTGGTGATCATCTTGTGGCGGCCTCTGTCGCGCATCCGGCGCGCCACCGAATTCCTGCCTCGGCTGGCCGAAGGCGAATTTCAGGAGGTGCGGGCCGGAATCGTCGAATCGGGGCCTTATGGCTGGTTCAGCGATGAGGTCAACGTGCTCAACGACACCACGGTGGCTCTTTCGCGGCAACTGGAGCGGCTTAACGCCGAGGTTGCCGAGCGCATGCGGGAAATCACCGCCGAACGCAATCTGGTGACTCAGGTGCTGGATTCGGCCCAGGTCATCATCCTCACCCAAGACAGCGAACTGGGCATCCTGCGCGTCAACCGCCATGGCAGCAAGCTGCTGGGTTTGCAGGACCACGCGGTGTATTTCCCCGACCTGCTGGAACCGCCCAGCGCGCGGGATCTGATGGCAGCCTGGCTGATGGAGTTGATTGCCGGCAAGCGCGACCATTTCGAGGCGGAATTGGACGTTCGCTGCAGCGACGGCAATGTCATCGACGTGGTGTGGCAGCACTCCCGGCTGCCGGACGGCGACGGCGCCAATCCGGTGATCCTGTCGGTAGGAATGGACATCACCGCCCGCAAGGCGGCGGAAGTGCGGCTGGCCTGGCTGGCCGACCATGATCCGCTGACCGGTCTGTACAACCGCCGCCGCTTCGAGGAGGAACTGGAACACGCCATCCAGTTGACGACCCGCTACGGTCATGCCGGCGCCCTGGTCTTTCTCGACCTGGACCAGTTCAAATACGTCAACGACACCAGCGGACACCGGGCCGGCGACGACTTGCTGAAGTCGCTCAGCACTTCGCTGCCAGGACTGTTGCGGGCCGAGGACATCGTGGGCCGGCTGGGAGGGGACGAGTTTGCCATCATCCTCAACCAGGTCGACCGCGAAGGGGCCATCGACGTCGCCAAGAAGATCCAGGCCCACGTCGCCGCCATGGAACTGTCGGTGGGGGAGCGGACCCATAAGGTCACCGCCAGCCTCGGCATCGCCCTGTTCCCGGAGCACGGCAAGGACGTCCAGGAACTGCTGGCACGCGCCGATCTGGCCATGTACCAGGTCAAGGACAGCGGTCGCGGTGGCTGGTACGTGCTGTCCAGCGACGATCAGAGCCAGCAGCTGATGAATGAGCGGGTGCTGTGGAAGCAGCGGCTGGAACGGGCGATCGCCGACGACCGTTTCCTGCTGTACGTGCAGCCCATCGTCGCGGTTGCCGATTTGTCGGTTACCCACTACGAGGTGTTGTTGCGCATGCGGGGTGACGACGGCAACATTCTGGGCCCTACCCAGTTCATCAGCGTGGCGGAGCGGTCCGGATTGATCCACGACATCGACCGTCTGGTGCTGGCCAAGTCGATCCGCGCGCTGGCCCAGGCTCACGCCTGTGGCATGGGGTTGACGTTCACCGTCAACCTGTCGGCCCATGCTTTCAATGATCCCAGCCTGGTGGGCCATTTGGAGCAGCACTTGCGGGAGGCCCGGCTGGACCCGCGCTGGGTGGTGCTGGAAATGACCGAAACCGCCGCCTTGTCCGATTTGGTGGCGGCGCGCCGCCTGATGGAGCGGATCAACGCCCTGGGATGCCGATTCGCCCTGGATGATTTCGGGACCGGCTTCTCCTCGTTCTTTTACCTCAAGCACCTGCCGTTCGATTTCATCAAGATCGACGGCTCCTTCATCAGCAACCTGCCGGAACGCCCCGACGACCAGGTTTTGGTCAAGGCCATGGCCCAGATTGCCATGGCCTACCGCAAGAAATGTGTCGCCGAGCACGTCGACGCGGGAGCCACCATGGACTTGCTCAGAGAATTTCAGATCGACTTCGCCCAAGGCTATTACCACGGCCGACCCATCCCCATCGAGCAAATGCTCGCCTCTGCTCCATCCCGTTCTTTTGCCGCGTCACGCTGACCCGCTGACGCGGTGCCCGTGGCTGTTTAGGTGCCGTCGGCGGGGCCTGTTGCCCACACGGTCTTGAGCGCTGCGGTCCGATTCGCGCGGACCCTGTCAGTAATTTTTACAGCGGTTTCGGCGCTGATGCCGGTGTGGCCGGCGGCGTTGGAGCCGGAGTAAGACGCTGCCGATTACCCCCCGGAGAGTCTTTGCCCCTTTGAAATGCAAGATGTATCCATCGGCGGGGAGCTTCCGGCAACGAAGCTTCTCGCGCTATGCGGCTCGGCAATGAGGCGAAACAAGCGGCGGCGGGACGATAGGTGGCGTGGTTCCCGCGGAATGCGGCGGCGAGTGTAGGAGGTGATTTGGCGGAGTCCGGCTCCGAAAGTCGTCGAAATGTCAATGGATTTTACATACAGGCGAATAAATGCATGATTGGTAAGGTTTAGTTCGAAGCAAGTAGTTGAGTTTATTGATTGGTTTTGTTGTTGGCATAGAGAAAGCTTCTCATTTGACGGCGTGTCCAGAGTGTGCATCTCCGCTCCCAGCGGCGTTCCATCAAACGATGCTGCGCTCAGGCGTGACAGCTGGCGGCGGGATGCCCTCGCTGCAGGACCCGAAACCTGTCCGCAGCAACCTAGCCATCCCGAGTGTTCTGCCGCAGAAGCGCTGCGGCAGCGCACGGTCCGGACTGCAACGGTCCGCGCCACCTCTCGCTCCCCGCCCCCATCCCAGCCGGACTGGGGCACCGACACCGCCATGTCTTGAGACTAAGAGCTGCCAGGGAAGACCCCCTCATAACCCTATCGCCGCTCGGCGTGGAGGCTTTCAATGGCCAAGTTCATCCGGTCCGATCTCGACTTCATCCTGCGCCAAATCAAGATCGCGGAGCAGCACGCCGCGGGCGCCAATCTCCTCGATCTGGTGCCCAATACGGAAGTGGGTTTCGGTTTGCGAACGCTCGATGGGTCGTTCAACAACCTGGTACCGGGACAGACTGGATTCGGGGCCGCCGACCTGACCTTTCCGCGCTTGCTGCAACCGGTATTCCGCAACGACCAGGACGGCGACAGCATCGACCTCAACGGACCGGCTCCGGGCGGCTTGCTCACCAATACCGACTACTCCCAGCCCGGCAATGTGGTCGACGCCGACCCGCGCCTCATCAGCAACCTGATCGTCGACCAGAGTCTCGCCAATCCGGCCGCCGTCGCGGCCGCCGCCGCAGTCGACGGCTCCGCGGTGGTGACCGGCACCCGCCTCGACGGCACCCCCTTCGATACCCATTTCATCCCCAATGTGGCACCGGACGAAGGATTGTCGGCTCCCTTCAACCAGTGGATGACCTTCTTCGGCCAGTTCTTCGACCATGGCCTGGATCTGGTGAACAAGGGCGGCAGCGGCACGGTGTTCATCCCGCTGCAGCCGGGCGATCCGCTCTACGTCGAGGGCGGTCCCAGCAACTTCATGGTACTCACCCGCGCCACCAACCAGCCGGGCCCCGACGGCATCCTCGGCACCGCCGACGATGTCCACGAACACGTCAACCAGACCTCACCCTTCGTCGACCAGAATCAGACCTACAGCTCCCATCCTTCCCACCAGGTCTTCCTGCGGGCCTACGAATTGGATGGCGGGGGCAGCCCGCAAGCCACCGGCAAGCTGATCGTCAACCGCGACCTGGGAGCGGATGGCGTCTACGGCACGGCCGATGACGCCACGCTGGGCGGCATGGCGACCTGGGCCGTGGTCAAGGCACAGGCGCGCGACCTGCTGGGCATCAACCTCACCGACGCCAACGTGGGCGACGTACCGTTATTGGCCGCTGATGCGTACGGCAATTTCATCCGGGGACCGAACGGTTTCCCTCAGGTGGTGATCCGCACCGGCAACGGTCCCGACGGCATCGCGGGGACTGCGGATGACACCACCATCCTGGTGGAAGGCAACCCGGCGGCGCCGATCGACCTGACCAACGCCGTCGGCACCGGCCATCCCTTCCTGGCCGACATCGCCCATGCCGCGAATCCCTTCGACGCCCAGACCGGTGCGCCTCTGGCCGCCGACGGCGATACCGCGATCGGCCTGTCGCAGCCGGGCACTTATGACAATGAGCTGCTGGACGCCCATTACATCGCCGGTGACGGCCGGGTCAACGAGAACATCGGCCTGACCGCCGTGCACCACGTGTTCCACTCCGAGCACAACCGGCTGGTCGAAGCCACCAAGGCCGAGCTCTTGGCATCGGGCGACGTCGGCTTTCTGAATGAATGGCTGGTCACGCCGGTCGGCACCATTCCTGCCGATCCTTCCAGCCTGCAATGGAACGGCGAGCGGCTGTTCCAGGTGGCCAAGTTCGGCACCGAGATGCAGTACCAGCACCTGGTGTTCGAGGAATTCGCCCGCACCATCCAGCCCCAGGTCGACGCCTTCCTCGATTTCAACGACACCATCAATCCGGCGATCTTCGCCGAGTTCGCCCACACGGTTTACCGTTTCGGCCATTCCATGCTGACCGAGACCATCGACCGGCTCAGCCCCAGATTCGGCTCCAGCGAGATCGGCCTGATCCAGGCCTTCCTGAACCCGCTGGAATTCGCCGCCAGCGGACTGACGCCGGAGCAGGCCGCCGGCGCCATCGTGCGCGGCACCACCCGCCAAGTGGGCAACGAGATCGACGAATTCGTGACCGACGCCTTGCGCAACAACCTGGTGGGCCTGCCACTCGACCTGGCGGCCATCAACATCGCCCGCGGCCGTGATACCGGCATCCCCTCCCTCAACGCGGCGCGCCGGGAATTCTACGAGGGGACCGGCGACGCCCAGCTGACGCCTTACGTCAGCTGGGCCGACTACATGCAGCATCTCAAGCATCCGGAGTCGCTGGTCAACTTCATCGCCGCCTACGGCACCCATCCGACCATCACCGGCGCCACCACGCTGGAGGCCAAGCGGGCCGCCGCCGGACTGATCGTCCTGGGCGGCGCCGGCGAACCTGCCGACCGGCTCGACTTCCTGCACAGCACCGGCAGCTGGGCGAGCGGCGCCGGCGGAGTGACCATCACCGGGCTGGACGAGGTCGATCTATGGATCGGCGGCTTGGCGGAAGCCAAGATGCCGTTCGGCGGGATGCTCGGCTCCACCTTCAACTTCGTGTTCGAGACCCAGCTCGAAGCCCTGCAGGACGGCGACCGGCTGTATTACCTGCACCGCACGGCGGGACTGAACTTCCTCAAGGAGCTGGAGAACAACTCTTTCGCCAAGCTGATTCAGCTCAACACCGACGCGACCCACCTGCCGTCGCTGGTGTTTACGACGCCCGGGCTGATCCTCGAAATCGACCCGTTGGCCCAGTTCAATGCCGGGCTGGGCGGCGCCGACCCGGCCGACCCGTCCCTGCTGGTTCCCCTGGTGATCCGGGACGATCCGGCCACAGTCGGCGCCGACACCGACTACCTGCAATACACCGGCGATCAGCACGTCGTGCTCGGCGGCACCGCCGGCAACGACACCCTCATCGCCAGCATCGGCGACGACACCCTGTACGGCGACGCCGGCAACGACCGGCTGGAAGGCGGCTACGGCAACGACATGATCGAGGGCGGGCCCGGCGACGACATCATCACCGACCTGGGCGGCGACGACGTCCTCAAGGGCGAGGAGGGCAACGACGTCATCCACGGCGGCAACGGCATCAACCTGATCCTGGCAGGTCCCGGCAAGGACTTCATCATCACCGGCGAGGACTCGACCGAAACCTTCGCCGGCCTGGGCGACGACTTCATCCTGGGCAGCCGGCTCGATGCCTTCCCCACCGGCAACGAGGGCAACGACTGGATCGAACTGGGCCTGCAGGACGGTGCGGCGGGCGACAACTTCGATCCCTTCGGCCAGGATCCCGTGGTCGGCCACGACGTGTTCCTGGGGGATGGCGGCTTCGATGAGGTCTTGGGCGAGGGTGGCGACGACATCGCGGTCGGCAGCGAAGGTCCCGACAAATACATCGGCATGTCCGGCTACGACTGGGTTACGTACAAGGACGACCGCTTCGGCGTCAATGCCGACATGTTCAAGAATGCCTTCAACGACGCCCCGCTGCCGGCCTCCATCGCCTCGATCGGCGCCCGCTACGCCCAGACCGAAGGTCTGTCCGGCTCCGCCCATGGCGACATCCTGCGGGGCGACGACGCGACGGCCGCCTTGCTGGCGACCGCCGGCTTCACCGGCAGCGTGCTCACCAACTTCGGCCTGATCAGCGGATTGCGGGATTTGGTCGGCACGGCGGCGGACGGAGCCGACGGCATCGCCGGCACCGCCGACGACCGTTACGACGGCGGCAACATCCTCCTGGGCGGCAGCGCCAGCGACCTCATCGAGGGCCGCGGCGGCGACGACGTGATCGACGGCGATGCCTGGCTCAACGTACGCATCAGCGTGCGCGCCAACATCGACGGCAGCGGCGCCGAGATCGCCAGCTACGACAGCATGATTCCGCTGATGCCGCTGATGCTGAACGGTACCTATAACCCGGGCCAGCTGGTCATCGTGCGGGAAGTGCTGACGGACGATGCCAGCTACGACACCGCCATGTACTCAGGCAACTCGATCGATTATTCGGTGGTGCAGGAAGCCGACGGCAGCTACACCGTCACCCATCTGGATCCCGCCGCCTTAACCGGCATCGGCGTCGACGGCACCGACCGGCTGACCGGCATCGAACGCCTGCAGTTCAACGACGTGGCCTGGGACCTCGCCCCCGGCATCAACTTGGGGCCGGATGGGCTCGTCGCGATACTCGACGCGAACGGTGTCGCCGACGATACCCCGATCACCGGCCAGGTGCTCACCGCCTCCATCGCCGGCGTGACCGATCCCGACAACCCGGCCGGCACCATCACCGGCCCCGTGAGCTATTACTGGCAGTTCGAGCGCATCCCCGGCTCCGGGCTGTTCGAGGACATCAGCGTGGGCCTGGCGCCGCGGGGCGCCCCCAGCGCCATCGGACCGACCCTGACGGTGACGCCCGATCTGGAAGGCTCGGCGCTGCGGGTCAAGGCCCATTACCAGGATGCCAACGGCGTGCTGGAAACCGTCTATTCCGCACCCACCCTGGCGGTGGGTGCCGGTACCCCGCCGCCGGGACCGGCCACCCTGCTGAACGGGCCACAGAATGGCATCGTCAGTCCCGGCGTGCACTTCCTGGGATCCGACCTGCAGTTCATCCTGGACCAGATCAAGATCTCGGAGTCCCACGCCGCCGGCCAGGAGCTGCTCGGTCTGCTGCCCAACGGCCGCATGGCGCTTGGCCTGCGCACGGTCGACGGATCCTTCAACAACCTGGTGCAGGACCAGACCGAGTTCGGCGCTTCGGACAACGTGTTCCCGCGCCTGCTCGATCCGGCGTTCCGCGACGGCGACCTGTTCGATCCGGACGGCCCCGGACCGGCTCCGGCGGTACCAACGAGCTACACCCAGACCAGCGGGGTGGTGGCCGATTCCCAGCCGCGCACCGTCAGCAATCTGATCGTCGACCAGACCGCCAGTAATCCCGCCGCGGTGGTGGCGGCGGCCCAGACCGTCGGGGCCGGCCTGGTCGACGGCGTGCGCGCCGATGGCACCCCGTTCCAGACCTTCTTCATCCCCAACGTGGCGCCCGACGAGGGCTTGTCGGCACCCTTCAACGCCTGGATGACCTTCTTCGGCCAGTTCTTCGACCACGGCCTGGATCTGGTCAACAAGGGTGGCAGCGGCACCGTGTTCATCCCGCTGCAGCCGGACGATCCGCTCTATGTGGATGGCAGCCCGACCAACTTCATGGTGCTGACCCGCGCCACCAACCAGCCGGGACCGGACGGGGTTCTGGGCACGGCGGACGACATCCACGAGCACACCAACCAGACCTCGCCCTTCATCGACCAAAACCAGACCTACAGTTCCCATCCTTCCCACCAGGTGTTCCTGCGGGCTTACGAATTCGACGGCGGCGGCCGGCCGCTGGCGACCGGCAAGCTGATCGTCGACCGCGACCTCGGACCCGACGGCACCTACGGCACCGCCGACGACACAGTGCTGGGCGGCATGGCGACCTGGGCGACGGTGAAGGCTCAGGCGCGCGACCTGCTGGGGATCAATCTCACCGATGCCGACGTGTTCAACGTGCCGCTGCTGGCGACCGATGCCTACGGCCAGTTCCTGCGCGGCCCCAATGGCTTCCCCCAGGTGGTGATGAAGGGGATCGACGGCATCGCCGGCACGACCGATGACATCCTGCTGGAAGGCAACCCGGCGGCGCCCATCAGTCTCGCCGATGCGGTGCGCACCGGACATGCCTTCCTCGACGACATCGCCCACGCGGCGGCGCCCTCGGCCGGCTTGGTTCCGGATGCCGACACGGTGGCGGGAACCGCACCGGAGGCTGGGGCTTACGACAACGAGTTGCTGGATGCCCACTACATTGCCGGCGATGGCCGGGTGAACGAGAACATCGGGCTCACCACCGTGCACCACGTGTTCCATTCCGAGCACAACCGGCTGGTGGAACACACCCAGGCGGTGGTGCTGGAGACCGCTGCCGGCGGCGACGTGGCCTTCCTCAACGAATGGCTGTTGACTCCCGTCACGGCGCTGCCGGCCGATCTCTCCACCCTGGACTGGAACGGCGAGCGGCTGTTCCAGGCGGCCAAGTTCGGCACCGAAATGCAATACCAGCACCTGGTGTTCGAGGAGTTCGCCCGCACCATCCAGCCCAATATCGACGCCTTCATTCCCAACCTGCAGAACTACCAGACCGAGATCGATCCCTCCATCGTCGCCGAGTTCGCCCACACGGTGTACCGGTTCGGCCATTCCATGCTGACCGAGACCATCGACCGGCTCGATCCGAACTTCCAGAACAGCGAGATCGGGCTGATCCAGGCCTTCCTCAACCCGTTGGAGTTCGCCGCCAGCGGGCCGACAGCGGAAGCGGCGGCCGGCGCCATCGTGCGCGGGGTCACCCGCCAGGTGGGCAACGAGATCGACGAGTTCGTCACCGACGCCCTGCGCAACAACCTGGTGGGCCTGCCTCTCGACCTGGCCGCCATCAACCTGGCGCGCGGCCGCGATGTCGGCATTCCTTCGCTGAACGCGGCGCGGCGCGAGTTCTACAACGACAGCGGCGACAGCAACCTGAAGCCGTATGCCAGTTGGGGCGAGTTCGTCCAGCATCTGAAGCACCCGGAGTCGCTGGTCAACTTCATCGCCGCCTACGGCACCCATCCGCTCATCACCGCCGCGGCCACCCTGGACGAGAAACGCGCCGCGGCCAGCCTCATCGTGTTCGGCGGCGTGGGCGAGCCGGCCGACCGCACCGACTTCCTCATGAGTCAGGGCGCTTGGGTCAGCGGCGTCAACGGCGTCACCACCACCGGCCTGGACGCGGTGGATTTCTGGATCGGCGGCTTGGCGGAGATGAAGATGCCGTTCGGCGGCATGCTGGGATCGACCTTCAACTTCGTGTTCGAGAACCAGATGGAGAAGCTGCAGAACGCCGACCGTTTCTATTACCTGGAACGGACCGCGGGCCTCAACTTCGTCACCGAGCTGGAGAACAACTCCTTCGCCAAGCTGGTGATGGCCAACACCGACGCGACCCATCTGCCGGGCTTGATGTTCCAGACCAATCTGATCCTGGAGGCGGATCAGACCCGGCAGTTCAACGAGACCGTCATTCCCGGTCCCGACGGCATCCTGGGCACGCCCGACGACCTTCCGGCCAATGCCGATCCGGCCGGCGACAATCCCCTGCTGCCGCTGGTGGTGCGCGACGATCCGACCACGCCCGGCGTCGATCTCAATTACCTGAAATACACCGGCGACGAACACGTGGTGCTGGGCGGCACCGGCGGCGCCGACACCCTCATCGCCAGCATCGGCGACGACACCCTGTGGGGCGACGGCGGCAACGACCGCATGGAGGGCGGCCACGGCAACGATCAGCTTCGCGGCGGTGCCGGCGACGACATCCTCACCGACATGGGCGGCGACGACAACATCCAGGGCGACGACGGCAACGACGTCATCCATGCCGGCAACGGACTCAACCTGGTACTGGGCGGTTTCGGCAATGACTTCATCGTGACCGGGGAGGACGCCTCGGAAGCATTCGGCGGGCCCGGCAACGACTTCATCCTGGGCGGCAACGCCAACGAACAGGACATGGGCAACGAGGGCGACGACTGGCTCGAAGGCGGCCTCCTGGACGGCAGTCCCGGAGACAACTTCGATCCTTTGGGGCGCGACCTGGTGATCGGCAACGACGTCTACAGGGGCAGCGGCGGGCCGGACATCATGAATGCCGAGGGCGGCGACGACATCATGATCGGCAGCAGCGGTCCGGGTGACAAATATCTGGGCGCCTCCGGCTTCGACTGGGCCACCTTCAAGGACGACCAATTCGGAGTGAGCATAGACCTCGACGTGCGGGCCTTGAACGTGGCGCCGGTGCCGGTGGCGGCCGGCATCGTCGCCCGCTTTTCCCAGGTGGAAGGCCTGTCGGGGTCGCCCCACAGCGATTTCCTGCGGGGCGACAATGTCGATGCCCTCACCATCGGCCTGGCCGGTACTCAGGGCAGCGTGCTGACCAACTTCGGCCTGATCGGCGGCTTGCGGGAGCTGGTCGGTACTGCCGGCAATGGTGCCGATGGCTTGGCCGGCACGTTGGATGACCAATTCGGCAGCGGCAACATCATCCTCGGCGGCGACGGCAGCGATCTCATCGAAGGCCGTGGCGGCGACGACCTGATCGACGGCGACGCCTGGCTTGACGTCTATATCAGCGTGCGCGCCAACGCCGACGGCAGCGGCGCGGAAATCGCCCGCTACGACAGCATGGTGCCGCTGGTGCCGCTGATGCTGAACGGCACCTACAGCGCTGGCCAGCTGACCATCGGCCGCGAGATTCTGCCCGGTGGGGGCGGCTTCAACTTCGACACGGCCGCTTTTTCCGGCAACCTCGCCGACTACACCATCGCGGTCAACGGGATCATCGTCGATCCCGCCCTGCCGCTTAGCATCGGCCCCAACGACGTCGTCACCGTGACCGACACCGTCGGCGTGGCCGGAATTCCGGACGGCAGCGATCGGCTGACCCACGTCGAGCGGCTGCAGTTCAATGACCAGTCGGTGACCCTGGTTCCCGGCCTCAACAGCGATCCTCAGGGGTTGCTGACGGTCAGCGACACCACCCCCGAGGTTGGGGCGCCGGTGACCGCCTCGATCGCCGGTGTGACCGATGCCGACAATAGCTCCAGCGGCGGCGCGATCACCGGACCGGTTAGCTACTTTTGGCAGGTCGACCGCGGCACCGGGGTGTTCGAGGACATCGTCATCGCCACCGGCGTGGGCACGGAGGTCGTCACCGGCGAGAGCTTCACCCCCACCGCCGACCTCGGCGGCTTGAGCCTCCGCGCCAAGGCCATCTACGAGGATGAGCACGGCGTGCTGGAAACCGTGTACTCGGCGCCGACCGCGCCGATCGCGCCGGTATCGGTCAACGACGCGCCGGTGGTCGTCAGCCCCATGGTGATCAGCGACACCACGCCCACGGAAGGCCAGCCCCTCGCCGTTACCCCGGCCATCATCACCGATGGCGACGGCACGGCGAATGCGGTGTTCACCCTGCAGTGGCAATCCTCGGCCGACGGCATCGCCTGGACCAACATCGCCGGCGCGACGGGGACCGACTTCACGCCGGGCCTGGCGCAGCGCGGACTGATGCTGCGGGTGGTGACCAACTACACCGACGACCTGGGAACCCCGGAAACCGTCGCCTCGGCGGCGACCGACCCGGTCGGCAGCCTGCTCATCGGCAATGCGGCCAACAACACCCTGATCGGCACCGCCTTCTCCGACGAACTGCGGGGCCTCGGCGGCAACGACATCCTCAACGGCACCGCCGGCGCCGACCTCATGATCGGCGGCACCGGCAACGACACCTACTTCGTGGACAACCCGGGCGATGTGGTGACCGAAGCAGCCGGCGAGGGGACCGACACCATACAGACCTCGCTGGCCGCCTACACCCTGGCTGCCGACTTCGAGAACCTCGTGTTCATCGGTGCGGGCAGCTTCACCGGTACCGGCAATGCGTCGACCAACGCCATCACCGGCGGAGCCGGCAGCGACACCCTGAGCGGATTGGACGGCAACGATTCCCTCAACGGCGCGGCCGGCGTGGACAACCTCGTCGGTGGCCTCGGCAACGACACCTACTTCGTTGACAACGTGGGTGACGCCATCACCGAACTGGCGGGCGAAGGTACGGATACCGCCAGGGCTACCTCTGCCGCCTACACGCTGGGCGCCAACGTCGAAAACCTGGTGTTCACCGGAGTCGGCAACTTCGCCGGCACCGGCAACGAATTGGCCAACGGGATCACCGGCGGAGCCGGCAGCGACACGCTGACCGGCCTGGGCGGCAACGACTCCCTCAACGGCGCAGCCGGCGCGGACAACCTCATCGGTGGCCTCGGCAACGACACCTACTTCGTTGACAACGTGGGTGACGCCATCACCGAACTGGCGGGCGAAGGTACGGATACCGCCAGGGCTACCTCTGCCGCCTACACGCTGGGCGCCAACGTCGAAAACCTGGTGTTCACCGGAGCCGGCAACTTCGCCGGCACCGGCAACGAATTGGCCAATGGCATCACCGGCGGTACCGGCAACGACACCCTCAGCGGCTTGGGCGGCAACGACACCCTGAACGGCGGCGCCGGAGCCGATGCCCTGATCGGCGGACTCGGCAACGACACTTACTGGGTCGACAACGCCGGTGATGTGGTTACCGAACTGGCTGGGGAAGGAACGGATACGGTGCGTTCCACACTGGGGGCCTACGTCCTGGGCGCCAACGTCGAAAACCTGGTGTTCACCGGTGCCGGCGATTTCGCCGGCACCGGCAACGAACTGGCCAATGGAATCACCGGCGGTACCGGCAACGACACCCTCAGCGGCTTGGGCGGCAACGACACCCTGAACGGCGGCGCCGGAGCCGATGCCCTGATCGGCGGGCTCGGCAACGACACTTACTGGGTCGACAACGCCGGTGATGTGGTTACCGAACTGGCTGGGGAAGGAACGGATACGGTGCGTTCCACTCTGGGGGCCTACGTCCTGGGCGCCAACGTCGAAAACCTGGTGTTCACCGGGGCGGGCAACTTCGCCGGCGCCGGCAACGAACTGGCCAACGGGATCACCGGCGGTACCGGCAACGACACCCTCAGCGGCCTGGGCGGCAACGACACCCTGAATGGCGCGGCCGGAGCCGACGCACTGATCGGCGGGCTCGGCAACGATACCTACATCGTCGACAACGCCGGCGACACCGTCACGGAACTGGCCGGGCAAGGGACGGATGCGGTGCGCACCACCCTTACCTCCTACACCCTGGGCGCCAACCTGGAGAGCCTGGTGTTCATTGGCGCGGGCAACTTCGCCGGCACCGGCAACGAACTGGCCAATGGAATCACCGGCGGTGCCGGCAGCGACACCTTGATCGGCCTGGGCGGCAGCGACACCCTCAATGGGGCGGCGGGGGCGGACAACCTCGTCGGCGGGCTCGGCAACGATATCTACATCGTTGACAACGCCGGCGACGCGGTCACCGAAGCTGCCGGCGAAGGCACCGATACGGTGCGGACGACCCTGGCCGCCTACAGTCTCGGTGCCAACCTGGAGAACCTGTTGTTCATCGGTGCAGGCAATTTCGCCGGAACCGGCAACGAACTGGCCAACGCTATCACCGGCGGCGCCGGAAACGACACCCTGAACGGCGCAGCCGGCAACGACAACCTGATCGGCGGGGACGGCTCGGACACCCTAATTGGCGGTATCGGAGCCGATATCCTCAATGGCGGTGCCGGCAACGACTTCCTGGTGTTCACCGCGGGCTTCGGCAACGACGTGGCGCAGGGTTTCGATGCCGATGCGGCGGGCGGGCAGGACCTTCTGGACATCTCCGCCCTGGGAATCACGGCCGCCAGCTTCGCGGCGGACGTGACCATCCAGGACCTGGGCAACAACACCCTGGTCACCATCGGTACCGACACCATCACCCTCGTCGGGGTCAATGGCGTGGGTGCGAACACCATCACCCAAGCCGATTTCGTTCTGGCGTGACGGTTTGCGGCTGCTCGGCGGCGCCGTGAGGCGCCCCGGGTACCGCCTTTTTCACGTTATCCGGTCTTGTGACAGGGGCATCAGCAACAACCGCAGGAGGTACTCCCCATGTTCTTCACAACAGCGTCATCCAAAACCCGGCTGAAAGCAGCCGAGCGGGCGCAGGCCGAGCGCCTGGAAATCGTCAAGGCCCTGTCGCAGGGGAAGATATCGCGGCGCGAACTGATCAAGTGGGGCATCTTCTCGGCGGCCGGAGTGCTGTTGCCGATTCGCGGATTGAGCCCTTTCGGCAACGGCGCCTTCGGCGCCATCCCAACCGGCGTTCCGCCCAGTCCGTTGTTCGGGGCGCAAGCCTTCACCCAGCCCTTGCCCCGTTTCGACGTGCTGCAGCGCAAACTGGCCGATGGGGACGGGAACTTCGCCCTGCAGCCCATCGATTGCTACGACGCACAGGGCGTGTTCCATTCCGCTGCGGTCCATCAGCCTCATGACGCCAGCAACGTCGAGTATCTGTACGACTGCGATCCGAAACTGGGCGGCGGCCGCGGGCCGGTCGAGGGGCGCCCGCCCGGCCCCATCTGGGCCCATCAGCAGTGGGGCCGGTTCCCGCCCAAGGTGGTGGTGGAGGCGGCTCAGATGGGGATCGGCCCCAACACCGGCTATAACCCGGAGGTGCCGTCGCGGCTCAATTCCGGGATCGACCCGAGCCAGTCCATCGTGCCGCGGTTTCATCCCCTGATGCCGGTGCAGAATGCCAATACCCTGTGGACCTTCAACGGCAGTCTGCCACCCAAGCTGGTGCTGGCCCGCTACGGCGAACCGGTGCTGTTCCGCCATCACAACCGGTTGCCCGCCGATGTCACCCGGAACGAAGGCTTTGGCCGCCACACCATCACCACCCACGAGCACAACGGCCATCACGGTGCCGAGAACGACGGGTTCACTGGGGCGTTTTTCTACCCCGGCCAGTTCTACGATTACCACTGGCCGATCCAGTTGGCCGGCCTGACTACCGTCAACACCGCCGCCACCGATCCGCGCGCCGGCAGCCCCGACGGCAGCGGCGGCATCGTCAAGCTCCCCGGCGACTGGCGCGAGACCATGAGCACCCACTGGTTCCATGACCACATGTTCAGTTTCACGGCGCAGAACGTGTACAAGGGCAATGCCGCGATGTTCAACCTCTACAGCGCGCTGGACCGCGGCAACGAGGCGATCAATGACGGCGTCAACCTGCGCCTGCCGAGCGGCACCGCCAAGGATTGGGGCAACCTGGACTATGACGTCAACCTGATGGTGGCGGACAAGGCCTTCGATTCCACCGGGCAGATGGTTTTCGACATCTTCGATACCGATGGCTTCCTGGGGGACGTGATGACCGTGAACTTGGCGTACAAGCCCTATTTCGAGGTGGAGCGGCGCAAGTACCGGTTCCGCATCCTCAACGCCAGCGTGGCGCGCTTCTACAAGATCGCGCTCAACGACGGCTCGCCCATGATCCAGATCGGCAACGACGGCAATCTGCTGCCGCGGCCGGTCATGCTGGGCGCGCTGGACCAGCAGGGGATCGCCGAGCGCTACGACATCGTCATCGATTTTTCCCGCTATCGCGTCGGGCAATCGGTGTGGATGGTCAACCTGGCCGAGCATGAAAACGGCAAGAAGGTGGCCAACAACCTCACCCTGGCGCAGGCGCTTTCCGGCCTGTCCCTCGACCCCTGCGTCGGCAAATTCCTGGAGTTCCGCGTCGTCCGCGATCCACCTCAGCCGGATCAGAGCCGGGTGCCGGCGACCCTGATCCCCAATCCCGACCTGTCTCAGATTCCGGTGGCGTGCACCCGTGTGTTCGAGTTCGGACGCAACGCCATTCAAACCACTTCCGACCCGGACACCAGCGCCGTCGGCCCTTGGGGAATCAAGACCAACGCCGGGGCGATGCTGGCCGCCGACTATGGCCGCGTCACGGCGGCACCGCGCTACGGTACCCGCGAAATCTGGATTTTGAAGAATGGCGGCGGAGGCTGGGATCACCCCGTTCACATCCATTTCGAGGAAGGCCAGATCCTGGCCCGCGACGGCCTGGCGAGCAAGGTGCCGGCCTGGGAGCGGGGGCGCAAGGACGTCTACCGGCTGCGGCCGGGAGGCACCCTCACCCTCACCTTGCAGTTCCGGGACTGGGGGGGAATGTTCATGGAACACTGCCACAACACCTCCCACGAAGACAACGCCATGCTCATGCGCTGGGAGATCGACGACGGCGGCGATCCGTTCCTGCGGCCGCTGCCGACGCCCATCCCGTCGCCGCGCGGGGTCTCCTTCATCGATCCCGACGACATCGACCCGACGGCTTTCTGACGGGAGGGCATGCGGACATGCACACCATCACCGCCGTGGGCCGAGTCCGGGTCTGGCTGCCGGCAGTAATGGGCCTGCTGTTCGCCGCCGCGACGGTCGCCGGCGCCGATTCCGGCGGCCGGCCGCGCTGGGGTGCCGACTATTTCCCCAACGTGCCGCTGACCACCCAGGATGGCGCCACCGTGCGTTTTTACGACGACCTCATCAAGGGCAAGACGGTGGCGATCGAGCTGATCTATACCCGCTGCAAGGATTTGTGCCCCCTGGAAACGGCGCGGCTTGCCCAGGTCCGGCGCCTGCTCGGCGAGCGGGTCGGGCGCGAGATCTTCTTCTATTCCATCAGCATCGATCCCCGTCACGACACCCCCAAGACCCTGAAGGCCTATGCCGAGAAATTCCATGCCGGCTCCGACTGGCTGTTTCTCACCGGCAAGCAGCGGGACATCGAATGGATCGGAAAAAAGCTGGGGCTGTATTCCAAACCGACGCCGAACCGGGATGGACACAGCCCCTACCTGCTGATCGGCAACGAGCCCACCGGCCAGTGGATTCGCAACGCCGCCCTGGACAATCCGCGCTTTCTCGCCAACCTGATCGGCAACTGGCTGTCGTCCTGGCAGAATCCGGCAGCGGGGAAAAGCTATGCCGAGGTGAGGGAGGGTGGCTACGACCAGGGCGCCACGCTGTTCCGGCGCCACTGCGCCGCTTGCCACACCACCGGGCGCGGCGACAGCGTCGGCCCCGATCTCGCCGGTGTCACCCGAAGCCGGCCACGGGACTGGCTGAGACGCTTCATCCAGCACCCGGACCGGATGCTGGCCGAGGGCGATCCCCTCGCCACCGCGCTGTACGCCAAATACCGGCAGCTGCCGATGCCGAAGCAGGACCTCACCGATGCCGAGGTGGACACGCTGATCGAGTATCTCGACAACCGGCTTCCGGCAACCACCTCGCGTTGACTCGGGGGAGGGCAAGACGGCCGAACTGGCCCCGCCGTGGGGCATCAATCGTCTTCAAGGAGTTCTCGCGGGGTGGCGATTGCTGGCCCTTGGCTGTCGGCGTGGCCGTCTTCCTCGTTGTGGCGTCTGCTTCTACGAGCATGCGCCATGGCTGAGTCCGCCGTTTGCGATCACTCGCTCGCTTCGCAGCGGGCTGTCAGCCCCTGCACCTTGCCGACCACCGTCAACACCGACGGTATCGATGCTATCCGCCGACACTGCATGAGACAACAAAAAACCCGCTAAGCCTGGATGCTTGCGGGTTTCCGGTGCGTCGTGAGACGCGGTGGAGCTAGATTTGGTGCCGAGGAGAGGACTTGAACCTCCACGAGTCGCCTCACATGTACCTGAAACATGCGTGTCTACCAATTTCACCACCTCGGCGGCGGCTGAGTATGGACCCCAGTGCGAAGAGCGCGCATTATCCCGAGGGCTGCAGAATGTGTCAAGATGGTCGGCTCGGGTCGTTGCTGCGATCGGTCGGCCAAATCTGTCGTCGAGAGCTATCATTGACGCGCCGGCGCAAGACTGCTTTATCATTGCAGGATGAAACCACTTCGGGCCGCTTGCAGCGGCTCTTCTTGTTTGTTTAGTTAGGATTTTCACAGGACTCTCACCCATGACCCCACCTCCGACAAGGAAGGGTAAAGATTTACCGCGCCAGGACCCCTTCGCCGCCCGCGAGGCCGCCAAGTATGAACGGCCCATCCCCAGCCGCGAGCTGATCCTGGATGTCCTGAAAGCCTCCCAGGCCCCCATCGGCTTCGAGGAACTGGCCGCCGGCCTCGGTATCGAGGAAGACGTCGACCTGGAATCCCTGCGGCGCCGGCTCAACGCCATGGAGCGGGACGGTCAGTTGCTGCGCAATCGGCGCGATCGCTTTTGCTTCGTCAATCACAAGGATTTGATCGCCGGCCGTATCATCAGCCATCCCGACGGTTTCGGTTTCCTGCGCCCGGACGAAGGCGGCGACGACCTGTTCCTGTCGCCACGGGAAATGCGCATGCTGATGCACGACGACCGGGCGGTGGTCAGCGTGCGCGGGGTGGACCGGCGCGGACGCCGCGAGGCGGCGGTGGTAGAAGTGCTGGAGCGCCATACCCAGCGGCTGGTCGGGCGGCTGCACGTGGAGCGCGGCGTGGCCATGGTGGAGCCCGACAGCCGGTACATCACCCATCAGATTCTGGTGGCCGACGGGGATCTGGGCGGCGCGACGCCGGGCCAGATCGTGGTGGCGGAAATCATCGAACCGCCTACCCGCAACCGCGAACCGCTGGGTCGCATCATCGAAGTGTTGGGCGATCACATGGCTCCCGGCATGGAGATCGAGGTCGCCATCCGCTCCCATGATCTTCCCTGCGGCTGGCCGGATCAGGTCGAACGGGAAATCGCACCGCTCGGCAAGACCATCCCCGAATCCGCCGTCGCCGGCCGCAAGGATCTGCGTTCGCTGCCCCTGGTCACCATCGACGGCGAGGATGCCCGCGATTTCGACGACGCCGTGTATTGCCAGTCGACTCCCAAGGGATGGCGGCTGTTCGTCGCCATCGCCGACGTCTCCAGCTATGTGAAGCCCGGCACGGCCCTGGACCGCGAAGCCCAGAAGCGCGGCACCTCGGTGTATTTCCCCGAGCGGGTCATCCCCATGCTGCCGGAAGTGCTGTCCAACGGTCTGTGCTCCCTCAACCCCCACGAGGACCGGCTGTGCATGGTGGCGGAGATGCTGATCGGCGCCGAGGGCAAGATCAGCCGCAGCCAGTTCTACCCGGCGGTCATGCGCTCCCACGCCCGGCTGACCTATACCGAGGTCGCCAGGATGCTGGTGGATGGCGACAAGGGGCTGCGCAAGAAATACGCCGACCTCGTGCCTCATCTGGACAATTTGTACAGCCTGTACCAGGTCTTGCGGACCGCACGCGAGCAACGCGGGGCGATGGATTTCGACACCCAGGAAACCAAGATCGTGTTCGGCACGGACCGCAAGATCGAGAACATCCTGCCGGTGGTGCGCAACGACGCCCACAAGCTGATCGAGGAGTGCATGCTGGCCGCCAACACCGCGGCCGCCAAGTTCCTGGCCAAGGCCAAGATTCCCCACGTGCTGCGCAACCACGAGGGGCCTTCCGAGGAGAAACTGACCGACCTCAAGGCCTTCCTGGGGGAACTGGGCCTGCACCTGGGCGGTGGCGACGAACCCAAGCCCACCGATTTCCTGGTGCTGCTGGAGCAGATTCAGGGGCGTCCCGACGAACACTTGATCCAGACCGTGCTGCTGCGATCCCTGTCGCAAGCGGTCTACAGCCCCGAGAAGAAAGGCCATTTCGGCCTGGCGCTGGAAGCCTACACCCATTTCACCTCGCCCATCCGCCGCTACCCGGACCTGCTGGTTCACCGGGCCATCAACTACTGCCTGGAAGGCCGGCCACCGGAGGCTTTCGGCTATTCCCTGGGCGACATGGTGCTGCTGGGCGAACACTGCTCCGCCACCGAGCGGCGTGCCGACGAGGCGACCCGCGACGTGGTGAGCTGGCTCAAGTGCGAATACATGCAGTCCAAGCTGGGCGAGCAGTTCACCGGCATCATCTCGGCGGTGACCTCCTTCGGCATCTTCGTGGAACTGACCGGCGTGTTCGTCGAAGGCCTGGTGCACATCTCCAACCTCGACCAGGACTATTTTCACTACGACCCCATCGGCCATCGCCTGCGCGGCGAGAACACCGGCCGCACCTACCGGTTGGGCGATACGGTCGAGGTGATCGTGGCGCGGGTAGACCTGGACGAGCGCAAGATCGATTTCGAGCCGGTGCGCGGTCCCAAGCCGAGCGAAGCCAAGCGCACCGGCGCCAAGCGGCGCCGCTCCCGCAAGAAGAAGGGATGAGCGGCCGCCGCGTCGTCGGACTGCACGCCGCCAAGGGAGCCCTGGATCATACGCCGGACAAGGTGACCGCCGCCTGGCTCGACGGCCAGCGCGGCGACGCGCGCCTCAATGAGCTGCGGCGCCAGCTGGAAAGCGCAGGCGTGGCGGTGCGCAGCGCCAGCCGCAAGGAATTGGACCAGCTGGCCGGCGGGCAGCAGCACCAGGGTGTGGTGTTGGAGGTCGATCTTCCCAAGGAATTGGGGGAGAACGAATTGTGGGCGGCGGTCGAGGGGCTTTCGCAACCCGCCCTATTCCTGGTGCTGGATCACGTGCAGGACCCCCACAACCTGGGGGCCTGCCTGCGCACCGCCGATGCCGCCGGTGTCGACGGTGTGGTACTCACCAAGGACCAGGCGGTCGGCATCACCCCGACGGTAGCCAAGGTCGCCTCCGGCGCCGCCGAGACCATGCCGGTCTACCGGGTCACCAATTTGGCCCGCACCCTGGAAGGCTTCAAGCAGCGTGGGGTGTGGGTGGCCGGAGCCGCCGGCGAGGCGGACCAGACCGTCTACCAGGCCGACCTCACCCTGTCGCTGGCGCTGGTGGTCGGCGCCGAAGGCAAGGGATTGCGGCGATTGACCCGCGACACCTGCGACTTCCTCATCAAGATTCCCATGAAGGGCCAGGTGGAGAGCCTCAACCTTTCGGTCGCCGCCGGGGTGTTGCTCTACGAGGTCGTGCGGCAGCGGGGTGGGGGATAGCGGGTCAGAGTCTCGAGAACCAGTAGCCTGGAGTCCGGCGGACATGCATGACCGCGATGATTTCAATGGATTCGGTGGTGGCCCGAAATATCACGGCATAGGGGAGATGGGGAATTCGGCAGCTTCGTACCGAGTGGATCAGCTGGCGATGGATATTGGGACGCCGAACAATGCGGCCCAGAGCCCCTTCGAGGCGATCGAGAAATTGAAGCTCCAGGCCGCGCCGTTTTTCCCGGTAGTGGCTTGCGGCATGGTCGGCTTCGGCACGGGCTGCCGGGTGTCAGCGCAGGATCATTCGGAATACTTGGCGCGAAGCTCCGCCATGACGGTGTCACTGTCCAGTAGCGCAACGGTTCCGCTGTCGATCTCTTGGCAGCGCCGTTCGATCTCGCTCGCCCATTCCGGACTCAGATCAGTGTCTATCTCGGCATCGAGGCTCTCCAATAGCGATTCTGCGATCAAGGCCCGCGCCGAAGGTTCCAGTTTCAAGGCGTCAGCGAGGACTTTTTTGGGGTTGGGCTTCATGGTCGATTCCAGGTTGCAAGCGTGCCGGCATCAATATACCCCACCCGGCAATCTCCGGTCCCACCGACTTGGAGATCGCCTTGGCGAGACAGGAAGACCCGCGCAGGGGTGGCTTAGTCATCGGTTTGCCCGGCATTCCGATGGAGGGCGATGTCCTTGCTATCGAATCGGCCATCCCCGGCCATGTCGCGCTCCCAGTACGCATGGCCGCGGCGGTAGATAGGGGCGAACGATCTTGGCGCACAGTTTTCCCTGGTACCCTTGGAGCACTGCCGCCCGACCACTACAATGGCGCCGCTTCACCATCCCTTTCCATCCCTATGAATGCACTGCCCGCCCCCCCGAGTCTCCTCGATTCCGTCCGCGCCTTGCAGTGGCGCGATGACAGGTTGCAGGTGCTGGACCAGCGCCGGTTGCCGGCGGTTTTCGAGTACCAGGATTGCGCGGATGCTCACAGTGTCGCGGAGGCCATCGCCAGCATGCGGGTGCGGGGGGCGCCGGCCATCGGCATCGCGGCGGCTTACGGGGTGGTGCTGGCGGTGCGTGACCGCTACCGTCAGGATCCGGGCAGCTGGCGCCAAGCCATCGAGGTGGACCTGCAGCAACTGGCGGCGTCCCGCCCCACCGCGGTCAACCTGTTCTGGGCGCTGGACCGCATGAGGACCGCCATCGGCACGATCGAAGGCGATCCTTACCCCCCTCTGCTGGACCTGGCCCACGCCATTCACCGGGACGACGTGGAAGCCAACCGCCGCATGGGGGCGCTGGGTGCCGAGCTGCTGCGCGGCAGCCGCGGGGTGTTGACCCATTGCAACACCGGCTCGCTCGCCACCGGCGGCTACGGCACCGCGCTCGGGGTGATCCGCAGCGCCTGGGGGCAAGGCCTGGAACGGGTCTACGCCGGAGAAACCCGGCCCTGGCTGCAGGGTTCCCGCCTCACCGTGTGGGAGCTGGAGCAGGACGGCATCCCGGCTACCCTGATCGCCGACTCGGCGGCGGCCTGGCTGATGCGTTCCGGTAAGGTCCAATGGGTCATCGTCGGTGCCGACCGCATCGCCGCCAACGGCGATACCGCCAACAAGATCGGCACCTACTCCCTGGCGGTCAACGCCCGCAGGCACGGGGTGCGGTTCATGGTGGCGGCGCCCACCTCCACCATCGACTGGAACACCGCCCAAGGCGCCGACATCGAGATCGAGGAGCGGGCCGCCGCGGAACTGCTCAATGACTATTTCCTCGGCGAGGGGCATATCATCGGCGCCTGGAACCCGGTGTTCGACGTGACGCCTGCCGAGCTGATCGATGCCATCGTCACCGAGCGGGGCGTCGTCCTCAATCCCGCCGCTGGCGGTCTGGCCGCCTTGGCCGACCGCTGAATTCCGTGGAGGTACCCATGAACCGGCTTGCAATACTTATCGGTTTTCTGATGGCCGCCCTGGCGTTCTCCGGGTGTAACCGCGCCAAACACCCGCCCGGCCCGCCGGATACCTGGGCCAAGCACCAGCAGCCCTGCGGCGATGCCCATGCCAGCCGCGCCCTGGAAGGCTCCTGGCTGTACGAGGAGGATGGCTACATGTACACCCTCAGGCTGGACGAGCAGGGCAATGGCCACTACGAATGGAAGGACGGGCGTTTCATCACCACCTGCCTGGACAACAGGCAATGGCGCGGGCGCTGGGAGCAGCCGGCCAACGATCGGGAAGGTGGGTTCGAGATCGACTTGGGGCAGGATCTGAAGGAGGGCGGCGGCCGCTGGTGGTACACCCGGGTCGGCGAGGATCGCAACCCGGCCCCCCAGGGCGGGGAGTTCCAGCTCAAGCGCATCGAGCGGAGCGGCCAGGGCTACCGGCCCAAGGTCCGTCTCAAGACCTCGCGCAATTCCCGCTGACCGGTGGCGCAGCTCATCGCCATCGCCGGCGGCGGGGCGCTCGGCGCGCTGCTGCGGTTCTGGGTGGCGACCGGGGTCTACGCCTGGCTGGGGCGCGCCTTTCCCCACGGCACCCTGGTGGTCAACGTCAGCGGCTGCCTGCTGATGGGATTGTTGAGCGAACTGTTTCTGCAGCGCCTGCCGGCCGCGGCGGAATACCGGGCCGCTTTGCTGATCGGTTTCCTGGGGGCATACACCACCTTCTCGACCTTCGCCATCGAGACCCTCAACCTGTTTGAGCAGGGCAGCCACTGGAAAGCCTGGCTCAACATCCTGCTGAGCGTGCTGCTGTGCCTGGTGGCGGTCTGGGTCGGCGTGGCGGCCGGGCGCGGCCTGTTCGGGCCGGAGACCGAAGGCTGGTCGTGGCTGAACTTGCCGTGGGTAGGATTGGCCGCCTGCGCGCTGGCTTTTGCCGTTGGATTCGGCACCGAGGCCGTGCTGGTTCGCGGCGCGACGGTGGCGATCTGGGGTACTGGTGTGCTGGTTGTGGCCCTGGGGCTGACGGTGACGGGAACCACCGCCTATTACGCGGTGACCCAGCGGGTTTCCGGCGTGCCGGCGGCGGTCGGCTGGTTCGCCCTGCAGGCGGCGGGTTGCGGGTTGGCGGTTTGGCTGGGATCGATGCTGGGGAAACGGCTATGAAGACGGAAACGGTGACGGTGGTGCGCATCTATGTGCGCGAAGGCGAGCATCTGCTGGAACGGGTGGTGACCTATCTCCACGACGAGGCCCGCATCGCCGGGCTGACGGTGTTGCGCGGCATCGAGGGTTTCGCCGAGGACGGGACGATGCGCCAGGCCTGGCTGGTGGACCTGTCCCTGGACCTGCCGTTGGTGATCGAGTTCTACGACGTGCCGGAACGGGTGGAGCAGGTGCTGCACTCCCTGGTGCGGCGCTTTCCCCTGGCCCACGTGATCCGGTGGCAGGCCGAGCGCCTGATCGCCAAGGCAGAACAGGCCTGAAAGCACGGTTTCTGCGGTAAAATCGCCCGCCATACGAACGACCCGCGACAGGAGCAGCCCCGTGTTAGATCCCCGCTTATTCCGCAGCCAGCTCGAAGAGGTGGAGGCCCAGCTCGCCCGCCGCGGTTTCCGGCTGGATACCGAGGAGTTCCGCTCGCTGGAGAACCGCCGCAAGGACATCCAGGTTCAGACCCAGAACCTGCAGAACGAGCGCAACACCCGATCCAAGGCCATCGGCCAGGCCAAGGCGCGCGGTGAGGACATCCAGCCGCTGCTGGACCAGGTGGCGCACCTGGGCGACGCGCTGAAGGGCAACGAACAGGAGCTGGATGCCATCCAGACTCAGCTGGAGGACTGCCTGCTGGGGGTGCCCAACATCCTCGATGCGGACGTGCCGGACGGCAGCGGCGATGACGGCAATGTGGAGCTGCGCAGGTTCGGCGAGCCGCGCTCGTTCGCCTTCCAGCCCAAGGATCACGCCGAACTGGGGTTGCCCTTGGGGCTGATGGATTTCGAAGCCGCCGCCAAGCTCACCGGCGCCCGCTTCGTCACCCTCTACGGCGGCCTGGCCCGCATGCAGCGGGCCCTGACCCAGTTCATGCTGGATCTCCACGGCGGCGAGCACGGCTACACCGAGACCTACGTGCCCTTCATGGTGAACGCCGACAGCCTGCGCGGCACCGGCCAGCTGCCCAAGTTCGAGGAAGACCTGTTCAAGCTGGTCCGCGATCCGCCCTATTACCTGATCCCCACCGCCGAGGTGCCGGTCACCAACCTGGTGCGGGACGACATCGTCGAAGCCGAGCGGCTGCCGCTGCGCTACGTGTGCCATACCCCCTGCTTCCGCAGCGAGGCCGGCTCGGCCGGCAAGGACACCCGCGGCATGATCCGCCAGCACCAGTTCGAGAAGGTGGAGCTGGTGCAGATCGTGCGGCCCGAGCAGTCCGCCGCCGCCCACGAGGAACTGACCCGCCACGCCGAGACGGTGCTGGAGCGGTTGGGGCTGCCCTACCGCCGCATGGTGCTGTGCAGCGGGGACACCGGATTCTCCTCCGCCAAGACCTACGACCTGGAAGTGTGGCTGCCCGGCCAGCAGGCCTATCGGGAGATCTCCTCCTGCAGCAACTTCCGCGATTTCCAGGCGCGGCGCCTCAGGGCGCGCTGGCGCAATCCGGAGACCGGCAAGCCCGAACTGGTGCACACCCTCAACGGCTCCGGCCTGGCGGTGGGGCGCACCCTGATCGCCGTCATGGAAAACTATCAGGAAGAAGACGGCCGCATCCGGGTGCCCGATGTGCTACGCCCTTACCTGGGCGGCCTGGAATTCATCGGCCGGGGTTGACCCGGCTCCCCACCCCGCGGCTGGTCCGCGTTTCCGCTCGTCACGCTATCCAAAGGAGCTACCATGTCCGAGATCATCTTCAAGACCGGCGAAGCCACCGTGTTCGCCGCCGACGGCCAATACACCGACGCCATGCCGGAAATCCTCATCGGCACCGTGGACGGCCCGGTGGGTCAGGCCTTCGCCAACATGATGGGCCAGACCGCCGGCCACACCCGCATGTTCGCCATCCGCGCCTGCAACCAGATGGTCAAGCCGGCCACCATGATGGTGCCCAAGGTCACCATCAAGAGTTCCGCCTACGTCAACCTGTTCGGCGGCGTGGTGCAGTCGGCAACGGCCGATGCGGTGCTGGACTGCGTCATCGAGGGCATCATCCCGCGCGACCAGGCCGACAAGCTGTGCATCATCAGCCTGATCTGGATCGACCCCCAATGCGCCACCGATCCCGACCTGGACGAAAAGGACCTCTACCGCACCAACTACGAGGCCACCAAGCTGGCCATCCAGCGCGCCCTGAACGGCGAGCCCACCATCGAAGAGCTCATCGCCAACCGCCACAGCATCAAGCACGACATGTACGATCCGGATGCCTGAGCCCGGTCCGGCCCGGTGCAGCGCCGCAAGGCGAGCACCGGCGCTTTAGCCGTACCGGGGTCGCGCCAGGTGCGGCCATCGGCGGTGAGCTGCCGCAGCTCTGCGTCATTCCGTGGCTGTGCCCGAAGCCATGGGCGCGGCGATAGCGATCCTCCCGCCCCATACATGGGGCAAATGCCGCATTGTCAGCCCCGACTGCGGAATTTCACTCAGGCCCCAGGCAAGGACATAGCCTCCTCCTCGCTACAGGCTATTGAGGCAATTCGATGAACCGGGTTCGGCACGACCATTGCTGCTAATTGGCGCCAGGACCCGGGCGACCGCCCGACCATGCCGCGGCCTTCCTGGTTCCGGATCTGTCGATCCATTAACCATCGAATCCTCCAAGGACTATGAAACGTACGAACAAATCCAGATCGGCCATCGCCGAACTCATCGCCGGTTGCGCACTGGCCGGCCTGATGGCAACCTCCGGTGCCCATGCCTCGATCCTGACCGCCGCCGGCGGGGCGGGCACCTTCACCATCAATTTCGACAGGGATGCCTTCGCTGTCCTCCAGGGCGGAACGCTTGCCGCTCCGGGGGTCTACAACGCCCATTTCTACGATACCGCCGCGTCGGACTACGCCACCGTCACCATGACCTCGATGGTGCAGGGCGGCGGCATGAGCGAACAGCCGTCGACCGCGCTGGTGCACGAGCTGACGCCCGCGGGAACCAGTCCGGCCACCCAAGCCGCCGGCCGCCACGTACAGGCCACCACCTTGGACTTCGCCTTCGATACCAGCGACCACTCCGGCACCGGCGCCCTGGGCATGACCGGCGTCCAGAAATACGGCATCGGTGCCGGCCCGTTCGCCGGCACGGCCATGGTATACGGCGACTATTCCCTCAAGTACAACGCTGCGCAGCGGGGGGGCAGCAACAATCTCAGCGGCTGGTATCTGGAAAATCACATTGGATGGACGATGGATGCCTACGACCTGACCAACCTGGCCGTCTCCTTCGTCGACGGCAGCAACTGGAAGCTGACCGGCGACCTGGTCATGAGCGCGGGGACCGCCGCCATGCTGGGCGGTGGCAGCGGCAGCCGGGTGGGCAACTTCTGTTTGGGCGCCGGCTCCGAAGGCGGCTGCAGCGCAGTGGCCGCCGTGCCCGTGCCGGCAGCGGCGTGGCTGTTCGGCAGCGGTCTGGCGGCTTTATGGGCGCCCCGTCGCCGGAGCTCGAAGATTGTCGCTTGATTCGGCTTATGGAACGACGGTCGATTGCGCGTCCAGGTGAATCACGTCCGCCGCCTTCTCGCTGATCATGTAGATGGCGCTGACGATGAAGAAGCCGGGAATCTTGGGGAACACCGAGGCGTCGACGATGCGCAGGCCGTCGACGCCGCGCACCCGGAAGCGGCTGTCGACCACCGCCAAAGGGTCGTCGGCCGCTCCCATGGGGCAGCTGCAGGAGGCGTGGTGGCCCCAGGCGTTGGCGCGGGCGAATTCCGCCAGCTGTTCGGGCGTCTGCAGCTCCGGTCCCGGCACCACTTCCCGCGCGATGTGTTCGGCCATCTCCTCGCGGCCTGTGATGGAGCGAACGAACTCGATGCCCTTCACCAGAGCTTTCAGGTCATCGCCTGAAGCATCGGTGCCTTCCTCGAAGTAATGGAAATTGACGTAGGGGCGTTCGCAGGGGTCGCGCGACTTGAGGCGGACGACGCCGGCGGTGTTGTTGGTGTGGGCCTTGAGGATGGCCCAGGTGAAATGGCGCTGGTCCTCGGCGACCCGTTTGGAGTAGTCGGGCAGGTAGCCTGCGAAATAGCCCGGCATGCCGAAGATGAACAGGTCCGGATTGTCCTGCCTGGGCGTCGATTTCTTGATGAAGGACACGACCGCACCGTTGGTCGCGTAGACCCCCTTGCCCTCCAGCCAGTCCTGGTAGAACGGATTGGGCGGCTCGCCGGGGCCGGGGATGTTGAAGCTCATGCCGCGCAGCAGGGAGAAGTCCTTCTTCATCTCCGTGACCACCCCGACCTCGTAGCGGTCCTGCAGATTGCGTCCCACCCCCGGCAGGTTCGCGGCCACTGCGATGCCCATCTCCTTCAAGTGTTCGGCTGGACCTAGGCCCGACAGCATCAGTAGCTGCGGGGTGTTGAAGGCGCCCCCGGCCAGAATGACTTCCCGGCGGGCGCGGATCACCGCTTTGCGGCCTTCCGTAGCCGCTTGCTGCGGCTCCCGGTCGGCCCGGTACAGCTTGCGGCCTTGCAGGACTTCGATGCCCACCGCGGTCTTGCGTCCGCTCACCGGAGCGTCGGCCAGTATGACCCGGGTCGCCAGGGTATGGAGCTTCACGGTGAGCCGGCCGCCGCAACTTTGCTGCACTTGGCGGATGTAGTCGCGCGGCCCGGCCCGGCGGCCGCCGTAGGTGGTGAGCGGCAGCTTGCACAGTCCTTCGTTGCGCAGCTTGACCGTGCGCCAGTCGTTGGGGTCGAAGCGGACTTTCAGCAGCTCCAGGGGCTTGCCGATCTTCTCCTTGAGGGCCACCGCCGCGGCTTCCAGCACCACATCGCGCAGCTGTGGATCGCGGATCACCCCCAGCACCGCATCCAAAGGCGGCAGACTGGTGGGCAGCCAGCCGGCGAAACCGTGGCGGCCGGGATTGCGGCCACTGTCCTTGCGGTACTGGCAGTTTTCCAGCCGCTCGAAATAGTGGCGCATGGCGTCGCTGCTCCAGCTGCCGTCCCCGGTGAGGGCGGCGATGTAATCCCAGTCCTCGTTGTGGGGGTAGACCAGGATCATGGCGTTGTGGGCGGTGCAGCCGCCCAGGGTGCTGCAGCGCGGGTAGAACACGCCGTCCTGGTCGGGCAGGAACTTGCAGTCCCGGCGGGACAGGGCGTCATCGCCGTAGTGGCGGACGAAGAAGTCCCAGCGAAAGGCCGGGTCTTCCGAGGCCAGGGGGTGGAATAGGGGAATCCGGTAATTGTCGTTTTCCTCGTCGCCGCCGGCCTCCACCAGTAGCACCCGGTGACCCTTGCGGGCCAGATTGGCGGCCAGGGGGCCGCCGCCGGCGCCGGAACCCACCACGATGTAGTCGTATTCCTCCGTGCGGTCGCCGTCCGAGGCGCAGTCGAACTCGGGGCGGGGCCGCAGCGCCGCGGTGCAGGCGCTCAGCAGGGCTGCCAGGGTGGCCATGGAACCGGCCAGGAGCTTGCCGAATCGCCGCCGGGTGATGCCTTGTTGATTCTGCGCCATGGTGCATGTCCTCGCTGCCGGTTGGAGCCGCCGATCGGCCGGATGCTACTTTCTGCCGGTTCGGGCTCCGGATCAAGCGCTAGCTTCGCCGCGCCATTGCAGCGACCTGGGTTTCGCAGGCCTCGCGCCGATTTACATTCGGTAAGCCGGAATTTACCCTGGCGCGGCCCATACGGGTGACGGCAGCGATCCGGCCTGGCGGATGCGCCCATCGACCGAGGATGACATGAACAAGCGCTCAGAACTCTCCATGGGAAGTCCGGCGGTTGCAGGGCCTGGCGGTGTTGCCGCGGTCGTTCCCCTCCGCATTGCGTTGCCGTCGCCGCCCGATGGAGTGGCTCGGGAGCGGACCCTGCACGGTTACGACTGGCTCAAGCCGGTGGCGGCCTGCCTCGGCCTGGTGTCGGTTTCCGGCTGCATGATGGGGCCGTCGGCGATCTCTCCGGAGGAGACGGTGCGGACCATGGAGCGGTTTGTCTCCGCCGGTGGCTATGTACCGCCACTCCGCTTCGCCGTCAGCGAGCTCCGCGAGACCTGGAAACACGGCAGCACCAGCCTGGACGTCTCGCTGCTGGTGCCGGATGGGGCCGGCCCCTATCCGGTCGTGGTCTATCTGCCGGCGCTGGGGGCAGATGCAGGCTCCGCCCCGCTGTGGCGGCGAGCTTGGGCGGAAGCCGGCTACGCGGTGATGAGCCTGCAGCCGGTGGCCGCGGCCAATGCCCTCAAGTCCTTGGGCGGCGGCGGCCGGGGCGATGTGCGCGATATCGGCCGGCGGCAGTTTTCCCGGCAGTCCCTGGAGCGCCGCCTGGAGCATTTCGCCTGGGGCGTCGACGAATTGCGCAGGCTGGCGCGCTCCGGCCGGACGCCTTACCGCGCCATGGAACCGGCCAAGCTGGCGGTGGCCGGCTACGACCTGGGAGCACAGACCGCCGCCGTCCTGGCGGGCGAGACGGTCAGGGCGAAGCGCCCCGACGGAGCCGGTTTGGCGGGACTGCGGGCCGCCATCGTGCTGAGCCCGGCGGTCGACCTGGCGGAGGGCCGGCTGGCCAGCCGCTACAAGAGCATCCACCTGCCGCTGCTGGCGGTGACCGGAGACGACGACCGCGATCCCTACGGCATCAGTTCGCCCTCGCTGCGGTCCGCCATCTGGCAGCATGGACCTGCCGGAGACAACTATCTGTTGTTGTTGCGGGACGCCACCCATCCGGAACTGGCGGGCAGTGAACCGGGACGGCCGGATGGAGTGCCGGCCGGCGCTCCCGGCAGCGGTCCGGACGAGGCCGAAATGCCGGAAGAGTCCGGCCGCGACCCGCCGACCCGCAGCGGCGGAAGGCGCGGCGGCGGCTTCGGTGGGGGAGGCTTGGGCATGGCCGCATTCGGCGGCCCGCCGCGGCGGCGCAGTGGGGACGGCCGCCTGCCGGCCGCCGTCCGCGCCGTCACCACCGCATTCCTGGACGCCACCGTCAAAGCCGATCCGGCGGCACGCCAGTGGCTGCAGCATTCAGCCCCCGGCTGGCTGGCGCCGGTGGGTGTCCTCAAGTCCAAGTAACCTCCGCCCCGAAGCCCCGCTTCGATTCCCGCCGGGCGGACCTAGGGCGGCCGTAGGGCGGGCTTCAGCCCGCCATTCCCAAGCCTCGCTCGAGGAATCACACCCCATACCCCCGGCAAGCCACATCCAGCGCGGCGATCCCGGCCCGATCGCCCGCGAAGGGGCAGGGCACTTCCCGGCCATGCTCGAAATAACGCCCGCTGGTATGCGCCAGGGCCGGGTCCGTCGCCAACCATACCGGGGTGGCGGCGCCCTGGTCGGGGGTCTCGTGGCCGCCAAAGCCCAAGGCATGGCTCAAGGCGGAATGGACGTCGCCGGAATGGCAGGCGTTGACCGTCACCCCATGCGGTTCCAGGCGTTCGGCGAAGGCCACGGTGAGCATGCGGTTGGCCTGTTTCGACTGGCGGTAAGCCCGGTGCTGGTCGTAGGGCCGCCGGCGAAACTCCAGGTCGTCGATCTCCAGGTCGCCGGCCCAGTAACTGGCGACGTTCACCACCCGTGCCGGCGCCGCCTCGATGAGCCGTGCCCGCAAGGCTTCGGTCAGGCGGTAGTAAGCCAGTACGTTGGTGGCGAATTGCAGTTCCGTGCCTTCGGCGGATGCCGTCCACTGGTGAGGCGCGATCGCCGCGTTGTTGACCAAGACCTGCACCGGCCGATCCCAGCGGGACGCGAAGGCGGCGATGGAGGAGCGCAGCGAGAGGTCGACCGGGGCGTGGCTGATCCGGTCGTTGCCGGTGGCGTCCTGGAGTGCGCGCACCGCGATCTCGCCCCGCTGCCTGTCCCGGCACAGCAGCACGACTTCGAAGTCCCGAACCGCCAGCTGGCGGCTGATGGCGTGGCCGATGGCGCCGGTCGCTCCGGTGACCAGGGCGATGGGGGCCATTCAGGCGATCAGCACGCCGCGCGGCTTGGCCTTGCGGCTGCCGCGGGACTGGACCGCATTCAACTGCCGGTCGGTGAAGGCCAGATAAACGAATATGCCGTAAATGGCCAGCAACAGGTAGGACTTGAACCAGAACAGGGTGTGCATGACCTGCAGCAGATGGGGATGCTGCAGCAGCAGGGTGTTGAGGGACGCGAGCGGGTCATCGAACATGGCGGCGAGCCTCCCGGGACAGCAGGGTTGGACTTCAGTCATAAACCCAACCGTGCCACTCGGTCAAGAGCCGGTTGCTCGGATCGACGGGAAGTTATTCGGGCGTGCCGTTGCGGCGCAGCACGGTGTCGGTGCGCTTCTTCACCACAGCCAGCCAATGCCGCGCCCAGGCGAACTCGCTGCCGAGTATGGCCAGTCCCAGGGGAATCACGATGATGGCCGGCCCCGGCAGCACGATCATCACGATACCGATCAGTACCACGGTGAGGCCCACCACGGCGATGACCCAGCGGCGGGCGACGCGGTAGGTGTTTACGACGAAAGGATGATTCCACATGGCGCCGGGCGGGGGAATAAAACGGGATGGCGGAAGTATACCCGCCCATCCCGCCCTGCGCTCCGGCGGTATTGACGGATCAGGCCGGCTGGTCGCCGGGGCTGCCCGGTGAGGCGGCGGACGCCGGATTGCCGGACCGCTGCGGCCGATTGTTGGCCTCGATGGTTCCGGCTGCCGGTTCGACGGCTCGATGGCGGCGCGCGGCGTCCAGTCTGGCCAGACGCTCCCGTCCCAGTTCGACCAGGCAGCGGGTGGCGGCTACCCGGGCCCAGGGCTGGCCGTCACGGTTGTCTTGCAGCGCGCGGATTCGGGCGATCAGGGTGGGCGCCAGCGGCTGCCGGTGCGCCAGCACGTGTACCGCAAAACTGCGGTAGCGGGCGTCGGTGCTGCTGAGCCAGGCCACCAGTTCCTCACCCCGCTGCGGCCAGCCGGCGGTCAGGCTGCCGCGGAGGTCGGCGGCGCTACCGAACACCGGGCCCGTCTCGGCTCGGCCGGTGTCCGCGTCCAGCAGCATCAGCGCGGTGCCGGCGATGGCGGGGTCGCGGATGCGGCTCGCCAGGACGGCCAGCGGCTCCGCCAGATCGCTGCGGCCACTGCCGCCAGGAGGCGTCGCCGCCAGGGCTTCGGTGAGGTCGCCGAAGGCCAGGGCGGCCGTGGCCGGTTCCAGTGCCGCGGCGATTTTGTCGAGGGCGTAGACCGCGGCGCCGGCCAGTTCCGCGTCGCCCTCCCGATGCATGGCGAGGAGGTCGCCGACTACCGCCCGTGCCTGGCCCGGTTCCATCAGCTGCCCGGCGCCGGCTATCGCGTAAGCGCCGGTACGCTTGACGCCAGGGTCATGGGAACGCAGGGTGGCGCGCAGTTCATCCAGCAGCACCCTGGCGCTGGCCGGATCGATCCGCGGCAACAGATTGCCCAGGGCAAACGCGGCGGCGGCACGGATGGCGGGAGCTTCCGCCATGACCGCACTGCGCAGTTCTCCGACGATGGCGCTGGCGTTGTCGGAATCGAGCGCGGTCGCCAGATTGCCCAGGGCGTAGCCGGCGGCGCTGTTGACGGCGGGATCGCCGGAACGCAGCGCGTCCAGCAGGTCGTTGACGATGGCCGCGGCGGCTTCGGTTTCCGCCGGAGGCGTCATGCGGCCCAGGGCCTGGGCGGCAGCGCGGCGCACCTCGCCGTCGCCATCGCGCAGTGCGGCCCGCAGGTCGGCGGCGATATCCCGGCTTTCGGCGCCGTCCAGCAAGGCGACCGAACTGCCCAGGGCGAAGGCGGCGGTGCGCCGCAACGCCGGCTGAGGGTCTTTCAGGGCGGCCAGGAAGCTGCGCGAGAGCATGCGGGCGGTGTCGCCGTCCAGTGCCTTGGCGACGAACTTCAAGGCATCGGTGGCGGCTTGGCGGACGCCGTCGTCGTCGCGGCGGGCTGCGGCCAGCAGATCGTCGACCACGGCGGCGGCGCTGCCGCCGTCCACGGAATTGGCCAGTTTGCCCAGTGCGTACAGGGCTGCGCGTTGAATGGCCGGATCGGGGTCGCGCAGGGTGAGGCGCAGATCGGTGATCACGTCCCGCGCCGAGCCGGCGTCGAGGGCGGTGGCGATGGTGCCGATGGATCGAATCGCCATCATGCGGGCAGCGCGGTCGGTTGCCGTCAGTCCGCTGCGGAGATCGGCGGCGATGATGGGGGCGCCGCTGGAGGTCGCGATGTTGCCGAGGGCGTCGCTCGCCGCGCTGCGGACCGTGGCCTCGGCGTCGTCCAAGGCGCCGCGTAACGCGCCGATCAGGCGAGCGGCCTCGTCGGCATCGAGCAAGGCCGCCAGGCTGCTGGTCGCACGGGCTGCGGCGGCCCTGACGGAGGGTTCGCGGTCGCTGAACGCCGTTGAGACCGAGGCGAGCGCGGTGTTGCGTTCCGCCACGTCCAGGGCGGCGGCAAGCCGGCCCAGGGATTCCAGGGCGGCGCGGCGGACCGCCGGAGCCTCATCGGCGGCGGCGCTGCGCAAGCTGCGGGCAACCGCATCCAGTGACGGCGTCCGCGCCGGATCGGCGATGTTCCCCAGCGCCTCGGCGGACGCCTCCCGCAGGCCCGCGTCGGCGCTCCCCAGAGTGCCGAGCAGATCGTCCGTGACGGCGTGGATGTCGGCTCCGGCGATGCCGGCGAGGGCGCTGCCGAGGACGGACGCGGCGCCGATGCGCACCGCGGGTTCGGGGTCCTGCAGCAGCTCGCGCAGGCCGGCGACGACGGCATGGGAAACCCCGTCGACGATGGAGGCGGCACTGTGGGCCAGTGCCGTCGCCGCGGTGCGGGCGAGCCCCCGGTCGGGGTCTTTCAGCGCGTTCAGCAGGTCGCCGATGACTGCCTGAGCCGCCTCGGGATCGAGAATTTCGATGGTATCGCCGAGGATGGCCGCAGCAGACTGGCGGCTCGCCGAGGCACCGGGCTGGGTGAGCACCGCACGCAGCGATTCCAGCGCGCGCGGTTCGGCGGCGGCATACTGGGAAAGTGCGGTCGACCCCAGGCTGCGCGCCGGGTTGGATGGGGTCTGGGCGGGTGACTCGCGGCTCCCGGCTTCGGGTGCGGTGTCGTTCGGCGGGGTGAGGCGGTAGGCCACGGTCTCCGGAAGGGGGTTCATCGTGTCCGCAGGGGGGATCGCGGGTCGCGCCAAGGCTGCGGCGTTGTGGCGCGCGCCGGCCTCGGAGCCGATCCGCTCGTGCCACAGCTGCATGCTCAGGAAGGTGGCGATGGCCAGTGCGGTGACCGGCAACAGGGGCTTCTTGTCCAGCCGCGGCCAAGGGCCGTGCAGCAGCGCCAGGGCCAGCTTGGAATCCCAGCGGACCGGCTGCGGTTTGGCGGGGCCGTTGCGGCGAATGCCGCAGACACACCGGCGGCGCAGTTCAAAGTACTGTTCGAGGCGATTGGTGCTTGCCATGAGTTCCTCCCGTCGGGTTGCCCGTGACAGTTGTTGTTCTGTCCCGTGCCGTCGCCGGGATCATCGACCCCCGGTACTGCGGACACGGGTGAGCGACGGCGAATCGGGGAGCAACCACCGAGCCGCAACCGTCCAGGAGGACTATGCAACTAAGGAGCCAACAGGGCGAAACCCGCCAGTGATAAGCGTTCTTAAAACTTCGGGGGTGAAGTATCGGCGCGGATGTAAAAAAAGCTGACGGTCCGGCTGGCCGTGGACACCGGCTTGCATGTACGGTGCCGAAAAAAATACGGAGGGGAATGCCGGGAAGAGGGGGAGGGGCGCGCCGCACCGGTCGGTGCCGGCAATGGTCGGTCCGGCGGTGGATCGGGCCTTCGAAGAGGCGGTTCGGCGGTCTTGTGCCAAGATCCCGGTACTTTCCGGCCCCACTTCACAATGGATGTGGTTTCGGCTCGTCGAGGGGCGTCAACGAGTTTCCGGCTTGCCGCCAGGCAGCCCAATGACTTCGCTCGATGAATACGTCATGTGTCATTTCTCGCTGAAAGGAAGTTGCACTTGTTTGCTGCCGGGCCGAACAGGTCCGGCAGCAAACCCATAATCCCTGTTAATCCCTATCCTTCGAGATCCCTTCTCAGGCCACACGTAAGCCCTGTCCGCCCAGAGCCTTGCGGCGCAGGAACAGCAGGGCCGATCCGAACAGATAGACGGCCCCGGGTACCGGCACGTTGGTATGCTGGATGGCCCCGGTCGTGGTGTAGGTGGTTTTCGACCCCAGGAAGTTGGAGGTCTTCACCTTACCCAGGTAGGCAAAGTTGAAGGGGTCCGCCCAAGGTGCCAGGGCCCCGGTGGCATTGACCCACTTGAACGCGATGGCGTCGTCGGAGGTGCCCGAGGTGGTTTCCCCGAACAGGTCGAAGTTGGTCAGCGTCGCGGTAAACAGGTTCCGGTTGGTGCTCGATGACGTGAACGCGCTGTAGAGGCCCGGATTGGAACTCTGCAGCCAGGCCATGTTGGCCGCACTGCCGCTGATCCCCGTTCCCCAAACCGACACCGTGTTGCTGCATGAGTTTGGGGATTTGCAGCCGGAGCCCGAGACGGCGTTGCCGGGATTGGTTCCCACCGCGGTTCCCCTGAAGTTCAGGTCCCAGATTCCTGCAGTCACCGTGAAGGCATGAGTTCCGTCGGCCCACCAGGTCAGGGTCTTGTTGGCGCCGGACAGGCCGACGTTGGAAGCCTTGTTGCTCGCCTCCAGGGTGTAGGTGCCGACCCCGCCCGAGGTGGTCTTGGTTCCTCGGAAATAGGCACCGCTTTCGAAGGGGTAGACGTTGTCGAGCTGCCCGAAACCGGAGCCGGACGGAATGGGAATCTGCGAGGGGGTGAACTGGGCCGCCTGGGCCACGGCGCCGGCCGCGAGCAAAGGGGCGAACAGCAACCACGATCGCTGATGCATGCTAAATGTCATGGGTAAAGTTCCTCCTAAACACTGAAACGCTAATTGAAGAGACCGAAGCGGCGGGGCGCCGCTGATACCCTGTGCGGGCCGTCGCCGTTCCGGTCTCGGTTGTGGAGGTCCCGCGGGGTCTGAGGATGCTTCGGCTGCCCTGCCGCGATCGACCGGATGGCGGCTGCCGTTTCCCTGCAGCCGTGTCCCCCGCCGTTGTCATTTCGGTTGAGATCCGTTTCAAGCCTGGCCATCCGCAAAACCCCATGGAACTCGCCGCGAGGGAGCCCCCGCAGCGAATGGTGTAGATGCAAGCGCGATGCCAGGTTGTCTTTGACTTATAAATCAGTGGTCTGCAGCTATTTGCTGCGGGCGGAGATGAGGGTTATGCCGGATAGATGGGGGAAATCACCTATGTGGCATCCGGGAAGAGTGTTCCTAGGCTAGGAGTCTGTCGGTCTAAGGGTTACCACTGGTGCGGCCGGTCGGTATCTTTAGTAAGGGCCTTGTTCATTCCGGCAACAAGGTATCGTGGCGGGATGGGGGGCGGACAGGAGGTGGAACGCCACCGAGTCGGAGCTGGCTCGTTCGATCTTGCGGCTGGAGATGGTTCGGTGGCCTAGCCGTAGACCGGCACGGCCATCAGCGCGGAAGGATGGTGCGCCGCCGACCCGCGCCGGGCGGCTGTCCGGCAACCGCCAGATTCCTGGCCTCTCACGCAAAGAGGGGGGACAGAGGATATTTCAGCGGTTGCCGCAGAGATCGCCAAGGATAAGGATCATCCGCTCGACGGGGCCTCGCCGGGAGCGGCTTCAGCCGCGATCAGACGGCGTCCGGGCAAAGGCCGCCGCATTCGGTTGCGACGGCGGATCGCTGCGGCAGCGGCTAGATTCCCATGTTGCTGAGGGTCATCATCAGCTCGTTGACGATGCCGGTGATGCGGGGATGTTCCACCTCGAACTGGGAGATGACGTCCTTCAGCTCCTCCACCAGGTCGTGGTCCGGTTCCAAAGGCTCGCCGCCGACTAGGGAACCCTCGATGGACTCCACCAGCTGATTCAGGCGATCCTTGACATCGCGGTCGTCCAGATGGAGCTTGTCGATCTCGTTGCGCAGCTGTTGCAGCGCGTCGTTGATGTTTTCTTCAGTCATGGTCTGCATCCGGAATGAACGATACCGTGATCCATATGCTAGCACACCAACCGCCGCCGAATGCCGCCGCAGCCGCGCCGCGGCATGGTCTACGCCGGCATGGGCGGGTCTTCGCCGCGGCTGCGCTGCTCTGGTGCGGCCAGTGTTTCGCCAACGACTGGTCCAAGGTATCGGGACCCAGCCACGGCACGTCCCAGGTCGTCGGCCAGACTACCGCCGGCTGCCTGATGGGGGCGGAGGCCCTGCCCATCGACGGCGACGGCTACCGGGTGGTGCATCTGGACCGCAAACGCTACTTCGGCCATCCCACGCTGATCCGGACCCTGAAGGACCTGGGCCGGCAGGTGGGACGGCTGGGCATCGGCATCCTCCACATCGGCGACCTGGCGCAGGCCCGCGGCGGCCCCATGCCCAGCGGCCATCGCAGCCATCAGAACGGCCTGGACGTGGATGTCCGCTTCAATCTCGATCCGCGCGCTTTCGTCAACGCCGACGCCCTGCGTGTCAACATCAGCGCGCCTTCCATGCTCAACCTGGCGCGCGACAACCTCGACCGCAAGCTGTGGGGGCAGCGCCAGATCACCATGCTGGAAAAAGCCGCCCAGCTGCCGGGGGTGGAGCGGATCTTCGTTAATCCCCACATCAAGAAAGATCTCTGCATGCGGGTCGGCTACAACCGGTCGTGGCTGCGCAAGATCAGGCCGTGGTATGGCCATGACGACCATTTCCACCTGCGCCTGGGATGTCCGGCTGGCAGTCCGCGCTGCGTCCCCCAGGATCCGGTTCCGGCCGGCGACGGCTGCGACGCCAGCCTGGAGTGGTGGTTGGAGCAGCCCTTGCCGCCGTCACGTCCCCAGCCCGGTCCGGACCCGGTGCTGCCGCCGGAATGTTCGGTGGCCCTCAAGCAGCGTTGAGGGCATCCAGCGCGGCGCGCAGATCGTCCAGCACCGTTGCCAGCAGCCGGGGCGATTCGCTGGAGTAATGCAGCGCGTCCTGTTCCCGCCGCAGCCAGGTGTATTGGCGCTTGGCGAACTGCCGGGTGGCGGTGACGGCCTTCTCGGTCATGGTGGGGTAATCCCATTCCCCTTGCAGGTAGGACCACATCTGGCGGTAACCCACGGCCCGCACCGACGGCAGGGAGGGATTCAGGTCGCCGCGCCGATACAGCCGCTCCACTTCCTCCACCAGTCCCTGTTCCAGCATGGTCAGGAAGCGCTGGCGGATGCGCCGGTGCAGCAGCTCCCGGTCGCCGGGACTCACCACCAGGCGGATGAATCGGCAGGGTGGCGGGGCGGACTCGGCGCGGGCGCACAGTTCGGTGATGGAAATCCCGGTCAGCCGGTAGACCTCCAGCGCCCGCTGGATGCGCTGGGGATCGTTGGGGTGGATGCGACGCGCCGCCTCGAGGTCGACCTCGGCCAGTTCCCGATGCAGTTGCTGCCAGCCTTTCAGTTCGGCTTCCCGGTCGATCTGGCGGCGCAATTCCGGATCGGCCGCCGGCAGGTCGGCGAGGCCCTGGAACAGGGCGTTGAAGTACAGCATGGTGCCGCCGGCCAGGATAGCCAGGCGGCCGCGTTCATGGATGGCGTCGATCAGTTCCAGCGCCTGATCGCGGAAGCGGCCGGTGGAATAGGCCTCGGCCGGGTCGAGGATGTCGATGAGATGGTGCGCCACGCCCTGCCGTTCTGCCAGGGTCGGCTTGGCCGAACCGATGTCCATGCCGCGGTAGACCAGGCCGGAATCGACGCTGATCACCTCGCCGCCCAGCGCCAGCGCCAGTTCGATGGCGAGCCGGGTCTTGCCGGAGGCGGTCGGCCCCATCAGGGCCACCGCGGTTGGAGCCGAGGTCATTGGCCCCGCAGGAAGAACCGGTCCAGATCCTTGGCGCTCAGCTCCACCCAGGTGGGCCGGCCGTGGTTGCACTGGCCGGCGTTGTCGGTCGCCTCCATCTCCCGCAGCAGGGCGTTCATTTCCAGAACGGTCAGCCGCCGGTGGGCGCGTACCGAGCCGTGGCAGGCCATGGTGGCCAGAACCCCGTTGAGGGCCTGCTCCAGCCTTTGGCTGACTCCGTGCTGGCGCAGATCGGCCAGGATGTCGCGCAGCAGCCTCTCGCCATCGCCACCGGCCAGCAGGGCCGGTAAGGCCCGCAGCAGCAGGGTGTCGGGGCCGGATCGGCTCACCTCCAGGCCCAGCCGAGCCAGCGCCTCGTCGGCTTCTTCCGCCAGTTCGGCCTCGGCGGCGGTCACCTTCAGGCTGATCGGCAACAGCAAGGGCTGGCTGGCGATGCGGCCTGCCCCCATCTGCCGCTTCAGCTTCTCGTAGGTGACCCGCTCGTGGGCTGCGTGGGCGTCCACCAGCACCAGGCCGCGCGGGGTCTCCGCCAGGATGTAGGTGTTGTGCAGATGGGCGATGGCCTGGCCCAGAGGATGTTCAGAGTCGGCTTCCGCCGGCTCTGGTGCCAGCCGGGGGCTCGGAGCATAAAGTTGCCGCATCGCGTCGATGGAATCTTTGACCTGCCAGGGCAAGTTGGATTGGCGCGGCGGAACTGAATAGCCGCCTGAGCGACCGGTCCGATCCTGGGGCAAAGCGGCTCCCGTCGCGCGGGACGAGGGCAATGGAGACGAATTAAGCCCATCTTCCTGCGGGAGAGGGGGTGGGGTGAGGGCCTCGGCCTCGGCGGCGATCCGGTCGCCGGGGCGTTGGCCCGCCAACGCCCGGTGCAGCGCCTGGAACAGGAAATCGTGGACCAGCCTGCCCTCGCGGAAGCGGACTTCCAGCTTGGCGGGATGGGCGTTGACATCGACCAGCGCCGGGTCCAGTTCCAGGTACAGGGCGTAGACCGGATGGCGGCCGTGGTACAGCACATCCTCGTAACCCTGCTTGACCGCGTGGCTCACCAGCTTGTCGCGCACCAGTCGGCCGTTCACGTAGAAGAACTGCAGGTCAGGCTGGGCGCGGGAGTAGCTCGGCTGGGCCACCCAGCCGGACAGCCGCAGTCCGGCGGAAGCGAACTCCACCGCCAATGCGTTGGCCAGAAAGTCTTCGCTGCAAACCAAAACCAGCCGCCGCTCCCGCTCCATCTGGCTGCGGGCCGGCTTCAGGTCCAGCACCTCGCGCTGGTTGTGCCTGAGCTTGAAGCCGGTTTCGAAACGGCTCAGAGCCATGCGTTGCAGCAGGGTCTCGATGTGGCCGAACTCGGTCTTCTCCGAACGCAGGAACTTGCGCCGCGCCGGGGTGTTGTAGAACAAGTCGCGCACCTCCACGGTAGTGCCGCGGGGATGGGAAACGGGAACCACCCGGTAATCGGTTTCGGTGCCGTCGGCCTGAATCTGCCAGCCGTTGTCGCCCTGCGCGGTGCGCGAGCTCAGGGTCAATCGCGACACCGAACTGATGCTGGGCAGGGCTTCGCCCCGGAAGCCCATGCTGGCGACCCGCTCCAGATCTTCCAGGCAGGCGATCTTGCTGGTGGCGTGGCGCAGCAGGGAGACCGGGAGTTCTTCCCGGTCCATGCCGCAGCCGTCGTCACGGATCCGGATCAGGCGCCCGCCGCCCGCCTCGATGTCCACCTCCACCGTCCCGGCGCCGGCATCGAAGCAGTTTTCCACCAATTCCTTGACCACCGAGGCGGGCCGCTCCACCACCTCGCCGGCGGCGATCTGGTTGACCAACTGAGGGGGCAGGACTTGAATGCGCATGGAAAATTGCGGGAGGTATCGGATGGGGCATTTTACCGGAGCGTCCGTGCCTTGGGGATGACTCACTGCCGCTGGGCGGCTTCCCACGCGGCAGTCATCGCTGAACCGATCTCGACGGCGTCCCTTTCTCGCCGCTCGTGGGTTGACGGGGTCATACCCTCCGTGCACCATCTGTCCGAAGCGTTCGATCAAAGGCCTTGAATTTTCTGATTGTTCGGAGCGAAGCCATGGGGATTTATGCCAACCTGGAGCAATTTGAGAAAGGAGCCTCGGTTAACGTCACCTACTCGGCGATGGAACTGGCCAAGACGGTGGGCGGCAAGGTCATGCAGGCGGTCAGATCCAGGAATCTGGTGTCCCAGGGCGTCATTTCGGAAGAAAACATGAAGCTATTGATGGTGAACTTCCGTCATCAGCTCAAGGCGCACGGGTGGCAGTGGTTTCCACCAACCGCCGGGCAGGCCGGCGCCAAAGTGCTGGACGGTGACGTGACGAGAGGCGAATGCGCGTTCCTGGCCAAGGCGTTCGAGCTGCTGCTCAATCTGCCGGACCCCGCCGGGTGTCAGGTTACTGCGAAGGCCGAAATGGTGGCGTACACCGGGGCTGAAAAGGCCGGCTTCATCGCCGATCATCCCGGCATGGAATTTGGCCTGTCCAACAACATGACCCTGTCCGTGGACAACCATCGCAAGACCTATAACTGGGACAACCACAAGGTCGTGAAGTACGCAGGAAAGTTCTATGACGTTTGCTACAACAAGGTTTACTCGGACCCGGCCGAGATGGCACTGGTCGACCTCAAGGGCAAGAAGGAACGCAGGGGTGTCGGCCCGGCTTATGCCAGGGGGCCTATGGCCGGGCAAATCGGCGATATCGTGATTTACCGGGGCGAATCCACCCATCACCTGTATGCCGGTTATTACTACGAGTGGTTCGACGGATTGCAGACTCAGATGACCGGCCCGCACCAGAGCGCCATTCCGGAGGACGTGATCAAACGCTTGCTGGATCGCAAGTTGTTTGCTTGAGCGGGCATCGCCGGGTTGTTCCGCCGGCGGTTCGGGCTGCGAGATTTCCCGCTCCGCACCCAGTGCCCGAGTCCGGCGCGTCGTGGGTGGCCCGTTCTTGTCCGAACGCCATGCCCGTCGCCCGGAGCACGCGGGAAGCGCAGAATCCATCGGCGGATTTCCGGCAGTCCTGCCATTCACCGCCCCATCCCCTGACCCGGCCGGTCTGCTTACTCGGGGCAGGCCTTGGGCCAACTTGATTAGAAAGATACTTCAGCAAGCCCCCCAAATTTGCCGGCGGGGCTTCCATACTGTTTCAGCCGGGCTTGTCACTGCCTGCGTTCCTCGAACAATTCGGTACCGAACCGCAATGCGAGTCGGCCCTAGAGCAGGCGCGCTGGCCGGAAGGCTTCCGATGCCCGCACTGCGGCGGCGCTGGTCAGAGCGTGTTCCGGGTCGGCACGCGCAAGACCTTTCCATGCTCCGCCTGCCGGAAACAGACCTCCCTGATCGCCGGGACGTTGTTCCAGGATACTCACCTCGCCTTAACCGTCTGGTTCTTGGCGATCTATCTGGTCAGCGAAGCCAAGACCGGGCTGTCGGCCCTGGCACTGAAGCGGCAACTCGGGGTCAGTTACCCGACGGCGTGGCTGATCCAGAACAAGTTGATGCAGGCGATGGCCGAGCGTGACGCCCAATAACGCGAAAAAACAGCCGGACAAGCAAAATGCCCGAATCGAGTACGACAAGGCCCTGGGGCGGGTGATGACCGCGATCCTCAAAGACGACACCGAACTGTTCAAGCAGTTCATGGATAATGAGTCGTTCCGCCGATGGTTGATGGCTACGGTGTTTCGGCTGACTTATGAAAGCGAGAGTATCGCTTGATTCTGGGTAGATTTGGGGATGTGGGCCTCGCGCGTTTCCTGCCTTCCTCAACTGCCGAGCTGGTTCATAGGCGCGGAATCGGGTGGATGCTCGAGTCAGCCCGAAAAACCGATCCATTTCCGGGACTTCCCCATGGCCGACATCCTGATCCGCCTCCGCGACCTCACCAAGTCCTACCGCCGCGGGGGGGAGACCATCGAGGTGCTGCACGGCATCGACCTGGACATCCCCCAGGGGGATTTCGTGGCCCTGATGGGGCCGTCCGGCTCGGGCAAGACCACCCTGCTCAACCTGATCGGCGGGCTGGACAGTCCCAGCGGGGGCAGCATCGAGGTGGCGGGGGCGCGCATCGATACCCTGGGCGGCAGCCAGCTGGCGGCCTGGCGGGCGGCCCACGTGGGCTTCGTGTTCCAGTTCTATAACCTGATGCCGGCCTTGACCGCCCTCAAGAATGTGGAACTGCCGCTGCTGCTCACCCACCTGGACCGGCGCCAGCGCCGCCGCCACGCGGAACTGGCATTGGAACTGGTGGGGCTGGCGGATCGCGCCGGCCACAAGCCCGGTGAGCTGTCCGGCGGCCAGGAACAGCGCGTCGCCATCGCCCGCGCCATCGTGTCCGATCCCACCCTGCTGGTGTGTGACGAGCCCACCGGCGACCTGGACCGCAAGACCGCCGACGAGATTCTGGGGCTGCTGCAAAGCCTCAACCGGGACCACGGCAAGACCGTGGTGATGGTGACCCACGATCCCAAGGCCGCCGAGTTCGCGGTGCGGCGTTTGCACCTGGACAAGGGGACCCTGGTGGCGGAGTCCCGCCCGGTTGTTCCGGTGCCCGGCTGATCAGATGCGGGGCTTGGCGGGTCGCTGCCGGCCCGGCTTGGCGAGTACCTCGCGGAACAGCGCCTTCATGGTCTCCCAGGAGTTGCGGTCGGTTTCGGCATGGTAGGCGATGGGCAGGTTGGCGGCCTGGCCGAGCCGGTCGGCGTCGGGGTTGGTGAAGCCATGTTTGGCACCGGGGTAGTTGACGAACCGGTAGCGCACGCCGGCGGATTCCATCTCCTTCTTGAAGGCGGCGATGCTTTCCGGAGTCACGAAGCCGTCGTCGGCGCCGTTGAGCACCAGCATCCGCGCCTTGACCGCGCCCTTGCTGGCCGGGGTCTGGGTGACCAGGTTGCCGTGGAAGCTGGCGACCGCCGCCAGGTCCACCCCTTGCCGCGCCATGTCCAGCACCGTGGAGCCGCCGAAGCAGTAGCCGATGGCGGCGATTTTGCCTGCGTCCACGGTCGGCTGCTGCTCCAGCACCGCCTTGGCGGCCAGGAAGCGCTGCTTGGCCAGTCCCGCCCCATCCAGCACCGCCTGCATCCAGCTCTTGGCTTCCGCCGGGTGTTCGGTGTTCTTGCCGTCCCCGTACATGTCCACGGCCATGGCGGTGTAGCCCAGTTCCGCCAGCATGCGGGCACGGCGCTTGGCGTAGTCGTTCAAGCCCCACCATTCGTGCACCACGAGGACGCCGGGACGTTTGCCGGTGATTGCATCGTCCCACGCCAGATAGCCCTTGAACTTGGTGTCGCCGGCCTGATAGTCGACGGTTTTTTCCTGGATCGCGGCGTTTAGGCAGGAACTGAACAGCAGTAGAGCAAGGGCGAGGAAACGCGTCATGGGAACTCCTTGATTGACGTTGAAGGGAAAGGGAAAGGCTGGGTCAGGGCCACAGCCCCGCCAGGCCGAAGCGCAGCGCTTCGAACGGCGGTGCGCAGACTTCGTCGGCATCCTTGCAGGCGGTCTCCAGTTGCCAATGGCCGTCGCGCAGGGCGAACACCTCCAGGCTGCGCAGCTCCGGGTCCACCAGCCAGGCGTGGGCCACGCCGTGGCTTGCGTAGATGGGCAGCTTGTCGATGCGGTCCGTGCGGGCGGTGGCGGGCGACAGCACTTCGCAGATCCAGTCCGGCGCCAGCTCGAAGAAGGCGGTTTCCGGCAGGCTGGGCAGACGTTCCCGGCGCCAGCCGGCCAGGTCGGGCACCAGAATGTGGCGGTCCAGGTGCAGCTCCGGTTCGTCCAGTATCCACCAGCCGCCGGGACCGCTGCTGCCCTCGTCATAGCTGGGGATCAGCTTGCCGCCCATGATGGAGGGCGCCCGCGCATGCTTGGGCGCCGGCCGCGGCAGCACGATCAATTGGCCGTGGATGATTTGCGCCCGCTGGTGGTCGGGTACCTGGCACAGGTCTTCGTAGGTCGCGAAGCGTTCGGCAGGGGTGGACATTACGGCCTCCGGGGCGAAGCGGGCCCATTCTAACACCGGCCGCTGACGGGCCGGACGATTCAATAGCCCAGCTCCACATAGCCCGGCATGCGGGGGCTGTTCTCCGGGTCACTCTGGCTCGGTCCCTGGAGATAGACACCGTCGCCCAGGTCGAGACCGGGCAACGCGGGTACGGCGCATTTCAGCCACCGGCTGACGGATTGTTCAGGTGATCCTGAATCCGTCTTCCAGCACCAGGTCGCACCGCCCCCCATCCGGGCTGGAAAACAAGACTCGAATTTCCAAGAGTCATAGAGAGGGATGTTTTCCAAGCCCCTCGGAAAGCCCAAAGCCGTACGGCGTCGGGAACGCCGTTAGGCACGGCAATCTTGTGGGATTCGCTGTGGTTCACCTGTTTCGACGGTGCGCGCGAGGTGTGGAAAAGCGCTTCGATCAGGGTGAACGGGGTTGCACGGCAAGGGGCTCGGCGAATACGGCGGCTGCTGCGGTCGATGTCGGAATAGCCGGCAAGCTGAATTCTCGGCACGACGCATGCCACTCGGTGCCGCGTATTGTTCGATTGGTTTCCTGATTATGCATTCGTATGTATGAGGCATTTCACACAGTATGTTCTGACTTCTTTCCTGGGGCTTTATGTGCCGCCATTACCGCATCCTATGGGTTTTGCACAAGCAGTTTGACGTGGGTCAAATGCCCCACCCAAAGGGTATTTGTTCGGCATCAAAACGGTAGCAAAGTCAGTGCTTAGGGTGATAGGCTAGCCGCCCGGCGTTTCGGCTGCCGGGAGGCTGGTTGGGTCGAAGCAGGATCGATGGGCGGGTTGTTTGGTATCTCGCCCAATTCAAGCGGGTATCTCGAATTGCCGCTTTTTGTCGGGCTGTTTGTTGATGGGCTAGGAGTGGATATGTCCTGTCCGCATCGATACTGCCCGTTACGGCTTCATCAATCGCCTAGGGGATGCTCGATATTCTCGGGCTGTGTTCATTTTGGTATCTGCCGCGCCAGTAACTTCGACAAGCCTTGCTTTCAGCATATCCAGTATAGGTTTGATTGAGTGTGGTTCGGTGCGGAGGGTGCCCCGATTTTTCACTTTGCTAAATGGTCATCTTAAGAGATTACGAGTTATACGATATAGATCGACTGGTTCACTTGGCCGGCAATGAAAGTGTATCGAGATTTCTCACTGGGTCATTCCCCTGTCCCTATACTCGGACCGACGCGGAACGTTGGATCAACAAGGGCTCCAGGCTGGGCCACTCGATGGCGAAGGTCATCGAATGCGACGGTGAATTCGTCGGGGGTATCGGTATCCAGCCGCAAAGCGGCTGGAAACAGCATATGGCGGAAGTTGGCTATTGGGTCGGCGAGGAATACTGGGGGCGCGGTATTGCGCCGGAAGCGCTGGCGGCCATCACCGACACTGCGTTCTCGTGCCTGGGTTACAAGAAGCTTTTCGCACAGGTTCTGGGGCCCAACGAGACTTCCATGCGAGTCTTGGAGAAATGCGGCTATCGCCTGGAAGGCGTGCTGGAGTATGAGGTCTTCAAATCCGGCCAATTTTTCGACGTGTATCAGTACGCCAGGTATCGCCGCTGATTCGGGCGACGTTCTCCCTTCGGCCCGAGAGATTAAGGGCACCCGGCCTTGCGGTCGGGTGCCCTTACGTCTTCCAGGCTAGTTCTTGAAGCTGTCGCCCAGGCTGTGACAAAGGTTGCAGGCGACCGGCTTGCCGGCGGCTTCGTACAGGTTCAGGTTGCTGGCAACATAACCGAACGGGAAATCCAGAAACACCGGCTTGTTGAAATACCGCTCCTGCACCGGTTGGGGGCTATTGGTCAGATAGGGACTGCCGATGCCCGGCATGGAGTGCTGGCTTACTTCCAGGCTTTCGTCTCCGCTGTGGACCACGCCATCGCCGCCGATGTAAAGCTTTTCCGAATTCGGAACCGGCAGGCCCCGATCCGGAGCCACCGGAGTCGGCCATTGCGAAAGCGGGGATACACCGCCGGGATAGAAGGGATCGTAAGGATATGGCCGAAAACAACATCCCGGATTCTTGGCAGCTTGCTGGTGGGAGGGGGCTTTAGCCCGCGACTAGGCGCCGGTCGCGGGCTAAAGCCCCCTCCCACAGGAAAGGATCGGGAAATTATTCGCGGCCAAATCGTAAGCGCCGGCCGGGATGATGTCGGCGAAATTGGACTTGTAAGTGGTGCCGTCCGCCTTGATGCCATTGAAGACGTTGGCTTGGGACAGGATGGGGTCGAGCGGATTGGAGACCGCCGAATAGGACAGGGTAATGTTCGGCGGATTCAAGACCGGGCGGGTTCCTTTTTGCACCAGCTGGGCCAGCAGCACCTGGTAGGGGGCAGGATGTTGACCACCCGCGCGTCCAGGTCGGCGCAATGCATGCCGAGATCGTTGATGGCGAACAGGCTGTAGTTGGCATTGGTTAGCCGCGGCTGTTCGGCCAAGGCGCCGGTGATTGCAGCCGTAGAATTGGCGCTGGTCGAATTGATGGAAGTGGGGGGCGGATCGGTCACCGCGATGGTGCGGCTTTGCTGGTGCAGGAGCCGTCGCGGTTGTCCGATGCCGTGAGGGTCGTGGTGAAGGTACCCGCGATGGTGCAAATCACCGCACCCGGATCCTGGGCCGGGGAGGTTGCGGGAGTGCCGCCGCCGAAAGACCAGCTGACGGTTACCGGATCGCCGTCGGGGTCGGTGACTGTGCCGGTGTAGCTTACCGATTGCCCGGTTCGGATGCTCGACCCCGTTGCGGGCGCGTCGATGCTGCAGGTTGGCGGACGGTTCGCCGGGGTGTCGTTGTCCACGATGGTGCCGATTCCCTCGCCATCGGCGATGGCGCCATTGACCGGGTTGGCGAGGATGACCTTGAAGGTTTCGCTCGCTTCGGCGGAGGTGTCGTTGTGGATGGGAACGCTGAAGCTCTGGCTGCGGGATCGGTTGCGACGAAAGGTGAGGGTGGTGCTGCGCGAACTGTAGTCCTGTCCAGCCACGGCGGTGCCGTTCTGGGTCGCAACCCGCAAACGCAGGTCTTGGCCCGAGGCCGGGTTGGCATCGATGGAGACCGTGAATACGGCGTTGGAGTTCTGGCCTTCCGTCACGGTGACGTCGCTGATGCTCGCGTTGGGCAAGGCGTATGCCGCTGCCGGCAGCAGTGCCAGGGCTGCCAGCAGGATCATGGGCTGGATGCAACACGGGCCGTGTCGGTGTTTCATGGTGCGATCCTCCGGGAACGGATTCCGCGGTGATTGAATTTGAGTGGACCGCTCGCCTGCGCGCGGAACCTAACGCGGGTGGCTGTCGCGCCGTCAAAAGTGAAAAAATACTGACAGTGCGGGTTCGGCGTAGCCATGATGAGACATCTGCCCATGCTGTCTTGACGGGGGTGTCGAGCGGCTATGACTGGTGGTCGGGTCGAAAGAATTGATTAAGCCATTGCTTATATGCTGATTGTGCCGATGCTGGAGGATCGGTTTCGCAAGAATTTCATGGCGAATTTTGCGAGCGGGCTCACAGGGTGGCGATGGGTGGGTTGAACGCTCTGAAATGCAAGGCATGGACGGATGCGGCCGGTTCAGAGCAACGCTATTCGCTGCGGCATACCCCGTCCGGGCAGCGCCTCCGATAGTGCCAGCGGGCGAAGCGTGCGTACCACCGGCGCAGCGCCGGAAGCACCGGCAATAGCCGGCACAGATACGCCAAACCGCGATAACGGGGCAGGGCATTCCATAGCGTCATGAAGGCGTCGGCACCGGAGTGCGCGGCCCCGTCGGAGCCGATGACGCGGAATTCGGCCATGGCATCGTTCACGCCGATGCCCAGAGCTTGGAGCCGCTCCGGCTCGCGGGTAATATCGACCCACTCGATGGGGACCAGCGGCCGCAAGCGGCGATAATGGCCGATTTCGCGCCGGCACAGGGGGCATTCCCCGTCGTAGAACACGAGTAAAGGCTGATCGTTGGCCATTTCCCACCTTGCAGCTGAGTGCCGGATCAATTGGATTCCGGCCGCTGGCGCGAGTTCAGCCGCTACGGCGGAGTTTTCCGACCCGACATGAAAATCCATCGCCTGTACCGTCAACAACAACTGCCCATCGAACTGGATGAAGCATGGAGGTTTTTCTGGATGCCGCAGAACCTCCAGCAGATGACCCCGGAATTCTTGCATTTCCGCATCATCAGCGAGGTACCGCCGGCCATCTATCCGGGCTTGATCATCCGCTACCGGATCGCTGCCGTGGCCGGAATCCCGATGACCTGGCTCACCGAGATCAGCCACGTGGTGGCTCCCGGCGAGGGGCTCGACGGAGTCTGCCAGTTCGTCGACGAGCAGCGTCTGGGACCGTTCAGCTTCTGGCACCATCTGCATCGGTTCACGCCCAGCGCCGAGGGAGTGCAGATGGAGGACATCGTTCATTACGTGATGCCCTGGGGTTGGCTGGGAGAACTGATTCATCGGCTCTTCATCGAACGCCGGCTGCAGTGGATTTTCGATTTCCGCCGGGCTTACCTGGCGGATTGGTTGCGGCGGTCTCCGCCATGACGATCGGTTGCGCAGGCCGTAGCGCCCTCATGCCGGCCTTGAAGGGGAGCATCCGCCCGTGAGTTCGGAGCGAGTTCCGGGCGACCTGGTTCCTGCCGCCGACGAGATGCTGTTCCTGCCCCTGGGCGGAGCCGGCGAAATCGGCATGAATCTGACGCTGTATGGCCACGACGGTGCCTGGCTGGCGGTGGATCTGGGAATCACTTTTGGCGGCGACGAATTTCCGGATCATCCGGTGCTGATGGCGGACCCCGCCTTCATCGCCCACCGGCGCGAGCGTCTTGCCGGCATTCTGGTGACCCATGGCCACGAAGACCACATCGGGGCGCTGTCCTATTTGTGGCCGCGGCTGCGCTGCCCGATCTATGCGACGCCGTTTACGGCGGCCCTCATCCGAGCCAAGCTCGCCCGCGCCGGTGTCGAGAGCGCCGCCTTGATCGAGATCGCCCCGGGCGACCGGGTGGCCGTCGGTCCGTTCACCGTCGAGTACATCGGCATGACCCATTCGATCCCGGAACCCAACGCCTTGCTGATCGGGTCGGCGGCCGGCTGCGTGTTGCATACCGGGGACTGGAAGCTCGACGATCGTCCCGTGATTGGCCGCGGCTACGACCACCGCCGGCTGCACGGTCTGCGGACGGAGCCGGTGCTGGCGATGGTGTGCGATTCCACCAATGCGGTGGTTCCCGGCCACACCGGTTCTGAAGCGGATTTGTTCAAGCCGCTGCTGCGGTTGGGGGAACAGGCGGCGCAGCGCATCCTCGTCACGTCGTTTGCCAGCAACGTGGCTCGGCTTGCGACCTTGGCGCGGGTCTCGGCCAGTCTCGGCCGGCGCTTCGGGGTGATAGGCCAAGCGATGGAACGGATGGTGGCGGTCGCGCGCGCCACCGGCTATTGGCCGGATGACCTGCCCGCCCTGGTGGATGGCCGACACTTGGGGCATCTGTTGCGATCCGAAGTGTTCGCAGCCTGCACCGGCAGCCAGGGCGAGCCGAATTCCGCGCTGGCCCGCATGGCCCGTGATCAGCATCCGGATATGCTGCTCGATCCGGGGGACCTGGTGATCTTCTCGTCGCGGGTCATTCCCGGCAACGAGCGCTCGGTGGAACGAACCCACCAGCGCCTGCGCGCCCTTGGTGTGGGGCTGGTCACCGACCGAGAGGCGCTGGTCCATGTCTCCGGTCATCCCGCGCAGGACGACCTGCGGCGCATCTACAACTGGGTACAGCCGCCGGTGGTGATCCCGGTGCACGGCACCCCGCGGCATCTCGCCGCCAACGCCGAGATTGCCCGCTCCAGCCATGTGCCGGAAGTGTGTGTGGTGGCCAACGGCGACCTCTGCCGGCTCAACCGCTCCGGCGTGCAGCGCCTGGCCCGAATCGCGACCGGACGCCTCACGGTGCTGCCGGACGGCCGTTTGGCCAAGGTTCCGGAAGATCAGCTGCGGGCCATGCGGGCCAAGGTGCACTGAAGGGGCGTCGGCGAGTGGTGCCGACGCCTCATGTCATCCATCGATCCGCTGCGGGAGTGTCGGTTGCGGTCCGGTGCAGGACCGACTTGCTGCCGGTCAGCGCCGGCTCAATACAGATGAACGGCGACGACGTGGACGATGCCGGTCACCACCAGCATGAGGAACAAGGGGATGTGGAGGATGTGCCACCAGGCGAAGATTTTCCGGTAGGCGCTGAATTCCGCCAGCCGGCGTACGCCTTGCAGATAGGCGTGGATCAGTTCCTTGTCCTCGTCCAGGCGGGACTGCAGCAACTGGGGATACCAGCCCTCGGTCTTGGCTTGCTGGGCCAGGGTCTGGCGCAGGATGCCCATGGTGCGGTACTGAATCCAGCTTGCCCTGCGGCCTAGGGTCATCAGCCGCAACAAGGCGCGTATCGGGTCGCCGGCCGGCCCCAGTTCCCGTTGCTCGAATTTTTCCAGGAAGTCTTTCAGTCCCGGCGTGATGTAGGCGGTTTCTTCCATTTCGCTGCGGGAGATCCCGGTCAGCCGCTGCAGTTCCTGCACGGTGACCTGCTCGCCGTGCAGGGTGTAGTTGATCCTGACGAAGATGTAGCGGCCGATGATGCCGCTGCCCATGACCAGCAGCATGGCGAAGAAGGCTACGTTGCTGTTGACGGCACCCAGCTGGAAGTTGCAGTGGTAAAGGATGAATAGCGGCCCGAGCACGCCGAAGACCATGTGAACCTGGAACCAATGGCGTACCGAGCCCCAGGAGCGCATGAAATGGATCTTCTTGCGCAAGGGATACAGCAGCAGCGCCAGCATCAGGCTGCCGCCGACGATGCCGAACCAGTATCCGATGCCTTCTTCGGGGGTGTAGTACTGCTCTTCATGGACCAGCCAGCCGAGACTGATCAGGAGCACCGTCAACAGTCCGAACAAGCGGGTCGAGATGGCGACCTGAGCCGCACTGGCAGATTCCTGGACCTTGTCGCGGACGTTGCGAATGCTCAGTCTCCGGGTGATCGGCAGGCTGATGGTGTCGGGGTGCGGGGCGACGGTTTCGATGCGAACGTCTTGGGCTGACATGGGCAATCCTCTCGGTGGGGGGCGATCCCACCGGACCGGTGGCCGGAGGGGCATGCGAGAAGAAAGGTAACGGACCGGCCCGTGCCAGAATGTGAGGGGGGTCGCAAATCTCGTCCGGCGGCCCCGGCGGCTATCCTGCCGGCTCGCGCGGCTGCTCGGAGGCTCCCGCGAAACCACATTGGCGCCAGGCTTCGAACAGTACCAGGGCGACGGCATTGGATAGATTCAGGCTGCGGCTTTCGGGGACCATGGGGATGCGCAGGCGCCGGTCGGGTGGGACCGATTCCAGCACGGCGAGAGGCAGGCCTCGGGATTCGGGCCCGAACAGCAGGGCATCGCCGGCGCGGAAGCCGGCTTGCTCATAAGACGTGCGGGCCTTGGTCGAGAGTGCGAATAGCCGGGCGGGTTTCAGTTCCGCGATGCACGACGCCAGCGAGCCGTGTTCCCGCACCCGCGCCCACTCCCGGTAGTCGAGCCCGGCGCGGCGCAGCTTCTTGTCTTCCAGCTCGAAGCCGAGGGGTTGGATCAGATGCAGCTGCGCGCCGGTGTTGGCGCACAGCCGGATGATGTTGCCTGTGTTGGGAGGGATTTCCGGTTCATAGAGGATGACGTGAAACACTGCCCCTGCGCAGCGCGTCAACCGATTTCCAGCGAGGGGACCGGCTCGAGTTTCCAGATTTCCCGGTTATAGTCGGAAATCGTACGGTCCGTGGAAAATTTCCCGCTGGTCGCCGTGTTGAGGATGCTCATGCGGGTCCAGCGTTCCTGGTCGAGGTAAGCGCCAGAGGCCTGGCGCTGGGCCTCCAGGTAGCCGGCAAAGTCCGCCGCGGTCATCCATGGGTCGTGGGGACTGCGGATCGACTGGACGATGGGTTCGAAGATGCCGGGTTCGAACTGGCTGAAGTAATTGCTCTCCAGCAGATGCATCACCCGGCGCAGGTCTTCGTTGCCTTCGATGAGGGCGGCGGGATTGTAGTGTCCCTTGCGGGCTTCCACCTCTTCGGCGGTCATGCCGAACAGGAAAAAGTTCTCCGCGCCGACTTCCTGGCGGATTTCGATGTTGGCTCCGTCCAGGGTGCCGATGGTCAGCGCGCCGTTCATCATGAACTTCATGTTGCCGGTGCCGGAGGCCTCCTTGCCGGCGGTGGAGATCTGCTCCGACAAATCGGTGCCGGGACAGATGACTTCCATGGCCGAAACCCGGTAGTTGGGCATGAAGGCCACCGCCAGCCGGCGCTCGCAGTCGGGATCGCGGTTGACCAGGTTGGTGACGTTGTTGATGAGCTTGACGATGCGCTTGGCCATCACGTAGCCCGGTGCGGCCTTGCCGCCGAATAGCACGCAGCGCGGTGTCCACTCGCCGATGTCGCCGCGCTTGATGCGGTCGTACAGATGGATCACGTGCAGCACGTTGAGGAGCTGCCGCTTGTACTCGTGGAGGCGCTTGACCTGGACGTCGAACATCATCTCCACGTCGAGGTCGAGGCCCAGTTCGGCCTTCTTGTAAGCGATCAGGCGCTCCTTGTTGTGGCGCTTGACCTCGCGCCAGCGCGCGCGGAATTGCGGGTCTTCCGCGAACGGCACCAGTTTTTCCAGTTGACAGAGGTCGGTGACCCAGCCGTCGCCGATGGCTTCGGTGATCAGCGCGGCCAGCTTCGGATTGCACCAGGCCAGCCAGCGCCGGGGTGTGATGCCGTTGGTCTTGTTGTTGAACTTGTGGGGCCACAGTTCGTAGAAGTCACGGAACAGCCCCTGCTTCAGCAGGTTGGAATGGAGTTCGGCGACGCCGTTGACCGAGAAGCTGCCGACGATGGCCAGATACGCCATGCGCACCTGCTGTTCCCAGCCCTCTTCGATGAGCGACATGCGGGCCAGGCGTTCGATGTCTCCGGGCCAGCGATTGGAGACTTCCGCCAGGAACCGGGCATTGATCTCGAAGATGATTTCCAGTAGGCGCGGCAGCAGGTAGCGGAACATCCGCACCGGCCAGCGTTCCAGCGCTTCCGGAAGCAGCGTGTGGTTGGTGTAGGCCATGGTCCGGGAGGTGATGCGCCAGGCTTCGTCCCAGTTCAGGCTGTGTTCGTCCAGCAGCAGCCGCATCAGTTCCGCTACGGAGATGCTGGGGTGGGTGTCGTTGAGCTGGAAGGCGTTTTTTTCCGCGAACTCGCTGAAGTCCTCCCCATGTTTGGAGACCCAGCGGCGGATCACATCCTGCAGGCTGGCCGAGGCCAGGAAATATTGTTGCCGGAGCCGCAGTTCCTTGCCGTTCTCGCTGGCGTCGTTGGGGTAGAGCACCATGGTGATGTGCTCGGCCACGTTCTTGGCCGCCACCGATTCTGCGTAATCGCCGGCGTTGAACTCGTTGAGGTCGAATTCGTCGGTGGCGGCGGCTTTCCAGAGCCTGAGGGTGTTGACGGTATCGTTCTGGTAGCCGGGAACCGGAATGTCATAGGGGACCGCCAGCACGTCATGGGATTCCACCCAGCGGGTGCGGCGGCTGCCGTCGGTATTCTGGTGCTGTTCGGTGTGGCCGCCGAACCGTACCCGGACCGTCAGTTCCGGCCGTTCCAGTTCCCACACGTGGCCGTTGCGCAGCCAATGGTCGGGTTCTTCCACCTGGTAGCCGTCCTGGATGCTCTGGCGGAACATGCCGTATTCGTAGCGCAGACCGTAGCCCACCACCGGCAGCTGCAGGGTGGCGCAGCTGTCGATGAAACAGGCCGCCAACCGTCCCAGGCCGCCGTTGCCCAGTCCCGCGTCCTGCTCGCTTTCCACCAGCTCCTCCAACTCCAGTCCCAACTCGTGCAAGGCTTCGTGCAAGGGGTCCGCGAGTCCCAGGTTGAGCATGGCGTTGCCCAGCGCTCGTCCCATGAGGAACTCCATGGAGATGTAATACGCCCGCTTGCAGTTGGCTTCGTCGTAGGCGTACTGGGTATGCTTCCAGCGCTCCATCAGCCGGTCGCGCACGGTCAAAGCCAGCGCGGTGTAGCTGTAGTGGGCGGACTTGCAGTGTTTGTCGCGGCCGAGGGTGTAGTTGAAGTGGCGGCGAATGTCGAGCGCCAGGGTGTCGGCGGTCATGCCCAAGGGGGGGAGTTCGGTGAATGCGGGCTTGGGCGAACTTTTCTTCAGCAGTTTGACGGGCATGGCGGTGGTCCGGGTGGATTCGGTTAAGGGCCCTGATGATTCAAGATGATCCTGTTGTTTCCTTGAATATCGAGCGCAGCGGCGAGTCGAGGAGGTGTCTCGTCCGTCGGCAGTGGCAGGGGTCGGTAGCTACGGTCTGGCCCATGGGGCGATCTGGCTTGATGAAAAATTATCACATGTTTAGCCGCCGTGGACGAATACCGGCCAGGCCGTAACGGCGACGCGCACCAGTTTCGGAGGCCGGCATGCGGGCTTTTCGCAGGCCCGGTTTCTCCGCGTCTTACACATCCAGGCTCAGTTCGGCGATCTTGCGGGTCAGGGTGTTGCGGCCGTAGCCCAGCAGCTTCGCCGCTTCCTGCCGGCGTCCGCGGGTGAACTGGAGGGCGGTGATGATCAGGGTGCTCTCGGCCACGTCGATGGCGTCCTTGGCGATGTTGCGCTCGCCCTTGCGCAACTGGCCGTCCACCCAGCGCCGAAACACGTCCTGCCAGGCGTCGGCGGTCGAAGCCGCGTCTTGTTTGACCTGCAACAGTTCGGGCGGCAGATCGTGGAGATGGACCTCCTGGCCCGGTGCCATGACGGTGATCCAGCGGCAGGCGTTTTCCAGCTGGCGCACGTTGCCGGGCCAGTCCAGCCGGCACAGGTATTCTTCGGTTTCCTTCAGCAGCGTCTTGGTCTCCACGTTGAGCTCGACGCTGGCCTCCTTGAGGAAATGCTTCAGCAGCAGCGCGATGTCCTGGCGCCGCTCCCGCAGCGGCGGGATGTGGACCCGGATGACGTTGAGCCGGTGGAACAGGTCTTCACGGAAACGGCCCTCGGCGACCAGGGATTCCAGGTTTTGATGGGTTGCGGCGATGATGCGGACGTCCACCTTGGTCGGGGTATGGGCTCCCACCGGAAAGAACTCGCCGTCGGCCAGGACCCGCAGCAGCCGGGTTTGCAGTTCCGCCGGCATGTCGCCGATTTCGTCCAGGAACAGGGTGCCGCCGTCGGCTTGCTCAAACCGGCCGGTGCGGCGGGTCTGGGCGCCGGTGAAGGCGCCCCGCTCATGGCCGAACAGTTCCGATTCCAGCAAATCCCTGGGGATGGCGGCCATGTTCAGCGCGATGAAGGGCTGGGCCGCGCGCGGGCTGTGGCGGTGCAGGGCGCGGGCCACCAGTTCCTTGCCGGTGCCCGATTCGCCGTTGATCAGCACGGTGATATGCGACCGCGCCAGCCGCGCGATGGCGCGGAACACCTCCTGCATCGCCGGGGCTTCGCCGATGATCTCCGGGGTTCGTTCCGACGCCGACGGGGTCGGGGTCAGGTCCTGCTTCTGCCTCTGCCCGTGGATGCAGGCGCGCTTCACCAGGTCCACCGCCGCATCCAGGTCGAAGGGTTTGGGCAGGTATTCGAAAGCCCCGCCGTGGAAGGCGGAAACGGCGCTTTCCAAATCCGAATGGGCGGTCATCACGATGACCGGCAAGCCCGGGCATTTCCCCTGCAGCTTGCTCAGCAGTTCCAGCCCATCGATGCCCGGCATGCGGATGTCGGTCAGGATGGCGTCGGGACGCTGCTGTTCGAGGGAATCGATGAGGGCGTTGGCGCTGGAAAAGCAGCGCACGTCGATGGCGGCCTTGTGCAGCGCTTTCTCGAGGACCCAGCGGATCGACCGGTCGTCGTCGACCACCCAGACGCGGGGTGAGCTATTCATGGAGTTTCTCCAGCGGCAGATAGATTGAAAAGACGGTGTTGCCCGGTGCGCTGGCGCATTCCACCAAGCCGCCGTGCTGACTGATCAGGGATTGCGCGATGGACAGTCCGAGCCCGGTGCCTTCGGCCCGGCCGGTAACCATGGGATAGAAGATCTGGCCCAGCAGTTCGGGCTTGATGCCGGGGCCGTCGTCGACGATGTCGATCTTGGCGGCCAGGGCGTGGCGGCGGTTGCCCAGGGTGACCTGGCGGTGGATCCGGGTGCGGATGGTGATGGTGCCTTCCTTGCCCACCGCCTGGGCCGCGTTGCGGATGATGTTCAGAATGGCCTGGATGAGCTGGTCGCTGTCGCCCAGGACGGGCGGGATGCTGGGGTCGTAATCGCGCACGATGTAGACCTTGGGCGGAGCTTCCACCTGTACCAGTTGGCGCACCCGCTCCAGGATGCGATGGACGTTGACCAGGCTCATCTGCGGAGGCTTGTTGGGTTCCAGCATGCGGTCCACCAGCAGCTGGAGCCGGTCCGACTCGTCGATGATGATGCGGGTGTATTCGCGCAATTCCTCGCCCCGCAATTCGGCGTGCAGCAATTGCGCGGCACCCCGCAGGCCGCCCAGCGGATTCTTGATTTCGTGGGCCAATCCTCGCAGCAGCATGCGGGCGGCGTTCTGCTGCGACATCAGCTGTTCTTCCATGGAGATGCGCAGGTGGCGGTCCACCTGCTGCACTTCCACCAGCACCCGCGGCGCGGTTTCGTCGAGGGCCGGGGTCAGGATCACGTTGACGGTGACCGGCTGTGGCTGGACGTTCAACGTCACGTTCCGCTTGGTCAGGGAGGCGCCGGTATCGATCACCCTCAGCAAGTCTTCTTCGGTGACCGAATCGCTCAGCAGGAACACGTTGTGCGCCCGTGCCCCGAGGACCTGGCGGGCGCTGACGGCGAACAGCATCTCGCCGGGCATGTTGATGTAGCTCAGGCACAGGTGCTGATCGAACAGCAGGACGGCGTCGGCCAGGTTGTCCAGGATGCGGCGGTAAAACGCTGCGGGATCGGCGTCAGTCATCGTCAAGCCGCGGTTGTAACGGGCGCAATGGCGGGTGGTGGCGACTGAACCCGCTGGGCTGTGTGGGGCGGCAAAGATCCAGGGTCGGGGAAGGAGTTCATCGGTTTCGAGCGGTCCACTGCCGGCGAGTATGGTTTCCAAAGCAATAACGAGGCCACGGTGTGGCGGGTATGACCCCATGCGGGACTATCCAGCCCGATCAAGCCACTAAATCCTGTTCCCTGCGTCCGTTCGAGCAGCAGCATGGTCAAGCGTAGATCAGGCGGTCGGGGAGTGCACAAAATTGGTGCGCAATGCTTCCCGTTTGCTCCCCTTTCGGTTTCCCATCGCAGGCCGGACCGCCACCGGTGCAGGGCTCGCGCCGCGCCGGGCTTGCCAAATAACCCCGAACATCATTGCGGTCATACCGTTGTTCTGGGTTCGGGGCTGCGTCCGAGCGGCCGCCCCGCGCACCGATACAACGCGGGGAAGCTGGCGACATCGATGTCGGCACGCCGACGCACTCCACGTTCCCGTCAAATCCGAAGTTAACTCACTCACCCGCCTAAGGAATAGTTCCTTGACTTGTTAACACTTGGTTTCTATATTCTGCGCCTGGTGGAAAAAAGTGGTATCAAGTGGAGAATCGTGGTGGTGAAGGGTGTTCCGGGGCCTGGCGTCCATCAACCTAGACGATAAGGGCAGACTTGCGATTCCGACCAAATACCGGGCGGAACTGCAGGAATGTTGCGAGTCTCAGCTGATCCTGACCGTGAGTCTGGACCGCTGCCTGTCTCTCTATCCCTTGCCGGAATGGGAAAGCCTTGAGCGCCAACTGGCCAAGCTGCCGACGCTCGACAAGACCGCCCAAGCCATTCGGCGGCTGTTGATCGGCCATGCGACCGAATGCGAACTGGATGCCCAGGGCCGCTTTTTGATTCCCGAACCCCTGCGCAAGAAGGCCGGATTGGAAAAGCGCATCGCATTTGTCGGCCAGGGCAGCAAGTTCGAGATCTGGGACGAGGAGAACTGGAATCAAGCCTATGAAGCGATGCTGGACCAAAACATCCTGGGAGATTTGAGCAACCTGGCGCCGGGGCTCGCCTCCTTGTCGTTCTGACGATGGTGGATTCGGCGCCCCATCTGCCGGTGATGCTGGCGGAAGTCGTGGAGTCTCTGGCGATCGCGCCGGACGGTATTTATATCGACGGCACCTTCGGCCGAGGCGGCCACAGCCTGGAGATTCTGGCCCGGCTCGGCGCCGCAGGCCGCCTTCTGGCCCTGGACAAGGATCTTGAGGCGCTGGCTTCGTCCGAGGCGGCACGGTTGCGGGAAGATGACCGCTTCGAATTGGTGCAGGGCAGTTTCGCGCGGCTCGCGGCGCTGTCTGCGGAACGCGGCTGGACCGGCCGGGTCGCCGGCGTGCTGCTGGATTTGGGGGTGTCCTCGCCCCAGCTGGATGAAGCCGAGCGCGGATTCAGCTTTCTGCGCGACGGTCCGTTGGATATGCGCATGGATGTTGGAGCCGGCAAGACCGCGGCGGATTGGCTGGCCACGGTCGACGAGGCCGAATTGACGCGGGTGCTCAGGGAGTATGGGGAGGAACGCTATGCCCGGCGCATCGCCCGGGCCATCGTGGAGCGGCGACCGCTGGCCACCACCGGACAGCTGGCGGCACTCATCGAGGCGGCGGTGCCGAGCCGGGAAAAGAACAAGCATCCGGCGACACGGAGCTTTCAAGCTATCCGCATCGCCGTCAATCGGGAATTGGAGGAATTGCGCGAAGTGCTCGAACAGACGCTTGAAGTGTTGCGGCCGGGCGGGCGGCTGGCGGTGATCTCCTTCCATTCCCTGGAAGACCGCATCGTCAAACGGTTCATCCGCGACTGCCAAAAACCAGGCCAGCAGCCGGCGCATCTGCCGCCCCTGCCGGAACACCGGCCGACCTTGCGCGCGCTGGCCAAGGCCCGCATGCCGGGTGTCGAGGAAACCGCCGCCAATCCGCGCGCGCGCAGCGCGGTGCTGCGAGTCGCCGAGCGGCTACCCGCATGAGACTTTTGGTGAGCCTGTTGATGGTCATGGTGATTTCCGCCTTGGCGGTGGTTTACACCAAGTACCGCTCGCGCATGCTGTTCGCGGAGATCCAGCGGCTGGAGCAGGAACTGGACCTGTATGAACTGGAATGGGGCCAGTTGCAGCTGGAACAAAACACCTGGGCGGAACATAGCCGTATCGAGCGGCTGGCACGGACGCGGCTGGGCATGACCCTGCCGGATCGACATTCGATCATTTACCTGAAACCCTGAAATACGCCGACATGATGATCATCGCCCAGCCCCGCGCTACCGACGAAATGGACTTTGCCGCCCGCTGGCGTTTCCTGCTGCTGCTGCTGCTGGCCGGGATGGCGGCGCTGGTGCTGCGGGCGGTCGATCTGCAGGTGGTGAACCGGCAGTTCCTGCAGGACAAGGGCGACCGCCGCCATGTCGGGGTGGTGCCGGTTCCTGCGCACCGCGGGCGTATCCTGGACCGCAACGGCGAGTTGCTGGCCATCAGCACGCCGGTGAAGTCGGTCTGGATCAATCCCAAGGAATTCGAGGTTTCCGCCCGCGACGCCAAGGCTCTGGCCAACAGCCTGGGCATGCCGGTCAAGGAGGTCCAGAAGCGGGCCGCGGAAGACGGCCGCAGTTTCGTCTATCTGAAGCGGCGCATGAGCCCGGAACTGGCGGACCAGGCCATGGCCCTGCATCTGCCCGGCGTCTACGCAGAGCGGGAGTTCCGCCGCTATTACCCCACCGGCGAGGTGGCGGCCCATCTGCTCGGCTTCAACAACATCGACGACCGCGGCCAGGAAGGCATGGAACTGGCCTACAACGATTGGCTCAAGGGTGTTCCCGGCGCCAAGAAGATCATCCGCGACGGCAAGCGCCGCATCATCGAGGATCTGGACAACATCCGGCTGCCGGTGCCCGGCAAGGACCTGACGCTCTCCATCGACCAGCGCCTGCAATACCTGGCCTACCGGGAGCTGAAGAAGTCGGTTCTGCAAAACCGTGCCAAGTCGGGCTCGCTGGTGCTGCTGGATACGCAGAACGGCGAGGTCCTGGCGATGGTCAACCAGCCTTCCTTCAATCCCAATGCCCGCCTCAAGATGAGCGGCAACGTGTCGCGCAACCGGGCCATCACCGACGTGTTCGAGCCCGGTTCCACCATCAAGCCGTTCGGGGTCGCCTGCGCCCTGGAACTTGGTTCGGTGCGGCCCGAAACCCAGTTCGATACCAATCCGGGCCAGTTGCACGTGGGCCACAACGTGGTCAAGGATGTGCACAACTACGGCGTTCTGGACGTCGCCCATATCCTGCAGAAGTCCAGCAACGTGGGCATGACCAAGATCGTCATGAACCTGCCCTCCGCCAAGTTCTGGGCGTTCTACAACAACTTAGGCTTCGGCCAGCCGCTGGAGACCGGCTTTCCCGGCGAGGCCAACGGGCGGCTGTCGGATCACCAGGGCTGGAATGCCTTCGAGCAGGCGACCCTGTCGTTCGGCTACGGCCTGTCCACTTCGCTGCTGCAGCTGGGGCGGGCCTACACCGCGTTGGCCAACGAGGGCGTCATGCCGATGGTGGCGCTGTTGAAGCGCGACAAGCCGGCGGAGAGCCACCGCATCATGTCGATCAAGACCGCCAACACCGTCCGCACCATGCTGGAGTCGGTGGTGACCCGTGAGGGCACGGCGCTCAAGGCGGCGATTCCCGGGTTCCGGGTCGCCGGCAAGACCGGCACCGTAAAGAAGACCGGCGCGAGGGGCTACGAGGAGTCGGCCTACCTGTCGTTCTTCGCGGGCATGGCGCCCGCCAGCAAGCCCCGTCTGGTCATGATCGTCATGATCGATGAGCCCGGCGCCGGCGAATACTACGGCGGCGCGGTGGCGGCGCCGGTGTTCTCCAGCGTGATGGAGGGCGCCCTGCGTCTGCTCAACATCGCGCCGGACCAGGATTCCGGCATCCAGACGGCGCTGCAGGACGGCGCCATATGATCGCCCTGCTGCGTCCGCCGATGGCCATTCCACGACTCGACAAATTGCTGATGGGGCTGGCCGAGCCCGATTCCCTGCCGCACCGGGGGATCGCGGGGTTGAGTCACGACAGCCGGGCCATCGAGCCCGGCGAGTTGTTTATTGCCCTGGCGGGACAGCGGTCCCACGGCATGCGCCACGCCGCCGAGGCGATCGCCCGCGGTGCCGCCGCGATCGTGTTCGACCCGGCTGGCGGCGGTGCCGAATTGGCCACAGCCGTCGGCGATGTGCCGTGCATTCCGGTGGTGGACTTGAGCCAGCGGCTGGGGCTGATCGCCGACCGCTATTTCGGCGAGCCCTCCAAACATCTGCAGATCGTCGGGATCACCGGCACCAACGGCAAGACCTCCTGCAGCCACTTTCTGGCGGATGCCTTGACAGGCTCCAAGCCTGCCGCCGTGGTCGGCACCCTCGGCTGGGGCATCCCCGGCCAGCTGGAACCCACCCTGCACACCACCCCCGACGCCATCGCCCTGCACCGGGTGCTGGACCGGCTGCGCAGCCGCGGCATCGGTCCGGTGGCGATGGAAGCCTCCTCCCACGGGTTGGAGCAGGGCCGGCTCAACGGCGTGCGGTTTGCCGGCGCGCTGTTCACCAACCTCAGCCGCGACCATCTGGATTACCACGGCACCATGGCCGGCTATCTGGAAGCCAAGTTGCGGCTGGTGCGCTGGCCTGGACTCGGCTTCGTCGCCTTCAACCTGGATGACGGCAGTGCCGATGCGATCGCCGCGGTGACCCCGCCGGAGCTGCGCAGGATCGGCTACACCCGGCGCCGTGCGGCGGTCGAGGGCAAGGTGGAGGTGCTGGATGCCGACGCGGTGGTGCATGACGCGGCGGGTATCCGCTTCGACGCCCGCTTCGGACGGGCATCGGTCACGGTGCAGGCGCCGGTGTTCGGCGAATTCAATGTGGAGAACCTGCTGGGCTCGCTGGCCGTGCTGCTGGGATTGGGCTGCGGCCTGGCCGACGCGGCGCGGCGGCTGGCCCGGGTCAAACCGGTGCCGGGACGGATGGAGCGCTTTTCCGGTCCGCATGGTCCGACCGTGGTGGTGGACTATGCCCATACCCCCGACGCCTTGGAAAAGGCCTTGGCCAGCCTGCGGCCCCACTGCGCCGGCGCGTTGTGGGTGGTGTTCGGCTGCGGCGGCAACCGCGACCGCGGAAAGCGGGCCCAGATGGGCGCGGTGGCCGACCGGCTCGCCGACGCCATCGTGTTGACCGACGACAATCCCCGCGACGAGGACGGCGACGTCATCATCGGCGAAGTCTTGCAAGGCTGCCGTGGTGCCGCGGTGGAGGTGATCCGGGACCGCCGCCATGCCATCGCCCATGCCGTCGGCCGGGCCGGGCCTGCCGACGTGGTGCTGGTAGCGGGCAAGGGCCACGAGACCACCCAGGAGGTCAAGGGCCTGCTGACTCCCTTCAACGACTGCGACGTGGTCTGCCAGCTGCTGGCCGCGACCGGCGGCCGGAGCTGAGCCCATGCGGTTGAGCGAACTGGCGGTCATCACCGGCGGCAGCCTGCGGGGGCTGGACCTGGAATTCCGCGGCGCCGGCATCGACAGCCGGACGCTCCGGCAGGGGCAGTTGTTCGTGGCCCTTCCCGGCAGCCGCTGCGACGGTCACGACTTTCTCGCGCAAGCCTATGCCCAAGGCGCCGCAGCCGCCCTGGTGGAACGTTTCGTCGACTGTCCGTTGCCCCAGGTGTGCGTGGCCGAAGCCCGCCGTGCCCTGGGGCAAGTGGCGGCAGCCTGGCGCGAACTTTCCCCGGTCCGCCTGGTGGGCGTCACCGGCAGCAACGGCAAGACCACCGCCAAGGAGATGATCGCGGCGGTGCTGGGACAGGACGGCGCCGTGCTGAAGACCCGCGGCAATCTCAATAATGACTTAGGGGTCCCGCTGACCTTGCTCGAACTGGAGGCTGGCCAGCGCTACGGCGTCGTCGAGATGGGCGCCAACCATCCCGGCGAGATCGCCTATGTGGCGAGGCTGGCGCGGCCCCAGGTGGGGGTCATCACCAACGCCGGCGCGGCCCACCTGGAAGGCTTCGGCAGCCGCGAAGGGGTGGCCCGCGCCAAGGGCGAACTGATCGAGGCGCTGCCGCCCGACGGCGTGGCGGTACTCAATGCCGACGACCACTTCTTTCCGCTGTGGCGCCAGTCGGCCGGCGAGCGCGCGGTGATCAGCTTCGGCTTCGGCGACCAGGCGGCGGTTTCGGGCATCGCCGAATCGCTCAGGCTGGAGTGCGATGCGCAGGGTTTTCGCACCTGTTTCGAATTCGACCTCGGGGGGCGCCGGCATGGAGCCGGCATCCGGCTCGCCGGCCGCCACAACGTCGCCAATGCGTTGGCCGCCATCGCCGCCGGGACCGCCTTGGGCCTCGGGGTCGATCGGACCATCGAAGGTCTGGCCACGGTTCAGCCGGTGGCCGGGCGGATGCAGCCGGCCCGCGCGCAAGCCGGTGCGCTGGTGATCAACGACAGCTACAACGCCAATCCGACCTCGTTCCGGGCGGCGCTGGACGTGTTGCTGCAACTGCCCGGCGAACCCTGGGTGGCGCTGGGTGCCTTGGGCGAGCTGGGGGAAACCAGCCCCGCCTTGCACGCCGAACTGGGCCGGCAGGCCAAGGCGATGGGAGTGCGGCGGCTGTTCGCCACCGGTCCGGACGCCGAACGCAGTGTCGAGAGCTTCGGCGAGGGGGCCCACTATTTCGCCGATCAGGCCGAGCTGATCGGACAACTGCAACGGGAGCTGCGGGAGGACGTGGTGGTCCTGGTCAAGGGATCCCGCGCCCAGCGCATGGAGCGCGTGGTCGAAGCGCTGTGCACGCGCGAGAGGATGGCATGCTGCTGAAACTGGCCGGTTGGCTGGAAGCCTATTTCGATTTTTTCCGGGTTTTCCACTACCTGACGTTTCGCGCCATCCTGGGGGTGCTGACCGCGCTGTTGATCTCGTTCCTGGTGGGCCCGCCCATGATCCGCCGGCTGTCCCGCTACAAGATCGGCCAGAGCGTGCGCGACGACGGTCCCCAGTCCCATCTCTCCAAAACGGGTACGCCGACCATGGGGGGTACCCTGATCCTGGTGTCCATCGCCGTCGCCACCGTGCTGTGGGCCGACTGGAGCAACCGCTATGTGTGGGTGACCCTGCTGGTGACCCTGGCTTTCGGCGTGATCGGCTTCATCGACGACTACAAGAAGCTGGTGCTGCGCAGCAGCAAGGGCCTGTCGGCGCGCTACAAATACCTGGGCCAATCGCTGTTCGGCGGGGCCGCGGCGGTCTTCCTTTATACGACTGCGACGGTGCCCGCGGAAACCCAGTTCATCGTGCCGTTCTTCAAACAGGTGGTCCTGAATATGGGCTGGCTTTACGTGTTGCTGACCTATTTCGTCATCGTCGGCACCAGCAACGCAGTCAATCTGACCGACGGACTCGACGGCCTGGCCATCATGCCGACCGTCATGGTGGGCGGCGCTTTGGGGATCTTCGCCTATGCCTCCGGCAACGTGCATTTCGCGGAGTATCTGGGGATTCCTTACATACCCAAGGCGGGTGAACTGGTGGTGTTCTGCGGCGCCCTGGTGGGCGCCGGCCTGGGATTTCTCTGGTTCAACGCCTATCCCGCCCAGGTGTTCATGGGCGATGTCGGGGCGCTGGCGCTGGGGGCCGGACTGGGTACCCTGGCGGTGCTGGTGCGCCAGGAGATCGTTCTGATGATCATGGGCGGGGTGTTCGTCATGGAGACCGTGTCGGTGATGCTGCAGGTGCTGTCCTTCAAGCTTACCGGCAAGCGGATCTTCCGCATGGCTCCCATCCATCACCATTTCGAACTGAAGGGCTGGCCCGAGCCACGGGTCATCGTGAGATTCTGGATCATCACGGTGATACTGGTGCTGTCGGGACTGGCGACGTTGAAGTTGCGCTGACAGGGAGACCGCCATGCAGCCTCATCCGCGAACATTGGAAAAATCGGGCTTGCAGAAGCTCGGGCTGGATTCATCGGCCCGGGTACTCATCGTCGGGCTGGGCAAGACCGGCCTGTCGGTGGCGCGCTTCCTGCGCGGCCAGGGCATCGAACTGGCGCTGGCGGACAGCCGCGAACAGCCGCCGGGGCTGGCCGAGTTGCGGGAGACTCTGGCCGATGTGGCGGTTTTCCTCGGCGGGTTCGACGAGGCCGCGTTTCTTGCCGCCACCCATCTCATCGTCAGCCCCGGCGTATCCCTGGAAGAGCCCGCGGTACAGCGGGCCATCCGGGCCGGGGTACCGGTGCTGGGCGACCTGGACCTGTTTGCCGCCATGGTCAATGCCCCGGTGATCGCCATCACCGGTGCCAATGGCAAGAGTACCGTCACCACACTGGTGGGGCTGATGGCCCAGGCCGACGGCCGCAATGTCCGGGTCGGCGGCAACCTGGGCACGCCCATGCTGGATCTGCTGGACCCGCAGGCCGAACTGTATGTGCTGGAGCTGTCCAGCTTTCAGCTGGAGCGGGCCGGGGTACTGGACTGCCTGGCTGCGACCGTGCTCAACATCAGTCCCGATCACATGGACCGCTACCGCGATCTGCAACATTATGCCGAAGCCAAGCGCCATATCTTCGACGGTGCCGGAGTGCGGGTGCTCAATGCCGACGATCCCCTGGTCGCTCAGATGGCCGGCATCGGCGCCCACTGCCGCTGGTTCAGCCTCGGCCCGGAGCGCCCGGCGGAGTATTGCCCGGTGATGACCGAAGGGGAAGAATGGCTGTCGGCGCGTGGCCGCAACTTGCTGCGGGTGGGTGAGATCCGGCTGCAAGGCCGCCACAACCTGGCCAACGCCCTGGCGGCGGTGGCGCTGGCGGATGCCGCCGGCGTGCCGGCCGAGGCGATGGTGGAGACGCTGCGCCAGTTCCGGGGGCTGGATCACCGCATGCAGTTCGTCGCGGACATCGGCGGCGTGGTGTGGGTCAACGATTCCAAGGCGACCAACGTGGGCGCGTGCATCGCCGCGCTGCAGGGGCTGTCCGGCAAGGCCGTGCTGATCGCCGGCGGCGACGGCAAGGGGGCCGATTTTTCCTGTCTGGCTTCGGTAGCGGCCGAGAAGGTTCGTGGTGCGGTGCTGATGGGGCGGGATGCCCCGGCCCTGGAGCAGGTGCTGGGGCCGGTGGTGACCACGGTGCGGGTGCAGAACATGAAACAGGCCGTGGACGTGGCCCGTCGCCTGGCCGAGCCGGGCGACACGGTGCTGTTGGCGCCGGCCTGCGCCAGCTTGGACCAGTACAAGGACTATCAAGAGCGGGGCCGGGTATTCGTCGAGGCAGTCCAGGGGCTCGCTCCATGATGAAACGGGTGGCGGGCCATAGCCGCGGTTTGGTATTGCAGTGGGGCCCCCACCGCTTCTACCTGGACACGGTGTTGCTGAGCGCGTCCATGGGACTGCTGGTGCTGGGCTACATCATGGTGGCGTCGGCCTCCCTGCATCTCGGCGAGAAACTGGCCGACGACAGTTTTTATTTTCCCCGCCACCAGTTGGTCCACATCGTCATGGGGCTGGTGGCCGGCCTGGCGGTGGCCAGCCAGAAGCTGGAGGTCTGGCGCAACTCTTACCGCATCCTGTTCCTGGCGGGACTGGCACTGTTGCTGCTGGTGCTGGTGCCGGGGCTGGGCAAGTCGGTCAACGGCAGCTCCCGCTGGCTCAGCCTGTTCATCATCCGCATCCAGGTATCGGAAGTGTTCAAACTGATCGCCGTGATCTACATGGCCAACTACATCGCCACCCGCATGGATCTGGTGCGCAGCTCGGTGGTGGGGATGCTGTTCCCCTTGGGGCTGTTGAGCGTCGCCGGACTGTTGCTGCTGTTGGAGCCCGATTTCGGCGCCACCGCGGTGATCATGGCGACGGCTCTGGGCATGCTGTTCCTGGCGGGGGCCCGGCTGTGGCAGTTCGGCATCCTGATGGGCGCGGTGGGCGTGCTGGGGAGCGTCCTCATCCTGTTCTCCTCGTATCGCCTCAAGCGAGTGTCGAGCTTCCTCAATCCCTGGGCCGACGAGGACGACTCCGGCTACCAGCTGACCCAGGCCCTGATCGCCTTCGGGCGCGGCGAATGGGCCGGGGTGGGGCTGGGTTCGAGTGTGCAGAAGCTGTTCTACCTGCCGGAGGCCCATACCGACTTCCTGTTCTCGGTGATCGGCGAAGAACTGGGCCTGGTCGGCGCCTGCTCGGTGATCGCCCTGTTCTGCGTCATCGTCTGGCGCGCCTTCGTCATCGGCCGCCTGGCCACCCGCCTGGGCGACCGTTTCGGCGCCTTCCTGGCCTATGGCGTGGGGATCTGGTTCGGCTTGCAGGCCTTCATCAACATGGGGGTCAACATGGGCATGCTGCCCACCAAGGGCCTCACCCTGCCGCTGATGAGCTACGGCGGCGGCAGCATGATGGTGATGTGCGCGGCCCTGGCCCTGCTGTTCCGGGTCCGCAGCGAAGTCATGGAAAACTATTCCGGCGCACCGCGCCCGAGGTCCCCATGGGTGCACGGGTCATGATCCTGGCCGGGGGTACCGGCGGCCATGTCTATCCGGCGCTGGCGGTGGCCGAGGAACTGCGGGAGCGGGGCTGCACGATTCGCTGGATGGGCACCCCCGCCGGCCTGGAAGCGCGGGTGGTGCCGGCGGCGGGGTTCCCGGTCGACTGGCTGGCGGTGGGTGGATTCCGCGGCAAGGGGCTGGCCACCAAGCTGGCCGTGCCGTTCCGCCTGCTGCGCGCCTGCTGGCAGGCCGCGGCTCATCTGCGGCGGTTCCGTCCCCAGGTGGTGCTGGGCATGGGGGGGTTCGTCGCCGGGCCGGGCGGCGTGATGGCGAGGCTGCTGGGGATACCCCTGGTGATCCATGAGCAGAACCGAATTCCGGGCACGACCAACCGATTCCTGGTAAACTGCGCGCATACCGTTTTGGAAGCTTTTCCCGGCAGCTTCAGTGCTCGCGCCGGCGCCCGCGCCGTGGGAAATCCGTTGCGCAAGAGCCTTGTGGCGGGATCGGCGGTAGTCCGGGAAGCGCCGGGTTCCGTCATCCATCTGCTGATCGTCGGTGGCAGCCTGGGCGCCCAGGTGCTCAACCGGGTGGTTCCGGAAGCGGTGGGGCCTTTGGCGCCAGGGTTGCGGGTCCGCCACCAGACCGGGGCGGCGATGCAGGCGGAAACCGAGGCGCGCTACCGCGAGTTGGGCGTTGAGGCCGAGGTGGTGGCCTTCATCGACGACATGGAAGCCGCTTACCGCTGGGCCGATCTGGCGATCTGCCGGGCCGGCGCCATGACCGTCAGCGAACTGGCCGCGATGGGCCTGCCGGCCGTGCTGGTGCCGTTTCCCTTCGCCATCGACGATCATCAGACCGCAAATGCCCGTTATCTGGCCGATCGCGACGCGGCCGTGCTACTCCCCCAATCCGATTTGACTCCCTCCCAGTTGTCCGAAATTCTCCGTAGGTTTTGCCAGCGGCCGGAAATGCTGCTGCCCTTGTCCGAGCGCCTGAAATCGCTGGCGCAACTGGAAGCGACGGCTGCCGTCTGCGACGCCGCCCTGGCCGAGGGAGCCGCGTGAGCGCTCGACCTGACAGCCTGGCGCCCGCCGCCGGCATGGGCCGGGTTCGCCGCATCCACTTCGTCGGCATCGGCGGTGCCGGCATGAGCGGCATTGCCGAGGTGCTGCTCAACCTGGGGTATGCCGTATCCGGGTCGGACCTGCAGCTGAACGCCAACGCCGTCCGGCTGCGGGATCTGGGCGCCGAGGTGTGCCAGGGGCATGCGGCCGAGTACATGGAGCGCGCCGAGGTGGTGGTGGTGTCGAGCGCGGTGGACTCCGCCAACCCGGAAGTGGCAGCGGCGCGGCGCCTGCGGGTGCCGGTGATCTCCCGCGCCGAGATGCTGGCGGAGCTGATGCGGTTCCGCTTCGGCATCGCAGTGGCGGGCACTCACGGCAAGACCACCACCACCAGCCTGATGGCCAGCGTGCTGGCGGAGGCCGGGCTCGACCCGACCTTCGTGATCGGCGGCCGGCTCAACAGCGTCGGCGCCCACGCCAAGCTGGGGGGTAGCCAATACCTGGTGGCGGAGGCCGACGAGAGCGACGCCTCCTTCCTCCACCTGCAGCCGATGATGGCGATCGTCACCAACATCGACCAGGATCACATGGATACCTACGGAGGCAGCTGGGAGCGGCTCAAGTCGACCTTCGTCGAATTCCTCCACCACGTGCCGTTTTACGGCCTGGCGGTGGTCTGTTCGGACGATCCTGGGGTCGCCGAGATCCTGGCGGACATTCATAAGCCGGTGCGGACCTATGGAGTCGGCGATGAGGCGGAAATCCGCGCGCTCAATATTCGCCGCGACGGCTTGACCAGCCGTTTCGACGTGCACGCTGCAGGACGTCCGAAGCCGCTGGAAATCACCTTGAACCTGCCGGGCCATCACAACATTCTCAATGCCCTGGCGGTGATCGCGGTCGCGCTGGAACTGGGGATCGCCGAGCCCCTCATCAGCCGTGCCCTGGTTTCCTTCAAGGGTATCGGCCGGCGTTTCCAGATCAACGGCGAGCTCCCTTACGGAGGCCGCTCCATCACCTTGGTGGACGATTACGGCCACCATCCCCGCGAACTGGCGGCGACCTTGGATTCGGCCCGCCATGCCTGGCCGGACCGGCGCCTGGTGCTGGTCTTTCAGCCGCATCGCTACACCCGCACCCGCGACCTGTTCGAGGATTTCGTGCAGGTGCTCTCCAAGACCGATGCGCTGGTGCTGCTGGACGTTTATGGCGCCGGCGAAGCGCCGATCGTCGGCGCCGACGGTCGTTCGCTGTCGCGGGCAATCCGGGTGCGCGGCCGGGTCGACCCGATCTTCCTGGAGAATGTCATCGAACTGCCGGAACTGCTGGCGCAAATCGTGCATCCAGGGGATGTGGTTCTGACCCTGGGTGCTGGCAACATCGGCGCCGTGGCGGCCGAGCTTCCTCAGCGGCTGGCGTTATTGCTGGCCACAACACTCAGGGTTTGAACATGGCCGCTGTCCTCACCACCCAAAGCAGTGCCAGAAGCCAGCCCCCATTACGGGGCGACCTGCGCTACAACGAGCCGCTGGCCGACTACACCTCCTGGCGTGTGGGCGGCCCCGCCGACCGCTTGTATCTGCCCGCCGATGCCGACGACCTGATGGTGTTTCTGCGCTCCTTGCCGGACACCGAGCCGCTGTACTGGCTGGGATTGGGGAGCAACCTGCTGGTGCGCGACGGCGGCATCCGCGGCACGGTGATCTGCACCAAGAACCGGCTCAAGCAAATGCGGCTGCTCGGCGAAGCCCGCGTCTACGCCGAAGCGGGAGTCCCCAGCGCCCAAGTGGCCAAGTTCTGCAGTGCCCAGCGTCTGGCGGGGGCGGAGTTTCTGGCCGGGATTCCCGGGACCCTCGGAGGAGCTTTGGCGATGAACGCCGGCGCCTTCGGCGGGGAAACCTGGCCGCTGGTGGAGCGGGTGCTGGTGGTCGATCGGTACGGCCGCTGTCTCCACCGTGGTGCCGAGGAATTCGGCATCGGTTATCGCACCGTGGTCGGGCGGGACGGCGAATGGTTCGTCGCGGCCGAGCTGTGCTTGCATCCGGGGGAGCCCGAGATCAGCCGCAACCGCATGAAAAACCTGCTGGCGGCGCGGGCCGACAAGCAGCCGATCCAGCAGCCCAGCTGTGGTTCGGTGTTCCGCAATCCGCCCGGCGATTTTGCCGCACGCCTGATCGAGGCTTGCGGCCTCAAGGGGCATACCATCGGCGGTGCGCAGGTGTCGGAAAAGCACGCCAACTTCATCGTCAACGTCGGCGGAGCCACGGCACGGGACATCGAGTCCCTGCTGTGGCTGGTGCGGGACCGGGTCGCACGGCTGCAGAGCGTCAGCCTGGAACCTGAATGCCGGATCGTGGGGGAGCCGGCATGAGGTACCGGGTCGCCGATCCCAAACAGTTCGGGCATGTCGCCGTTGTGATGGGCGGCACCGCCGCCGAGCGGGAGGTGTCGCTGGTCAGTGGCCGCGCGGTGCTGGAGGCTCTGATGGCGCGCGGCGTCGATGCAGTCGGCTGCGACATCGGCGCCAATCCCCTGGATTCCCTGCAAGGCAAGGGCTACGACCGGGTCTTCAATATCGTCCACGGCCGGGGCGGCGAGGACGGGATCCTCCAGGCTCTGCTCGAGGCGTTGCGAATTCCTTATACCGGCAGTCAGGTTCTGGCCTCGGCCCTGGCCATGGACAAACTGCTCACCAAGCGATGCTGGCTGGGTTCCGACCTGCCTACGCCACGCTGGATGGTCTTGGCGGAGCCGCAGGACCTGGAGCGCTGCGCGGATACCCTGGGCTTTCCCGTCATGGTCAAGCCGAGCGAGGAAGGATCGAGCATCGGCATGAGCCGGGCGGACGATCCGGTTCAATTAGTTGAGGCGTGGAATAAGGCGAAGCCCTATAATTGCGAAGTATTCGCGGAGCAATGGGTGTTCGGCCGCGAATACACCGCGGGCATGCTGCAGGGCGAATCGCTACCGCTGATTCGACTGGAAACGCCCCACGCATTCTACGATTTCGATGCCAAGTACCGCGCGTCTTCGACCCGATATCATTGCCCCTCCGGCCTCGATCCGGCCGAGGAAGCGAGTCTGCGCGCGCTGGCGCTACGCGCCTGTGAGGCGGTAGGCGTGCAGGGCTGGGGACGGGTCGATTTGTTGCGGGATGAAGACGGCCGGCCCTGGCTGATCGAAGTGAACACCGTGCCGGGAATGACCGACCACAGCCTGGTGCCCATGGCGGCCAAGGCGGCCGGCATCGAGTTCGACGAACTGGTCTGGCGCATCCTCGAAACCAGTTTTACCGAAGCCGGCGGAGTGAACCCGTGAGAGGGGCGCCCGCCATGCTGGGGCGGCATGTGCTCAAGGGCTTGGGCTTCACCGTGCTGGTCGCCTCGGTGGTGCTGGGCTTGCTGGCGGCAATGAGCGACTGGTTGCTGTCCGGCGAGCGCCGGCTGTTTCCGGTGCACTACGTGCGGGTCGAGGGCGACATTCAAAACCTGGACGAGGCGCGCTTCGTCCGCGCCCTGTCGAGCGGCGTGAGCGGCGGCTACTTTTCCCTGGACATCGACCAGATCGAACAACTCGCCCGGTCGTTTTCCTGGGTCGAGCGGGCACAGGTGGAACGGTTGTGGCCCGATACCGTCGTGATCCGGATCGCCGAACACAAGCCGGTCGCCCGCTGGGGCGGCGAGGAACTCCTCAACGGCCGGGGCGAACGCTTCACTCAGGCGGCTCCCGAGCAATTCGCGGGACTGCCGGCCATCGATGCTCCCGCCGGCAGCGAACGGGAGATGCTCAATGTCATGGCGGGACTCAATCAACGCTTCGGCCGTCGCGGACTCAGGGTCGATAGCCTCGTCCTGAGCAAGCGCCACGCCTGGGTATTGACCCTGGACAGCGGCCTCCAGATCTATGTCGGGCGACAGGATCCCCTGGCGGCCGCCGACCGTTTTCTGGAACTGATCCCCAAGCTGGGCGAGGAGCGCGCCAAACGGGTGGCGCGCCTGGATCTTCGCTATCCCAGCGGATTTTCCATCGTGTGGAAACCGGACGAAGGCGCGGCGCAGGAACCGCCGCAGGCGGCCGGGGCGTGAACGGACAGGCTGTACGCGTCGCAGTGGGCGGCGTTTCGCTGAAGAATTCAAAACTAGGGCGCAAGAGTTAGACAACCCATGGTAAAAAAACCGGATCGCAATCTGATCGTCGGCCTCGACATCGGCACCTCGAAAGTGGCCGCCATCGTCGGCGAAGTCAACGAAGACGGCGACGTCGAGGTCATCGGCCTCGGCACCCATCCGTCGCGCGGCCTGAAAAAAGGGGTGGTGGTCAACCTGGAGACCACCGTACAATCTATCCAGCGAGCGATCGAAGAAGCCGAGCTGATGGCGGGCTGCCGCATCCACTCGGTCTATGCCGGCATTGCCGGCAGCCATATCAGCAGCATGAATTCCCATGGCATCGTTGCCATCAAGGATAAGGAGGTCACCCAGGGCGACGTCGACCGGGTGATCGACTCCGCCAGGGCGGTGGCCATTCCCGCCGATCAGAAAATTCTGCACATCCTTCCGCAGGAATTCGTCATCGACCGCCAGGAAGGCATCAAGGAGCCCATCGGCATGTCCGGGATCCGGCTGGAGGCGCGGGTCCACATCGTCACCGGCGCGGTGAGCGCGGCGCAAAACATCGTCAAATGCATCCGCCGCTGCGGGCTGGAAGTCGAAGACATCATCCTGGAACAACTGGCCTCCTGTTCCGCCGTCCTGACGGACGATGAGAAAGACCTCGGTGTGTGCCTGGTGGACATCGGCGGCGGCACCACCGACATCGCGGTGTTCACCGACGGCGCCATCCGCCATACCGCGGTGATCCCGATCGCCGGCGACCAGGTGACCAACGACATCGCGGTCGCCTTGCGTACCCCGACCCAGCATGCCGAGGAGATCAAGATCAAGCATGCCTGTGCGCTCACCCAGCTGGCCAATCTGGACGACACCATCGAGGTGCCCAGCATCGGAGACCGGCCGACCCGGCAGATTTCCAAGCTGAACTTGGCCGAGATCGTCGAGCCCCGCTATGAGGAGTTGTTGTTGCTGGTGCAGGCGGAACTGCGGCGGAGCGGCTTCGAGGACCTCATCGCCGCAGGCATCGTGTTGAGCGGAGGCAGTTCGCGGGTGGCGGGACTGGTGGAACTGGCCGAGGAGATCTTCCACATGCCGGTGCGGGTGGGTATTCCGCAGTATGTGAAGGGGCTGCAGGACGTGGTGAAGAATCCGATTTATGCGACGGGTGTGGGACTGCTGCTGTTCGGCAATCAGCACAACCCGGTGAGTGAGCGAAGCCCCCTGGTTGGCGGCGGCTTCAAGAGTGTCTGGGCCAAGATGAAGAGTTGGTTCCAAGGTAATTTCTAACGGTGGTAACGGTTTTACGAGCAGGGGGACGAGATGAAATTTGAATTGGTCGATTCATACAGTCAGAAAGCGGTCATCAAGGTGATCGGCGTCGGCGGTGGTGGCGGCAACGCGGTGAACCACATGGTGACCAGCCACATCGAGGGCGTCGATTTCATTTGCGCCAACACCGATGCCCAGGCGCTGAAGGGCATCCAGGCGCGCTCCGTGATTCAGTTGGGCAATACGCTGACCAAGGGTCTCGGGGCCGGCGCCAACCCGGATATCGGCCGGCAGGCGGCGCTGGATGACCGCGAGCGCATCCTGGAAGTGCTGGACGGTGCCGACATGGTGTTCATCACCGCCGGCATGGGCGGCGGGACCGGCACCGGGGCGGCCCCGGTCATCGCCGAGATCGCCAAGGAAGCGGGCGTATTGACCGTCGCCGTGGTCACCAAGCCGTTTCCGTTCGAGGGCAAGAAGCGCCGGGCAACGGCCGAAAAAGGCATCGATGAGCTGAGCCAGTTCGTCGATTCGCTCATCACCATCCCCAACGAAAAGCTGCTGCCGGTGCTGGGAAGGGACGTCAGTCTGGTGAGCGCTTTCGCCGCCGCCAACGACGTGCTGCTGGGCGCGGTGCAGGGCATCGCCGATTTGATCACCCGTCCGGGCTTGATCAACGTCGATTTCGCCGATGTTCGCACGGTCATGTCGGAAATGGGCATGGCCATGATGGGAACAGGGGTTTCGAGCGGTCCCAACCGGGCCAGAGAGGCGGCCGAAAAGGCCATCGCCAGCCCGCTGCTGGACGATATCAACCTGCACGGTGCCCGCGGCATCCTCATCAACATCGCCGGCGGCCACGATCTGGCGTTGAGCGAGTTTGACGAAGTCGGCAGTGTCGTGCATGAATTCGCTTCGGAAGAGGCGGTGGTGGTGACGGGCGTGTCCATCGACCCCGAGCTCAAAGACGAGCTGCGGGTGACCGTGGTGGCCACCGGTCTCGCCAACCAGCGCCAGCACAGCTCGGAGCCGGCGATTCGTCTGGTCCACAAGCGCAATACCGGCGAGATCGACTACGGCGAACTGGACAAGCCCACCAGCATCCGCAACAAGCCGAAGGCCGATGTGCGGGGCGATGGCCGCCAGCAGATGGACATGGAGTATCTGGACATCCCCGCCTTCCTGCGCCGGCAGGCGGACTGATCACGGGGCCGGGAGTCCCATCCGACGGCCCCGGCCGCAGCCCTCGCGGCCGGCCGGTGGTCACGCACTGATCTGAATCTTGGAGAACCGGATGATCAAACAAAGAACCTTGAAGAATGTAATTCGGGCGACCGGAGTCGGCCTGCACACCGGCGAGAAGGTGTTTCTGACCTTGCGCCCGGCCGCGCCCAACACCGGCATCCGGTTTCGCCGGGTGGACCTGCCGGAGCCGGTGGTGATCGAAGCCACCCCCGAGAACGTGGGCGAGACCATGCTCTCCACCACACTGGTCAATGGCGATGCCAAGATTTCCACCGTGGAACACCTGCTGTCGGCCTTCGCCGGGCTGGGTATTGACAATGCCTACGTCGATGTCAGTGCCCCCGAAGTGCCCATCATGGACGGCAGTGCCGGTCCTTTCGTGTTCCTGATCCAGTCCGCCGGCATCGAGGAGCAGGACGCTCCCAAGCGTTTCATCCGCATCAAGAAGGAGGTGATGGTGGAGGACGGCGACAAGTGGGCGAAGTTCGAGCCCTACGACGGCTTCAAGGTCACTTTTTCCATCGACTTCGACCATCCGGCCTTCCGCCGCGACACCCAGGTCGCCAGCATCGACTTCTCCACCACCTCCTTCGTCAAGGAGGTCAGCCGCGCCCGCACCTTCGGCTTCATGCGGGACATCGAGGCGCTGCGCAAGCGCAAGCTGGCGCTGGGCGGCAGCATGGACAACGCCATCGTGGTGGACAACTATCGCATCCTCAACGAAGACGGGCTGCGCTACGCCGACGAGTTCGTCAAGCACAAGATCCTCGATGCCATCGGTGACCTGTATCTGTTGGGCCACAGCCTGATCGGCTGTTTCGTCGGCCACAAGTCCGGTCATGGCCTCAACAATCAGCTGTTGCGGAAGCTCTTGGCGGAAAAGGATGCCTGGGAATCGGTGACCTTCGCCGAGGAAAAAGGCCTGCCCATCTCCTACATGCGGCCCGCCCGCACTGCCGCCGGCTGAGCCGGCCTCGGCCCGGGCAGGCTTGCCGCGCCGGGCAGCCTATCAGTCGTAGTCGATCTCGGTCCCCGACAGCAGCCGCTCACGCAGCTTCAGATAGCGCCGGTAGCGTTGCGGGCTCACCGCACCGCTGTCGACGGCGTCGCGAATCGCGCAACCCTTGTCGTCGGCATGCCGGCAATCGTTGAACCGGCATCGGTCCAGCCACGGCTGGAATTCCCGGTAGCCTGACGGCAGTTCCCGTTCACCGATCTGTGCCAGTCCGAACACGGCGACGCCGGGGCTGTCGATGAGGTCGCCGCCGCCGGGCATGTGATAAAGGGTGGCGGTGGTGGTGGTGTGACGGCCCAGTCCGCTCTTCTCGGAGATTTCTCCGATTCGAAGCTCCCGCTCCGGCAGCAGGGCATTGGTCATGGACGATTTGCCGACGCCGGATTGTCCCGCCAACATGCTGCAATGCCCCGCGAGGTCCCGGCGCAGCCGGTCCAGGCCCGATCCGGACACGGCGCTCGCCGCCAGGACGGGGTAACCGATCCGGCGGTAATCCTCGAGAGCCGCCTGCAGGATGCCTTCCGCCTCCGGCAAGTCCGCCTTGTTGAGGACGATCTCGCAGGCGATGTCGCGGCGTTCGCACACCGCCAGATATTGGTCCACCAGCAGCCAGTCAGGCTCCGGCAGCGGGGCGATGACCACATACACCCGGTCGAGATTGGCGGCCACGTAGCGGAGCTTGCCGCCGTAGCCGGGCCGGGTCAGCAGCGTGCGGCGCGGCAACACCTCCTCCACTCTTCCCTGGTCCCCTTCGCAGGGCATCCATAGTACCCGGTCGCCTACCGCTACGCCGCCCAGGCGACGCCGGGTATGGCACAGCAGAATGCGGCCGTCGGCGGTTTCCACCGCCAGGCCTTTGCCGAGGTGGGAGACCACCAGGCCCGGTTGGGTGTTGGGGCTGGCGGGCGAATCCGCGGCGGGTGTCCGGTCGCGTCTGCCCGCCATGGGCTCAGGCCGCCTTGGCGGCCAGATGGGCGATGCGAATCGCTGCCGGCGGGTGGCTGTAATGGAACGCGGTGTACAACGGGTCGGGGGTGAGGGTGCTGGCGTTGTCCCGGTACAGCTTCACCAGGGCGTTGATCAGGTGTTCGGGGCGTGCCTGGGCGGCGGCGAAGTCGTCGGCCTGGAATTCGTGGCGGCGCTGGAAATAGGCGCCCAGCGGTTTCAAAAACAGGGTGAAGGCCGGCGACACCAGCAGGAACAGCAGTAAAGCAGCGGCGTTGGAGGCCTGGCTGACGCCCAGGCCCTGGTAGAACCAGTCCTGGCCCGACAGCCAGCCCAGCACCGCCAGCCCGGCCAGGGTGATGGCTGCATTGGCGAGCGACATCTTCAGCACATGCTTGTGCTTGAAGTGTCCCAGTTCGTGGGCCAAGACCGCTTCCAGTTCGTCGTGACTGAGGGATTCCACCAGGGTGTCGAAGAACACGATGCGCTTGTTGGTGCCGATGCCGGTGAAATAGGCGTTGCCGTGGCCGGAGCGGCGCGAGCCGTCCATCACGAAGATGCCCTTGCTGGCGAAGCCGCAACGGCCCAGCAGCGCTTCGATGCGCTGCCTGAGGGTGGCGTCTTCGAGCGGTGTGAATTTGTTGAACAGCGGCGCGATGAAGGTGGGGAAGGCCCACAGCATGAACAGGGTGAACACCTGGAGGATGGCCCAGGCCCACACCCACCACCAGGTCCCCAGGCCCGCCATCACCCACAGGATCAAGGCCAGTAGCGGTCCGCCCAAGACCAGCGTCAGCGCCAGCTGCAAGCCCATGTCGATGGCGAACTGGCGGGGCGTCGTGCGATTGAATCCATAGCGCTGCTCGATGACGAAGGTCCGGTAGATCGCCAGAGGCAGTGTCAGCAGTTGCATCAGCAGCAGCGTCGACAACACCAGCGCGACCCCGTTCCAGGGCTCCGCCCAGCCGGCCACGGCCCAGGTTCGACCCGCCAGGTCGATGCCGCCCCCCAGGGTGAACAGCAACAGCACGGCGATCTCGGCGCCGCTCTCCCATTCCCCCAGCCGGCCCTTGGCAACGGTGTAGTCCGCCGCCTTGCGGTGGGCCTCCAGGGTGATGCTGGCGCGAAAGGCCTCTGGGACCTCGTCGCGGTGAACGGTGACATGGCTCAGGTGGCGGCGTTGCAGCCAGAATTCCACGGCAAAGGACAGAGCCAGGGCTGCGAGAAAAACCAGGGTAAAGGTGTGCATGGTATCGGCTGGATGGGTGAATCGGCTGGGGCAGGTGCAGCGTCGGACTACCGGGAAGCGGCGGGGTTCAATTCCGCTGGTGACCGGGCCGCTCCGCGGCGCCACAGCTTAGCCTCTGGTAAAATCCGCGGCAAGCTTACCCACGCTACGGAAGACCATGGCCCAAGACTCGCAGAACCTGATCTGGATCGACCTTGAAATGACCGGTCTGGACCCTCAGGGCGATTTCATCATCGAGATTGCCACCCTCGTCACCGACAAGGATCTGGAAATTTTGGGCGAAGGACCCAATCTGGCGATCCATCAGCCGCAGCACGTGTTGGATCGGATGGACGACTGGAATCGCAGGCAGCACGGCGATTCCGGGCTGGTGCAGCGGGTGCGGGACAGTCGCATCGACGAGGCCGAGGCCGAAAGGCAGACCTTGGCATTTCTGGAAACCTGGGTTCCGGCTCGGGCTTCGCCGATGTGCGGAAACAGCATCTGCCAGGACCGGCGCTTTCTCTACCGCTGCATGCCCAAGCTGGAAGCCTACTTCCATTACCGCAACCTGGACGTGTCCACGGTGAAGGAACTGGCGGCCCGCTGGGCGCCGGAGCTCAAGGACGGATTCAGGAAAAGCAATTCGCACCTGGCCCGCGACGATATTCTCGAATCCATCGAGGAGCTGCGTTTTTATCGGGATAAATTCATTCGCTACTGAAGCCGGGGGCCTCAGCTCGTCTCCATGCCGGTTTCCAGCTCTTTCAGTATTTCGGTCTGCTGCGCCAGCAGCTTGCCGATCTCGTCCTTCACCCCCTGAAACACCGCGTCGCAGCCGTCCCAGGGCTTTGGCTCCAGCAGTTTCGATTCCAGTCCCTTGGCGGCGCGGCGCAGTTCCTCAAGACCGCAGAAGCTGGCGGAGCCATGCACCTTGTGGGTGATGCGGGCGGCTTCGTCCTGCTCCCGGCGCTCCAGGGCGTGCTCGATGGTGGCCAACTGCATCGGCAATTCCTCGAACAGCTTGCGGGCGACCTCCAGAGCCAAGCCGTGCCGGCCTTGGGACCGGCTCAGCAGGGTTGCGGAATAGCGGGAGGAATCCGTTCCGACCGTGGCGGCGTCGGCAGGGATGTCGGCCGGGAATTTCAGTATGTCCGAGGCGGTTTCCACCACCTGGCGCTCCAGGATGGGTTTGATCAGGCATTCCGCGAAGCCGCGGTCGATGACCGACTGGCGCTGTTCGGGCTGGGCGTGGGCGGTGATCGCGATCACCGGCGTGTGGGTGTTGGGGCCGGCTTCCTTCTTGAGAGCTTCCATGACCTCCAGGCCGTGCAGTACCGGCATCTGCAAATCCAGGAACACCAGGTCGTAGGGCTGGATTTGCAGCATTTCCAGGGCTTCGCCGCCGTCGCGGGCGTCGTCCACCTCGGCGCCCAGCTTGAGCAGTTGGGCGCGCAACAACATGCGGTTGATTTCATTATCGTCGGCGACCAGGAAGTGCCTGTCGTGGAACAGCGGTTCCGGCGCGTTCGCCGCGTCCTGTGCGCCCTCCGGCGGGGGCTCTGCGGCCTGGGCGATCCGCAGTGCCGCCTTCAGGGTCTCGCTGCGCAGGGGCGGCGAAATGCAGATCGCCCCCTGCTCGCGATAATAGGCTTCCTGGCGCTGGCTGACCGTCTCCAGGATGAGCACAGGGGTTGCGCCGCGCGCATAGACCTGGCGCAGCCACCAGGCTACCGGCTGCAGCGACCTGGTCTCCAGCGAGCCGGCATTGAGCAGGACCACGGTGCCCAGGGCAACCGGCGCCGTTTCCCATTGGGCCAGATCGTGGATCCACTGGACCCGGTAGCCCAGTTCCTTCAGCTGAAATCCCAAAGCCTGGGCGTTGAGCCGGTCCCAGTCCACCAGCACCACCGACTGGCTGGCTTGCATGGCGGCCAGATCCTCCAGGTAGCGGTCGACCAGGGGCAGGGTGAACCAGAAGGTGGTGCCGCGCCCTTCCCGGCTGGCGACGTGGATCGAGCCGCCGACCCGTTCGACGATGTTGCGGGCGATGGTCAGTCCCAGCCCGGTGCCGCGTTCCTGGTTGATGGCATAGCGGCTGAGCTGGAGGAAGGGATAGAACAGGCTGCCCATGTCGCGGCAGGAGATGCCGCTGCCGCTGTCGGACACGGAAAACAGCAGCGCCGCCCCGCGAGCTGCGGCGACCTTCCGCACGCGAATCACCACCCGCCCGCTCTCGGTGGATTTGAGGGCGTTGGTGAGCAGGTTGTTGAGCACTTGCTGCAGACGCACGGGGTCGGTGAACAATCGCCTGGGGACGTCGGGGTGGACCCACAACACCACCGGTACCCGCGGCGAGCGCGGCGCGACCAGCGATACGGCGTCCTCCAGATAGCCGCGCAGCTGGAATTCATGGGGATTCAGCACGATGCGGCCGGCTTCCAGCTTGGACAAGTCCAGCACTTCATTGATGATCCCCAGGAGGCTCCGGGCCGAACGCTCGATCAGGCTGACCTGGGAGCGCTGGCTCTCGGTCAGCGCCGACTGGCTCAGCAACTCGGTGAAGCCGATGATGCCGTTCATCGGGGTGCGGATTTCATGGCTCATCTGCGCCAGGAACTGCGATTTCAGCTCGGTCTGGGCCTCCGCCTGGCGTCTTGCTGCGTCCAGTTCCAGGTTGCGCCGTTCCAGGTTGACCAATGTTTGCTGCAGTTGTTGAGTGGCATCGGCGACTTGCTGCTCCAGGGTATCGCGGTTTCGCTCCAGTTCCCGCGCCATCGCGTTGAAACCGTCGCGCAACTCCGCCAATTCACGGCAGGCGGCATACTCCGCGCGGCTGTGCAGATGACCTTTCGACAGACTGTGCACGGTGCCGGTCAGTGCCAGCACCGGTTGGCTGATGGTGCGGCCGATGCGGTAGGCGAACACCGCGGTGAGCAGCAGGCCGGCGAACGTGATCCGCACGACGAACAGCAGAGTGTCGTGCTGGGCCTGAAGGGTTTGGTCGTGGGACATGGACAGGGTGACGCTGCCGATCTCCTCGGTCGGGGTGAAAGAGGCATCGGGCTCCCGCGGTGCCCCATTGCCCCCGTCGCGCAAGACCGGCTGGGGGTTGCGCACCAGGATGGGGGCGCTGAAGGTCAGCCGCAGCGGGCTGCGCACCGCATCGGCGTCGGCCGATCTCATGCGGCGGGCGCCTACCAGAGGCTTGCGCGCCTTGTCCAGGATCATCACCTCCAGCACGTCGTCCTCCTGCAGCACCGAGGTCACCAGGTCCTGCAGCCGCCGCCGGTCCGCCGAAGCGATGCCATGGACCGCCGCGGTGGCGAGCTGGCGGACGATCACGTCGCCCCGGTCGCGCAGGCTGTGGTCGAGGTCGGTCATGCGATTGCGCACGAAGTATGCCGCCAGCGACAGGGCGATCACGGCGGCGGGCAACACGCCCAGCAGCAGCAGCCGCAGTTCGATGCCCGGCGTGAACATCCGCCACCTGCCGGCGGCGCCGTTCGCCCTTAGCGGAAAGCGTTTCATGGGGTGCTGGAGCCCTGTGCGTAACCGTCATGCATGTTCGATCGACCAAGCCGCAACGGCGCCAGATTAGCTCAGCCGGGCGGTCTCGGACAATCCGCGGGCGCTGTTCGCGGTCGTTACCCCGTGCGACAATGGCGCCCACCGCGCCAAACGGGGCGCGGTCGCGACAACGTGGTACGGGAGGTAGTTGCCATGAACATTCGAGACAGCTTGCAGCAGGTCAAAGAGCAATTGCAGCAACAGCGGGACGAGTTGGCGGTGCAGATCAGTCTCGCCAAGATGGAGGCCAGGGAGGAATGGGAGGTGGCGGAAACCAAGTTCGCCGTATTCCGTGCCAAGCTGGATGAAGCCGCGGATGAGGCGAAAGATGCCGCCGGGGACGTGATGCAAAGCGCCGCCGAGCTCGGCGAAGAACTCAAGCGGGCCTACGAGCGGGTCAAGTCGAAACTGTAACTGCACCGGGGTCCGCGCAAGGATGCGCCGGCCGCCAGCTGTGATTTGGAGCGGGCGACGGGATTCGAACCCGCGACATTCAGCTTGGGAAGCTGACGCTCTACCAACTGAGCTACACCCGCCTTTTTGGGACGGCGGAAAGTGCCGTCGCCTCGTTCCTGGCCCCGTGCGGCCTTCCTTCTACCGGGCTAAAGGTAGCACTTCAATGGTGGCTCTGGGAAGAGGGCGCCGTTTGAGCCAGTGACAAAAGTCCTCCGAGCCGGGACAATCGTCGATTTTTCGCTCAGGATCGACGATCGATGTGGTTCAAGAACCTTACCCTGTTTCGGCTAACCGAAGCATTCACGCTGTCCCCCGAAGAATTGAACGCCCGACTGGGGGAGGGTCCGTTCCGGCCCTGCGGCAGCCTCGAACTGGCGAGCTTCGGCTGGTCGCCGCCCCTCGTCCGTGAGGGTGACGCGCTGGCTTACGCGCTCAACGGCTATGTCATGGTGTGTTTCAAGAAAGAGGAAAAGCTGCTGCCGGGCAGTGTGGTCAACGAAGTGGTGGCACGCCGCTCGGAAGAGGCGGAGGAGCGCAAGGGGGCACCCCTGGGCAGGCGCGAGCGTGGGCAACTGCGGGACGAGGTGATCGCCGAACTTTTGCCGAAGGCTTTCACCCATTCCCGCAAGACCTACGCCTACATCGACGCGAGAGGCGGCTGGCTGGTCGTGGACAGCGCCAGCACCAAGAAGGCGGAGGAACTGGTCTCCCATCTGCGGCGCTGTCTGGGGTCGTTGCCCGTGGTGCCTCCGGCGACCCGGCAACGGCCGGCGGCGGTGATGACCCAATGGCTGGCCAGCGGTGCGGTTCCGACCGATTTTGTCATCGACGATGAATGCGAACTGCGTTCCACCGAGGCCGAGGGCGGAATCGTCCGCTGCAAGCGGCAGGACCTCACCGCGCCCGAGGTGCAGAACCACATCGAGGCGGGCAAGGAGGTGGTCAAGATGGCGCTGAGCTGGAACGATCGCATCGGTTTCGTTCTGAGCGACGATCTAGGCGTGAAACGTCTGAAGTTTCTCGATGTCATTCAGGAACAGGCGGCGGAGGTGGAGGCGAACGACGAGGCGGAGCGGTTCGACGTCGATTTCTCCATACTTTCCCTGGAATTGTCCGGGTTTATTCCTAGACTGTTAGCCCTGTTCGGGGGTGAAAATGAACCGAAGAAATCGGGAGGTTAGACGAGTGTTGCAGAGGTGGAAAAGCAGGCTGGCAGGTTTGGTCGCCGTCGCGGCGGCAGTCCCGGCGCTGTCGGGGGCCGAAGTATTCAACATTCCTGCGCCGGGGAGCGAACTGATCGGCGAGATTCAATATACCAAGGCGCGTCACGAAGACACTCTTCTGGACATCGCCCGCGAATTCAGCCTGGGGCAAGACGAGATCGTCATGGCCAATCCCACGGTGGACCGCTGGCTGCCGGGGGACGGCGCGGAGGTGCTGGTGCCGCGCCGGTTCGTGCTGCCGGAGGCGGCGCGCCGGGGCATCGTGCTGAACATCCCGGAGATGCGGCTTTACTACTTCGTCGGCGGCGGAAAGACCACAGGGCCTACCCAGGTCATCAGTTACCCGGTCAGCATCGGTCGCATGGATTGGCGTACGCCCTTGGGGCTCACGCGGGTCGTGCAGAAGCTGAAAGATCCGGTTTGGCGCCCGCCCGCCAGCATCAAGAAGGAACATGCCGCAGACGGTGACTTTCTGCCGGACGTGGTACCGGCGGGCCCCATGAACCCCCTCGGGCGATTTGCCATGAAGCTGGGCGTTACCGGATACCTGATCCACGGAACCGGGGCCGATAAGGAGTACGGTATCGGCATGCGGGTGACCCATGGATGTATCCGCATGTATCCGGAGGACATCGAGCAGCTCTATCCCAAGGTGCCGGTCGGCACTCCGGTCAATCTGGTGAACCAGCCCGTGAAGCTGGGTTGGGAAGGCGACGACCTGTACATCGAAGTGAGCCAAACCTTGGATGAGGACCGCATGAGCTACGACGAATTGCTGGCTCTCGCCATGAACCTGATCTCGAAGAAGACGGCGAAGCGCAGTGTGGTGCTGGACGGGGCCGTTCTCAAACGCGCGCTGGAAACCCCTTCAGGCGTTCCGGTGGTGATCTCCAAGTCGCCGCTACAGCAGACCGAAGGTTCGGACGAGTTGATGTAACAACGAAGGGAGCGGGGGGCACCCCGCTCCCTTCGCCACCTCAGTCGGCCAGATCGGCGAAAAGGGCCGTGCTGAGGTAGCGTTCGCCAAAGGAGGGGATGATGGTGACGATGAGCTTGCCTTCGTTCTCGGCCCGTTTCGCCACCTGAATGGCCGCCCACAGGGCGGCTCCCGACGATATTCCCACCAGCAATCCTTCTTCGCGTGCCGCCCGGCGCGCAGTTTCGAAGGCGTCCTCATTCTTTACCCGGATCACCTCGTCGCAGATCCCGGTGTTCAGAATTTCCGGAACGAAGCCGGCACCGATGCCCTGGATGGGATGGGGGCCCTTGGCTCCCCCCGACAGCACCGGCGAGGCGTCAGGTTCGACCGCGATCGCCTGAAATGACGGTTTGCGCTGCTTGATGATCTCGGCGACACCGGTGATGGTGCCACCGGTGCCGACTCCGGCGATCAGGATATCGGCCTGCCCGTCGGTGTCGCGCCAGATCTCTTCCGCCGTCGTGCTGCGGTGTATGGCGGGATTGGCGGGGTTTTTGAACTGCTGCGGCATGAAGTAATGTCGCCCTGAGGCGACGATTTCCTCGGCGCGCCGGATCGCCCCCCCCATGCCCTCACTCCCGGGCGTCAGCACCAGTTCGGCGCCATAGGCCCTCAACAACATACGCCGCTCCTTGCTCATGGTTTCCGGCATGACCAGGATGCAGCGGATGTTACGGGCGGCGCACACCATGGCCAAGGCGATGCCGGTGTTGCCGCTGGTGGGTTCCACCACCACGGTTTCCGGCGTGATCAAGCCTGCCTGCTGGGCGGCGTCGATCATGGCCATGCCGATGCGATCCTTGACGCTGTGAGCCGGGTTGAAAAACTCCAATTTTGCGACGATCCGGGCGCTGTCCGGGTCGGCCAACCGGTTGATCCGGATCAGGGGAGTGTTGCCGATGAGATCGGTGACGGAGTTGGCGATATTCATGGGAAGTCCTCGTGGGGTGGGTATTTTGACCTGCCGCGGCCGGGTGCCGTTAGAGTGCCACAGCAGGGGTGGTTTTCAAATTTTTCAGGTAGTGGCATCAATCATGCAGATAAATATCTCTGGTATACAATATTGCCAAACCCGGCGGGATAAGGTGAGATATGAGTATCGACGACGAACAAATGCGAATGAATATTAACTTCTGGGTTTCCAGTTCGCCAAGACAGAAACTGCAAGACGTTCGCGTTCAGCATATCGACCGCTATTCCCCGGCCAATACGGGGTTTTACACCAAGGCATTCTTCGTCACGATGATGGCCGCCGTCGCTTTGGGTTGGCGCTATCGGGATTTGGACTATCTGAGTGCGAAAGAGGGGTTGGGATATAACCTCGGTATCGTTGGCAGCGTCATGATGCTGGTGTTGTTGCTCTACCCGTTGCGCAAGAAGGCGCGTTTCATGAAAGGGTGGGGCGAGGTCAAGCATTGGTTCAAGATCCACAAGGTTTTTGGCATTGTGGGGCCGATCCTGGTGTTGTTCCATGCGAATTTCAAGCTGCATGCGGTCAACAGCAATGTGGCGCTGTTTTCCATGTTGTTGGTGGTGTTGAGCGGTTTGCTGGGCCGTTACATCTACGTGAAGATACATTTCAGCCATTACGGTCAGCGGATGTCGTTGCAGGAGTTGCAGCAGCAATTCGGGATATCGAAGGCGGAAATGGACGACGAGGTTACCATTTCGCCCAGGGTCAAGGACGAGTTGCACAATTTTGAGCAAGACGAACTGGCTCCGGCGCAGGGATTCTTCCGGACCTGCTGGCGTCTCCTGACCTTGGGACGCAGAGTGGCTTGGGTGCAGCGAAAGGCATTGCAGCATCTCAGGCAGGACATGAATGAACAAGCCAGGCGGGGGGAATTGCTGCCGGCTATGATTAGCCTGCGGTTGCGCCATGATCGGGAATTGATCCACGAATACCTCCTGGCGGTAAAGCGGGTTTCCGAATATGGTGTCTATTGCCGGATATTTTCGTGGTGGCATATTTTGCATATTCCTTTGTTCGCTATGCTGGTGGTGACAGCGATCGTCCACGTGATCGCGGTCCATATGTATTAGAACCCGAACGATTAGAACACGTCTGCAGCCGTCCCGATTTCATGAGAGAAATGCAATGGCCGTCTCTTGCCGGTGTCCTGACACTGCTCGCTTTATTGCTGGTGCACGGTGGGCCGGCATTCGCGGGACCGGTGGAATCGCTGGAAACCCTGGTAATGCCAGGCGAGGTCATTCAGGGTCACGCCAAGTATGAAAAGCAGTGCGAAAAATGCCACGAGCCCTTCAGTCAGAATATTCAGAACAACCTGTGCCTGGATTGTCATAAGGAGGTCGCCCGCGACGTCAAGGAACGCACGGGATTCCATGGGCAATTGGCGGGCATTGACGGCAGGGCCTGCAAGACCTGTCATACCGAACACAAGGGCCGGTCGTTCAATGTGGTGGGGTTGGACCGGGAGAACTTCAATCATGGCCAGACCGATTATCCGCTGAGCGGCGCCCACACCAAGGCCGATTGTGCCGACTGTCACAAGCCGAAGAAGAAATTTAGGGAAGCGCCGCACAAGTGTATCGATTGCCACAAGGACGACGATGCGCATGACGGCAAGCTGGGCGAGAAATGCGATGGCTGCCATAACGAGCGGTCATGGAAACGCCAGCAGTTCGATCACGACAAGACCAAGTTTCCGCTGGCCGGGAAGCACAAAGAAGTGGATTGCAAGATCTGCCATCCCGATCAGCATTTCAAGGAGACTCCGACCGATTGTTATTCGTGCCACAAGATCAACGACGTGCACGGGGGCTCCCTCGGGCAGAAATGCGATAAATGTCACAACACCAGCAAATGGAAGGAGGCAAAGTTCGACCACAACAAGGACACGGACTTCAAACTGCTCGGCGCTCATCAGCGCGTCAAGTGCGCCGGTTGTCACAAGGACAGCCCGTTTACGGAGGAATTGCAGACGACCTGTTATTCCTGTCATAAGAAGGACGACGAACATAAAGGCAAGAACGGTCTCAAGTGCGAGTCTTGCCACAACGTGGATTCTTGGGTAAGGACCACCTTCGACCACGACAAGACCAAGTTCAAGCTGCGCCACAAACACCAGCAGGTCGAATGTATCGCCTGCCACAAGGGTAATGTGTACGAGGAAAAGCTGAAGACCAACTGCTTTTCCTGCCACAAGAAGGACGACGTGCATAAGACCCAGGAGGGGGAGAAGTGCGAGCGCTGCCATAACGATGAGGGATGGAAAGTCCGGGTTCAGTTCAGCCATGAATTGACCCGTTTCGCATTGCTCGGATTACACGCGGTGACTCCGTGTGAGGAATGCCATCTGACGGCCTCCTATAAGGATGCCGAACTGGACTGCTGGTCTTGCCATCAAAGCAAGGATGTGCACAAGCGGAGCCTGGGCAAGGCCTGCGAGAAGTGTCACAACCCCAATGGCTGGCTGATCTGGGAGTTCGATCACAACAAGCAGACCAAATTCAAGTTGGACGGCGCTCATGAGAAGCTGCCGTGCAAGGAATGCCACAAGGATCCGGTAGAGGACAACAAGAAGATAGAAATGCCGAAATACTGCTATGGGTGTCACCAGAAGGACGATGTCCACCATGGCAGCTTCGGCCAGAACTGCGGCCGTTGTCACGTCACGACGACCTTCAGCGATTTCCGGTTCCGGTTCCGATAAACCGGACTTTTGCAGCGTACCTTGTGCGGAGACTCATGCGCGATCGGCATTTTTTCTCAGGTGTGCGTGTACCTGGCGTGAGCTGGCTGGTCCGCGTCCTGTTCCTGTCGGCGACACTGGCCGCCGGTTTCCCGGCACTGGCGGCCGATAGCCCCGATGCGACGCAGGAGCCGGTGCCCTTCAATCACCTTTCGACCGGATTTGCCCTGCGCGGCGCCCACGAGTATCTGGCCTGCGAATCCTGTCATTTGCACGGCGTTTTCAAGGGAACGCCCACCCGCTGTTCCGGTTGTCATGGCCGCATCACCGAGATGGAGGCCTCCAAGAAACCGGCCAGTCACATCCCCACCACCCAGGAATGCGATCTGTGCCACGACGCTTCTCTGCCCAACGTCAGCTGGCAGTTGGCGCGGATGGACCACATCGGCATCGCCGGCAACTGTGCCGCCTGCCACAACAACATCTATGCCATGGGCAAACCGGCCGATCATCCGCCGACCAATCAGCCCTGCGAAGACTGTCACGGCTCCATCGATACCTTCGCCGACAACCCCAAGCCCGATCACAGCCGCTTCGTAGGCAATTGCCAGCGCTGTCATAACGGTCGCGACGCCACCGGCAAGCCGGCCAACCATCTGCGGACCGAGACACTGCCGGCCGGCGCCACGGCGGATTGCGTGCCGTGCCACGATACCGTCAGTTTCGCCAGCGGCCGCTTCGTGCATGAAGACTTCGGCGCCACCGTCGGCAGCCACACCTGCAACAGCTGCCACAATGGCAACATTCTGGGCGCGGAGGGCCCGGCTGCCGGAAGACCCATCCATCAAGCCATCAAGAAACAAAAGCCCGAGACGGACCTGCGCCTATGTGACGATTGCCATACCACGGCCGGTTTCGGAGGTTGATCCCATGAATTGGCGTTACGTCGGGCGGCAGTTGATTGTGGCCTTGCTATGGCTGTTGTTGGCCGATGTGGTTCAGGCCGCTTCTCCCTTCGGCAACGTCGATTTCGGTGCGCTGCACAGCGGCATCTCCGACAACTGCGTGAGCTGCCACAACGGAAGATTCCGAAGGTTTGGAGCCAATAGCAAGAAGGACGCGCCAAGACCGGGCCACATTCCCAGTTCCAACGCGCTGGATTGCTCGGTATGTCACATCCCCTGGACCACCGATCAGGCCAACGAGGCCCTCAAGACCTGGAAAGGATCGGCGATCGGCGATACCGCCAAACTTCATGAGGGTGTCGCAGGAGACGGCTGCTCCAAGTGCCATAGTCCGAAGTTCAAGAATCTGGAACACCGCCCGTCGACGGTGGACGACGCGCCCGGTGGCCATATTCCCTATCCCCGCAAGAAGGATTGCGGGGAGTGTCACAGCGCCTCGTTCGACGGAACCAACCAGACGCCGCCCAAGCCCTTCGTCGCCTGGACCGGCGGGGTCATGGACCATGCCGGCATCACCAAGGATTGCCAGTCCTGTCACGACGGCGTCCGCGCCAAGGGCATCGAGCAGGACACCTTCACGGACGACTTCGCCCAGGGCCACATGCCCCTGCGGCCTGGCCAGGACTGTGTGGCCTGTCACCGTGCCTCCATCGCCGGCGGCTATCTCGATTGGACCGGCAGCACCTTCGACGCCAAGGGCCACCGGGCCGTCGGCGCCACCACCAATTGCATCGCCTGCCATGCCGACGGCGCGAGGGCAGCGGCATCCACCGAGTCGAGCTTCGCCCCCCACGTCGCCATCGGCAAGCTGGACGGCAGCGGCAAGCTCTCCTGCGAATCCTGCCATGCCAAGGCGGCGCGCAGCTTCGCCGACTGGAAGGGTGGAGTCATGGCCGAGCGTCAGCATGCCGACCTGGGGATCACCGAAGACAGGAGCTGCGGAGCCTGCCACGGTGCAGAGGTCGACGGCCAGTTGAAGGCGAGGGGTATCGAGCAGTTCAAGGACCATATCGAAACCGGCGGCAAGTCCTGCGAACTCTGCCACGTGCATACCGCGCCGGTGGGGTCGACCTGGAAGAATAGCGGTGGCCTCGACGCGGCCGGACATGAAGCGCTGGGAGTGGTCACCGATCCGGCCAGTTCCAATTGCGCCAGCTGCCACGATGGACGCCAGGCCAGGGGCAAGGAGCAGGACAAGAACGGCCATCTCCCGACCGAGGCCGATTGCGGCATCTGCCATCAGGACACGGTGACTCGCGCCACCGGAAAATACGGCGACTGGACCAACGGCGTGTGGGACCATGCCACCGAGACCGGCAATTGCATCGCCTGCCACGACGACAAGCGTCTGGCCGGGAAGGGGCAAAGCCAGAGCCAAGGCACCGACAACGGCCATGTCGCTTACGTGCATTTCCCCACCGGCGATGCACCCTGCGAAGCCTGCCACCTGCCGCAGTTCACCGGTGCGCCGGCGCCGGTCATGCCGGAAACCGCGGACTGGGGTAAGGCCCGTTCTTTGGTAGCATTGGCGGTAGGGCCGGCTCAACATCTGGAATTGGAGCGGCATCGCAAGTCGCGCAGGATCATCGATCATTGCGACAACTGCCATATTGGCGGTGTCGGCCAGGCCTTGGATCACACCCAGTTCGCCCAGCATATCGATACCCTCGGGCAGTCGTGCGAGCGTTGCCATCAGGCGACGGCCGCCGGAAGCAACGGTGCCGAACCCTACGTCTCCTGGGCGGGCGGCACGTACGGCCACAAGGGCATCCGCAAGGATTGTGCGCGCTGCCACGACGGCGTCGAGGCCGCCGGACAGAGCGGCCCGGACGGCAGCTACCGGCATTTCCCGACCCTGCTGCCCGATGGCGCGACTCAGGCACCTTGCGAACGTTGTCATGCCGGTTCCATCAAGAAGCGCTTCAGCGACTGGAAAACCGGTTTGATGGGTGAGGCCCAACATGCCGCCATGGGCATGCGCTACCAGAAGGGCGAGTGGAGCAGCACCGATTGCGGCGGCTGCCACGATCCCGCCAACTGGGTCTACAGCGCCGTGGGCGACCTTGGCCGGCCCAAGGCCATCGTCGATGCCCCGTTCCCGCCCCAGTGGAAGGGTCGCAAACCGGTCGGCGATGCCACCGGCCCCAACCACATCGACGCCGCACTGGCGGGCGATTGTGGGGAGTGTCATACCTCTGCCAAGAACTTCGCGAAGTGGAAGATGTTCCACTCGCCCTCGCTGTTGGCCGGTTCCGGCGGCAATGGCGGCTGTTCCGGTTGCCATGCCGGCATCATCGCCAAGGGTACGGTCAACGCGCCGACACCGCCGGGTCATATTCCGCTGGATCAGCCCGAGGGCAATGCGGCGGTCAAGAATACCGCCTGCGGCAACTGCCACGTGGATCCGGCCAAGAAGTTCAGGCCGGCCAGAATGAGCCATGCGGCGGCCGATATCACCACCGGTTGCGTGGTGTGTCACGACGGGCGTTTCCGGAAGGTGGACGCGCTCGGCAAGCCGAAGAAGCACATTCCGACGGAGGAACCCTGCGAGAAATGCCATTCGCCCGTACTGGCCGACGTGCGGAGCGGTTTCAAGGGCATGGACCACAAGCAGGTCCTGGAGGAACAACGTCCCTGCGCGGAATGCCACGATTCCGCCAAGAAGATTGCCAAGGGCAAGCCTCGCGGCCACGTGCCCACCGATGCCGACTGCCTGGCATGCCACCAGAACGTGGTGATCGATCAGCCGCCCTATGTCGCCGACAACTGGGAGGGTGCGGTCATGGACCACATCAAGGCCGGCATCGTCTTGCTGGTTGCTGCCAAGCCCCAGCCCCAGGGCGTGCCTTGCGCCGATTGCCACGACGGCGCCTCCCACCTGGGCAGGGTGGTGATCGGGCGGCCGCCGACGAAGGCTAACGGAAATCTGCATCCGGTGGTGGGGGCCTGCGAGAACTGCCACCGCGACGTGACCATCCCCGGCGGCTTCAAGAATGCCGTTCAGGAGGATCACACCGGCCGGGTGGACGGTTGTGGCGCCGCCGGCTGCCACGACAACAAGTCGGCGCAGGGCCGCGATGCCGGGCATATTCCTAATCCGGCCAATCAGCCCGATGCCGGTTGCGAAAGCTGCCACCAGAAGGCGATGACAACTTCCAACGGTTGGCCCAAGCCCAATAGCTGGCAGGCCACCGGTTACCTGGATCACGAAGGCCTGGGGGTGTCCGGGGACTGCGAGACCTGCCATGTCGCCAAGTATGCCGCAGCGCCTTACCACGCCTCCGCCATGCCCACCATCGGCACCTGGCCCAAGGCCGAGGGCAGTGCCGGCAGCGATCACATCCCCAACCCCGGCGGCTTGTCCTGCGAGAACTGCCATCTCAACTTTTCCAGCTTCACCGGGGCCAAGATGGACCACTCCGGCATCGTCATCAAGGGCAGCGGCAGCGGAGCGACTGCGTCTTTCGCCTGCGTTCGATGCCATACCGGCACGACCCAGAACAATGTGCTGATCGTCGGCCAGATCAACGACACCAACTATCCCAACGACGAGTACCACCTGAAGAATGGAAATCGCCAGACCCAGTGCCAACAGTGCCACAGCACCAGCACTTTTGGTGGCGCCAGCAACCATCAGGACCGGACCCTCAATCCGTTAGCGCCCTATCCCGATACCGCGGTGTTCAGTCACCAGACGGCGGTGGACCCGCGCTGCGACAGCTGTCATGCCCAGAGCGGCGGCGCCGGCTGGAAGATGGCTAACCATGTCCCCCCCAATGTCCTGGTGCAGCCCAGTGCAACGAATACGCCGGGGCTCGGCGATGCGATCGCTGCGGATTGCTACCGCTGCCACCGGGCCACCACCCAGTCTTCCGAGTGGCCGCAGCCCTTGAGTTTCGCGGGCGGCAGCTTCGATCATCTGGGACTTAAGGTGACCGGCAATTGCAACGTCTGCCACGATGCCGTCGGTACCTACTATTCCTCCTCCAACGCCCAGGGGATGAACGCGGTCTCCAACCACATTCCGACCACGGCCAGCTGTGAGAGCTGCCATGGATCGAGCGTGCAGGACGACTTCAGCAGTTTTGTGCGGGTGAAGGTGGTGGAAGGATCGCGGATGAACCACGGGGTGATCGGCACGGCGGCGTGTTCGAACTGCCACAAGGAAACCGACACCCGGTTCGCCAACCAGACGGTGAAGGGCAAGCCGGCCAACCACCTGCCGACCACCCTGGACTGCGATAGCAGCGGCTGCCATGGCAACAAGGCCAAGGCGGACTTCAGCAACTTCGCCAACACCCAGTTCGACCACGCCGCCGCCAACGTGGCCAGCTGCGCCGGCTGCCATACCGGTGCCAGCTACGCCGGAAACCAGGTGCCTTTGGGCAAGAGTGCGCTGGCCAACCACGTGGCGACCACCGCCGACTGCAGCCAGTCGGGCTGCCACGACCAGGCCAAATCGGCGACCCACGCCTGCGCCTCGGGCGTGACCGGCGCGTACCAGTGCTGGAGCGATGGCCAGTACCCGCACACCAGCAAGACCGGCTGCAGCAGCTGCCATGCGGGCACCGGCGCGGCCGGCGCGACGCTGCTGACGGCGGCCCACATCCCGGTGAAGACCACCAGCAGCTGCGAGACCTGCCACAAGACCGCCCTCAGCGGCGCCACCGCCCCCTTCACCGAGGGCGTTTGGACCGGTTCCGCCATGGACCACGCCGCGGTGGACACCGCGCGCTGCGCCAACTGCCACGGCGCCACCTTCCAGCAGCCGGCCAACTACCAGCCGACCGACCAGACTGCGGCGAAAGACACCAGCGGTGCCGCCAACGGCCACATCCCGCTGCAGGCGGGTCAGGACTGCAAGGCCTGCCACACCGACACGGTCAGCTTCGCCAACTGGACCATGAGCCACGCCGGCATCACCAGCAACTGCAGCAGCTGCCACAGCGACGCCACCCAATACGTCGGCAAGGCCGGTGCCAAAGTCACCACCAAGCCGGCCGGCCACATCAATGTGGTCAGCAACGCCAGCGTCTACGACCTCGCCGCCAACCCGGCGACCCTGACGCCTGTGGCCTACCCGGCCTCCGGCGGCGCCTGCGAAAACTGCCACAGCACCACTAATTTCAGCAGCTTCGGCACCGACCCGGCGAGCGGACTGCCGACCTACACCATGAGCCACGAAAAGCTCGGCGTCACCCAAGGCTGCGCCGACTGTCACAAGGCGACGGGCGACACCCCCTTCGCCGGCCAGGTGGTGAAGGGCAAGCCGCTCAAGCCGGCGGCGGCGCTGGACCACATCCCCGACGGCAAGTCCTCGGCCATCCACAGCCGGAGCCTCAACTACGACCCGCCCTGCGAGGTGTGCCACAGCGCCGTCAAGTTCACCAACTTCACCGGCACCGCCACCAACCACCCGGCGTCCGACATCACCCAAGGCTGCGAGACCTGCCACGGCAACGGCAAGAGCTGGTTCGGCACCAGCCCCAAGAGCCCCAACTCCTACAAGGACGGTAGCGGCACCGTGCTGCACGTCGACACCACCGAGCCTTGCTTGAACTGTCACCAGAAAGCCGTCGACAGCGGCTACACCGCCTGGAGCGGCGGCACCTGGACCCACAGCTTCAGCGGTGCGCCGAGTGGCTGCGCCAGCTGCCACGACGGCACCAAGGCCACCGGCACCTCAGGCCCCTCCAAAACCTTCGCCCACATCCCGCTGCCGAGCGGAGCGGGCTGCGAAAGCTGCCACCAGGCCTCCTGGAGCGGCGCGCGCAACTACGACAGCTTCGCCGGCGGCCAATTCGACCACGAAAACCCCGCCTGGAAAGCCGGCTTCGTGACCGGAAAGTGCGCCAGCTGCCACATCAGCACCTACGCCACCTCCGGCGCGGTGGCGATGCCGGCCATCGGCAGCTGGCCCAAGGCGGTCAACTCCACCGGCAGCGAGCACATCCCCAACCCCGGCAACCTGGCCTGCGAAAAGTGCCACAAGACCTTCACCAGCTTCACCGGCGCCCAGATGGACCACTCCGGCATCACCGTCACCGGCACCGGCAGCGGCGCCACCGCGTCCTACGCCTGCGCCAACTGCCATGTCGGCACCACCCAGAACAGCGTGCTGATCGTCGGCCAGGTCAACGACACCAACTACCCCAACGACAGCTACCACCTCAAGGCCGGGGTGCGCCAGACCCAGTGCCAGCAGTGCCATACCACCACCACCTTCGGCGGAGCCAATGACCACCAGCGCGACACCAGCGGCAACCCCAACGCCCCTTACGCCAACTCCAGCGTCTTCAACAACCTCACCACGGTGACCCCGCCCTGCGGCAGTTGCCATGCGGAAAGCGGCGGAGCCGGCTGGAAGATGGCCAACCACATCCCCCCCAACGTCAGCGTCAAACCCACCGCGGCCAACACTCCCGGTCTGGGGCAGGCGATCGACGCCGACTGCTACCGCTGCCACCGGTCCACCACCCAGGCCACGCCCTGGCCGGTGCCGGTCAGCTTCAGCGGTGGCAGCTTCGATCACATCGGGCTGGGCGTCACCGGCAACTGCAACGTCTGCCACGACGCCACCGGGACCTACTACGCCTCCTCCAACGCCCAAGGCATGAACGCCGTGGCCAACCACATCCCCACCACGGCCAGCTGCGAAAACTGCCACAAATCCGCCGTGGCCGCCGACTTCGCCGACTTCGCCCAGATCAAGACGGTGCAGGGCTCGCCGATGAACCACGGCGTCATCGGCACGGCCGCCTGCACCAGCTGCCACAAGAACAGCGACACCCTGTTCGCCAACCAGACCGTCAAGGGCAAGCCGGCCAACCACATGCCCACCACCTTGGACTGCGGCACCAGCGGTTGCCATGACAACAAGGCCAAGGCCGCCGCCGGCGATGCCAACGCCTACGCCAACTTCGCCAACACCCGCCTGGATCACGCCAAGGCCAGCCTCACCGCCAACTGCGCCAGCTGCCATAGCGGAGCCACCTGGGCCGGCAGCCAGACCCCCAAGAGCAAGACCAGCATCACCGGCCACGTCACCACCACCCAGGACTGCAGCGCCAGCGGCTGCCACGCCAAGGCCGTCAGCGGCCGCAGCGCGGCGACCAGCGCCTGCGCCAGCGCCTTCGGCGCCTACCAATGCTGGGGCGACGGCCTCTATCCGCACACCGAGACCACCGGCTGCAGCAGCTGCCACACCGGCAGCGGAGCCTACGGCGCCACCGTCCAGACCGGAGGCCACATCCCGGTCAAGGCCGGCACCAGCTGCGAACTGTGCCACCTCGTCTCCGTCAACGGCAGCACCAGCCCGGTCATCGCCAAATACACCGTGTGGAGTTCCGCGGTCATCCAGCACAGCGGGGTCGACACCGCCAGCTGCGTAACCTGCCACGGCGACAGCAACGTCTTCAGCCAGCCGGCCGGCTACCAGCCCACCAACAAGGCCAGCTTCTTCAAGGGTGTAGGCGTGGCCCGCACCCCGGTGACCCCGGCCCACGTGGCGACCACGGCAGACTGCAGAACCTGCCACAGCGCCTCCACGACCAGCTACGTCGACTGGAAGAACGCCGGCTACGACCACCAGGGCGTCACCACCGGCTGCGGCAATTCCGGCTGCCACAACGGCAGCAACGGACCGCCCCGTGCCGGCAAATCCGCCACCGATCCCAAGCACCTGACCACGACCCAGGACTGCTCGCTGTGCCACCTGGCGTCGTTCGGCAGCGGAGCCAACGCCTACCAGGCCTGGGGCGGAGCCACCATGAAGCACACCGGCATCAACTTCACCAGCCAGCCCTGCAACAGCTGCCACGCCGACAAGACCGTCGCGACGCCGCCGACCTACCGGTTCCAGGGACCGACGCCGCCGGGCTACATCGAGCCGACCACGACGGCGGGATCGAGCAGCCACCAGGCGACCGGCGGAGCCGACTGCCAGAGCTGCCACAGTGCCTCGCTGGTGGACTTCGCGAGCTGGGGCGGAGCCGGGTTCGACCACAAGGACAGCGGCACCCCGAGCGGCTACAAGACCTCCGGCTGCAACGCCTCCGGCTGCCACGACGGCAGCAATGCCGCGCCGAAATCGGGCAAACCCGCGGGACACGTGCCCACCACCGCCGATTGCGCGGGCTGCCATACCAATGCTTACTACCCCTCCACCAAGATGTATATCGCGGCGGGCTGGGCCGGCACCAAGATGAACCACACGACGCTTGCAGCCAGCGAACGCTGCGATGGCTGCCACGGCAAGGCCACCACCTACCTGGGAGCGGTCAGCCCGAAGACCACCGCCAACGTTCCGAGCCTGCAGCACATACCGATCGATGTGCCGGCCCCCTCCGATTGCAAGCCGTGCCATCAGGCGTCGACCAGCGCCTATGCCAGCTGGATCAACGGCAAGTTCCACAACCGTTCCGGTGTCACCAGCGTGACTACGGGCTGCGCCAGCTGCCATACACCGCAAGGGACCACCATGTACGGCATGACGGTCGGCGGGAAATTCATGGGGCCGACCGGGATGGTGTTCAGGGATATCAAGAATGGAGCCGGCCACATATCCAACCCGGCCAATCTCGGTTGCGAAAAATGCCACACCGGAAACGCGTTGCTGTTCACCACCTGGGAGGGCACCGGCATCGGCATGAGCCACAGCGGCATCACCACCAATTGCAAGAGCTGCCACGACGGCTATCTGGCAATGGGGGCACCGCCCAGCAATCCGGGCAGTTCCGCGCGTTTCCCGAACGTGGCCTCGCCGGCTCACGGCGGCCTGAGCTACGTCAACAGCACGGCCTGCGAGGTCTGCCACTACAACGGCGGTACCATCACCGCCTACAGCGGCAGCACGCTGAATTCGGCCCTGTGGAAGACCAAGCAGGTGGGCTGGAACACCAGCACCAGGAAGTTCGTGACGCTTTACACGCCACCGGCGACCACGGCGACACCGCCGGGCATCGCGCCGCAGTGCGGGGCCTGGCACCAGGGCACCTCGCCCCTGGCCGACACCAGCTGCATTACCTGTCACGGTGCGGCGACGGTGGCAAGCGGCACCGCCAGCGTGCTGATCAACCCCTGGATGGGCAAGGGACCGAAATCCAACAGCGCCGGCCACGAAGGCGGCGGATCCTGCCTGACCGGCTGCCACGAGCACAGCCGGCCTTCGGCCAATTCCTGTTCGGGGTTCTGATCGTTGCGCGGGTACGGGTATTTGGTGGGCGGATTCCTCCGGCAGTTAGTGATTCAATCCTCCACCGCTAGGCCCGGCCGGTTGCGGGAAAGCCGCGGTGATCTCGGGTGAGGCGAGCCACCGGGGCTTGCTATCGGCATCCGGCCATTCGGCATGAGTTACTCCGGTTTGTTTTGCAAGGCATATATCGGTGTCGTATCATCCGGTCCATTTTCATATACAGGCCGGATTTGGGAATTGACTTTGAAATGAAAACGGTACTTGGGATGACGAGGGTGCGACGCGTGATGTTTCCGGCGGTGCTGGGGGCACTGTGCGCGATACCGCTGCCGTGGAATTCCGGTATCGCCTGCGCTGCCGCACCGGGATTGCAGATTCTCGATGACGTCGTCACCGAAGCGGGCGGGGAAAATCCGGTGCTGAACTTTCATTTCACCGTGCCCGTCAACTATACGCGGCATATACCGGAGAGTTCCGGCGATACTTTGCAGATTTGGTTTTCCCCTAATCCCGTGAATGGGGCAGACCGGGTATTGCCGGATCGCGAAGCCGTGAAGTGGACGCCGTCTCCGGAAATCCCGCTCACCGAACTCAGCTACGACAAATCCCCCGGCGGCGGCTCCCGGCTGACGCTGCGATTTCATAAGGACCTGCGTTTTCGGGTAAGGCCTGGTGGGGATTTCCGCAGCATCTCCGTTGAACTGATCGACCCCGACCGCCCGGCCCAAGCCGTTGCCGAACCCGCCCCGGAGCGCCGGGCGGAGGCGGCGCGCAACGGCGGACGTCCCGCCAACGGCGAGCCCGGAAAACCCGCGACTCCACTGGACTTGGCCCGTCAGGCCGTGATCCGCGAGGATTGGCCGGCTGCTTTGAATTACTACAGCAAGGTCGAGCAGGCGGGCGATCCGGAAGCACGGGCGGAGGCGGTGGAAATGCTGGGTCTGGCGCGGGAGCGCCTGGGGCAGGGATGGCGGGCCCGGCAGGAATACGAGCGGTTCCTCAAGCTGTTTCCCAAGGGGGAGGGTGCCAACCGCGTCAAGCAGCGCATCGTGGGCCTTGAAACCTCCAGCAAGAAGGAAAAGGAGAAGCTGGCCAAGTCCGCCAAGGACAAGGCCGGAGCCGACGGCGGCTATCGCTGGGAGGTCAACGGAGCGCTGTCCCAGTATTACTATCAGGGCGGCATGATCTCCGATTTCCAGGACCATTCCACCACCGATTCCTCTTTGCTCCTCAATAACTTCAGTCTGAACGGCCGGATGCGCACCGACCGTCTCGATGTCCGCGGGCGTTTTGACGGACGCTACCGCGAGGATTTTCTCCGCGAATCCTATAACCAGTTCCGGGTCAGCAATTTCTATCTGGACGTCAACGACCGCACCACCGGATTATCGACCCGGCTGGGACGGCAAATCCGAAGTACCGGTGGCGTGTTGGGACGTTTCGACGGCGGCGTGTTGGGATACAAGTTCCATCCCAAGTTTCAGGCGGTCATGGTGGGCGGTTTCCCGGTGCAGCCCTATCGCTCCACCGACGGCAATCCGGATTTGTCGTTTTACGGCTTGAGCCTGGAATTCGGTCCTTTCGACGAGTATTGGGCGGGTAATGCCTATATCATCAATCAGGACGACAACCGCGGCCGCCGCACCGACCGGCGCGCCATCGGCGGCGAACTGCGTTACCAGCATCCGGTTCATCCGATATTCACCCAATTCGATTACGACATCCTGTTCCGGGAGCTGAATATCTTTCAGGCCTTGGGGAACTGGAATTTCGAGAACGGCGCCATCGTCCATGCCAACTTCGACTATCACCGCACACCGATCCTGGGATCGAGCAATCTCGCCTACGTCCTGCAGGCGGCGGGCACCGATTCCATCGCCGATCTCACCGCCCGCCAGCAGTGCGAGGCGTTGCTGAATTCCGACTATCGCCGCTACGTCATCGAGAATTCCGGCAACCTCAAGAGCGCCACCATCGGCGGCATCGTGCCGATCGTGGACAAGCTCCAGTTCAACGCCGACATGATGTGGTCAAATATGTCCGGCAACAATCCCACCAACGCCTGCGCCGGCATCCCCGGTTTCGCCGCGGCCAACCTGGGTACCCTGCTGATGGGCACCGGCGACCAGTTTTCCTACTCCGCGCAATTGATCGCCAACAGTCTGACCAGGACCGGGGACATCTGGACCCTGGGTGTGCGTTATTACGACAACAATAACAACAAGGGGCCCAACATCGTTTCCATGTACATGGACGGCCGCTACCCGATCGACCCGCAATGGCGCATCGACCCCCGCTTGCGGGTCGACTATTACACCGGCTATAGCGGCTGGAACGGCAGCGAGATGGTGCGGGTCAGGCCCGCTTTGCGGTTGACCTACAACGTTCTCAAGGCTTTGAGTACGGAGGTCGAAGGCGGCTTCGAGTGGAGCGATCACCGGGTACGCGATCGTACCGATACCGCCGGTTATTTTTTTAGCGCAGGCTACCGCTGGAGTTTTTGAGGGTACGGAGCGGCGGTGCTGCAGCTGGTTTCCGGGCGGTGGCTGACGGATTCTGTCGGCGGGTTCTCGGAATGGCGATCACCACCGGATTAGGGTAAGGCTTCGCCGCGCGCCTTGGCGGTTGGCGGGGATGGCAGGCCCGTACCGGCTGCCGGCGGGTTTTGCCGGAAAGGCTACACTGATCCGGCGGTTTCTATGTGGAAGATGAAGGGCTGCCTGAACGGCGGTCCTTCATCGTGTTTGGAGGTGGGAGATCGGCAAAAGGATTTGACTATGCAGTGAATGACACATCAATTGGATGCGAGGGCGTCGGCATGAACTGGAATAGGCTTGGGCAGAGTTTGATCCTCGCAGTCCTATACCTGTTTCTCTCCGATGTCGTCCTGGCCAGGGAGGGCAGCCCCTTCGGCAACGTGTCCTTCGATGCTCTCCATACCGGCTTGGTGTCCAATTGCCTGGAGTGCCATAACGGCCAATTCGTCCGTTGGGATGCGTTCAGCAAGAAGCAGGCGCCCAAGCCCGGCCATATTCCCAGCGCCGATGGGCTGGATTGCTCGGTCTGCCACACCCCCTGGGCCATCACCGCCGATCCCGATCCCGCCAGTCCGCTGCGGACCTGGAAAGGTTCGGTCGTCAGCGACAGGGCGCAGCTCCATGCGGAGGTCGATGCGCAGTCCTGCTCGGGCTGCCATGCCCCGAAATTCCGCAGGCTGGAGCACCGGCCCTGGACCATGGACGATGCCCAGTCCAGCCTGGGTCACCGTCATATCCCCAACGTCGGCAAGCGCGATTGCGGTATTTGTCACGGCGCGACCGTGGCGGGCGTCAATCTGCAGCCGCAATCGGCGTTTGCGGCCTGGACCGGCGCGGTCATGGACCATGGCGGCATCAGCAAGAAGTGCCGGGCGTGTCACGACGGTACCTTGGCCTCCGGCATCGAGCAATTCCCGGAACACGTCGCCATCGGCAAGCAGTCCTGCGAGCGCTGCCATCAGTCCTCGGCGAACGGCAACAACGGCGCCGAACCGTTCCAGTCCTGGGTCGGCGGCACCTTTGGTCATAAGGGGATTCGCAAGAACTGCGCGGATTGCCACGACGGCGACAAGGCCCACGGACAGAACGGGCCGGACGGCAGTTACAGCCACTTTCCGACGTTGATGGCGGATGGCGCCACCCCGGCGCCCTGCGAGCGCTGCCATGCCGGTTCCATCAAGAAGCGCTTCGGCGACTGGAAGAGCGGGGTGATGGGCGAGGCCCAACATGCGGCCATCGGAGTGAACTATCGCAAGGGCGGCTGGAGCCGCAGCGATTGCGGCGCCTGTCACGATCCGGGCCACTGGACTTACAGCCCCCTGGAGGATAGGGCCGCACCGGTCGGCATCGCCGATGCGCCGTTTCCGCCGGACTGGCCGGGGCGCAAGAATATCGAGGGTAGCGGTCCCAGCCATATCGACGCCAACCTGGCGCCCAATTGCGGCGACTGCCACACTTCGGCCAAGACCTTCCGCAAGTGGAACATGACCCACACTCCGCAGCTGCTGGCGGGTTCCGGTGGCAATGGCGGCTGTGCCGGCTGCCACGCCGGCATCATCGCCAAGGGCACGGTCAATGCCCCGACCCCGCCGGGCCATATCCCGCTCGATCAGCCCTCCGGCAACCCCAGCGTCAAGAACGCCGCCTGCGGCAACTGTCACGTCGATCCGGACCGCAAATTCAAGCCGGCCCGCATGAGGCACTTGGCGGCGGAGATCGCCGACCAGTGCGTTCTTTGCCATGACGGCAGCTTCCGCAAGGTCGGGGCGCTCGGCAAGCCGAAGAAGCACATTCCCACCGACGAGGCCTGCGAACGCTGCCACAGCGCAGCCAAGGCCGACGAGCAGAACGGCTTCACCGGCGCGCCCATGGACCACGACAAGATCATCCGTGACGGCCAGCGCTGCGAAAGCTGCCACGATGCCAAGAAGAAGCTGGCCAAGGGCATGCCGCGCGACCACGTACCCACCGATGCCGACTGTGTGGCCTGCCACCAGAACGCGGTGATCGCCGAGTTCCCCTTCGTCGCGCCGGACTGGAGCGGCGCCACCATGGATCACGTCAAGGCCGGCGTGATCAGCGCCGACGGCAGCCAGGTGAGCGTGCCGTGCGCCAACTGCCATGACGGCGCATCCCATGCCGGCCAGACGGTGATCGGCCGGCCGGACAAGAAGGCCGACGGCAACCTCCATCCGAAGCAGGGCGCCTGCGAGAACTGCCACCGCGACGTCACCATGCCCGGCGGCTTCAAGGTCGCCGTGCAGTACGACCACACCGGCCGCAACGGCGGCTGCGCCGAGGCTGGCTGCCACGACAACAAGGCCGCGCAGGGGCGCGACGCCAACCACATTCCCAATCCCGCCAGTGCGGCCGATGCCGGCTGTGAATCCTGCCACCAGCAGGCCATGACCGCGCGCAACGGCTGGCCCAAGCCGGTCAGTTGGGCGAATACCGGCGAACTGGACCACGAGGCGCTGGGGGTTACCGGCAATTGCGAGCGCTGCCACAACGCCAAGTACGCTGCCGAGCCTTACCGCGCCTATGCCATGCCGGCCGTCGGCAACTGGCCCAAGGAGGCCGGCAGCACAGGCAGCGATCACATTCCCAACCCGGGCGACTTGTCCTGCGAACGCTGCCATCAGGGCTTCACCAGCTTCGCCGGCGCCCGCATGGACCATGCCGGCGTCACCGTCACCGGGAGCGGGCTCAACGCGAAGGCCGCGCCGCCCTGCGCCCGCTGCCATACCGGCACGACCCAGAACAACATGCTGATCGTCGGCCAGATCAACGACCCGCAAAATCAGAAGCACCACCTCGACCGCAACGCCGGCGACGGCTGCCAGCGCTGCCACACCACCGAGTCGTTCGGCTCGGCCATGGATCATTCGCAGCTGCCCATTCCCAACAGCCAGCCGCCCAGGACCGGTGTCGTACTCGGAACAGACCGTTGCGACGGCTGCCACGACGGCAAACAGGAAGGGGTGACCGGCCCCTTGACCAACCACATTCCGCCCAACACCAGCGTCGGCGTTTCCGGGGCATCGCTGGGGCTGTTGCCGGATGCCGACTGCTATGCCTGCCACCAGGCCACCGTGACGGCGTCGTGGCCGACGCCGGTCAGCTTCCGCGACGGCACCATGGACCACCTCAAGCTCAACGTGACCGGCCAATGTTCGGTATGCCACGACGATACCGGCAGCTACGGATCGTCGGGCGCGCTGGGCAAGAACGCGGTGGCCGGCCACATCCCCACCACCGCTTCCTGCGAAGCCTGCCACGCGGCGAGTTCCGAGGAGGACTTCACCGCTTTCGACCGCATCAAGACGGTCCAGGGTTCGGCGATGAATCACGCCGCGGTGGTTAATGACCCCTGTTCCACTTGCCACAAGGAAACCGACACCCGCTTCGCCAACCAGACCGTCGTCGGCAAGCCGCTGGGCCATCTGCCCACCCGGCTGGATTGCGGCAACAGCGGTTGCCATCGCAACAAGGCCAGGGGGGATTTCGGCGACTTTGCCGGCACCGTGCTGAACCATGAAGCGGCCGGCATCGTCGAGCGTTGCGCCGACTGCCACAGCGGCGAGAGTTGGGCCGGCAACCAGTCGCCCCTCGGCAAGGGCGCCGCCGCAAACCACGTGGCGACTTCCCAGGATTGCAGCCAGGCGGGCTGTCACGACCGCGCCCGCGACGCTGCCCACGCCTGCGGGTCGGGTACCGCCGGCGCCTACAAGTGCTGGAGCGACGGTTTGTACCCGCATACCGCCAAGACCGGCTGCGCCGGCTGCCATTCGGGAACCGGTGCCCTGGGCGCGACTCTGCTGAGCGGCGGCCACATCCCGCTGGGTTCCAACAAGACGTGCGAGTCGTGCCACCGCACCTCACTGGTGGGCGCCACCGCGCCGTTTACCACGGTGGCCTGGTCCGGCGCGGCCATGGACCACGGCTTGGTGGATACCGCCAAATGCGGCGGCTGCCACGGCGCGACCTTCCAGCAGCCCCCCAACTACCGGCCGACCGGTATTGCCGACGCCCCCGGCCACGTACCGGTACGGGCAGGAGCGGACTGTTCCGACTGCCACACCAGCACGGTCAGTTTCAAGGGTGCCGCCATGGATCACGCCGGCATCACCGGCGGCTGCGCCTCCTGCCACGGTCCGGGCAGCGCCTACGTCCGGGCCGGCACCGTCAAGACCACGGTGCCGCAGGGCCACATCAACATCGTCAGTAACGCCAGCGTGTTCGATCTGCCGACCAACACCCCGAGCACGGTGGCCTATCCGGCCTCCGGAGGGGCTTGCGAGAACTGCCACAGCACCAGCAACTTCACCACCTTCGGCATCGATCCCGAGTCCGGCGTGGCGACCTATGCCATGAGCCACGAGAAGCTGGGGGTGACCCGCGGCTGTGCCGATTGCCACAGGACTGCCGACACCACGTTCGTCAACCAGGTGGTGAAGGGCAAGCCGGCCACTCACATCGCCGACGGCCGGGGCCAGCCGGTCCACAGCATGAATCTGGCGGCGGATCCGCCCTGCGAGGTCTGCCACGACCCGGCCCGGTTCACCAATTTCGCCGGCACCGCCACCAACCATCCGGCCGCCGATCTCAGCCAGGGCTGCGAGGTCTGTCACGCCGACGGCGGCAACTGGTACGGCACCAAGCCGCAGACCCCGGCTTCCTTCAAGGACGCAGGCGGCAAGCCGCTGCATATCGCCACCTCCCTGCCGTGCAAGACCTGCCACCAGAAGGCGGTCGACAGCGGCTACAGCTCTTGGGCCGGCGGTACTTGGGACCACAGCTTCGCCGGCGCGCCCACCGGTTGCGCCGATTGCCACGACGGCAGCAAGGCCACCGGCCTGACCGGACCCTCCAAGAATTTCAACCACGTGCCGTTGCCGCCGGGAACCGGTTGTGAAAGCTGCCACCAGGCCTCTTGGAGTGGAGGGCGGCATTACGACAGCTTCGCCGGTGGCGTGTTCGACCACGAAAACCCCTCTTGGAAGTCCAGCTTCGTCAGCGGCAAGTGCACCACCTGCCATGTGGCGGCTTACGCGACTTCCGGCGCGCGGGCGATGCCGGCCACCGGCAGCTGGCCCAAGGCGGTCAACAGCTCCGGCACCGATCACATCCTCAATCCCGGCAATCTGAGCTGCGAACGCTGCCATCTCAGGTTCACCACCTTCGCCGGCGCGCAGATGGACCACACCGGCATCACCATCAGCGGAACCAGCCCGAACCTAACCTCGTCCTTCCCCTGCGCCACCTGCCACACCGGCACGACCCAGAACCACATGCGGATCGTCGGCAAGATCGACGATCCCAACCACCAGAAGGACCATATCGACAGTGGCGCGCCGGATACCTGCGAGAGCTGCCACACCACCCAGTCCTTCGGCGCGGCCAGGGACCATGCCGCCATGGTGCCGCCAGTGGTTCCCGGAACCACCCGCTGCGACAGCTGCCACGATGGCATGCAGGCCGGGGTGAGCGGCCCCATGGCCAACCACATCCCGCCCAACGTCAGCAAGCCCGTAGCGGGCGCCAATCTCGGTTTGCTGCCCACGGCCGACTGCTACGCCTGCCACCAGTCGACGGTCACGACCTCCTGGCCGACTCCGGTGAGCTTCCGCAACGGCGACATGGACCATATCGGGCTGAAGATCACCGGCCAGTGCGCGCTGTGCCACGACGAGACCGGCAGCTATGGTTCCTCCGGGGCTTTGGGCAAGAACGCCGTGGCCAACCACATCCCGACGGCGGCGGCTTGCGAGAGCTGCCATGCCTTCAGTGCGGAGGCGGACTTCACCAGTTTCTCCAAGCTGCGGATCGTGCAGGGTTCGCCCATGAACCACGGGACGGTGGCTGCCGGTACCGCCTGCAACACCTGCCACAAGGACAGCGACACCGAGTTTGCCAACCAGATCGTGCGGGGCAAGCCTTCCAATCACATCCCCACCACGCTCGATTGCGGCAATGCCGGCTGTCATCAAAACAAGGCCAAGGCCGCGGCCGGCGATGTCAACGCTTATGCCAGCTTTGCCGGAACCGTGCTGGATCACGCGGCGGCCGGGGCCACCAGCGACTGTGCCGGCTGCCACAACGGCACGACCTATGCTGGCGGCCAGGTTCCCGACAGCAAGAGCGCCGTGGTCAACCACATCGCCACCACCGCCGACTGCAGCCAGTCCGGCTGCCACGACCAGGCCAAGTCGGCGACCCACGCTTGCGCGTCGGGGGTTGCCGGCGCCTATAAATGCTGGAGTGACGGCCGCTACCCCCATGCCTCCAGGACCGGCTGTTCCACCTGCCATGCGGGGACCGGGGTGTACGGCGCCACCCTGCGCACCGCCGCCCATATCCCGGTGCTGGCGACCAGCAGTTGCGAGCTGTGCCATACCGCCGCACTGACCGGGGCGGCGGCGCCTTACACCGCGGGCGCCTGGTCCGGGGCCGTGATGAACCACGGCGGTGCCGACGTTGCCGAGTGTTCCGACTGTCACGGTGCCACCTTCCAGCAGCCGCCCAATTATCGTCCCAAGGACACCGGCGCCGATCCCAACCACATCCCGCTGCAGGCCGGCCAGGACTGCTCGCTGTGCCATAAGGACACTGCGAGTTTCGCCACCGTCACCATGAGCCACAATGGCATCAACTCGGGCTGTGCCGCCTGTCACGGGGCGGGAACTCGCTACGTCAAGGCCGGCACCGTGAAGTCCACGGTGCCGGCGGGCCATATCAACGTCGCTGCCAACGCCAGCGTCTTCGACATCGCCACCAACACCCTGGCGACGGTCCCCTACGATGCTGCCGGAGGCGCCTGCGAGAACTGCCACAGCACCACCGACTTCACCAGCTTCGCCAGCTACGTCATGAATCACGACAAGCTGGGCGTGAGCCGGGGTTGTGCCGACTGCCACAAGGCGACCGACACCGGTTTCGTGAATCAGGTGGTGAAGGGCAAGCCGGCCAACCACATCCCCGACGGCAAGGCTTCGGCGATCCACAGCAAGACCCTGGTGGCCGATCCGCCCTGCGAGTCCTGCCACAATCCGATCACCTTCACCAATTTCAGCGGCACCGCGACCAACCACGCTGCGGCGGACATCAGCCAGGGATGCGAGGTGTGCCACGCCAACGGCAAGAGCTGGTTCGGTACCGCCCAGCTGAGCCCCAACTCCTACAAGGACGGTTCCGGCAACGTGCTGCACATCGATACGGCACAGCCCTGCAAGGACTGCCACCAGAAAGCCATCGACAGCGGCTACAGCTCTTGGAGCGGCGGTACCTGGAACCATAGTTTCAGCGGCGCGCCGTCGGGTTGCGCCGGCTGCCACGACGGGGTGCAGGCCACCGGCATGACCGGACCGGCCAAGACCTTCGCCCATATCCCCCTGCCCACCGCCACCACCGGTTGCGAGACCTGCCACCAGGCTTCCTGGAGCGGCGGGCGCAACTACGACAGCTTCCAGGGCGGGGTCTTCAACCACGAGAATCCCACCTGGAAGGCCAGCTTCGTCGACGGCAAGTGCACCACCTGCCATGTGGCCACCTACGCCACCTCCGGCGCCCGCGCCATGCCGGCCATCGGTTCCTGGCCCAAGGCCGGCAATAGCAGCGGCACCAGCCACATCCCCAATCCGGGCGACCTTTCCTGCGAACGCTGCCATCTGAATTTCACGTCCTTCGTGGCGGCGACCATGGACCACTCGGGCTTCACCGTGACCGGCAGCGGCCAGAGTTCGGTGTCGTCCTACCCCTGTGCCACCTGCCATACCGGGACCACTCAGAACAACATGCGGATCGTGGGCAAGATCGACGATCCCAACAACCAGCAGGATCACATCGCCAACAGCGCGCCGGAGACCTGCGAGGTTTGCCACACCACCCAGTCCTTCGGAGCAGCCAAGGATCACGCCGCCATGGTGCCGCCGGTCGTCCCCGGCACCACCCGCTGCGACGGCTGCCACGACGGCAAGCACGCCGGGATCAGCGGTCCCATGGTCAACCACATCCCGCCCAATGTGAACGTGACGGTGTCGGGGGCTGATTTGGGATCGCTGCCCACGGCGGACTGCTACGCCTGTCACGAGGCCACGGTTATCAGTTCCTGGCCGACGCCGGTGAGCTTCCGCAACGGCGACATGGACCATGTGGGGCTGAAAGTCACCGGCCAGTGCGCCCTGTGCCACGACGAAACCGGCAGCTACGGCTCCTCGGGGGCGCTGGGCAAGAACGCGGTGGCCAACCATATCCCGACTGCGGCGGCTTGCGAGAACTGCCATGCCTTCGGCGTGGAAGCGGACTTCACCAGTTTCGCCAGGCTGAGGGTGGTGCAGGGTTCGTCCATGAACCACGGCACCCTCGCCGCAGGCACGGCCTGCAGCACCTGTCACAAGGACAGCGACACCGAGTTCGCCAACCAGATCGTCAAGGGCAAGCCGTCCAACCACATCCCCACCGCCCTGGATTGCGCCAACGCCGGCTGTCACCAGAACAAGGCCAAGGCCGCCGCCGGCGATGCCAACGCCTACGCGAGCTTCGGCGCCACCGTGCTGGACCACGCGGCAGCCGGCGCGACCGGAAACTGCGCCAGCTGCCATAACGGCGCCGGTTATGCCGGTGGTCAGAACCCGGACAGCAAGACCAGCGTGGCCAACCACGTGGCAACCGCGGCCGACTGCAGCCAGGCCGGTTGCCACGACCAGGCCAAGTCGGCGACTCACGCGTGCGCATCGGGAGCGACCGGCGCCTACAAGTGCTGGAGCGAGGGCCGTTATCCGCATGCCGCCAAGACCGGCTGCGCCAGTTGCCATGCCGGCGCCGGAGCCTACGGCGCGACCTTGCGCACGGCTGCCCACATTCCGGTGCTGTCGAACTCCAGCTGCGAGCTGTGCCACGGGTCGGCGCTGACCGGTGCAGCGGCGCCTTACGCTACGGGTGCCTGGTCCGGTGCGGTGATGAACCACACGGGGGCCGATACCACCCAGTGCTCGGACTGCCACGGCGCAACCTTCCAGCAGCCGGCCAATTACCGGCCCACGGATACCTCGGCGGCCAAGAATGCCGCGGGCACCCCCAACCACGTTCCGCTCCAGGCCGGCCAGGACTGCTCGCTGTGCCACAAGGACACCGCCAGCTTCGCCACCGTGGCGATGAGCCACAGCGGCATCGCCTCGGGTTGCGCCGCCTGCCACGGCGCCTCGACCCAGTACGCCAAGGATGGGGTGGCCAAGACCGTTGCCGCGGGCCACATCAACATCACCAGCAATCCCAGCGTGTTCGACATCGTCGGCAACAACCTCAGCACCGTCAGCTATCCGGCATCCGGCGAGGCTTGCGAGAACTGCCACAGCACCTCCGACTTCACCAGTTTCGCCAGCTACACCATGGATCATGCCAAGCTGGGCGTCAGCCAGGGCTGCGCGAATTGCCACAAGGGCAGCGGCGATACCCTGTTCGTCAATCAGACCGTCAAGGGCAAGCCGCTGAAGCCGGCGGTGGCCCTCGACCACATCCCCGACGGCAAGGCTTCGCCGATCCACAGCAAGGCTCTGGTCGCCGATCCGCCTTGCGAGGCCTGCCATGATCCGATCCGGTTCGCCAGCTTCGGCGCCACCGCCACCCGGCATCCGGCGGCGGACATCAGCCAGGGATGCGAGGTGTGCCACGCCAACGGCAAGAGCTGGTTCGGCACCACCCAGCTGAGCCCCAATTCCTTCAGGGACGCCTCGGGGACGGTGTTGCACATCGAGACTTCCCTGCCGTGCAAGGACTGCCACCAGAAAGCCATCGACTCCAATTTCACCGCCTGGAGCGGCGCCACCTGGATCCACAGTTTCAGCGGCGCGCCGGCCGGCTGCGCCGACTGTCACGACGGGGTGCGGGCGACCGGCACCGGCGGGCCGTCCAAGGCCTTCGCCCATATACCGCTGCCGGCCAACACCGGTTGCGAAACCTGCCACCAGGCTTCCTGGGTCACCGGGCGCAACTACGACAGCTTCGCGGGCGGCGTGTTCAACCACGAGAATGCGGCTTGGAAGTCCAGCTTCGTCGATGGCAAGTGCGCGACCTGCCACGGCGGTACCCACACCACCTCGGGTGCGCCGGGGATGCCCGCTACCGGTACCTGGCCCAAGACTCCGGGCAGCACCGGCACCAGCCACATCCCCAATCCGGGCGACCTGACCTGCGACCGCTGCCATGGCGGATTCACCTCCTTCGCCGGGGCGGCCATGGATCACACCGGCTTCACCGTGACCGGAACCGGCCAGAACGCGGTGTCGTCCTATCCCTGCGCCACCTGCCATACCGGCACGACCCAGAACAACATGCGGATCGTGGGCAAGATCGACGATCCCAACAACCAGCAGGACCATTTGAGCACCGAGCCGCCGGCGCCGGATACCTGTGAGCGTTGCCACACCACCCAGTCCTTCGGCGAGGCCAAGGATCATTCCACCTTCGTGCCGCCGGTCACCCCCGGCACCATCCGCTGCGATACCTGCCACGATGGCGAGCACGCCGGGGTGACCGGCCCCATGGCCAACCACATCCCGCCCAACATCAATGTGAGTGTATCGGGTGCGGAACTGGGCGGCCTGCCGACGGCGGATTGCTACGCCTGCCACCAGGCGACGGTGACGGCGGCCTGGCCGACCCCCATCAGCTTCCGCGACGGCAAGCTGGATCACATCGCGCTGAACATCACCGGCCAGTGTTCGGTGTGCCACGATGAGACCGGCACTTACGGTTCCTCCGGCGCCTTGGGCAAGAACGCGGTCACCAACCACATTCCGACGACGGCGAGTTGCGAGAGCTGTCATGGATCGAGCGTGCAGGACGACTTCAGCAGTTTTGTGCGGGTGAAGGTGGTGGAAGGATCGCGGATGAACCACGGGGTGATCGGCACGGCGGCGTGTTCGAACTGCCACAAGGAAACCGACACCCGGTTCGCCAACCAGACGGTGAAGGGCAAGCCGGCCAACCACCTGCCGACCACCCTGGACTGCGATAGCAGCGGCTGCCATGGCAACAAGGCCAAGGCGGACTTCAGCAACTTCGCCAACACCCAGTTCGACCACGCCGCCGCCAACGTGGCCAGCTGCGCCGGCTGCCATACCGGTGCCAGCTACGCCGGAAACCAGGTGCCTTTGGGCAAGAGTGCGCTGGCCAACCACGTGGCGACCACCGCCGACTGCAGCCAGTCGGGCTGCCACGACCAGGCCAAATCGGCGACCCACGCCTGCGCCTCGGGCGTGACCGGCGCGTACCAGTGCTGGAGCGATGGCCAGTACCCGCACACCAGCAAGACCGGCTGCAGCAGCTGCCATGCGGGCACCGGCGCGGCCGGCGCGACGCTGCTGACGGCGGCCCACATCCCGGTGAAGACCACCAGCAGCTGCGAGACCTGCCACAAGACCGCCCTCAGCGGCGCCACCGCCCCCTTCACCGAGGGCGTTTGGACCGGTTCCGCCATGGACCACGCCGCGGTGGACACCGCGCGCTGCGCCAACTGCCACGGCGCCACCTTCCAGCAGCCGGCCAACTACCAGCCGACCGACCAGACTGCGGCGAAAGACACCAGCGGTGCCGCCAACGGCCACATCCCGCTGCAGGCGGGTCAGGACTGCAAGGCCTGCCACACCGACACGGTCAGCTTCGCCAACTGGACCATGAGCCACGCCGGCATCACCAGCAACTGCAGCAGCTGCCACAGCGACGCCACCCAATACGTCGGCAAGGCCGGTGCCAAAGTCACCACCAAGCCGGCCGGCCACATCAATGTGGTCAGCAACGCCAGCGTCTACGACCTCGCCGCCAACCCGGCGACCCTGACGCCTGTGGCCTACCCGGCCTCCGGCGGCGCCTGCGAAAACTGCCACAGCACCACTAATTTCAGCAGCTTCGGCACCGACCCGGCGAGCGGACTGCCGACCTACACCATGAGCCACGAAAAGCTCGGCGTCACCCAAGGCTGCGCCGACTGTCACAAGGCGACGGGCGACACCCCCTTCGCCGGCCAGGTGGTGAAGGGCAAGCCGCTCAAGCCGGCGGCGGCGCTGGACCACATCCCCGACGGCAAGTCCTCGGCCATCCACAGCCGGAGCCTCAACTACGACCCGCCCTGCGAGGTGTGCCACAGCGCCGTCAAGTTCACCAACTTCACCGGCACCGCCACCAACCACCCGGCGTCCGACATCACCCAAGGCTGCGAGACCTGCCACGGCAACGGCAAGAGCTGGTTCGGCACCAGCCCCAAGAGCCCCAACTCCTACAAGGACGGTAGCGGCACCGTGCTGCACGTCGACACCACCGAGCCTTGCTTGAACTGTCACCAGAAAGCCGTCGACAGCGGCTACACCGCCTGGAGCGGCGGCACCTGGACCCACAGCTTCAGCGGTGCGCCGAGTGGCTGCGCCAGCTGCCACGACGGCACCAAGGCCACCGGCACCTCAGGCCCCTCCAAAACCTTCGCCCACATCCCGCTGCCGAGCGGAGCGGGCTGCGAAAGCTGCCACCAGGCCTCCTGGAGCGGCGCGCGCAACTACGACAGCTTCGCCGGCGGCCAATTCGACCACGAAAACCCCGCCTGGAAAGCCGGCTTCGTGACCGGAAAGTGCGCCAGCTGCCACATCAGCACCTACGCCACCTCCGGCGCGGTGGCGATGCCGGCCATCGGCAGCTGGCCCAAGGCGGTCAACTCCACCGGCAGCGAGCACATCCCCAACCCCGGCAACCTGGCCTGCGAAAAGTGCCACAAGACCTTCACCAGCTTCACCGGCGCCCAGATGGACCACTCCGGCATCACCGTCACCGGCACCGGCAGCGGCGCCACCGCGTCCTACGCCTGCGCCAACTGCCATGTCGGCACCACCCAGAACAGCGTGCTGATCGTCGGCCAGGTCAACGACACCAACTACCCCAACGACAGCTACCACCTCAAGGCCGGGGTGCGCCAGACCCAGTGCCAGCAGTGCCATACCACCACCACCTTCGGCGGAGCCAATGACCACCAGCGCGACACCAGCGGCAACCCCAACGCCCCTTACGCCAACTCCAGCGTCTTCAACAACCTCACCACGGTGACCCCGCCCTGCGGCAGTTGCCATGCGGAAAGCGGCGGAGCCGGCTGGAAGATGGCCAACCACATCCCCCCCAACGTCAGCGTCAAACCCACCGCGGCCAACACTCCCGGTCTGGGGCAGGCGATCGACGCCGACTGCTACCGCTGCCACCGGTCCACCACCCAGGCCACGCCCTGGCCGGTGCCGGTCAGCTTCAGCGGTGGCAGCTTCGATCACATCGGGCTGGGCGTCACCGGCAACTGCAACGTCTGCCACGACGCCACCGGGACCTACTACGCCTCCTCCAACGCCCAAGGCATGAACGCCGTGGCCAACCACATCCCCACCACGGCCAGCTGCGAAAACTGCCACAAATCCGCCGTGGCCGCCGACTTCGCCGACTTCGCCCAGATCAAGACGGTGCAGGGCTCGCCGATGAACCACGGCGTCATCGGCACGGCCGCCTGCACCAGCTGCCACAAGAACAGCGACACCCTGTTCGCCAACCAGACCGTCAAGGGCAAGCCGGCCAACCACATGCCCACCACCTTGGACTGCGGCACCAGCGGTTGCCATGACAACAAGGCCAAGGCCGCCGCCGGCGATGCCAACGCCTACGCCAACTTCGCCAACACCCGCCTGGATCACGCCAAGGCCAGCCTCACCGCCAACTGCGCCAGCTGCCATAGCGGAGCCACCTGGGCCGGCAGCCAGACCCCCAAGAGCAAGACCAGCATCACCGGCCACGTCACCACCACCCAGGACTGCAGCGCCAGCGGCTGCCACGCCAAGGCCGTCAGCGGCCGCAGCGCGGCGACCAGCGCCTGCGCCAGCGCCTTCGGCGCCTACCAATGCTGGGGCGACGGCCTCTATCCGCACACCGAGACCACCGGCTGCAGCAGCTGCCACACCGGCAGCGGAGCCTACGGCGCCACCGTCCAGACCGGAGGCCACATCCCGGTCAAGGCCGGCACCAGCTGCGAACTGTGCCACCTCGTCTCCGTCAACGGCAGCACCAGCCCGGTCATCGCCAAATACACCGTGTGGAGTTCCGCGGTCATCCAGCACAGCGGGGTCGACACCGCCAGCTGCGTAACCTGCCACGGCGACAGCAACGTCTTCAGCCAGCCGGCCGGCTACCAGCCCACCAACAAGGCCAGCTTCTTCAAGGGTGTAGGCGTGGCCCGCACCCCGGTGACCCCGGCCCACGTGGCGACCACGGCAGACTGCAGAACCTGCCACAGCGCCTCCACGACCAGCTACGTCGACTGGAAGAACGCCGGCTACGACCACCAGGGCGTCACCACCGGCTGCGGCAATTCCGGCTGCCACAACGGCAGCAACGGACCGCCCCGTGCCGGCAAATCCGCCACCGATCCCAAGCACCTGACCACGACCCAGGACTGCTCGCTGTGCCACCTGGCGTCGTTCGGCAGCGGAGCCAACGCCTACCAGGCCTGGGGCGGAGCCACCATGAAGCACACCGGCATCAACTTCACCAGCCAGCCCTGCAACAGCTGCCACGCCGACAAGACCGTCGCGACGCCGCCGACCTACCGGTTCCAGGGACCGACGCCGCCGGGCTACATCGAGCCGACCACGACGGCGGGATCGAGCAGCCACCAGGCGACCGGCGGAGCCGACTGCCAGAGCTGCCACAGTGCCTCGCTGGTGGACTTCGCGAGCTGGGGCGGAGCCGGGTTCGACCACAAGGACAGCGGCACCCCGAGCGGCTACAAGACCTCCGGCTGCAACGCCTCCGGCTGCCACGACGGCAGCAATGGTCCGCCCAAGGCCGGCAAATCCGCCACCAGCCCGGTGCACGTGCCGACCACGGCGGACTGCGCCCAGTGCCACACCAATGCGTTCTATCCCTCCGCGAAGATGTACACCGCGGCGGGCTGGGCCGGCACCAAGTTCAACCACACCACCACCACGGCGCGCTGCGATACCTGCCACGGAACCAGCGCCACCTACCAGGGCGGCGTGGCTCCCAAGACCACCGCTTCGGCGCTGCCCAACCACGTGCCCATCAGCCAGCTGACGGCGGCGCAGAACAACTGTGTGGTCTGCCATGCCCGCCCGTCGGCTGAGCAAACCAGCGGCTACTACAGCGCCTGGAGCGGCGGCATCATGTACCACACCACCATTACCGGGTCCTGCAAGACCTGCCATGGCGGCGGTACGACTTACGCCGGCAACCAGCCCAAGACCACCTTGAGCGTGCCGAGCCTGACCCACGTTTCCATCACGCCGGTGACGACCGACTGCAGTTCCTGCCATGCCGCGTCCATCCCACCGGACAACGGTGCCAGCCCGGTGACCTATAAGCCCTGGAGCGGCGGCAAGTTCCACAATCGCAGCGGCGTCACCAACGTCACCACGGGTTGCGCCACCTGCCACACGGCCAGTGGGACCACCATCCTGGGGGCGACCGGCATGGTGTTCAAAGACCCCGCCAACGGTGCCGGCCACATTCCCAACCCGGCCAACCTGAGCTGCGAGCGTTGCCACACCGGCAACGCCCTGCTGTTCACCACCTGGTCCGGGACCGGCATCGGCATGAGCCACAGCGGCATCACCACCAACTGCAAGAGCTGCCACAACGGCACCCTGGCGATGGGGGCGCCGCCCAGCAATCCGGGCAACTCGGCGCGCTTCCCGAGCGTGGCCTCGCCGGTGCACACCAGCCTCAGCTACGTCAACAACACGGCCTGCGAGGTCTGCCACTACAACGGCGGCACCATCACCGCCTACAGCGGCAGCACGCTCAACGCGTCCCTGTGGAAGACCAAGCAGGTGGGCTGGAACACCAGCACCAGGAAGTTCGTGACGCTATGGGCGCAGCCGACCACCACGACGACACCGCCGGGCATCGCGCCGCAGTGCGGGGCCTGGCACCAGGGCACCTCGCCCCTGGCCGACACCAGCTGCATTACCTGTCACGGTGCGGCGACGGTGGCGAGCGGCACGGCCAGCGTGCTGATCAACCCCTGGATGGGCAAGGGACCGAAATCCAACAGCGCCGGCCACGAAGGCGGCGGATCCTGCCTGACCGGCTGCCACGAGCACAGCCGGCCTTCGGCCACGAGCTGCTCGGGGTTTTGACGGACGAATGGGTTGGCGGGTCCGGGTGGGTTACGGCCGGGAGGAGCGGCGCAGCCTCGCGCCCAGCTGCATTCCGGAGGGTGGCGGCTCGCTATCGCTGCCGGTCGGGGACTGGTACCCGTTACTGACCGAGGCGCGACGTAGCGTCAGCCGCTGCGCTTTGTCCCGCCGTCCTTCTGAAGCCGGACGGAAGCGACAATGCCGTTGAATCAAGCGCTCCTGCCGAGTGGGGGGCGCATGTCGTTGGAGCCAAGCCAGTATGCCTAGTCGCCAGGGACGTGACTTCGCTCGTCCTAGCGCGTATCCGGGTTCCGACAATTTCGGGCGGGAGGAGCCTTGGTAACCGACTTGCTCTGGACGGGTGAGGTAGTGTCTAGCCGGCGGCGGAGCCGGTGCAAACCGGCTCCGGTGGGGGAAGAGTCAATCGGCGGTGGGTGGTTCGGCCTGAGCCTGCGAATTTTTGTTCCAGATGGGATTGTCCCTGTCTTCCGGTTCCAGCTTGGGTTCTTCGTCCGGATAGATATGCCAGAACGACTGGTCGATGGCGCCGTCCCGATAGTGTTCGTTCTTGCGGCTATGGCCGAACGGACACCACCAGTTCTCCACCAGCTTGACCAGATAGGCGTGCCATTCGAACAGCGCGACGCTGGTCGGGCAATACCAGGTGCAATTCAGGATCCAGAACAGCTTGGTCTGGGTCGGGCTCAAGCTGTAGCTGGGCTTCATGGTGATCTGGTTGGCCAGGGTGTAGCGGAAGCTCTTGCGGTCCGGCAGGAAGGCCGACAAGGGCTTGACGTTGTTGGCCCCCATCAGCAGCAGGTGCCAGTAGGAGATATAGGCGCTGAGGAATACGAAGGGCAGGGTGAGGATCGGCAGGTAAATCGTGCATACCCCCCAGAATTGGCGGGCAAAGGAGATGTCGCGGTGATGCTTGCCGATGCAGACGCGCTCCATGTCGGGATCGGCGGGACCGCAGTTTTCGCAGGATTTCATCAAGGTTCTCCGGGTTGTTATGTGGTGGTTCCGGTGTTATCCAATGGGCGCCGCATTTTCCCCGAGGAGGCAGTGCCCGGCTACTGTTTCGAGTCGACTCTGGGCTTCTGGGCGGTGAGCAGGGCATTGACGCCGCAGCGGTATTCCACCCGGATGGCGGTGTATCCGGCCGATTCCATGGTGGCGATGGATGGCCCCAGGCGCATGATGTGGTTCTCGGACTCGTCGCTGAACAGATGAACGATCCAGGTTTCCAGCAGATCAAGCCGGCCGATGCCGGTGAAGGTCTTGAAGTAGTGGCGCACCTCGTCCTGGGTCGCTTGGACGTGTTCCCGGACGTCGTCCAGGGCGTAGCGGTCGCCGTTGACGAATAGCCCGCCGGGCTTGAGCACCCGCAGGATTTCCCTCAACACTTCGCGCCGGTAGGGTTCCAGGAAGTTGTGGATGGCATAGCCGGAGGCCACCAGGTCCAGGCTGTCCGCCGGCAAGGTTTTCAGGCCCGACAGGGCGTCGGTTTCCACCAGTCGCAGACGGCCTAACTCCAGCCAGTCCGCCAGGTGGACACGGGCCTGCTCCAGCATGACCGGTTCGCTGTCGATGGCGGTCACGCGCAGGTCCGGCCGGCCCGACAACAGGGCCAGGCTGGTGATGCCGGTGCCGCAGCCGATCTCGTAAGCCGCCAGCGGCCCGCCGCAGGCATAGCCCGGCTGCCACTGGGCGACGTACTCGCCGACCTTGAGGCTGATCTCCGCCGCGGCGGGGCAGATCAGCGTGAGCATGTCGTATTCGGCTCCGATCAACCCGGAAAACAACCGTTCGGCTTCCATCGCGGCCATCAGGGCTTCCGGTAGCTGATGCGGTAAATCGCCCCGCTCTGGTCGTCGGAGACCAGCAGCGAACCGTCCGCCAGTTCCAGGATGTCCACCGGGCGGCCGGAAACGTCGTCGCCGGCACTGAGCCAGCCTTCGGCAAACACCTCGTCGGCCACCGGCCGGCCATTTTGGAATTTCACCACCACGATGCGGTAGCCTTGGGGTTTGCTGCGGTTCCAGGACCCGTGCTGGGCGACGAACAGCTGGTCGCGGTAGCTCTCGGGGAACTGCTTGCCCTGGTAGAAGCGCAGCCCCAAGGGCGCCACATGGGCCGGGAAGGTCCATGCCGGCCCGGCGAATTCGGAGCAGGGCCGCTCCTTGCCGAATTCCGGATCGGCGATGCTGCCGGCGTGGCAGTAGGGATATCCGAAGTGCAGGCCGGGCTTGTTCGCCCGGTTCAGTTCCTCCGGCGGCAGGTCGTCGCCGAGCCAGTCGCGGCCGTTGTCGGTGAAGTAAAGGTCCTGCGTCTGGGGCTGCCAGTCGAACCCCACCGTGTTGCGGATGCCGCGGGCGAAGATCTCCGCGTGGCTGCCGTCGGGATCGAGCCGGCTGAGGCTGGCGAAGATCTCCCGCTCCGGCTTGCAGATATTGCAGGGCGCCCCCACTGGGACATAGAGCTTGCCGTCCGGTCCGACCCTCAGATATTTCCAGCCGTGGTGGCGATCATCCGGGAGGTCGCGGTACACCGGCACCGGTGCCGGTGGGTCGGCGAGCCTGCCGGGGATGCCGGGCAGCTTGACGATGCGGTGATTCTCGGCGATGTACAGATCGCCATTCAGGTAGGCCACTCCGTTGGGGACATTGAGGCCGGAGGCGAGGGTCAAGACCCGATCGGCCCGGCCGTCGCCGTTGTCGTCCCGTACCGCGTACACTTTGCCCTCGGTCTGAGTGCCCACGTAAACGGTTCCGTCGTCCCCCAGGGCGAGGGAGCGGGCGTTAGGGGTGCGATCGGTATAAAGCTCGATGCGGAAGCCTGCCGGCAGCCGGACGTCCTGCAGTCGCATGGGGACCTCGCCGGCGCCACAGGAACTGCCGCCGAGCGCCAGGGTCAACGTGCACAAGGCTCGAAATTTACGCCACATAGTTTCACCGGGTGTCGGGAGTGAAGGGAGCGTTGCCGCAATGAACGACGGTCAGCGCTTGATTTTTCGCCCATCGGCCTCAAATATGGTACCACTCGAACTTTCAACCACCGGATAACCACCATGAGAATCTTGCTGTTCCTGTTGACCAATGGCGCCGTGCTGCTCCTGATCAGCATCATCTTCCACTTCCTGGGGCTGGAACATGTGCTGCGGCGCAGCGGGGTCGGCCTCAACCTGGACAGCCTGCTGATTTCTTCGGCGGCCTTCGGCATGGGAGGAGCCTTCATCTCCCTGGCCATCTCCAAGTGGATGGCCAAGCGGTCCATGGGCGTCTACGTCATCGAACGGCCTACCAATACCACCGAGAGCTGGCTGGTGGAGACCGTCCGCCGCCAGGCCCAGGCCGCCGGCATCGGCATGCCGGAGGTGGGCATCTTCCAATCCCCCGATCCCAACGCCTTTGCCACCGGCATGAGCAAGAACAGCGCCTTGGTGGCGGTCAGCACCGGCTTGCTGAACTCCATGGGGGCCGACGAGGTGGAAGCCGTGCTGGGACACGAGATCAGCCATGTCGCCAACGGCGACATGGTGACCCTGGGCTTGATCCAGGGCGTGGTGAATACTTTCGTGATCTTCTTCGCCAAGATCATCGGCTATTTCGTCGACCGGGTGCTGCTGCGCTCCGGCGACGACGAGCGCGGCGGCTACGGCATCGGCTATTTCATCACCGAGATGATCGCCCAGGTCGTGCTGTCCATCCTCGCCAGCATGATCGTCATGTGGTTCTCGCGCTGGCGCGAGTACCGCGCCGACGCGGGCGGCGCCAATCTGGCGGGCCGGGAAAAGATGATCGGCGCCCTGCGGGCGCTCCAGCGCGCCCACGATCCCCAGCCGCTGCCGGGAGAAATGGCGGCTTTCGGCATCAATGCCGGCGGCATGTCCAAACTGTTCATGAGCCACCCGCCGCTGGAAGAGCGCATCGCCGCTCTGCAAGGCATGCGCTGAGCGTTCGTGCCGCCCGCTCCTGCGGCGGGCGGGTTACGCCATTCGGTGGCCCTGGTCGGGCTCCGCCACTTCCTGGTTTGATTCCGAACATGAGTGAATTCGTGAAAACGCCGGCTGGGCCGGCCTGGTACGCCGAACTGCCGCAGTTGGGCGTCCTGGAAATTGCCGGGGCGGACGCAGCCAAGTTCCTGCAAGGCCAGGCGACCTGCGACGTGCTGGCGTTGACCGACGAGCTCAGCAGTCCGGGCGCCTTTTGCACGGCCCAGGGCCGGGTGCTGGCGGTGTTTCGCGTGCTTCGCCGCGGCGACCGCTTCCTGTTGATCATGCCGCAGGTGTTGATCCCAGACATCATCCAGCGGCTGCGCATGTATGTACTGAGGTCGGCGGTCACTGTGGCCGACGTGAGCGGCGACTGGCAGTGTCTGGGAGTGTGCACTCGCGCTGCGGACGGTCTGGCATGGCTGGGCACGGCGGACAAGGATGCGGTGGCGCTGCACGACGGCTGGCCGGTGCTGGCCTGGCCTTCGGTGGATTCGGTGCGGGCCATGGTCCTGGTGCAGAACGATGGGCCGGAGGCGGTGCGGGAACAGCTTTTGAACCGGGAATACGCCGCGCTCGGCGCCTTCCACTGGCAGCTCGAGGAGATCCGCGCCGGCGTTCCCTGGGTGTTGCCGGGCACCGTCGAAGAGTTCATTCCGCAGATGCTGAACCTGGACCGGCTGGGCGGAATCGGCTTCAAGAAGGGCTGCTATACTGGCCAGGAAGTCGTCGCCCGGACCCAGTATCTGGGCGCCGTGAAGCGGCGGATGTACCGGCTGGAACTGCCCGCCGGCAGCGAGCCGCCGGCTCCGGGCAGCCGGGTGCTGGCTCAGGGGGAAGCGCAAAGCGTCGGTACCGTGGTGTGTGCTGCGGCCGCCCCGGGGGCACCGGCGGAACTGCTGGCGGTGCTGATCGGCGAGCCGGCTCCGGAGGCGGCCCTCAGTGTCGATGGGGCGACCGCGGCGGTGTTCGAGCTGCCTTGACCGGCAGCGCTCTCGCCATGACGGGCTTGCCGGCGGGTCGAGCGGGACCTGAACCACCAGCTGACCCATCCCACCTTTGTCTCCCGGAGTCGTTTAGCCCATGGACCTGAAGAACGAGGAGATTTTTCTCGAGTACATCAAGGCGGCCATCGACAGCAACAAGCTGCAGCTGCCGACCTTGCCGGAAGTCGCCCTGAGCGTGCGCCAGGCGGTCAACAGCGGCAATGCCTCGGATGCGGAGATCGCCCGCATCATCTCCGGCGACCCGGGCCTTTCGGCGCGTTTGCTGCAGATCGCCAACAGCCCCCTGTACCGGGCAAGGCAGAAGATCGAGAGCATCCAGGCGGCGGTGACCCGCATGGGCCACCACCTGATCCGCAACCTCATCACCAGCCTGGCGATGCAGCAGATCTTCAAGCCCAAGCAGCAGCTGCTGGATCAGTATTTCCTCGATATCTGGAAGCACAGCGTCAATGTCTCGGCGGTCAGCCGGGCGCTGTCCCTGCGCTGCGGCCATTTGAGCAAGGAACAGGCGATGCTGGCCGGCCTGATCCACCAGATCGGCAAGCTGCCGATCCTGACCATGGCGGAAAAGTTTCCCGAGCTGGCGGCCGATGGCCCGGCGCTCGCCAATTTGCTGGAGAAGCTGCATCCGGCGATCGGCCGGATGATCATGGAACGCTGGGATTTTCCCGAATCCATCAGCCAGGTGGCCTGGCAGTACCTGGATTTCACCCGGGACTCCGGGCCCGAGGCCGATTATGTGGACGTGGTCCAGGTCGCCTTTCTGGAAAGCCGCATCGTCGCCGACGCGGACCTGCTGAGCCGGCTGGGCGACATTCCCGCATTTCGCAAGCTGGGGCTGGATCCCGAGATCGAGGTGATGGAGATCGAAGGCATCGCCGAGGAAGTGGCGGAAACCGAGCAGTTGCTGCTGTAACCCGCAGCTCTCCCATTTGACGTCGGATTTTTGACGACTACACTCAGTGGCCGTTGGGCCGAGCAGCGCCCAAACCGCCGACCGGCGGTCCTCCGTCGACCTGGAGTAGAGTCCCCATGGTTTCCCGCCGCGTCCTTCTGCTTCCCGCCCGAGGCGAACTCAGCCGACAGCTGGCCCTGGTGCTGCGCTTCGCCGGCTACGACGTGGAGACGGCTGCGCCGGAACAGGCCCTCGACCAGATTCGGGCGGCCGATTTCGGCATCATCTTCCTGGCCCTGGATGATCTGGCAGAATCGGCCGTCGCGGCGCTCGACGGCTTGGACCGCCAGATGCCGGTGGTGTTGGTGCACGGTGCCGACCGCGAAGCGGCTCCGCCTTCCCTTCCCTGGTCGGCAGTGCGGTTGGCGTGGCCGACCACCCATGAAGCCCTCAAGGATTGCCTGGACCGGCTGTTTCCGCGCGAGGGCACGCCGGGGCTGCGCTCCAGCGAGCTGTTCCGCGCCCTGGTCGGCGACAGCCGGGCGATCCAGACCACCCGCGAACTGATCCTGCAGGTGGCCCAGTCCGACGCCACCGTGCTGATATTGGGCGAATCCGGCACCGGCAAGGAAGTCATCGCCCGCAACCTCCATTATTACTCCAGCCGCCGCAGCCGGCCCTTCGTGCCCATCAACTGCGGAGCGATTCCCGGAGAACTGCTGGAGAGCGAGCTGTTCGGCCACGAGAAGGGCGCGTTTACCGGCGCCCTCAATTCCCGCCAGGGGCGCTTCGAAATGGCCGAAGGCGGCACCTTGTTCCTCGACGAGATCGGCGACATGCCCATGGCGATGCAGGTCAAGCTGCTGCGGGTATTGCAGGAACGCTGTTTCGAACGGGTCGGCAGCAACAAGACCATCCATTGCGATGTTCGGGTGGTGGCCGCCACCCACCGCAACCTGGAAGACGAGATCGTCAACAACCGGTTCCGGGAAGATCTTTACTACCGGCTGAACGTATTTCCCATCGAAGTGCCCGCCCTGCGGGAGCGGATCGAAGACATCCAGCCTCTGGTGGAAGAGCTCAGCGCGCGCCTCAAGGCCGAGAAGAAGGGTGCGGTGCGGCTGGCATCCGCCGCCATTCGGCTGCTGCAGCGCTATCACTGGCCGGGCAATGTTCGCGAACTCTCCAATCTGGTGGAGCGCCTGACCATCCTCCATCCCAACCGGGTGGTGAATGCGGCCGATCTGCCGGAAAAATTCCTGCGCTACGCCGAGCCGGCCGATCTGGCGCCGGTTCCAGCCCGGCTGGCGGTGGAAACGCCGGAGTCGTCTGCAGATGCGGCGCCCCTCAATACGGATGCCGCCCACGTGCGGCTGCCGGAGGATGGCCTCGATCTCAAGGAGCATCTCAACGCGCTGGAGTGCGCGCTGATCCGCCAGGCCCTGGACGAAGCCAACGGCGTCGTCGCCCATGCCGCCACTCTATTGCGTATGCGGCGGACCACCCTGGTGGAGAAGCTCCGCAAGTACGGCTTGCGCGGAGAGGAAACGTCAATAATTTGACCAGTCCGGCGCTGTTCCGGATCGGCAACGTCTTGTAATTTCGATCAAAGAGTCAAGGCATCGGATTTGCTTTGGATTTCGGCAAGAGCCTGGTCGCCGAGATTCTTACATGTCCTCCCCCGCCGCCACCCCGCAAACCCTTCAGGATGCGTTCGAGCGTTTCAACGCCCTGTCGGAGAGTCTGTCCCGCTCCTACGGCGAACTGGAAGCCCAGGTAGTCCGGCTGTCGGAGGAATTGGCGGCGGCCCGCAGCGAACGCCTCAAGACCCTGATCGAAAAGGAGCGGCTGGCCAATCGCCTGCAGCACCTGCTGGAGGCTTTGCCGGGCGGGGTGCTGGTGGTGGACGGCGGCGGCCTGATCGTCGACCACAATCCGGCGGCGGCGCGCATGCTGGGCGGCAGCCTGGCGGGGCGGCCCTGGCGCTCGGTGCTGCAGGCGGCGGCGCGCCGGGACGGCGCTTATCCCCATCAGCTGCAGCTGGCCGACGCCAGCTCCATCAGCGTCTCCTTCAATTCCCTGGGCGAGGAGCCGGGCCAGATCGTGCTGCTGACCGATGTCAGCGAGATGCGCGCGCTGCAGGAACTGGTGAGCCAGCAGAAGCGGCTGTCGGCGCTGGGGGAGATGGTCGCCAGCCTGGCCCACCAGATCCGCACCCCTCTGGCTGCCGCCCTGCTCTACACCTCCCATCTCGGCAACGGCGAGCTGACGGCCGCCCAGCGGCAAAAATTTGCCGGCAAGGTCAGTGATCGGCTGTTGCACATGGAGCGCCAGGTCAACGACATGCTGGCTTTCGCCCGCATGGGCCAGCTGGCGGTGGGGCGGGTCTCCCTTCCCGAACTGCTCGCCAAGGCCGCTGACGGCTTCGCTCCGGCTCTGGCCGACGGACGCATCCGGCTGACCATCGAGAACCGCTGCTGCGTCACCGAGGTGACCGCCAACGAAGACGCCCTGCTGGGTATCCTGCTGAACCTGTTGAGCAACGCCGGCGAAGCCATGGGCCAGGCCGGCGGCGCGATCCGGGTCGAGGCGGCCGAGGCGGCACCCGGCCGCATCCGCATCACCGTGGCCGATACCGGCCCCGGTGTACCGGAAGACGCCCGCGGGCGCATCTTCGAGCCCTTCTTCACCACCCGTCCCAACGGCACCGGCCTGGGACTCGCCATCGTCGAGTGCGTGATCCGCGCCCACGGCGGCGATGTCCGCTGCGAATCGGTGGCCGGGGAAGGCGCCCAATTTCACCTGGAATTGCCGGTCGAGCCACCGGCGGCGCTGCCCAGCGGCGCCGGCGAAGCGGCCGAGTCCCCCTTCATCCTGCATAGCGGAGTCTGACCATGGAAAAGCACGACGTGTTGATCGTCGAAGACGATGTATCCCTGCTGGAGGCTTTGGTCGATACCCTGGAACTGGCCGGGCTCAGCGTGGCCGCTGCGAGCGACGGCTTGGAAGCCCTGGAGCGGCTGGCGCAGACGCCGGTGCGCCTGGTGATCAGCGATGTCCAGATGCGCCGGCTGGACGGCTTGGGGTTGCTGGGGCAGATCCGCCAGCGCCACCCGGACCTGCCGGTGCTGCTGATGACCGCCTTCGGCACCGTCGAGAAAGCGGTGGAAGCCATGCGGCTGGGGGCGGTCGACTATCTGGTGAAGCCTTTTGCCGCCGAGGAACTGGTCAAGCAGGCCCGGCTCTACATGAGCCCTAAGCCGGCCGAGACCCATGAACGCATCGTCGAAGACGCCTCCATGCGCCGCGTCATGACCCTGGCGGCGCGGGTGGCCAAGAGCGAGGCGACGGTGCTGATTCAGGGCGAGAGCGGGGTGGGCAAGGAGGTGCTGGCGCGCTACATCCACCAAAGTTCGCCGCACCACCGCGGCCCTTTCGTCGCCATCAACTGCGCCGCCATCCCCGATCACCTGCTGGAGGCGGAACTGTTCGGCTACGAGAAGGGAGCCTTTACCGGGGCGGTACAGACGGTGCCGGGGCGCTTCGAGCTGGCCCAGGGCGGGACCCTGTTGCTCGACGAGATTTCCGAAATGGCCCTGCCGCTCCAGGCCAAGCTGTTGCGGGTGTTGCAGGAGAAGGAACTGGAGCGGCTCGGTGGCCGCCGCACCATCGCCCTGGACGTGCGGGTGCTGGCTACTACCAACCGCAACCTGAAACAACAGGTCGGCCATGGCGTTTTCCGGGAGGACCTGTATTACCGGTTGAGCGTGTTTCCCCTCACCATCCCGCCGTTGCGGGAGCGCCGCGCCGACATCCTGCCGCTGGCCCGGGCCCTGCTCAAGCGGCTGTGGCGGAGCGGCAAGCCCGCGCCGGAGCTGTCCGCCGCCGCGGCGGGGCTGCTGCAGAACTATACTTGGCCGGGTAATGTGCGCGAGCTGGACAACGTGATGCAGCGCGCCATGGTGCTCGCCGGCGGCAGCCAGATCCTGCCCGCCGACCTGCTGTTCGAGGAGGGTGAGGGGATGGCATGGAGCGACGGAAATCCGACGCCGGCACCGGATCAGCCCGAAGGACTGCTGGAAGGCCGCCGCGTCGCCGAGGAAAAAATCATCCTGGAAACCCTGAAGGAAGCCAACGGCAGCCGCAAGAGCGCCGCCGAACGGCTGGGCATCAGCCAGCGCACCCTGCGCTACAAGATCGCCCGGATGCGGGATGCCGGAGTGGCTGTGCCGGGCGGAGCATAGGTGGCCCGGAAACTGCAGCTTGGGTAGCAGGTGACGACATTCCGTAGCGGCGAGGTTTCCCCATGAGCACGATGGACATCAATCAAGTCTTGGCGCAGATGCGGATTTCCCGCGACCAGGCCCGCAGCACCTCGCTGGAGCCTGCCGGTCCGGTGGATTTCGCGACCCTGCTGAAAGACTCCGTCGACCAGGTCAACCAGACCCAGCAGCAGGCCAACAAGCTGGCGGAATCCTTCGAGACCGGCCAGACCGACGCCAGCCTGGCGGAGGTCATGATCTCCCTGCAGCAGGCCAGCGTGTCGTTCCAGGCCATGGTCCAGGTGCGCAACAAGCTGGTGGACGCCTACAAAGACGTCATGAACATGCCCATGTAAGGCCGCCGCCCCATCCCACAGGTAATCCCCGATGGAAGCCACAGAGCACGAACGCGAGGCCGGCAGCAGCCTGATTCCCGGCGAGGCGACCCATGTCCCCAAGGGCGAGAATCTGCCCCCCATGTTGCGCGGCTTCTTTCAGCTCCCCAGGGGGCGCCAGATCGGCTTCATCGTCACGGTGGCGCTGACCTTCGCGGTGGCGGTGGCGGTGCTGCTGTGGGCCAACCAGAAGGACTACGAGCGGCTGTTCTTCAACCTGCCGGAGAAGGAAGCCGGCGAAGTCGTCGAAGCCCTCAAGAAGCTCAACACCGATTACGACCTCGACCGCTCCACCGGCGCCATCATGGTGCCGGCCGACAAGGTCCACGAGCTGCGTCTGAAACTGGCCACCCAGGGGCTGCCGCGGGAAGGCGAGATGGGCTTCGACACCCTCAGCAAGGGTTCCAGTTTCGGCACCAGCCAGATGATGGAAGGGGTCCGCTTCCAGCATGCCCTGGAAGGCGAGATCGCCCGTTCGGTGATGACCATACGCGGCGTACGCTCGGCCCGCGTCCACCTGGCGCTGCCCAAGGAATCGGTGTTCATCCGCCAGCCCAGGAAGGCCAGCGCCTCGGTGGTGGTCGAGCTGGGTTCCGGCTATGGCCTGGATCCGGGCCAGGTGGAGGGCATCGTCCACATGGTGGCGGCCAGCGTGCCGCAGCTGGAGCCGAGCCAGGTCACCGTGGTGGACGGCCGCGGCCATCTGCTCAATTCCCGCGACAGCGGCTCCGGCATGAACCTCACCTCCAAGCAGTTCGACTACAAGCGGCAGGTGGAAGACCATTTGATCGACCGGGTGGAGAACATCCTGAGCCCGGTGGTGGGCCGCGACGGCATGCGCACCCAGGCCACGGTCGACCTCGACTTTACCGAGACCGAACGCACCCAGGAGCTTTACAACCCGGATCTGCCGGCACTGCGCAGCGAGCAGGTGTCGGAGGAACAGAACCGTGCCGGCGGCGCGCCCCAGGGCGTGCCCGGTGCCCTCAGCAACCAGCCGCCGCCGGCCGGCGTGGCGCCGGAGACCACCGGCCAGAATCCGCCCGCCGCAGAGGCCGGCCAGGCCGCGCCCGGCGCTGCTCCCGCAGCCGCGCCGGCTCAGCCCACCAGCGCCAGCAAGAGCGCCACCCGCAACTACGAGCTGGACAAGACCATCAGCCATTCCCGCCTGGGAACCGGTGAGGTGCGCCGGCTCACGGTGGCGGTGGTGGTGGATCATCAGCGGGTGTTGCAGCCCGACGGCGGCTACACCTCGCAGCCCTACAGCGACGAAGACCTCGGTCGTTTCAGCAGCCTGGTCAAGGAGGCGGTGGGCTACGATGCGACCCGCGGCGACCGGGTGACGGTGACCAACGCCGCCTTCAAGGTGGAAGAAGCCGGGCCTGCGGAACCGGTGTGGGAACAGCCCTGGTTCTGGAGCATCGCCAAGCAGATGGGGGCGGGGCTGGTGTTGATCCTGCTGATCTTCGGCGTGCTGCGGCCGGCGGTGCGGGGCCTGGTCGGGCGGGAAGCCGGGGCGAGCGGCGAGGGAGAGCCGCTGGCTGCTGCTGCGGGGACTCTCGCGGCCGGTGCCGGCGCAGGCGCAGTGGCGGGGGCATTGCCCGAGCTGACGGGTCCGGGACAGGCTTATGAAGGTACCCTGGAAGGTGTCGACGACATTTTGCTGCTGGAGGCTCCGCAAAGTTACGAGAAGCGCCTGGAATTCGCCCAGCGGGCCATCGACAACGATCCCAAGCGGGTGGCCCAGGTGATCAAGGTGTGGATGACGGGGGAACAAGGCAATGGCTGAAGATACCGCCGACGAACTGGCCAGACTGGACGGTACCCAGCAGGCGGCGCTGTTCCTGCTGTCGGTGGGCCAGGACCGGGCCGCCTCGGTGCTCACCCACATGACGCCCAAGGAAGTGCAGATGATCGGTGCCGCCATGGCGGAGCTGCGCAACATTACCTCCAACATGGTGAATGGACTGCTGCACCGCTTCGTGGTGGACCTCCGCAACCAGACCGCCTTAGGCATCGATTCCGACGAATACATCCGGGTCATGCTGACCCGCGCCCTGGGCGCCGACCGCGCCGGCAACGTCATCGACCGCATCCTGCTGGGCCGCAACAGCAAGGGGCTGGACCAGCTCAAGTGGATGGACGCCCGCGCCATCGCCGACCTGCTGCGGCAGGAGCATCCGCAAATCTGCGCCATCATCATGTCGCTGCTGGACGGCGATCAGGCTGCCGAAGCCCTCAGCTATCTGCCGGAACGCGCGCGTGCCGACATCGTGATGCGGGTGGCCACCCTGCAGAGCGTGCAGCCGACCGCGCTGATGGAACTGGACGAAATCATGGAGCGCCAGCTCAGCGGCAGCGGCGGCATCAAGACTTCGGCCCTGGGCGGGGTGGATACCGCCGCCAACATCCTCAACTTCCTCGACAGCGCCCTGGAGGCCAGCATCCTCGAACAGATCACCGAGTCCAACTCCGATCTGTCCCAGAAGATCCAGGACAAGATGTTCGTGTTCGGCGACCTGGCCGAGATCGACGACCGCGGCATGCAGACCCTGCTGCGCGAGGTGTCCACCGATTCCCTGCTGCTGGCTCTGCGCGGCGCCGACGAGAACCTCAAGCAGAAAATCTTCAACAACATGTCCCGGCGCGCCGCCGAAATGCTGCGCGACGACCTGGAAGCCGCCCCGCCGGCCCGCCTCAGCGACGTCGAGGCGGCGCAAAAGGACATCCTGGCCATTGCCAGGCGGCTGGCCGATTCCGGCGAAATACGCCTAGGCGGTGCCGATGAACTCATCTAAGGAATTCTCCCCCGCCGAACTGGCGGCCCTGATGCCCTGGCGGCTGCCTCTGGTGGGGGAGCTGGAGGAGGAACAGGCCGAGCCGCCCGCCGACGAAGCGCCGCCGCCCGAAGTGGAAGACGTCGAGGCGCTGGTCATGCCCACCGCCGAGGAGATCGAGGCGATCCAGCGGGAGGCTCGTGAGGAGGCGGCCCGCGAGGGCTTTCGGGAAGGCTATGACCGGGGCTATCAGGAAGGTTACGAGAAGGGCCGCGAACAGGGTTATGGCGCCGGCCGCGACGAAGTCGACCTGGTCATCGCCCATTTGCGGGGGCTGCTGGATGGCTTGGCGGAACCCTTGCAGGCGGTCGACGAGCAGGTGGAGCAGGAGCTGGCGGCGCTCGCCGTGGCCCTGGCCCGGCAGCTGATCCGGCGCGAATTGAAGTCCGATCCGGGCCAGATCGTCGCCGTCGCCCGCGAGGCGCTGGGGGTGCTGCCGTCCAGCTCCCGCAAGGTCAATCTCTATCTGCATCCCGACGATTTGGAACTGGTGCGCTCGGTGCTGGCCATCGACGAGGACGAGCAGCGCTGGAAGCTGGTGGGCGATCCCTTGCTGACCCGCGGCGGCTGCCGGGTGGTGAGCGAAGTCTCGGTGATCGACGCCTCGGTGGAGAAGCGGATGGCGGCCGCCATCGCCCAGGCTTTCGGCGGCGAACGGGGGGGGGACGAGGCATGAATGGGGATGATGCGTCCGGTCGCAGTGTTCGTATGGCGCTCGACCTCCCTCACCCAGGGGGGGATTGGAGCGGCCGCTCCGCCACCTTCGAAGATATGGCGGGGCGCTGGTGCGAGCGGCTGCAGGCACGGCGCGGGCGGCTGCAGGCACCGCCGGAACTGATCGTGGAAGGCAAGCTGAGCCGCATGGTGGGCCTGACCCTGGAAGCGGTCGGTTGCCGCGCCGCGGTGGGCGGTCGCTGCCTGGTGCGGACCCCTGGCGGGCGCGACATCGAGGCGGAGGTGGTGGGCTTCGCCGGGGAGCGCATCTATCTCATGCCGACTGGGGACATCCAGGGGCTGGAGCCGGATTGCCGGGTCATTCCCATGGGCCGCAGCTGCAGCGCCCGGGTCGGCTTCGGCTTGCTGGGGCGGGTCATCGACGGCGGTGGCAAGCCGCTGGACGGCAAGGGGCCGCTGGCGGTGGAAGACAGCGTGCCGCTGAGCGGCCGGTCCATCAACCCGCTCGGCCGCAAGCCCATCCGCGACTCCCTGGATGTCGGGGTGCGCGCCATCAACGCCCTGCTGTCGGTGGGACGCGGCCAGCGCCTCGGATTGTTCGCCGGCACCGGCGTCGGCAAGAGCATCCTGTTAGGGATGATGACCAAGTTCACCGACGCCGACGTGGTGGTGGTGGGGCTGATCGGCGAGCGCGGCCGCGAAGTCAACGAATTCGTCCAGAAGATCTTGGGCGAGGAAGGCCTGGCGCGTGCCGCGGTGGTGGCGGCGCCGGCCGACCATCCGCCCTTGATGCGGCTGCACGCGGCGTTCTTGGCCACCGCCGTGGCCGAGTATTTCCGCGACCAGGGCTTGAGCGTGCTGCTGCTGATGGATTCCCTCACCCGCTTCGCCCAGGCCCAGCGCGAGATCGCCCTGGCCATCGACGAACCGCCCGCCACCAAGGGCTATCCGCCGTCGGTGTTCGCCAAACTGCCGCAGCTGGTGGAGCGGGCCGGCAACGGCGACCGCGGCGAAGGCTCCATCACCGCCTTCTACACCGTGCTGACCGAGGGCGACGATCACAACGATCCCATCGCCGACGCCGCCCGCGGGGTGCTGGACGGCCATATCGTGCTGTCGCGGGCGCTGGCGGACAGCGGCCATTACCCGGCGGTGGACGTGGAAGCCTCGGTGAGCCGGGTGATGCCCGACATCGCCGCGATGCGCCACCAGCTGCTGGCCCGCAAGTTCAAGCAGCTCTACTCCACCTACCAGCAGAACCGCGATCTGATCAGCGTCGGGGCTTACCAGCGCGGTGCCGACCCGCGCATCGACGAGGCCATCGTCATGAACCCGGGGATCATGGAATTTCTCCGCCAGGGCATGGACGAGCCGGTATCCATCGCCCAAAGCCTGGCGGCCCTCGAAGTGCTGCTGGGCCATGTGGCGGCCTGAACGGGAGTGAGACATGAGCCGCTTGAAGAAGATGGCCCCCATCCTGGAACTGGCCGAGCGCGGCGAGCATCAGGCCGCCCAGGCGCTGGGAGCCGGCCGGCAGCGGCTCGAATCCGCTTGTTCCGCCCTCGACAACCTCCAGGGGTTTCGCAGCAGCTATGCCGGCCGCTTCGAGCAGGCCGGCCGGCAGGGACTGAGCGTGCACCGGCTCAACGAATTCCGCAGCTTTCTGCACAAGATCAACAAGGCCATCGCCGAACAGGAGCGCACCATCCAGCAGATCGAGACGGAGATCGAGGCCCTGCGGCGGGTCTGGGAAGAGGCGCACCGCAAGGTGCTGGGCATGCAGAAACTGGTGGCCAAGCTGAGCGCCGCCGAGCAGGCGCAGGAACAGAAGCGGGAACAGGTGGAACAGGACGACCGGGTCGGCAGCCGGCGCGGCAACGGCGGCAAGTCGCTGTTGTCCCTGCTGGTGTGAGGCCCGCGGCCCGAATTTGGCACCGTTCCTGCCTTATCGATGACAGAGCGTAGTATCGGAGACACCGTCATGAGTACCGACAACCTGTTACTGCTGACGCAAATGCAGCAGATGTGGCCGGGCATCGCCGCCGGTAGCGCCTCGGCGGCGGAAGCGGCTGGCGGCGATCCGGCCGAATTCCTGCAAACCCTGCTGCAGCGCATGCAAACCGCCACCGTGCCGGCCACCGAGGCGATCGAATCCGCGGCTTCGACGGCCACGCGCCCGACGGCCCCGGGCGTCCGCGAAGAGGTGTCGGTGGACACCCTGGTGGAACGGTTGAAGACGCTGATCACCGCGTGGAGCAGAGCTCCGGAGGTTTCCGGCGACGCTCCGGCGGCGGCCGATGCCGGCAAGGACAAGGCCGCCACCGGCAAATCCTTGCCGGCCGAGACCGACACCCCCGCCGGCCTGCCTTTGGCCGCCGGTGCCGAGCAGTGGTTGCAGGACCTGATCCAGCGGGTGGTGCCGCCCCCGCAGCAGGCCGCGGTGCCCCGGGAAGATCAGCCCGCTGCCGAACCGAGCCCGGCGCCGGTATCGGCAGCGGTTGCCGAAACGTCGCCGCCGATGGGATCTGCACCGGCGAATCGGGCGGTGGCCGAATTGGTTCAGATGCTGCGGGCGGCGGGTCTGCCGGTGGACGATGCCCTGGCGGCGCAGCCGGTTTCGACCGATCCCGCCGCGGCAGCCGTTCGGCCGGAGGCAACGGCCTCTGAAGCCGCGGCGAACCCAGCGGTGAACTCTGCGGTGGGCGCGTGGCCCAAGGTCGAGGCTGTAACTGCTCCAGTGGTCCAGCGACCCGCTGCCATGGCGCGGCCCATGACCGACGCCGTACCGATAGCCCGCTCGGCGGATGCGAGACCGGTTGACCAGCCGCAGGCGCGCGACGCTGGACTGGTCGCCGGTCCCCAGGCTGCCGTGGACGCCGCCGAGCCGTTCAAACCAACGGTTGCCGCGGCGCCGCTGGCCGATCCCGCCGCCCGCGGGGATTCCGGCGCGCAGCCGGTGACGGTCAGGATCGGCCGGGTCGCGGCGCAGCCGGCCTCCGCCCGCGCCGAATCCGGCGCGGAGCCGGTGGCGTTATACACCGGCCGGACCGTGGCGCTTCCGGCGGCCGATCAGCCCCACGGCGGCGGCGCCCTGCAACCGAACGCCGAACCCGCCGCCGTTGCGGTGACCGATCCGGTGATCGCCCGCTTGCTGCAGCGGGCTCCCGAGGCTGGCGCTGAAACCGGCGAGCCGGTCAATTCAGAGCCGGTCGCGGAGGCCGCGGCGAAAGAGGGGTTGGTGAAGCCGGCGGTGGTGGTGCCGGCCAAGTCCAACGTCGCCCGCCCAGCCAAGGCCGCCGCCGGCGATGCCAAGAATTTGAGCGGGCTGGAGCGTCTGGCAAGCCGTTCCGGAACCGATGCCGAGGCGCTGGCGGCGGCGGTCGGCCAAGCGCCTGCCGCCGCCCGCGAAGAGCTCGTGGCCGCGGCCGATTCCGCGGCTCGGGACGGGGAGCCGGTGCCGGTTCGGGCCGGTTTGGCCGGTGAAGCCGTGGCGGCTGCCGAGACCAAGCCAGCAACGATCGTTCCGGACAAGCTGCAGGCGCAGGTGCAGGTTCCGTTGCAGCATCCCAAATGGCCGCAGCAACTGGGTGAACGGGTGAATTGGCTGGCCAGCCTCAAGGACGGCATTCAGACCGCCGAGATCAAGCTCAATCCGGCCCACTTGGGACCGCTGGAGGTGAGGGTCAACCTCAACCAGGACCAGGCCAGCATCCAGTTCGTGTCCCACCACGCGGCGGTCCGGGAAGCCATCGAATCGGCCGTGCCGAAACTCAGGGAAATGCTGGGGGAACAGAACCTCAATCTGGTGGACGTCAACGTGTCGCAGCAGTCGTTCGGCGGCGACCAGCGCCAGCCCGCCACCGCCCAGTTCGATTTCGGCCGCAATCCTCAGGGCGGAGGGGCTGCCCCCCAAGACCGGTTCGCCCAGGGTTCCGAGTCGGCAACGCCAGGTGAAGCCGCCCCGCACGGCCGCGCCGACGGCAGTTCGCTGAGCCTCTACGCATAGGCGCAGGCTTCTGGTGCGGCTCCCGTAGGGCGGGCTTCAGCCCGCCAACCCGCCGTCAGCGCCGGTCCGCCAGTTTCAGCGGAGTCTCTTTGGCCGCCGCCGCCGCCGTTCGTTGCGGGGCCGCTCCGGGAGCGCGGTTGCGGCTGAAGTAGCCGCGCACCCCGTTGAAGATGCAGCGTGCCACCAGGTCCTGGTACTTGGGATTGGTGAGGTTTTTTTCTTCGTCGGCATTGGAGATGAATGCGGTCTCCACCAGCAGGGACGGCACGTCGGGGGATTTGAGCACGACGAAGCCGGCCTTTTGCACGTGCTGCTGGTGCAGCCGGTTGGTCTTCTGCAGTTCCCGCAGGATGCGGACGGCGGCGCGGTCGCTGGCCTCGATGGAGGCGTTTTGCGCCAGGTCCAGCAGCACCGACGCAAGGATCTTCCCGCGCCCCTTCAGTTTGACCCCTCCCACCAGATCGGCGGCGTTTTCGCCGTCCGCCAGCCAGCGCGCCGCCTCGCTGCTGGCGCCGGAACGCGACAGCGTATACACCGACGAGCCCTTGGCCTCGGCGTTGTCGTAAGCGTCGGCATGCAGCGAGATGAACAGATCGGCCTTGGCCTTGCGCGCCAGTTCGGCACGTTCGCGCAGATCGATGAACTCGTCGCGGCTGCGGATCATCGCCGGCTTCATGCCCGGCTGGGCCTTGATCATGGTTTCCAGCTTGCGGGCGATGGCCAGTGTGACGGTCTTTTCGAGGCTGCCGTTGGGGCCGATGGCGCCGGTGTCCTTGCCGCCGTGGCCGGCGTCGATGGCGATGACGATCTCGCGGTTCCGGGGCGGGGTGGCAGTGGCCGCATGCGGGGGCCGGCCGGGCGCGCGGTTGCCTGCGGTCGCCGCCTTCGCCTTGCTGGCTGCCGCCGGGGGCGTTGCGGTTCGGCTCTTGCCGGCGGCGGAGGCCTTGCCGGCCGTAGGAGTTACCGCAGCGGTCTTGCCATGGGCCGGTGCGGTGCGCGCCGCCGTGGCCGCGGCGGTGGCCGCCAGCGGCAGCAGGCTGGCGAGCAGAATGCTGGTGATGATCGAGTTGCGCATACGCAAAACCGTATCCGTGGAGCCGGACTTTGAAACATAGCCGGGATCATCTTGTTCGGCAAGAGATTTTTCCTGATTTCCCGGCGCTATTGGTGCGGGCTCGGGAACATGCGGCGCGAGGCGTTGCGGATATGAGACAGTCGGGCAGGGGTTAGGGGGTGTTCCCGACGGATTCGCAGGCCGCGGCGAGGGCTGCCGATACCCTTTCACCCCGCGTGCCGTAAGCCTGCAACTGCAGCCGGCGGCCGTCGCCGTCCGAGCTCAGGGCAATCTCCAGATCCGGCTTCGGCAGCAGTCCGCCGGCCCGCTCCGGCCATTCCACGAAGCACAGGGAGTGTGCCGACAGGTAATCGCGGATGCCCATCCATTCCAGCTCTTCCGGGTCATGGATGCGGTAAAGGTCGAAATGGAACAGGGTGAAGGGCTCCAGCCGGTATTCCTCCACCAGGGTGTAGGTGGGGCTCTTGACCTTGCCGGCATGGCCGGCCGCCCTCAGGCAGCCGCGCACCAGCGTGGTCTTGCCGGCACCCAGGTCGCCCCGCAGGAACACCAGCATGCCCGGCTGCAGCAGGGGAAACAGCCGGCTGCCGAAGTCCAGGGTGGCGGCCTCGTCCGCCAGCCTCTGCATCATGGGTTCACCAACCGCCGCAGGGCCGGCATCAGGTCTCCCGCCAGCAGCCCCCGTTCACCCGCCTGGCTCGCGGCCAGATCGCCGGCAGCCGCGTGCAGGGCGACCCCTGCGCGGGCCGCTTCGGCGATCGGCGCGCCTTGGGCCAGCAGTGCGGCGATCACGCCGGTCAACACGTCGCCCATGCCGCCTGTGGCCATGCCCGGATTGCCCTGACGGCACACTTGGGGCGGACCGTCAGGGCCTTGCACCAGGCTGCCGCAGCCCTTCAGCACCACGATGCCGCCATAGGTGCGCTGTAGTTCCTTCACGGCGGTGAAACGATCCAGCTGGATGCGGCGGCTGTCCCAGCCCAGCAGCCGTGCGGCTTCGCCGGGATGGGGCGTCAACACCCAGTCGTCGCGGCGGACGGGGCTTTGGGCCAGCAGGTTGAGGGCGTCGGCATCCACCACCAGGGGAAGGGAACTGGCCAGGGCAGCATCCAACAGCGCTTGCGACCACGGCGACAGACCCAGGCCGGGGCCGATCGCGACCACGCCGGCACGGGCCAGCAGCGGCTTCAGTTCGGCCGGATCGGCGATGCCGTGGCTCATCAGCTCCGGCCGGGTGAGATTGATGAGGCCGGCGTGTTGCGGGCGGGTCGCGACGCTGACCAGGCCGGCACCGATCCGCGCGGCGGCCTCCGCCGCCAGCCGGATGGCACCGCTGTAGCCCAGCTCGCCCCCCAGCAGCAGCACATGGCCGAACTGTCCCTTGTGGCTGTTGCGAACCCGCCGCGGCAGTTCGCAACGCCAGGCCGGCAGCAGCCGGGCCGAGGCTGTCTGCGACTTTTGCACGGCGGCAGGCGTGGCGAGATCGTCGAACACCACCTCGCCTGCATGGTCCGGACCGTCACCGGTGAACAGGCCGCGCTTGAGGCCGATGAAGCTGACGGTGGCCTGGGCCCGTACCGCCAGCCCCATGACGCTGCCGGTGTCGGCATGGAGGCCGGAGGGGACGTCCAGTGCCAGCACCCCGCCGCGATAGCGGTTGACGGCCTCGATCACCGCCACGTAGGGGCCGGACACCTCCCGATCCAGCCCGGTGCCCAGCAGCCCGTCCACCAGCACCTCGGCGCCCTCGAAATCGACGGGGATGAAGTCCAGCACTGAACCGCCGGCCTCGCGGTATTCCCGGTAAGCCGTCAGCGCGTCGCCCTGCAGCCGGTCGGGCGGCGCCAGCGGGTAGGCGCGGGCATCCAGTCCTGCTTCCAGGGCCAGTTTGGCGACCACATAGCCATCGCCGCCGTTGTTGCCGGCGCCGCACAGCACCGACACGGTCCGCGCTTCGGGCCAGCGCCGCCGCAGTTCCCCGAAGGCGGCCCGGCCGGCCCGGCGCATCAGCTCGATGCCGGGAATGCCGAGATCGTCGATGGCATGGCGGTCCATGGCCCTCACCTGATCGGCGCGAAACAACTCGGGGGGCAGCGGCGGGTGGTCGTTCATGGGAAGATAGGCGGGCACGAGCCCAGGTCTTGTCGATGAACCGCATTCTGAACCATCCTTCCGCTGGCGCGAACCCCTCCGGGCCGCTCGATGCCTCAGGGCTCGCTGCACGCATCAAGCAGTGGGGAAGAGAGCTGGGATTCCAGCACGTCGGCATCACCGGCACCGACTTGGGCGAAGCGGAGGCCGATTTGCTGGACTGGCTGGCGGCGGGATTCGCCGGGGAGATGGACTACATGGTCCGCCACGGCAGCCGCCGCAGCCGGCCGGCGGAACTGGTCCCCGGCACCGTGCGGGTGATCAGTGCCCGCATGGACTATCTGCCTCAGCCGCGGGAAGCCCTGGCCGCGCAGCTGCAGCGGCCGGAATCCGCCTATATCTCGCGTTATGCCTTGGGACGGGACTACCACAAGCTGCTGCGCGCCCGTTTGCAGAAGCTGGCCGAACGCATCGCCGCCGCGGTCGGACCGTTCGGCTATCGGGTCTTCAGCGACAGCGCCCCGGTGCTGGAAAAGGCCCTGGCGGCCAAGGCCGGCCTGGGCTGGATCGGCAAGCACACCAACCTGCTGGACCGAAGGGACGGCTCGTGGTTCTTCCTGGGGGAGGTCTACGTAGACCTGGCCTTGCCGGTGGACGAGCCGGTCAGTGCCCATTGCGGCTCCTGTTCGGCCTGCATCGAGGTCTGTCCCACCGGCGCCATCGTCGCGCCCTATAGGCTCGATGCCCGCCGCTGCATCTCCTATCTCACCATCGAACTGAAGGGTTCGATACCGGAAGAGTTCCGCTCTGCCCTCGGTAACCGCGTCTATGGCTGTGACGACTGTCAGTTGGTTTGCCCCTGGAACCGTTACGCCAAACTCACCGGGGAGACCGATTTTCTGCCGCGCCACGGCCTCCAAGCCGCCGCTCTGATGGAACTGATCGGTTGGGACGAGGAGACCTTCCTGCGCAAGACCGAGGGCTCGGCCATTCGCCGCATCGGTTACGTTCGGTGGCTGCGCAATCTGGCGGTGGGGCTGGGTAACGCGCCCTCCACCCCGGAGGTGATCACCGCCCTGCAGGCGCGCGCCGACCACCCCGAGCCCCTGGTACGGGAGCACGTGGCTTGGGCGCTGGGGCGGCATGGGCGCCGATAGGGCTCTGAAAAGCAATGGATCAGGCCATGGTAACAGTTCGGAAAACCGCTCCAAGTCTGGCTCTGTTCGTGTTCCCGGCGGTCCTTGCCGTGGCTTGGGCCGGCCCAAGAGGGAGTGGCAATCTCGCAAACTTCCGCGTGGAAGCCGCCGGTTCGGATGCCGGCGGGGAATTCTGCCGCCGCTTTCGCCTGAGCGGGGAACAGGCTCAATCGTTCTTCCAGCGCGCGCAACGGGTCGATGCCCGGGTATTGCATGACAGCTTCGATCGCCTGCCGTGCTGGGTTCGCGGTGTGGCGGAGGGCGAAGGTGGCGCCTGGCATTGGGAGGTCAGGGCTGGCGGAACTGCGCGGTTGATCGCGCCGGATGGGGCGGTCAGCCTGCTCGGGTGCAGCGACTGCGAAGCCGTTTTGCGCGGCGACGAGCGACCGTCGGCGAACCCGTTAGATTGAAGGACGCGCGAGGGTGGATAGTGTGGGCTGGGTGCCCCGTTCGTTCAGGGCCGGTACACTGCCACCATGAAATCCCTGTTTGCCTATGGCAGCCTGCAACTTCCCGAGGTCCTTCAAGCGGTGCTCGGCAGGACTTTGACGGGTGTTCCGGCCCAGTTGGAAGACTACCGCTGCTGCCGTCTGCGCGGCCGCAGTTTTCCCGGTGTCAGGCCGGTTGCCGGTGCCGTTTGTTCCGGCGTCCTGTACCGGCGGGTGCCGGCGGACAGCTGGCCGTTTCTGGATGCCTTCGAAGACGACTTCTACCGCCGCCTCAGCTTGCCGGTCCGGGTCGAAGGCGGAGGTCGTGAGACGGCCGAAGTGTATGTGGTGGGCGAAGAGTATTGGGGAATGATGCTGGACGAGCCCTGGGATCTCGGGCAATTCAGGGAGCGATCCCTCCAGCGCTTCCTGCGGGATCACTCCTGAATCGGGCCTATTTCTTGGGGACGAACACGGGGTTGTAGCGGGTCTCCACCGTGAAGTTTTCCCAGGGATAGACCGGGTCGGTGATGGGCTGGGTGGGGAAGGGGAAGGTGATCAGGTCCGCCGCTCCCGACAGGATGCGTCCGGCGGTGTGGACGATGCCCTTGACCACCCCTCCGGTCAGCCCGACCGCCAGATTGGTCTGGTTGGTGGTGTTCACCACGTTCTTGGGCAATTCCAGAAAGCTCAGGGCCATATTGGCGAACCCCGAACCGGCTTTAGTCCCGATGGCCGCGCCGTAGCTCTCGTCGGCCCAGGCCGGCCCCACGCTGCCCGCCAACGCGGCCAGTACCAATAACGACCTCACGCATTTTCCCATGGCGAACCTCGCTTGTTCGTAAGTGAAAAACCCTTGAGCAAGAGTATGCAATGGACGGGGTTTTTTCAAATTGACCGTTGGATGAGCGGTCGGCGGCTAATTCTACTTTGCCGTGCTGAATTTCGAGAGGTGCTCCCGCTGTGCGTGTTTCTTTCAGTCCCCTGCAGCCGCGCTGAGCACCGGAGCTTTCGGCAGGAATCGCCCGAAGGGGCGCGGCAGGGATGCCGCGCGTTGGCAGAGGGCGATGGATCGCCCTTCTGCCGACCCCTGCCGAAAGCGAGGAGCGCAAGGGGTGAGCCGACAGGCGAACGGGCAAACCAGGGATGGTTTGCACCGGGCTTGCAAGCGGAGCAGGACTGCGCAGCGCTGCAAGTCGCACAGGGGGTGGCCTTTTCTTTGGGAACTTTCTTTTGGCCAAGCAAAAGAAAGTTCCTCGGCCGTGGGTCCGAGAACCCACATTCAAACCAGCCATCGCGCAGCGATACAAAGCCAGATCAGTCACGATGCTGCGGGTAAGAGCAATCTGACAAAATAGAATTATATGCCTATCCGGTTGGCTCAGGAAGCCACAACCCGTAGTGTTAAGCAGAGGATGGCGACATGGCGGCAACACTACCCGTAGGAGTTGCCTGAGTTAACCGGATAGGCATGTAGAATTAATTGCCGACGTTGACGAACCAGGATTTGAATTCATCGCAGCCTTCCTCGCTGTCGGCGCTGACTTTGAGCCACACCCGGCCCTTGCCGACCGCTTGCGGCAGGCCACCCTGCACCCGATAGTGGCCGCTACGTTCCTTGTCCACCGTGACGGGAACCTGTTGGTTGTTGATGAAGGCCTTGATGGTGGCGGGGTCGGTATTTTCGGAGGCAGTCACGCTGAAACTCAGGAAACTGCCCACTCGGGTATCCGCCGCCGGGATTTCGTCGAAGAAATGAGGCGGTTCGCAATGGAGGATCATCCCGCCATGATGGCCGATCGGGACCGCCCCGGCCGGTGCGGCGACAAACAGGCCCAATAGGGCCGCCGATAGGAGCGGGCGGTGGATGGACATGATCGGGGTACTCCGGATGATGAATGGGATGACTCGGCCTACGGCCATGGTAAAGCAGGCCGAAATCGGCGCCAACCGGCACCGCAAACAGCTCGAAGGCCACCTCAGGGCTTTAACACGTCGCCTACAGAAGCGGCGGTCAACACCCGGTCGCCCCATTGCAGCAAGGTCTCGGCATCGGCCTGCTGCACCCGAGCCCGAACGGCTTCATCCAGCTCTCCGAAGCGAAGTCTGAGCAATCGCAGCAGCAATGTGGCTTCACCCGCCTGCAGCCCTTGCTGCAATCCTTGCTGCAGTCCTTGCTGTAATCCTTCCTGCAGTCCATCCCGCTTCCACTGTTCGGTCCACTCGATCACTCGCTCTGCCAACATGCTCTGCACCTCTTGCAAGTCGTCGATGCCGCCGAATTCTACCCCCGGCAGCCGGCCCGGTAAAAACACCCGCTTCAGCCAGACGGTGAAGGCCCTCCGCAGCGAAGATTGTTCTGGCGCTTCCAGCCAGGCGGTCAACAGCGGCAGTACCCTTTCTACATCCTGAATCGTGAGGCAGTTCTCCAGCCGGAACAGGGCGGCGACCAGGTTGCGCAACGGTTCCAGTTCGCCGTCGGCATAACGGCCTTCGTCCAGCAGCAGATACTTCAGCCGCGGCCGATAGGCTTCCAGCCCCTTCGGCGCCGGCACCAGGAGCTCCGCGATTTCCTGGGGCGCATCCCAGCGCCTGCTGCCGTTGTACAGCACGATGGGCAGCACCGGCGGCAGCCGGCCGTCCGCTGCCAGCTGACCGGATCGAATCAGGTCCTGGTAGAGCAGTCCCAGGTAGGCCAGGATGCGCACCGCCATGTAGCGCTCCACCGTCGACTGGAATTCGATGAGCAGGTACACATAGAGCCACTGTTGTCCCCAGCGCACCCGCCAGATCACGTCGTCTTCCCTCTCCCTCAGGTCATCGGCGACGTAGGTGCCGCCGACCTTCTCCAGAGTGGCGAAATCCAGCTGCCCGACCCACTCCTCGCGCACGAATCCGCGCAAAAGGTCGGCCACCATGTCCGGATGGGAAAACAGCAGCTTGTAGCTGTGATCGTGGTCCATGGGCGCAGTTTATCGCAGCCATAGCCTACGATCACCTTACCTTAATCGGCGGCTGGGAGAGAGTTGACAGTCCCCGACCTGACGCGCAAGCTGGCTCGGTCGGGGTCGCGGTGCCCATCTGTTAAGAGTATGAGGGGTTTAATTTAACCCCGTCCGGATCTCGGCGTCCCGCGTTTTATGACTTCGTAGCAGGATGCAGAACATGACAGACCCAGATGTCACCTCGAACCCTGGTCCGCCGGCTTTCGTGGCGCGTTCGAAGTGGTCGCCGGATCGGCCCGAAACCCTGGTGGTGTGCTGTTCGGACGGCCGCTGGCACGCGCCGATCCATGAGTTCGTCGAACACGCAGTGTCCGAACGCGCGGATTTGTTCGCGGTACCGGGCGGCCCGGCGGTGTTCGATCCCTGGAACAGTTCGTTCGACGACTGCCGGGTCTTCGACAGCGCCATGCAACTGTTCGCCGAACACCACGACCTCCACAGCCTCTGGCTGATTCAGCACGAAGGCTGTTCCTACTACCGCCTCAAACATCCCCAGCTGGACGCGGCGGCGCTCGCCGAGCGCCAGATCGCCGACCTGCGGCGGGCCGCCGAAGTATCCCGCGCCAAATATCCCGGGCTCGCCGTGCGCGGGTTTCTGGCGACGCTGCGGGACGGCCATGCCTGGTTCATCGAGGTGGATACCACGGTCCCGGCTCGGTCCGGTTTTGCGATCGCCCTTCCGGCGTTTCCGTGATGGGATCGAGGCTGGAGCGGCTGGAGGAGGGCAGGTCTCCCGGCGAGGGCTTGACAAACGGGCTGACGGATGGCAAATAGTTGCCATCGTATGCAATTGTATACAAACGCAAGGCAAGCCCATGGCACAGATGCAAACCATCTCGATCCGGGTGCCGGACGAGGATTTCCAATGGCTGCTGTCCCAGCAGGATGGGACCGCCAAGACCCCCAGCGAGAAGCTGCGTGCGCTGTTGTCCCGGGCGCGGCAACAGGAAGCGGGCATGGCCGACTACGCCTGTTGTGCGGGTTGGATGCGCTCGCTGGCCCAGCCCTTGGCGGATGCGGTCGCCAACCTGGATCGCAAGCACAAGATCCATTCCGATCTGATCGCCGCGGTTGCCGAATGGGTTCCTCAGATGATGGCCATACTGATTGCCGAGCGCCCCGCCGGCGATCGGGCGCTGGAGGAGGCAGCCGAAATCGAGGCTATGCTTGCCCAGCAGAGTTTCCGCTTGTTGACGGCACTGCTGCGGTCGGCCGTCAGCTCCGGCCAGTCGACCTACGACCGCGCGGTCCTCGACCGCCATCTGCCGGATATCATCGAGATCGCGTCCATCATCGCGGCCCGAACGGGCAAGGAGTCACACCATGACTGACAGCATTGCCACCCGCGTCTCCCGCATCATCGCAGGCGGCGCCCACGCCCTCATCGACCGGGCCGAAGATCTCGCCCCCGAGGCCGTCATGGCCCAGGCCATCCGCGAGATCGAGCAGGTCATCGCCGAAGTTCGGGCCGACCTGGGCAAGGCGGAAGCCGCCAAGCACCTGGTTCTGTCGCAGATGGCCAGGCTCAACGGCGAACACGAGAACCTGGCCGGCCAGATCGAGACCGCGGTGGAACAGGACCGCGACGATCTGGCGAGCGCAGCCATCGGGCGCCAGGCCGACATCGAGGACCTGCTGCCGGTGCTGCAGAAATCGCTGGACGAGCAGGCCGAGAAGGGCAAGGAACTGGAGAGCTACATCGTCGCCCTGCTGGCCAAGAAGCGGGAGCTGGATCAGCTGCTCGCCGACTGCCGGACCGCCGTCACCACCGCTCCGCCGCAGGAGGCGGGCGGGGCGGATCGGCAGAGCCGGGTCGAGGATGCCGAAGCCGCGTTCGGCCGCATGCTCGCCGAACGCACCGGAGCCACCGGAATCACCGGGGGTATGACTCGGGATGCCTTCAAGCTCAAGGAACTGGCCGAAATGCAGCGCAACAACCGCATCGCCGAACGGCTGGCGGCGATCAAGGCCGGGCGCGAATCCAAGCAGCCTTTGGGGTAGTCCGATGGAACCGTTTCTCGCCCCCCAGTCCTGGCCGTTCACCGTCGCCTTGATGTTGCTGGTGTCCATCGGCGTCATCGAAGGGCTCGCGCTGCTGGTGGGCGTCAGTATCTCCGGATGGCTCGACCATTTCGCGCCGGGCGTCGAGGCCGGGCCGGATTCCTGGCTGGGCTGGCTGCATCTGGGCAAGGTGCCGATGCTGGTGCTGCTGGTCGTGCTGCTGACCGCCTTTGCGCTGATCGGATACACGGTCAACGGCGTCAGTTATGCCCTGCTGGGGAGCTATCCGCCCACCGCGCTGTCGGCCGCCGCCGCCTTGTTCGGGGCACTGCCCGTGGTTCGGGTCGCGGGCGGCGCCATCGCCCGCCTGGTGCCGCGCGACGAGACCTTCGCCGTCCCCCTGGCGAGCCTGGTCGGACGGGTCGCGGTGGTGGTCAACGGCACCGCCCGCATCCACTACCCCGCCCAGGCGCGAGTGACCAACGAGCACGGCCGCACCCTCTACGTCCATGTGGAGCCGGACGCCGAAGACGTCCAGTTCGGCGCCGGCGACTCGGTGCTGCTGGTGAAACAGATCTCGGGCTCGCGCTTTGCCGCCATCGTCAACCCCCGCCCCGATCTTCTCTGACACCGTAGTCCTACCCTTGTCGAGTTCGCAGGCAACAATCCGATGCCGTTTCTTTACCTCCCCTGCAGCCGCGCTGAGCGGGTTTGCCATGGAAGGCAAACCCAGGCCTTTGGAAGCGATGCAGGACAGCATCGCGAACAAAGCGGCGCGTCGGCGGAGGGGCAGGAGCCCCTTTCGCCGACCCCGCTTGGCAATCGAGGAGCGCAAGGGGTGAGCCGACAGGCGAACGGGCAAACCACGGATGGTTTGTACCGGGCTTGCAAGCGAAGCAGGACTGCGCAGCGCTGCAAGTCGCACTAGGGGTGGCCTTTCTTTTGGATACTTTTCTTTGGCCACACAAAGAAAAGTATCTCGGCCGTGGGTCCGAGAACCCACACCCAAACAGGCTATCGCGCAGCGATTCAAAACCTGATCTGCCGCCGTGGGTTAGCGGATAACAATGCAAAAATTGAATTAGGGAGTGAAACCGTGGACCAGTTTTCCAGCATGGGTGTCATCGCCGGCATCGCCCTGGTCAGCCTGCTGACCATCGGCATCATCTTTTCCAGGCTCTACCGCCGTTCATCCAAGGAGCTCGCCTTCGTGCGCACCGGCTTAGGGGGCCAGAAAGTGGTCATGGACGGCGGTGCCATCGTGCTGCCCATCTTCCACGAGTGCGTCAACATCAACATGAACACCCTCAAGCTGGAAGTCTCCAGGGCCGGAGCCGACAGCCTGATCACCCTGGACCGGCTGCGGGTGGACGCGGTGGCGGCGTTCTTCGTGCGGGTGATCCCCAGCGTCGAGGGCATCGCCAATGCGGCCCAGACCCTGGGCCAGCGCACCATGCACCCGGATTCGCTGAAAGAGTTGGTGGAGGACAAGTTCATCGACGCTCTGCGGGCCGCCGCGGTGTCCATGGGTATGCACCAGCTGCTGGACAAGCGGGCCGACTTCATCCAGGCGGTGCAGAACGCCGTTTCCGAAGACCTGCTGAAGAACGGCCTGGAACTGGAGTCGGTGAGCCTGACCCGGCTCGACCAGACCCCCATCAAGTTCTTCGATGCCCAGAACGCCTTCGACGCCGAGGGCCTGACCAAGCTGACCCAGCAGACCCAGCAGCGCGCCAAGGAGCGCAACGAGATCGAGCAGGATACCTCGGT
>Ga0233425_10000201_pt1 | contig 154923 bp, 132 predicted proteins | sample Watercolumn_Towu_2_FD_181712 | JGI IMG/M metagenome (GOLD analysis project Ga0233425, IMG submission 181712) | Freshwater microbial communities from Lake Towuti, South Sulawesi, Indonesia - Watercolumn_Towuti2014_140_MG | ecosystem: Environmental > Aquatic > Freshwater > Lake | place...
GCATGATGAATCAATGGAAGGAAGAGGCAAAAAATATTGTCGTTTTTATTTTCTCCTCTCTCCAAAAATTCTTCGACCCTATACTCGCTAATCCTCTTGCTAAATTGGCTTTTTAAGGGATAACCAAATAGCAATGACAAATAAATTTCCCTACGGGTCATTGACAAATCCCAAACTCTAAAAAGCAACCACCGTTTGGTTATTATTGAGTTTTGATTTGGGGTTTTTGTTTGACTGTTGTCATTTGATTGCTACACGAAATTGATGTTTGCGAAACATCAGTTACCATGTTTTACCTGTTCCGCTTTCTGCACCGCATTTTTGAGTTCTTTCAGTCCTATCGGTTTTAAGAGATAATCAACAACGTTGGGAAAATCCATTGCTTGATAGATGTAATGAAAATGCGCAGTTACAAAAATTACGCAGAAATTGTTTTGCGGAATTTCCCGGAGAAGTTGAAACGCATTTTGCTGCGGCATTTCGATATCGAGAAATACAAGATGAGGAGTTGAGAGAAGTATTGCTTCTTTTCCCGTTATTGCGCTATCGGCAACGGCAACGACTTCCACATTTTTGCAATACCGTTCGAGCATCTGTTGAAGAACAATTCTTCCGCTGCGTTCGTCATCTATTATGACTGCGCGTAACATTTATTTTTGAAATGAAATGTGAAGGTGAAAATAAATTCCCACGCACGTTCAAACGTGCGTGGGAATTTCATACAAGTACGATGGATTACTATCAACCCATTTACTTCATCATAACGAACTTCTTCACGGCAGTAAATTCGCCGTTGTTGATATTCAAACGATAGAAATACACACCGCTGGTAAGTGCACTTCCATCGAATTGCATTTCGTGGAGTCCTTCTTCCATCATTTGGGTATTGGCAAGCGTTGCTACTTCTTGTCCTAAAACGTTATATACTTTCAACGTTACCATACTCCTCGACAACAAGGAATAACTAATGACTGTTGATGGATTGAAAGGATTCGGATAATTCTGCAACAACGAATATGTTTCGGGGACATTGTCGAAAGCATTGGTGCGTACTGTCGTTGAATGTGTTTTGGCTGAGCGTTTTAAGTATGCAATATCATTCAGGTCAATTATACCTTTCAGCTTCAGTTTCGTCGGCGGATAGACGTAATCGTTCGTATCGTTCAATGCGTCATAAAATGTTTCGTTGATTGTTTTAAGAAAATTCTTGATTTCCGAGGCAACGAGTGTATCACGTACTAAATAATCGCGCTTCCAGTACGTCATCGCAGTATCCAAACGAAGAGTAATTTCTCCAAGCGTCATCTCATGAAAGATACTTGACGGTAAGTTCACTTCAAGGTTCGATAATCCTTTCGGCAACACTCCTTGTTCACTTCCGAGGAGATTGAATTTTAATCCTGCTAATTCTGCCGCAAGCGGATTATTATACGTCTTACGGTCGCCTTTCAATACTTTCACAAACGGTTTCGATTTTTTACCGGTTATGCGAATCGAATCGAGAGGATAGGAAGTTGCACTATGCGCGGTGGTATAGAATTTTCCGAAGTCTGCACCTTTGCTCCATTGCAACCATCCATAGAATTTTGCGCTATCTTTGGATTGAGAAACTCCAACAACGAGTGATACACCTTTCTTAAAAATACTATCTCTCACCGTTGCAGTATTGGGCATGGGATACGTTCCATCTTTCGCACGTTTTAGTTTCACCGGTTTCGCTGCAAGCGCAGTATCTGCGCGAAACGTTCTGAACTTATTCGTATCCGGAGGAACAGATGAAATTGCACTTCCGAAATTTATTCCACTGATCGCTTGATTTGTTCCCATCGCTACAATGTACGAACCACTCGGCGGCGCGGTTTGTATCCATTCCGTTGTCAGCGATTCGGAAACAGAATATGTTCCGGGATATACTTGGGTAAAGTAATAATATCCGTATCGGTCAGTTGTTGCTGTTCTTCCATCCGATAAATAAACGGTGTATCCTTCAGTCTTCACTTCTGCTGATTGAAACACGCCATCACCATTGAAGTCGTTCCAACGGTAACCAGAAATAGCGCCGGAGTTATCGCAACATTCACGTTTGGAAATACTCACACCGTTTGCAGTAATAAAACCGGAAACATTGAGACCAACAGCAACTCCCCAACGATTCGTAACGACAACTTTTAAGACGTTTTCTCCTGCAACAAAAAATGACGCATTCGTTGTTGTCATTGATGCTGCCGGCAAATCAAAGTTCCACGGCCCCGGCGAAAATGGATTCGGCGGTGTTTGACCGATTAAATTATTATTGAGATACACTTTCGCATCATCATCAACTAACATTTTCATCGAAAGCGCTGCGTTATTGGTTTCTCCAAGACAGAATTTATACTCAAACGTGTAATCGCCGTTTGTCGAATTTGTTGTTCCGGAATGGACATTAAGCCATTGAGTGTTCGATAGAGGACCATCCCACGCAGGATGTTTCTGCACAACTACTGCAGGACGCGGCAATGTTCCTCCAAACGCCGCTGGCTCAGCAGTTACCATCCAGTAATTATCCAATGCGCCAACGGGATACACTGCATTTCCAACGTGATTAAATCCGGTGCCAAACGTTAGTGTATCATCGTCGCAAGTAGATGTTGCAGGAGGAACACCAATATCCACAGAAGAAACAAATTGTCTTCCGCCAACGATAACGATTCTATCTTCGTCAAGCAGTTCATTCGAAGAACTATTTTTTTCGGTTACGTTTTTCCTAACATTGTATTCTCCGGGAAGTAGTCCTGTAATATAATAATGTCCAAACGTATCGCTTCGCGCAGTGTACGTGAAACCATTTCCTACTGCTTGAATCATTCTTCCGCTCACCGGCGGCTCATCTATATCTTGTGTTCCATCATTGTTGCGGTCTTCAAACGTACGCCCGGTAATTCCACCGGTAGAATCGCAACACGTTAAACGTGTGAAACTTCCTATTGCGCCTTTCACGGAACCTGTTGCATCAAATCCCATCGCAACACCCCAACGATTCGTTACATCAACGCGAATGACATTTTCTCCGACATTGAAGAACGATGCATTCGTTGTCGAAATATTTTTTGCGGGCAATTGAAAATTAAATGGACCCGGGGAAAACGGATTCGGCGGTGTTTGCCCAATCAAATTATTGTTGAGATACACTTTCGCATCATCATCAACAAGAAGTTGCATCGAAAGTTGCGCATCTTCCGTACTGTTCATACAGAATGTATATTCGAAAGAATACACGCCATTCACATAATTCGATGTTCCGTTGTGCGCTGCAATCCATTGACTTCCGCTCATTATTCCCCACGAAGGATGCTTCGGAATAACAACAGAAGGACGCGGCAATGCTCCGCTAAATCCCGTTGGCTGCGCAGTTACCATCCAGAAATTATCGAGTGCGCCAACGGCAAACGGTGCGTCGGTATGATGATTGAATCCCGAATTCAGCGCAAGCGAATCTTTGGCGCATCCCGAAACATCTTGTAATCCGAAATCGTTACCGCATTTTGTTTCACTTCGCTGCAATGTTACCATTTGCGATACTCCTTCCGGCGACGTTTGGACATATCCAATCGGTTTCCGAATCATTATTTCATACGTTCCCGCCGCAATGCCGCGAATGAAATAATTTCCGAATTCATCTGTTGCTCCCGATAGAATTCCATTCAATAGAATCTCAACATTACCCATTGCAGGTTCAATAGGTTGTCGAATACCATCGGCATTGTTATCTTTCCACACAGTTCCGCACAAACTTCCTGTAGAATCGCAGCAATTCATTTGTGTCAAATTTCCTGCGTTTGCAGTAACATATCCCTTCACATCCATTCCCATTGCAACTCCCCAACGATTGTTCACGTCAATACGTAGTGTATTTTCGCCAATATTAAATGCAGAAGTTCCGCTTGTTGTAATCGTAGCACCGGGAAGAAAGAAATTAAATGGACCCGGTGAAAATGGATTCGGCGAAGTTTGTCCGATGAGATTGTTGTTTAAATACACTTTCGCATCGTCATCAACAAGTAATTTCAAATGTAATTTTGCGCCTGCTGTATCTGCTAAACAGAATTTATATTCAAACGAATACACGCCGTTCATACTGTTCGAAAACGTATTATGCGCCGATAACCATTGACTTTCCGCATACGGTCCGTGCCATCCGGGATGTTTTTGAACAACATTTGCAGGGCGTGGAACTGTTCCGCTTGAACCCGTTGGTTGCGCAGTAACACTCCAATGGTTATCTACTGCTCCGATAGGAAATACATTATTGATATTATGGTCAAAACCGGAAGTGAGATTTAACGTATCAAGCGTGCAATCATTATCATCGCCTAAAAGTTCACCGATATTTCCGATGCGGAAAATATAATATTCACGCGACAACGACGAAGGAAAATAAGGATATGATGCGCTTGTAATAAACGGTTTCGTAATGTTTGCAGGATCCGGATTATACCACATCCATTGCGCACTTGATTTAATTCCGCATACGGCTGCAGGAGGAAACGGTGTATTGGCAACATTTCCCGAAGGGTCAAATGCAATCCGTCCAACACCGTTTCCCGCTCCGGAAAGATTCACCCACGTAACGCTGGAATTTGCGCCGCCGTTTCTACTATTTGCTAAAGCAATTTGCGCATTGATGTTATTCAATGAAGGAGAATTTATTCCTCCCGAACACACCGGGTCGAAATCAATTCCTGTTGCAAATACTTCCCACGGCGTTGTCGAAGAAGTAAATATTGTATCAGTTCCATCGGTAAATTGCGCAAGCACGCCTTGATACGTCGCTTCATCGCTCCACGCAATAATGTAAATGTAACTGTTCAGATTCACGTTGTTCACTGTATAAGTTTCTGCGCCGCCGACACAGTTGTAAATTTCACCGGCTGTACAGTTCTCTAATGCAGTTTCAAGTTGCGTTATTCCATTCGCATCGCCGAAACCGAACACATAAGCGTTATCCGCAGTAATGTTCACGGTTACCGTTGATTGCGAAACTGCATCCCATTTCCATATTCCGAATAGCAACAGGATGCTTATGGCTGTCGTTCGATAGATTTTCCAATTATCGAGAATTGGTTGAAAGAAGTATGTGTGTAACATAGTATTGGTTTTAATGATTGTGATGAGATTATTGAGTTGAAATTCAAATATAAAACGAAACATACTTTGGGTTCCTTTTTTATATGTTGAAAATCGTTGTAAAAAAAATCTGGGAAAAAATTAGAAGAATAAACAAGTCAAATCAAGTGTTTTCGCATTGATTTGAGTATGCGGTAGTTTTTTTTGAGTAAGCGGCAAGAATGGTGAGTAAAAAAAAGCGATTCTCCGTATAACGGAAAATCGCCTTATTCAATTTTTTCTTGATGGAGTCAAAAACCTTGGGATTTTCGACTGTCGTTATTTCATCAACAAAAGTTTCTTCACTTCTCTATATCGCACGTCTCCATCTTGCGAAACACTCATCATTCGTAAATTCGTATCAATTCGCTATTCGGACAGCATCGTTGTCTTTTTAAACGAGTTTGCCACTATTGCTAATATTTTCGACATTTTTTAAAAACAAAAAACCTTCAAGGTTTCCCAAACCTTGAAGGTTTCCTGCTTTCTTACGAAAATAATCCTATTTCATCAAAACCATTTTATTGATTTTCGTGAACGATTTTGCTCCGTTCGTTGGAACGGCATCAATACGGTAGAAATACACGCCGCTCGAAACCGAAGACGATGCGTTCCATTCAACATTTCGATAGCCCGCGCCAAGAATTCCGTTCACCAACGTTGCTACGTGCTGTCCAACAACATTATACACACTGATTGATACGTGCGATTCGACAGGTAACGCAAAACGAATTTTCGTCGCGGGATTAAACGGATTCGGATAGTTTTGTTCCAACGCAAACTCGGTCGGAATACGAACGGGTTTGTCTTCAAGACCAACAGTTCCGCCGGTATGAAGCCATTGCGCCGCATTTTCGATTAATGCTTTGACGGCAAGCGATTCTTCTTTGACAACATTGTTCATATTGAACGACATATACACAACGCGCGCATCCAGCGGATTCGATGATGCTTCCCATGCAATAAGTGAAGACGTATTCATATCGCCTTGCCAAACATAGACGGCAACCGCGCCTTCACCCGGTAGATTGCCATCGCGGTCATACACCCCTGCAACTGCATCGAGCGTGAAAACATCGGGCAATGGATTGGGCGTAGAAACAAGCGGATGGTCGAATGCATTCTTAAAAGGATTAGCAAGCGAAGCGGATTCGGTAATAAAGTCATTACAACGCATTGCATACGTTGCAAAATCAACATCGGGAGTCGAACTCATATACTGCCATCCGATATCGCCGCCTTCAATGATTAACTTTCCGCCGTTCTGCACAAGGTTAATCATCGCTCTTCTCCATTTTACAGAATCGGCAGGAGAGCCGGAACGTCCGTGCGACCAAATGACAAAATCGTAATTTTCCCAGCCGCTCGTATCAACTAGCGGAACAGTACGCACTTCAACCGAGTATCCAAGTTCGGTAAGCGTAGAAGCAAAGAGTTGCGCAGAACCGCCGGTATTAATCGTATCAACCGATGCGCCGTTGGGTTCTTTGCTGCGTCCTTCGCCGTTTAAGTTATCATCGTCAATAATCAAAACAACGCCCGATGTTGCATCGAGCGTAACGTTCATCGCAACGGAACCGCCGTTGGGCAACGCTGCAACCGTGTCTTTTTTCCGGTATCCATCTTTGCTGAAACGAATGTTCAATGTGCCGGGCATTACGTTTTGAATAATATAACTTCCGTTCGTGGCAGTAACCGTTGAAAGATTTTGGTTCACGACAGAAACCGTAACGCCGCTATGGTTATTCGTATCGCTCAACGTAACATTTCCGAACAAAATACCGGGAACAATCGGCGCAAACGTGAAATTGTTGTTCAGCAACGTATCTGTTGAAACGAACACCGTTAAACTGTCTTTGTACGGAAAGTAACCCGTTTTCCAAGCGTAAATCTTATGCGTACCGCCGTTCAAACCGGAAAACTGATAATTACCGCTTTCGGGAGTAAGAATTTCTTCGTTGATACCGGGACCGACAATTTGTACGGTTGCACCGCTATTATTGGGCGCACCTTGCAATGTTACTCTACCGCTCACAGGTCCCGTAGGAGAAAGTGTAAAATTGATATTCACAACAGGGTCAGTTCCAACAATAACCACTTCGCTATCGAGCGCGGGAGAATATGCTTGTTTCCACGCATACACTTTATATGTTCCGGGATAAAGATTCGGGAACATATATTCACCGTTTGCTGGCGTTTCCAATGTTTCGTCGCGTGCTGGTCCTTTTATTCGAACCATAGCGCCGGCATTGTTCGGAGTATTTTGCAAAGTAACTTTTCCGCTGAGTGTACCTGTGGGTAATGGTTCAGAACCAACAAGCCAATCTGCCGCATTTTCGATTAAATGTTTAACATTCGTGGATTCTTCTTTAACAATGTTGTTGATATTGAAACAAATATACACAACGCGACCGCGAATCGGGTTCGGTGTATCGTCCCATGCAACGATGGAAGCAAGCGTATCAACACCGGTCCATTTATACACGCGCGCCGCATCGGGCATCGGTTGATTTCCATCGCGGTCATACACGCCAACAAAACTTCCGGGTTCCAGAGTAAACGTTGAGGGAAGCGTATTCGGTGTTGTGGCAAGAGGATGCGTTTCGTCGTTCACTGTTGGATTTGCGAGCGTTGCACCTTCGGTAACAAAATCGTTGCAATGCAAAACATTCGTTGCAAAAGAAACATCGGGCGTGGAACTCATATATTGCCATCCGATATCGCCGCCTTCAACAATGACACTCATTCCGCGAAGCACGCGCGAAACCATTGCATTGCGCCACATCGCCTGGTCTGCGGGAGAACCGGAACGTCCGTGCGACCAAACAAGAATGTCATACGTATCCCAGTTCGTCGTATCTACGTTGGGAACTTTCATCGTGTCCACAATAAAACCAACTTCGGTTAAGGTATTGAAAAAAAGTTGCGCAGAACCTTGTTGGCTAATCGTATCGGGGTCAAGTTTGTTGACAATTCCTTTACTGTGCGAACGTTTCAATCCTAAATTATCATCGTCAATAACAAGCGCGAAACCTTTGGTTGCAATAATGTTGAACTTGTAATATCCCGTTTCAGGAACATACGTAACATTGCCACTATTGGAAGCATCGGTTGCTTTCACACGATAAAAAATAGAATCACCAATGGCAACAGAATTGGTATCGGAATTGAATGTGCCTTCATATCGGTTGTCAATGGTGTTGGTTAATTCAAACGAAGTAGCGTTGGCAATATCGTTTTTGTACCATTCAACGTTAACGTTGTCAATGCCAAGTTCATCTTCAACATTTGCTTTTACTGTTGCGGGCCATCGCATTTTCGGTTGGTCGCGAAGCATTGTATGTTCAACTGTCGGAGGAACGGTATCAGCAATAAACTCGAAGGTGAAACTTCCCGTTGCTGGATAGCGAGCAACTAAACCTCCCGAACCTGCATCTTTTGCATAAAGAACATATTGGAAATCATCGCCGACATTGAGTGTAACAGTATCGGTATTAAATTCGCCGAAATACAATCCGTCGTCATCTTCTTCGAGAACAAATGCGCCGCTTGCGGTATTGACTTGCCACACGCACCACACAGAATCTACACCAATGTTATCGGTAACTTCCGCTTCAATTTCCTGCGGCCATTCTTCCAAGAACTGATTGCCAAGTGCATCGTGTGCAATGACCGGAGGAATAGTATCCGTAGCAGCAGAAAACATAAAATAATCATTCGGCGCGCCTGCGGGAAGTTTCGACGTTCCGCCAATCGAATCGCTTGCCTGAATATAATAACGATAATCTGCCGATTGACCGTTACCGGGAATATTACCTTTATACATATCACCGGTTGTATGCGTCATTTGAAGGGAATCGGAAAAAACTGTTCCGCGTGTCCAAAATAATTTTACGCTCGATGGATTGAGTGGTACTCCTGATGAAGTAACACTTGCTTCAACAACATACGGACCGCTTAAGTCTTCTGTGTTTCCCAATTCTTCGTGTTCAATCGTTGGTCCAAAGATTGCTTTTCCAACATAGGCAAGATGATTTCCCGTTCTGTTATCATTCCAGAAACAATAAACAACGCCGCCGTTTGCCGTTACCCCGTTATAGTCTCCCATATATCCGCCAGCAAGTCCGGTAATGGCTTCCGGAAGAAATGCGTGGTCGCTGATAAGAACATCTTCAAATGTATCACCGCCGTCAAGCGAACGCGAGAGATAAACTTGCGCAGAATCGTTTGCGGGATAATTTCTGCTGTCGTAATACATTACGTACAATGCGCCCGTTGAAGGGTCGCACGCCGTCCATCCATGCCATTGGTCAAGATTGGTATTTTCCTGAGAAACTTTTTTCGGAACACTCCATGTGGCGCCGCCATCAAGCGAACGAGCGAACATCACGTCGGGGTTTCCACTAACTTCGCTTCCCCAAACAGCATATACCCAACCTCTGCGTGAACCGGAACTTCTATCCACCGATAGTGAAGGAAATCCATTCGCTCGCACACTGTTTCCTCCTTTGGTCAATGTTCCGCGTGGATCCGCTTGCGCTGAAACGATGTTTATTTGCGAGCCGAACGTTGCACCTCCATCGGTAGATTTCTTTAAAGAAATATTGCTTTGCGTTAAACCTGTTGTATAACTTGTGTATGCAACATAGACTTCACCGTTTGGACCGATTGCCATATTCACACCTTGGTCTAAACCATATCCTGCGGGTTCAGACATTGCAAGAGGCGCAGAAAATGTTGCGCCGCCATCTGTGGAGCGGGAAAAGTTAATTTTGCGTGGCGTTAAGTCAAATTCCGTGTATGCTGTATAAAGATAACCGACATAATTACTTGTAGGATTGACATCGCACACAAAATGATTTTTATCTTCGCCGGTTGTTGTATTCGGAACTGCCGCAAACGATGACCACGTCGTTCCCAAATCGGTAGATTTTGTCGTTACAACATCGCCTGAAAAACCGCCGTACAACAGCGTGTTGAAATACATATTTCCTTGTAAGTCAAATGCAACTGCAGGGTCAGAAGTATAAAGCGTAAATTGCGGAAGGTGCGGAGGGAGAGTATCGCTTCCACGCCACGTTGTCCCTCCATTCGTGGAAACATACCAACCTTGACTAAGCCAATCAATACTTGTTATTTCAGCCGCATTCGAACCGCCAAATACAATATTGGGATTTGTGGGATGAGTGATTATTGAAAGTTCGCTTTGCGTAGAAACAGTACTGGGATGAACAGGAATATTCGGATAAACAACTGCTACGCCATTCTGAGTGCGGACTTTTCTTATTTCTGTCGAAACAGAAACAGGAATAATTGCAGTATTTTCTGTTGATACCGTATTCGATTTCCGAATTCGGCTCCACATTAATTCGTTTCTCTCATCCCGCGCTTGAGCGAATGAAAGAGTATAACTCATTGCACAGAGTACAAGAGTACATAAAATATAACGATACGATTTAGAGAACATAAAGAATTTCCTCTATTGATGAAATGAATAATATTTAGTGAATTATGAAACTGTGTGATTTAAAAATTTACATTCTGAAATCGTGCGCCAGAAGGGAGTCGAACCCCTAACCCTCAGCTCCGTAGGCTGATGCTCTATCCAGTTGAGCTACTGGCGCGGCTTTTTTTCTTTAAAAAAATCGAGTAAAAATTACAAAAGTGAATTGTGAGAAACAATTTATTTCTTCATTCTTTTCATTTTTTTTACTGCTTAACTTTATTATCGTGAACATTTTCAAGCGCTCACTTAAACAAAAATTTTTCAACCGTTGTTCTTTTTTTCCCTATGATGCTTCGTATATTTTACTCGTACTGTAATGATATTTGTTGACATAACGCTGCTTCTGCTCTTCGTTCTCTTCATTTTTTCTCTCGCAATGGTTTTTGTCGGAACAAAAATTCTCTTGCAACCCGAGAGAACAAATTCATTGTTGTTCCATCAAAAAGGATTACCCGCGTTTCCATCCGAACTCGAATTACCGTTTGAAAATTTCACCATTACCACGAACGATAACTTGATGCTGCGCGGCTGGTATATTGCTTCTGCCGCATCAGCGAAAGGAACAATACTGTATTTACACGGCATCGGAGATAATAAAGCATTAGGACTTCCTTTAGCAAAATTATTGTATGAAAACGGTTACAATGTTGCATTATTCGACCTTCGCGCACACGGCGAAAGTGAAGGAAAATACTGCACATACGGCTTCTATGAAAAACACGATGTGCAAAACGTTCTCGATTTTCTTTTTTCAAAAAAAGAATGGACGATGGGAAAAATAGGTATCTTCGGTTTTTCGATGGGAGCCGCAATCGCATTGCAAACAGCGGCAATGGATAAACGCATTGCAGCGGTTGTTGCGGAAAATTCCTTCGCTTCGCTTCGCAGTATTTTTGATGATTACCAAAAACGCATCATCAAACTTCCCTTCCATTATCTGCGTAATGCAATTATTGCACGCGCCGAATCCGTTGCATCCTTCGACGCAAAAAACGTGCATCCGCTCGAATCGGTAAAAAATATTTCTGTCCCTGTTCTTTACATTGTCGGAAAACAAGATGCGAAAATTCATCCGCATTATTCGGATTTGCTCTACAACCATTCCATCGCACAAAAAGAAATTTTTACCGTTGACAATGCGGGACATGCAAATGTTCGCGAAGTCGCCGGGAAAAAATATGATGACACACTTCTTTCGTTCTTCAAACGCTATTTACAGTAAAAACTTTTTTTCTTTCACACGATGAAGCAAGTATTTTTTACACTTCTCATTTTTTCGTTTTCTCTTTCGTTTTCTCAAGAAGATTTTTCGCAAAAAAATGCCGCGAATATACTTTATCATATTTCCGAAAAAATTGGTCCGCGCCCAATGGGTTCTCCTGCAGAACAACAAGCGTTACAATTTGCTGTTGGAAAATTTAAAGAATATGGTTGCGACACTGCGTACTTCATGCCGATGACACGCACAAGTTCCGAAAATACAACAAGTGGAATTGCCATAGGAATTCAATACGGTATTTCACATCGAAGTATCGTTATCGGCGGACATTTGGATACTTCGGGTCCCGAAATTCCCGGAACTGATGATGATGGTTCCGGTTCGGCGTGCGTGATTGAACTTGCGCATGTTTTTGGAAAACGAACAATGGAATCCACACTTCTCTTCTGCTTATTCGGCGGCGAAGAACGCGGATTGGAAGGTTCGAAATATTTTGTTGACCATTTCGAAAACATTGACAACGTTCAGTTGATGCTCCAAATTGATATGGCAAACGGTTTAGATATTATTGACCTCGATGGCGATACGTACGGAAGCAGCGCGCCGGAATGGCTTGTGCGTGCAAGTTCGGATGTGTTCACTTCACTTGGTTTTTCCGGCTTACGATATCCAACACATTTTTTTGCCATTAATTATGCAATGCGAAGCGGCGCAGGTTCCGACCACGAGTCGTTCTTACAAAAAGGAATTCCTGCAATTGATTTTACAACTGATGTTTCCAATCCGATTCATACGCCGCTTGACCACTGGAAAAATTTTGACCAACGTGGATTGTATCGCAGCGGACTCGTTGTGCAAAAACTTGTTGAACGATTTGACAAAGGCGTTCCATCGGAAAAACCGACGCAATATTGGTTATACAAAATTTGGAACCGAGTTTTCTTTTTTCCATTAGAAACACTTTGGATTTTTCTTCTACTTACTTTTGTGCTTACGATTATTGCCTATATCGTACTTCGTTCGCGCGAACAAAACTTCAACGAATTACCATCCGATTCCGATGGAATTCCAAAAAAATATCGCGTGCCAAGTTTAAAACTTATTGCCGTTGCATTATTTGTTTCTGCATTCGCTTGGTTACTTCCCGATGTTTTAGTTTGGATTACAGGAACGCGGTATCCGTGGTTTGCACAACCGTTCCCGTACATCGTTCTTACTTTTTTCGCAGGAATAATCGGAACGTGGCTCGTGTTGCAGTTTTCGGAAACGTTCTTTTTTTCCCTTTCTCCTGTTCCCTATTTTCGGACCGTTGCTCTCTATCTCATTCTTCTGACGTTATTCGCAACGCGCGGAAATATTAAACTCTCGTTGTATCCCGTTCTTTTCTTACTGATGATTACAATGTGTGTGTTTTTCAAGAACGGAATTCTTCAGTTGATGTGTATTGTGTTGGGATTCTTTTTTGCTATGCGCATCATTTTTTCCGAATGGTTCAGTTTTATTGCGCGAACAGTTGCAAGCAGCGGTGAATTAATCAATGAAACAATTCCTATTGTTCTGTACAACGTCATTGCCGTATTGGTTGTTTCGCTTGCCGTTATTCCGCTCTTGTTTGCGTTAGCGTTTATTTATAGAAATTCGACTCAAATACAATTTCTTCTTCAACATTTTCGCTTGAAAAAAATCGGCGGCGTTTTAGGTTTGATTTTTGTGGGAATGGTATTTTGGACTTCAACAAATGAGAGTTACACACGACGATTGGAACGAAGAGTCAAGATTGAAGAAACATTTGATATGACTTCGGGAAAACAACACGTGAACGTCAAAAGCAACGACTATCTCAATGATGTCCATTTGAAAACAGAAAAATATGATACAACGATTCAGAAAAAAATTTTGAATGTGTCGCTTCCGTTCACCGATTCATTGACAAATCCGTGGATTACATTGGAACGGGAAAAAGAAATTTCGCAAAACAAAGATACAACAACGTATCAACTCGCACTCCATATTTCTTCAACCGAAAATCCCTATGTCGTCGAGATGAGTTATCAATGCCGCAACGGTTCATTTCGCAATATTGAAACTCCGTTTCTCTACATACAATCGTACGACAAAATCAAATTTACTTTTTATTCTTTCCCGAAAATGCCTCTGCAAATTCCTCTTTCATTTCAAACCGTTGGCGATAGCATTGTGAACGAATACACGACCGTTACGTTCGATAAACTTTTTCTTCCCGTCGAAGGAATGCGAGAAAATACTTATGTTATCAAACGGTCAATTTTTACTGATACATTTTCATATAAGCCATAGTATTTATTTGCTGAAATGCAACTCATCATTTCTTTGTCGTAACTCTGTCGTAGTATCTTATTTTTTCTGTATCAACGCGTACCACATCGCCGGTTTCTAAAAACTGCGGAACAAAAATTTCCACTCCATTTTCCAGCGTTGCAGATTTCATCGTATTGTCTTGTCCATCTTTGATTCCTTCGCCGGTCGAAACAATTTTCATTTCCGCAAGTTTCGGAAGTTGAATTGCTATTGCTTCTTCTCCGTTTAATTCGACAGTAAAATTTGTTCCCTCTTTCATAAACCTTCCATAATTTCCCACGGCGGATGAAGGAACAGTACACTGTTCGAACGTTACCGTATCCATAAAATAAAAATTGTCGCTGTCATTGTAAAGATATTCCATTATTTTTTTGGTGAGTTCTATCTCATCGAGTTTATCGCTATGTTTGAAGCGTCTATCCGCAAAGTGATGAAATTTTAAATCAAGTAATTTCAACTCGATAAATCCGTGCATTTGTCCGCTTCCTGCGTGACGAATGACTTCGAGAACGCGATACAATTTTTCTTCAAATTGCAATACTGTTCCAACTTTTACTTCGGATGCAAGAACCATAATAAATCTCCAATATTTTTTCGTTAATTCTATTTCAAAAAAAAAATCAGGAAATGTATTTTTAAAAAAACATTTTAATTCTACTTTTAAAACTTTTTCGGAAATCGTACTTCAAAAAAAATAATCTAAACATGCATCGCTGCGTGATACGAACTTCGCACAAGCGGTCCGCTTTCCACGTGTTGAAATCCTAATTCCATTCCAACTTTTTTATACATTGCAAATTCGTCGGGATGAACAAATCGCTCGACGGGTAAATGTTGTTTTGTCGGTTGCAAGTATTGACCAATCGTAAGAATGTCGCAATGGACTTCGCAAATATCTTTCATTGTTTGCAACACTTCTTCTTCGCGTTCTCCAAGTCCAACCATAATTCCTGTTTTCGTTTTGAAACCGCGACGTTTTGCTCTGTCGAGTAATTCCAAACTTCTCTCGTACTTTGCTTGCGGACGAACAGTCGAATACAAACGCGGAACTGTTTCAACGTTGTGATTCAAAATATCGGGAAACGCATCAAACACATTGCGCAATGCAAATTCGTCGCCTTTAAAATCGGGAATCAATACTTCAATCGTTGTTTGCGGATTTTGTTTTCGCACTTCACGAATTGTTTCTGCAAAAATAAATGAACCGCCATCGTACAACTCATCGCGATTGACGGAAGTAATCACAGCGTGTTTTAAATTCATCAACTTCACTGCTTCTGCAACACGGCGAGGTTCATCTGCATCGAGTTCCGTGGGCAAACCGGTTTTCACATTGCAAAATCCACAACTGCGCGTGCACACATCACCGAGAATCATAAACGTTGCGGTGCCGCTGTTCCAACATTCTCCCATATTCGGACAACGCGCTTCTTCGCAAACAGTATGAAGTTTATTTTCCTCCATAATATTTCTCAAAAGCGAATATCCTTCACCAATCGGCGGTTTTGCTTTCAACCATTCCGGTCTTCGTTGAATTGATTTGGAAGGAACATCAATGATAGGATGAGTTGTTTCTTGCGTGAGTATTCCTTCAGAAATTATTAACTGCATTTTTTATTGTTTCACTGGAATTTCTAAATCCTTACAAATCTTCTTTGAAAGATTATTATTGATTTCCGTATGCCGCGGAACCGATGAGTATTTGTTTGTGTGTGGATTTTTCCACCACGAATGACGACTTCCTTCACGAACAAATTCACATCCATTCTCTCGAAGGTATTTTAGAAGGTCTTTCCTTTTCACACAGCGATTTGTTCCTCATAATAATTTTCTCCGGCAAAAGCAAGAGATTCAAGTCTATTAAACTCAAGCGCTTCTTCAAGAGTTACTCGTAAAGTTTTCAATAACTCATTTCGGGTTTTTTCCTGACAATTCACTCCGGGGATTTCTTCTATCCAACCAATCCACCAATTATTATCTTGTTTTATTACTGCTGTAAAAGTATTGTTCATTTTTCTAAACTTCTATCTTTGTGTTTTCTTGAATGACGAGCATATAGCAAAAAAATTTGCGTAGCAAATATAAGCAAAGCAGAAGTGAAAAATTATTTCGAGTTTTGAAAAACAAAAAAGCGATTTCGTTTTATGAAATCGCTTTTGATTTTCTTTGCAGAGGAAATTACCTCATCAGCACAAGTTTCTTTACAGCAACAAAATTTTTGGAGGAAAGTTTGTAAAAATATATTCCACTATTCAATGAAGAGGCATCAAATTTTACTGATTTATATCCCGCGGTTTCTATTCCATTTACTAACGTTGCAACTTCTCTTCCCAACAGGTCATAAATTTTTAGCGTTACGAAAACCTCTTCCGGTAAATCGAAACGGATTACCGTTACAGGATTGAAGGGATTAGGGAAGTTTTGTTCCAGTGCAAATGCTTTTGGAATCGCGCCCTTTATTTCTTTAACATTTACAACACTATCCGAAGTTCGGAAAACAAATGTCGAAGAACTTACGGTATCGTGCCCATCAGTTACTTTTACGAACCAATGATATGAAGTTGATGCAAGAAAATGAGTTAACGTATCAAGCGTAAAAGTTGTATCGCGTAATAGATTAAGCGTATCTAATCCGGCTCCGCTTATTTTGATCGAGTAGTTTAGTGTATCCTCAATATCATTATCAATAGACCTATTCCACATGAAAGTTGTTGGTTGCTGCGGATTCGTTAGTTGAATTATAGTACCGCTATCGGGCATAAGTAAATGAGGCAATGTAGGTATTCGATTCTTTACGAGGAAATTTACATTTGCAATTCCTCCTCCAGGAGACGGATTTGAAATTACAATCGAATGAACACCAAGAGATGCAAAATCTGAAACTGATGTTCCAAGAACAATTTGAGTTGAGCTCCCAATAGATATAGAAGTTATTGATAAATCGGAATCAGTAGAAACAGAAGTGATTCCATCAACAAAATTTGTTCCAGTAATCATTAGTGATAGGGATTGACCTCGATAAGCAAATGAAGGAACGATATTCGAAATCGTTACAGTAGGATTTTTTACGTAGAAAAATTTACACTCCGACGTTCCTCCGACTGGACCGCTATTAGTTATTGAAAAACATTGCACTCCTGTGTCCGCTGTTGAAGAGACTGTTATATTTGCAGTGAGTTGTGTTGAACTATTCACCGTTACTGTGTTCACTGTAACTCCTTGACCTACATTTATGGTCGAACTACCGTTCATAAATTTTGAACCAGTAAATACGACATTCAACGTTTGCAATCTATTTCCTGTATCTGGTGAAATGCTTACAAGAATTGGCGCAGGATTATTTACGGTGAATGCATTCGGCAAAGTAAACGTTCCACCTCCTGGTGTTGAATTTGTAATTGTTACTCCACGGGTGCCAGTTGACGCAGAAACAGTAATTACTATTCGTGCAGAAATTTGTTGAGTATTATTGACTGTCGTATTTAAGATTGTGATTCCATTTCCAAAACTCACAGCCGTTGTTCCACTAAAAAAATTTGTCCCAACAAGAACAACATCCAAGGTGTCAAATCTATTTCCACTATTGGGAGAAACAGATGTCAATGTTGGTGCTGGATACGTTATGGTAAAACCGTTTGTCAGCGTGGAAGTTCCGCCGCCTGGAGAAGAGTTTGATATTATAACATTTCTTGTTCCTACTGTTGCAAGAGAATCAATTGTTAACGTGGCCGTGAGTTGTGTTGAACTATTCACGTTTACAGTACCTACAGAAATATTGTTTCCAAAATTCACAGATGTAATTCCGCTTATAAAATTTGTTCCACCAACCGTTACCGATAGTGTTTGAAATCTGCTTCCGCTCGAAGGAGAAACTGACGAAATCGTTGGAGATGGATTGCGAACTTCAAAAGAAATCGTTACGCTTCCGCCGCCGGGATTTACATTTGTTATAGTTACTTGACGCGAACCAGTAGCGGCGTTTGCACTAATAGTGATATTTACCGAGAGTTGCGTTGAAGAATTTACGGTTGTCGAGTTTACAGTTATATTTTGTCCGAAACTTACAGATGTAACGCCACTAATAAAATTTGTTCCTGTTATTGTTACATCAAGCGTTTGAAGACGATTCCCAACAGCAGGAGAAATGTTTGTTGTTGTTGGGGTGGGATTGTTGACAGTAAAAGCATTAGATAGTGTTCCGGTTCCACCACCAGGAGGACTATTGGTTACTGATATGGAGCGTAATCCTGTTGAAGCAGTTGAATTTATAGAAATATTTGCTGTCATTTGCGTAGAACTGTTTACTGTTAATTGATTGACAGAAATTCCTGAACCGAAATCAACTGTTGTTATGTCTTGTATAAATCCTGTTCCAGTTACGGTTACATTTTTTGTCTCTAATTTATTCCCAGTATTTGGAGCGAGGTTCGTAACCGTTGGAATCGGATTACCTTTTATCGTCCCAAACTGGGCAAAGTAATGTTGAATTTCACTTCCTCCCATTGAGGTAAATCCACCTACTGCAAAAACAGTTGTATCAATAACAACAAGTTCTTCTCCATAAACACTGCTTGGTCCTGTTGCATTTGGATTCCAGTCCGTCGGTATCCCTGTTTGAGCATCTATTGCCCCAAAATAATTTCGAGGATAACTATTCAATAAAGTTGTGAATTCACCTCCTGCATAAATGATATTTCCACTTTTTACGAGTGTGTGAACATAATTGTTAGCATTAGGATTCCATCCCGAAAGAATTCCAGATGTGTCGCCAAATGCCGCAAGGCGATTTCTTGTTTGGCCATTTATTGTCGTAAAATCTCCGCCTAGATAAATCGTAGTATCTTTGACTACAATTGCTCGTATCCAATCATTTGCGTTAGGATTCCATGTAGTTACTACTCCAGTGTTAATATCAAACGACGCTATTCGGTTTCTCGTTTGTCCTCCAATACTTGTAAATGCTCCACCAATGTAAATTCTTGAACTACTGAATGTTATTGCTCGAATACTATTATTGGGGTTAGGACTCCAGCTCGTTGCATTCCCTACGACCATATCTAATGCCGCTAAATAATTTCTGCTCACGCCACCAACAGAAGTAAATGCTCCACCCACATATACTTTTCCACCATTTACGACTATTGCCGTAGTCCAATTGTTTGCATTCGGATTCCATTGTTTGAGATTGCCTGAGGTTTTATCAACTGCGGCTAAACGATTTCTTGTTTGATTGCCAACTAATGTAAAATCTCCTCCGAAATAAACTGTATTACCGTCAACTGCTACAGCATAAATTGTATTGTTGACATCGGGATTCCACGAGGTTGCTTTTCCTGTTACTGCGTCAATTGCTGCAAGACGATTGCGAAAAACACCACCTATTCTGCTGAAACGCCCCCCAACGTATAACACATTTCCACTAATAGTAAGTGAAGTTACATTCCCACCACTTACATGAGATTTCCATAACGTCGCTTTTCCTGTGGTAGCATCTAATGCCGCAACGTTCCATCGAACGGAATCACCGATAGTTGTAAACTCACCCCCGGCATACACAGTTGTACCACTGACTGTTATTGCTCTAACAACTCCACCTGCATTAGGATTAAAAGATAAAATAGTACCATTTGTAGCGTCAATTGCAGCCATTCGGTTTCTGCTTTGTCCTCCAACTGTTGTAAAAAAACCTCCGGCATAAAGGGTGTTCCCACTAATCGCAAACGAGCGTACTGAAGCATCGGTGTTTGGTTGCCAGTCTAGTGTTTGAGCAGTAGTAGCATCTAATGCGGCAATATAATTTCTTACCGAGGTAGGAGCGCCAATCGTTGTAAATGCACCACCAACGTAAACCGTTGTTCCACTTACTGCAAGTGCAAACACAGAATTATTAGCGTTGGGATTCCAAGAAAGTAGTCCACCATTATTTGCATCCACAGCACCAATATAGTTGCGTGTATTCCCTCCAATTGACGTGAATGTTCCGCCAAGATAAAGTACAGAACTGCTTAAAGAAAGAGTATAGACGTCACCATAAAAACTGACATTTGCGTTCCACCCAGTAATAACTTCGCCAGTTGTTTTATTTAATGCAGCAAGATTATAACGAGAAGAACCACCAATTGTAGAAAATCCTCCGCCTACGTAAATGTAATTATCACCCACGACTATAGTCCGCACTGAATCATTAGCGCCATTAGAAGGGTACCAGTTTGGATCCACCGTTCCATCTGAAAGTATTCGTGCAATTTTATTTCGCGTAACATCACCGACTTTAGAAAAACCACCACCAATGTACCAACCACCCGCACCATCCGAGGCAACAGCAAGAATTGATCCATTAACGCGAGCGTATTCAAGATTGGGCTCGCCTGTTATTGTGTTTACCGCTGCACCTCGCCAAGTATTGGGCCCTACGTATGTAAATTCTCCACCTATGTACGCTATCCCTTGCGAGTAAGCGACTGCCCATACATTTCCATTCGTGGTCCACGTACTATCGCGAGGTACGGAGGGTTGTGAAAAAACTTCATTGACAAACGTAAATCCTAAAAGGATTGTAATTAATGAACACATATAATATTTATACATATTGACCTCATTATAATTTTTTGTTTATAAAAAGTGTAGTAGTCGCAGTTGTTAATTATGAAACGTACCGCTGCAACCATTGCCAGTAAATTTCAAACTCTTATCAGATATATTTCTACATTTACGTTTGTACCAGAAAACTTTTTTAAAATAAAAAAGGACGTAACCAATTACGCCCTGAATTGAGGTACTACCATACCTGTACGAAAAGACACAAAAGGCCACGTCCATTGCTGGACGTAGTCTTTGCTTATTCTTTCGTACATGAAAATTGGTAGTTTTCAATTCAGAACGCAGCAAAAAACTACGTTGTATTTTTAAAAGTTGTGTTACATAAAATTAGTTAGCTTGTTAATTCGTTAGTTAGTTAGTTTGTTTAAAGAATGATACTATGCTTTGGTTTCTTTGCCTGAGCGAAAAATGAAGACGGTCGTTGCAATTGCTAAAATGACAAGCACTCCAACAAAGAAAAGAAATTTATCTGCTATATTATTTATATCCATATAATTATCTGCCTTTCACATCTGCGATGTTATGAATGATGATACCTGCACATACTAAAAATAATCCTTCGCTTAAACCGAGCAGAGATTTTACAAAAGGAAAATTACCGACGAACATTAACGCTCCCGCCCCAATAATTGTCGCTTCGCCAATTCTCAACAAAACTTTTGCTATTTCTTCAATAGTGCTAATTCTTATTTTCACGGGAAAACATACAAAAAGTTGTGTTACATAAAAATTCGTTAGCCCGCCACTCTACGAGTCCATAGGACGGCGGGTAAATTGGTTAACTTGTTAGTTAGTTGTATTCTTATTTATAAATTTCTTTTCTATCACCGAGTTTCAAAATGTTTGCAGCACTTCCTCCATCGTCAATCCTTTTCCATTGCGAATTTCTTGCCGCGCTTTCTTAATTTTCCCGGGTAATGCCTTGGAGTTGAACATTTCAAGTTCTTCTTTTATTTTTTCGTAATCTTCGAGTGGAAGTATTACAACGGGTAATTTTCCAATATCGTATCTCGCAGATTTTGTTTCTAATATTTGTAATGCTGTCATTGTTGTTGGTTTGTTTGTTACAATCTAACATTCGTGCGCCAAATCGTATTTTATTTTGGCAATGATATGTTTATACGGTTCTTTCTTTGCCATTGCGGGAGTAATTTCTACTGCGCCGTTGGCAAGAAGGTTTTCAATAACCTCTTGAACTTCAGTTTTTTTTCTGATTCTTGTTTTCTTATCGGTTACTTTTCTAGGTCGTTTTTCCATACAATAAATCTCTCTCGGTATTGTTTATAGTGTTGTTTAATGTCGTCTTGCGCGTAGTTGAGCGCTTCTTTATTCGTTAATCGCGGTAAAAATATTTTTTGTTTTTTATTTCCTAACGGGTCTAATATATCAATGTGAGGCGAACGATGAGCAGTGTCGAAACGTAAAACTTCATACTCAATTCCATCTATCATCGCAAGATATTTTACGACAAATCGAATTACTTCTCCTTGCATAGTCTCAAAATAGACGAAGATGTCATTTTCGTCATCAAGATATATGCGATAATTTCTTTCGGGCATCCGCTTTCTTATTCTCCAATAAGTAATCTTTGTAGCGTAAAGTTAGAAAGAAAATTTATTTTCAACAAGCGTTGGTGTTTCGTGTGTAAGTGTATTTTCTTGAATGACGAACATATTTTTTCTCTCGCAAAGTCGCCACGGCACAAAGAAGTTATTTGCGACTTTGCGTGAAACTATCTCACATCACCGCTTCCGCAAACTTCGATAATTCAACTGCGGATGATTGTTCGATTTCTGCGTGCAAACTATTTCCATTTGCATCCATCGTAACAATTGCGGGAAAATCTTTCACACGCAAATGCCACATCGCTTCGGGAATTCCAAACTCCATCAAATCAACGCCTTCCACTTCTTCGATACAACGAGCGTAATATTGTGCTGCGCCGCCGATTGCATTCAAATACACTGCGCCATGTTCTTTCAATGCCTCTAATGTTTTCGCACCCATTCCGCCTTTTCCCATCACTGCGCGAACGCTAAATTTTTTTATAATTGTTCCTTGATACGGTTCTTCTCTGCTGCTTGTTGTCGGACCAGCGGCGGTAATTTTCCATTTTTCATTTTCTTTCAATGCAACGGGACCGCAATGATAAATTATTTGTCCGCTTAAATCTACCGGCGATGGATTATTCACCAAATACGCATGAATTTGGTCGCGCCCAGTAAATAATTTTCCTGTAATCAAAACCACATCGCCAACTTTCAACTTCCGAATTTGTTCTTCGGAAATCGGCGTTGTCAATGTGATTTCTTTTCCCGTCAAAGAAATTCCATCGTCACCCATTTTGATAATCGGTTTGTCTTTGTAGAGCCAACGCTTGATTGTAAATGTTTTCGCATCGAGAATAATTCCTTGCCGACGAAACGCCCAGCAATCATACGCAACCGAAACAAAAAAACTTGCCGGCAAACGATTTTGCATTCCGACTTTACAACCGATGAGCGACGTGTTTCCGCCAAATCCCATCGTTCCGATTCCGAGTTTGTTTGCATTTTCCATTACATACTCTTCTAATTTTTGCAACTCAGAATTCGGGTTCACATCATCCAGCGTTCTGAATAATTGTTGTTTTGCGTGTTCGTACCCTGTCGTTCTATCACCGCCGATGGAAACTCCCAATGCGCCGATAGAACAACCGTGTCCTTGCGCTTGCCACACTGCGTGCATAATACATTTGCGTACGCCGTCGAGATTTCTTCCCGCTTTTCCAACGTTAGGAAGTTCGGCGGGAAGCGAGTACTGAATATTTTTATTTTCGCATCCACCGCCTTTGAGCAATAACTTCACTTCGATTTCATCGTTGTTTTCCCATTGTTCGAAATGAAGAACAGGCGTTCCGGGACCTAAATTATTGCCACTGTTTTTTCCTGTCAGCGAATCAACGGAATTGGGACGAAGTTTTCCAAGTTTCGTCGCTTCGGATACTGCTTCGAGAATTTGTTTGCGTAATTCGATTTGATTTGTTCCAACGGGAGTGTGAATATAAAACGTTGGCATTCCCGTATCCTGACAAATTGCTCCTTCAACTGCGCACGCAAAATCAATATTGGTAGCAATCGTATCGAGAGCAAATGATGAGCGCGTGCCTTGTGTTTCGTTTTGTTTTGCTGTTGCGATTGCTTCGCGAACGTCCGGAGGTAAATTGGTAGAAGTATCAACGATGAGAGTGAGAATGCTTTCTTTGAATTGTGCCATAAAGAGAAATGTTTAGTTGAAAAATTGCGTGATAAATATAAGTAAAGATGAAGCGAATAATTATTTCGAGTTTTTTAAAATGAAAAACCACTTCTAGTTTGGAAGAAGTGGTTTTAACTTTAAGTACTTATTAACGATTTTTTTAGTCGCTTCTTTTTTCTTGTAATTCTTGCTTTTGTTTTTTCTTTCCGATAACGAATACAGATACAAGACCGATTACGGTAGTTCCAGCAATTGTACCACCAACAATTTCATGCCCAGTATAACTCAAAAATGTTCCACATATCAATCCAACAATTCCTATTATCAAACCAAATAATTGTCCTCTCTTACTCTCTGCTGATTGTTTAGAAATTACTGTTGTTTCAATTTGAATTCTATGTTTTGATTGTTCTTCGGCCATTTTCATGATTCTATCCGCACCATTTGGTATAATTGAGTTATAATGAGATAAATCTTCTGGTGTCGGTAATGGACCACTATAAACTCTTTGAACACTCAGCACTGAGATTGTCCGTAAGATTTCACCTTTCTTCTGAGGGGAAACGCCATCAAATAATTTTGGATTTCGCTTTTTAAGCTCTCGTTCAAGGTCTGTAAATTCATTTCCTGGATGAATTTTTTGAATATCCGAAGTTTTACTCATTCAGAGCGAATTAATCAGGGAAATGTAATATTTCTTGATTTTTTAATTTTGATGAGAAACTCTGGATTGAATTATGTATATCTAAACCAACCACTCCCCAATCTGATTCAATTGCACGTTCATCAGCTTCTAAACCAGAATCGGAATAATTATATTCAAAAAATTTTCCACCAATATTAAATACAGTACCCATCCCTTGAAAGAAACTAGGGGTTACAAAGAGAAAGTCAGTGTGATAATTTTTTCTATTCATAGTGAACTTTAAAAGTTTCGGGATTAAAATACGCTTTTTAAATCAAAGTTTTCAATATTCTGAATGACGGCTTCGCGAATGTCCGGAGGTAAATTGGTAGAAGTATCAACGATGAGAGTGAGAATGCTTTCTTTGAATTGTGCCATAAAGATAAAATTTAAGTGGAAAATTTACGGCGTAAATATAAGTAAAGAGGAAAGAAATAATTATTTGAAATGGGAGGGCGCGTCCGATTTCCTCAACTATCGCGTCGGCAGTTCGTTAATCTGATGTTATGTATATCATACTGAACCCAGCGTTGGTTTATTCTTCTTCTGTGTTTTTCATTTTCATCAGCAACGTGTAAGCTCCTGTGGTGACGAATGTTTCGTTGCTTAAATCTTTTCCATTTACGAAGGCGATTTGAGTAAAACCGTTTTCGGAATTGCCTGTGTTGACTTCCAACATTTCATAAGTTTTGCTTTCGGATTGTGTGAACACAAATTGCTTTCCTTCAAAGCGAACAATAGCATCTGTTGGAATTACATAAGCGTTGCTGCTATGAACTTCTATTTCTGCATTCATGAACATTCCCGGAATTAGAACGGCATCATACTTTTCAAAATGGCAATGCACTTCTACGCTTCTCTCGTGTGATAAATCTTTTCCGATTATATTTATTTCACACGGATATTTTTTGTCAGGATTGTTGTTGGTGTATGCTATCAATTTTTGTCCGATAAAAAGTTTGTCAATATCCTTTTCAAAAATGTTGAGCGCAAGGTGTATGTCGGTTGGATTCACCAATTCAAAGAGAATGTCGGAAGGATTTACATACTTACCGATATTTATGTTCACATGAGAAACATACCCGTCAATGGGTGAAGGAATGCTGATGCTTCTTGATAAATTATTTTCATCAAGGTTGTCGGGATTAATGCCAATGAGTTTCAATTTTTCGCTTAGAGATTTTACCAATACTTTTTGATTGGAGTAATTCATTTTCGCTTCCTGAAAAATCTTGTCGCTTGTTGCTTTACTTTTATTCAACTCCTCCTGACGGCTATATTCTTCTTCCTCAAAAACTAATTTTGATTTTGCAGCGAGATAGTCATGCTGTAAGGTGATGTATTGCTGGTCTTCCATAACGGCAATGCTTTCGCCTTTGCTGATGTGCATTCCTTCAAGCAATTTTGTTGACTTCAAATAACCGCCCAACGGTGCGGAAATTGAAACCATATTTTGTGGCGGCACATCAACGCTGCCGCTTGCTTTCAGTAGCGATGAAATACTTCGCCGCTGAATTTTACCGGTTTCAATGTTTGCATTATTGAGTTGCGCATCGGTGAGTTCAACGCTGTTTTCATTTTGAACTGGTTCCGATTTCTGTTCTTCTTTTTGGTCGTTACAGCTTATGAGCAATAAGCAATAAGCAATCGGCAATAGGCAATGGGAAATTTGCAATAGGAACTTTTTGCTAATTGCATATTGCCGATTGCATATTGATTTAATTTTTCTTTTCATATTATTTTTGTTTGTTTGAAACGGATTGAATAGTAATTGTTGAAACATAATTCATGTGATGGTGAAGTTCTTCTTTGATTCGTGATGACAGAATTTCAATTTCTGTAAGTGAAGCGGTATCAGATAAACTCAAAGTCATTTCAATGTTTAACTGATGCCCAATCCATCTTGCACGAAGCTCTTTTACAGATTCAATATTTATTATATGACCGATTGAATGTTCAATTTCTTCGAGCACGATTGGCTCTACTCCATCAAGAAATCTTGTGAAAATCATTTTGGAAGCGTCCCACACAATTTTCAAAATGGTAATTGTAATCAGTAATCCGATAATAGGGTCGGCAATTGGATAACCAAGCCAAACGCCAACTGCACTGAACAGAACGGCTAAACTGGTGAAGCCATCAACACGTGCATGATAACCATCTGCGATGAGCGCCGCACTGCTAATTTCTTTTCCTGTTCTTATTCTGTAAACAGCGACAGCTTCGTTGCCAAGAAAACCAATGACGGAAGCAGTAATAATTGCCCAGAGAAATTTTATTTCCTGTGGATGAATAAAACGCTGAACCGATTCGTAACCTGCCACGATTGCACTGAAAAAAATAATCAACACAATAGTAACGCCTGCAAGGTCTTCTACTTTTCCGTAACCATACGTAAATTTTTTAGTCGGTTTCATTTTTGCAAAAGCAAATGCAATCCAAAGTGGAACCGCTGTTACAGCATCACCAACATTATGAATGGTGTCGGCTAACAATGCCACGCTTCCGGAAAGAACCACAACTACAATTTGCATAATTGCTGTAATGGCCAATCCGATAAAAGAAATTTTTACGGCACGAATTCCTTTCTCCGAACTAACAATGGAAAGGTCAACTGCACCGTGCGTATGCGAGTGCTTGTGCGAATGAAGATGATGATGATGATTTTCCATCTTGCAAATTATTTTCCTGTGAAGTAATTGAGTTGAATAATTGTTTGATTGAGTTCATTCACAGCATCAGCATAATTGCTCTGAATAGTTGTCGCATTGTGGATGAGCATTGTCCACTCCAGATAATTTATCTCTCCGCTTGTAAATTGTTCGTTGGCAGTTTTTGTAATCGTGTTTGCATTCGGCAAAGCAGTTTCTTCAAAATATTTTACTGCGGTTGATTGTGTTTGATAATTTTTGAAAGCAGTTCCATATTCTGTTTTCAGCGATTGCACGCCGAATTGGTAATTGTTTTCGGAAATCAATTCCTGCATTTCACTTGATTCAATTATTGCCGATTGTGAACCGAAGAAAAGCGGAACACCAATTCCAAACTGAATAGAATTGAAACGGTCTGACTTCGTGTAAAGCACATTGTCTGCGCCGTTGCCCTGAACAGTCATGCTGTTATAGCCAATGTGCAGGTTGGGAAGCAATTTTGATTTCTGCAATTCGGTATTAACCAAAGAAATGTTTTGCTGCTGTTGCAATATTTTGAGTTGCGGATGATTGCTGATTGCAGAAGTATCTAACGAAGCAGTGAACAAAAGTTTATTGCTTTCTGCTTTTGGTGTATAAACAGTTTGCGTATTTAAGAGCAACTGAAATTTGAGTTGAAGAATTTCAATGTCGTTATTCAAACTATTCAACTGAATGGTGATTTGTCCTCGCTGAGTTTCGGCTGTTGTCTTTTCCAAAATGTTTGATTCACCTTGTGAGAGACGAAGATTTGCTTTCTCTAAAAAAGAAGCATAGACACCATCGCTGTGCAAAAGGATATTCTTTTTCTCATTCAGATAAACCAATTGGTAAAATACTTCACTGACCTGTTTCTTCACTTCTGATTCCTTTAATGCAATATTCAGAATACTGCTTTTGTAAACTTCGTTTTGTAGCGATTTTTGTTTTACATATACAGTAGGAAAACTGATTGATTGTGAAATTCCAAATGCATTGTCTTTGTAAGATGAATTGAACTGTCCGTATTGCCCTGTGATTTCAGCTTGTGGAATGTCAACCGTTGCACCTTTCAATTTTTCCTGATACTCCGCAGTGAGCGTTTCGTTTTTCAACTGCAAATTGTTTTTGAGTGCAGTGTCAATCGCTGTCTGTAATGAAATGGGCTGTTGTGCAAAAGAGAATTGGCAATTGGCAATGAGCAATAGGAAATAGGAAACAAGCAACTGGCAACGGGTAAAAGGCAATTTGCATTTGACGAAAGTTAAGTTTTGCTTATTGCCAATTGCATATTGCATATTTATTCTTCTTTTCATAGTGTTCAATATTTTTCTGGATTATTCAACATGTGGTTAAGTAATTTTCCTACTTCTTCATTCTTCATTGCTAACTCTTTGTATGTGGTTTCATTTATATATTTACACGCAAAAGAAAAGTCTATCCAAACTCCTGTTTCAGAATTTTCTGCATCACAATCTGTTAGTTTGGAAATAAAATTTGCAGAATACCTTTTCTTACGATAAGCTTCCGCAAGGTTCGCACAAACACTTCTTGAACTTCCTCTTACTTGGTCTGTCAATGAATACTTTTCTTCTTTTGGAAATAATTTACTCACTTCAAAAATTTCCATTGATAAAGCAAATGCCTTCTTGTATACTTTTGTATCTTTAAAATTATATGTTGCCATTTTTTTTAGAAATTAATATGTAATTAGCAATATGCAATTGGCAAAATGTTCCAGTGCTTGTTGAATAGGTGTTTATTGCTAATTGCTTATTGCAGGTTGCTTATTGAAAATTGCTTGTTGCATATTACGTTTTCTCTCAAACAAAATATACAGCACAGGCAAAACAAAAAGCGTAAGAAATGTTGCTATCAGCAATCCGCCAATTACAACTGTAGCCAATGGTCTCTGCACTTCCGCACCGTTGCCTGTGCTGATTGCCATCGGAAGAAAACCAAGCGAAGCAACAAACGCTGTCATTAGCACAGGTCGCAAGCGGTGTTTTGTTCCCTGTAAAACAATCTGATTTAGGTCTGTTTCACCTTCTTTCCGGATGCGATTAAATTCTGCAATCAATACAATTCCGTTCAATACCGAAACACCAAACAATGCAATAAAACCAACTCCTGCCGAAATGCTGAACGGCATGCCTCTCAATGCCAAAAACAAAATTCCCCCGATAGCAGAAAGCGGAATAGCGGAATAAATGAGTAAACCCTGATTGATTGAACCAAAAGCGAAATAGAGAAAGAGAAAAATCAACAGTAGCGAAAGCGGCACTGCAAACGACAATCTTTGTTTCGCCGCCTCCAGGTTTTCAAATGCACCGCCATAAGTAACATAATAGCCCGATGGCAAATGCAGTTTGTCGCCTACAACTTTCTGCAAATCTTTTACAGTGCTTTGCACATCACGACCACGAACATTGAATCCGACAATGATTCTCCGCTTTGCATCTTCTCTCTGAATTTGATTGACGCTTTCCTGAATGTCAACATCAGCAACCTGATACAATGGAATTTGATTTCCGTTTGGTGTCGGAATCAAAAGGTTCTGCACATCCTCCACCGACTGCCGCTGCTCACCTGCAAGGCGAACGACCAAATCAAAGCGCTTTTCATCTTCAAACACCAATCCGCTGCTCTGCCCTGCAAAAGCAGTGTTCACCACTTTGTTGATGTCGGAAATATTCAAACCATACTGTGCAATCGCATTGCGTTTGTAGTTGATGATGAGTTGCGGCAGACCATCAATCGGTTCTACATAAATATTTTCTGCTCCGTCAATCTTTGCTGCAACATCACCCAACAGCTTAGAGTATTTTGAAAGCGTGTCTAAGTTCTCACCAAAAATTTTGCAGACTACATCCTGTTTTGCACCCGTCATCAATTCATTGAAACGCATGGCGACCGGATATTGAAAACTATAAGTAACACCGGGGACATCTTTCACCGCTTCACTCATTTTTTCAGAAAGCTCATCCCAGCTATCAGCCGAAGTCCATTCGCTTTTATCTTTCAGAATTATCATCATGTCGCTTGCTTCCATCGGCATCGGGTCGGTGGGAATTTCTCCGCTTCCCGATTTGCCGACAATTTTTTCTACCTCTGGAAATTTATTGAGAAGAATATGTGCCGACTTCATACATGCTTCGGATGAAGTGGTGATGTTGCTTCCCGTCAGCACTCTTGTCTCTACTGCAAAATCACCTTCGGGCAATTCTGGAATAAATTCTCCTCCCAATTGCGTGAAGATGAAAATGGCAATAGCAAAAAGAGCAACAGAAGCCCCTATTACGGTTTTCGGATAATTCAATGCACGGGTAAAGTATTTCAAATGACTTTTAGTGAAAAAGTCCATCATCATGTCAGAAAAATTTTTCTTGTGAGTAATTTTCTTACTGAGAAACACTGCACTCATCATCGGAATATACGTAAGTGAAAGAATGAATGCACCCAGCAAAGCAAATGCAACGGTTTGTGCCATCGGCATAAACATTTTTCCTTCTATTCCTTCGAGCGTAAAAATTGGTAAGTAAACAATCAGGATGATGATTTGCCCGAATACAGCACTGTTCATCATCTTACTTGCTGAATGTTCCACCGCACTGTCCATTTCACTTTGCAATAGGCAATTGGCGATTGGCAATTTCTTTTCGTTGATTGTTGCCAATTGTTTATTGCTTATTGATAAACTGCTATGCAGTTTGTGCATCACTGCTTCAACAATAATTACTGCACCGTCCACAATCAAACCGAAATCCAAGGCTCCCAAACTCATCAGGTTTCCGCTCACGCCAAATTGATTCATCATGATTACTGCAAACAACATAGAAAGCGGAATAACAGATGCAACTAAAATTCCCGCACGAAAATTTCCGAGGAACAAAACCAAAATGAAAATTACAATCAGTGCACCTTCCAATAAATTTTTTGTAACAGTGCTAATTGCGCTGTTCACCATCTTTGTTCTGTCAAGAAACGGTTCCAGTTCAACACCATCGGGCAACGTTTTTTTGATTTGCTCAATTTTTTCTTTCACATCTGAAATCACGCGGCTGCTGTTGTCGCCTTTCAGCATCATCACCACTGCACCTGCTACTTCGCCCTCATCGTTGTAAGTAATTGCTCCATATCGTGTGGCATTTCCAATTCGCACTTCTGAAACATCTTTAATCAAAAGCGGCGTGCCGTTGTCAAGATTTTTCACCACGATATTTTTTACATCATCAATGCTCTTTACCAAACCTTCGGCACGGATATACAAAACGGTAGATGCCTTTTCAATGTAGGCTCCGCCTGTGTTTTCATTGTTTTTTTCCAGCGCATCAAACACATCGCTAATCGTGATGTTGTTCGCTTTGAGTGTGGAAGGATTAACGGCAATTTCATACTGTTTCACCCTACCGCCAAAACTGCTCACATCAGCAACACCTTTTACGGTTATGAGTTGCCGTTTTACAATCCAGTCCTGAATGGTTCGCAGTTCGGTTGCGTTGTATTTTGATTCGTAACCGTGTTTCGGTTTCAAAACATACTGATAAATTTCTCCAAGCCCTGTTGTTACCGGAGCAAGCGAAGGCGTGCCGATGCCTTGCGGAATTTGTTCTTCCGCTATTTTCAATCTCTCGGTTACCTGTTGCCGTGCCCAGTAAATGTCCACATCATCATCAAACACAATGGTTATAAGCGACAAACCGAACCGTGAGAAACTCCGGATTTCATGCAGTCCAGGAATATTACTGTTCGCTTGTTCAATGGGAAATGTGATGAGCCGTTCGATGTCGGGTGCGCCAAGCGAAGGAGCGACAGTTATGACTTGCACCTGATTGTCGGTGATGTCGGGGACGGCGTCAATCGGCAATATTGTAAACTGGTAACTACCGTAACCGATAAGCAGCAAAGTAAATAAACCAATGATGAGTTTATTCTTAATAGAGAACGCAATTATTTTATTGAGCATCTTTTAAAATCAGTTTTAAAAAATTAGTAATATGCAATATGCATTGAGCAATTTGCAAAGAGGAAAAGACAGCAACTCAATCAGAAATCAGCAAATAATTTTTTTTGCCAATTTCCAATTACTTATTGCAAACAGAAAGTAGGAGGTCCCCTGTGAGAAAAAGAAGGGAAGAATTTTTCAGGTGGTGGATACTCAGCCGCAAAAGCAAAATCTTCGTTTGAAAATTCCTGAATATTGTTTGAAGAAAAATTTTCGGAAAGCAGAAACCAAAGCGGTATTATAGTTTTTGCCGCGCTGAAATGAGTTTGAGAAGAAAGATAGTTGTCGTCAAGATCGCCGAATGAAAAAATGCTGTGGTCGTGGTGGTCAGCATCTTCGTCATAGTGCTGCTGGGCGATTTCAAACTCGTCATGATGGTGGTGAGCAACGAAATCGTGAGCCAACAAAAAACTGAAGGCGACAGCGACAAATATTTTAGCAACTAATTTCACGGCGCAAATATAAGAAATTTATGATGTAACTCTTTACATCGCGCTCTTCGCATCAAAGTTCTCTATATTCCGAATGACCGTTTCGAGAAATTGTCCCCCAAGCGCGCCGTCAATAATGCGATGGTCAAATGATAACGTGAAATACGAAATCGAACGAATTGCAATTGCATCATTGAGAACAACCGGCTGCTTCTTGATTGCGCCAACTCCCATAATAGCAACTTGTGGTTGTGCAATAATCGGCGTTCCAAGTAACGTTCCGAACACGCCGTAATTGGAAAATGTAAACGTTCCTCCTTCAATATCGCTCGGAGATAATTTTTTATTTCGAGTTCGTGTCGCTAAATCATTAATTTGCCGTGCGAGTCCGAGGAAATTTTTCTCATCGGCGTTTTTCATCACGGGAACAATCAATCCGTTTTCCGAAGCGACTGCCATTCCGAGATTGACAAACTTTTTCAGAATAATTTTATCGCCTTCGATGGAAGCATTCACGAGCGGAAATTCTTTCAACGCTTTTACAATTGCATCGGCAATGAATGGCGTGTAGGTAAGTTTGAATCCTTCGCGTTGTTCAAATGCTTTTCCGTTTGCTTCGCGGAATTTTACGAGGTTAGTAAAATCGCACGTATGAACGGCGAACACATGCGGTGATGTTTGAACACTGCGCACCATGTGTTCCGCCATTTTCTGAATGACGTTTGACATTTGCAAAATTTCGTATTGCGGCGCGGGATATTTTTGTGCAAGTGCTCCGCTGTCAATATGTTTAAGCGATGATTCAATACGCGGTGCGGAAGATGCAATAGAAACCATCGGCATCATTCCACCGGATTTTCTTGCCGCGACATACGCAAGCATATCTTTTTTAGAAACACGTCCATCTTGTCCGGTTCCGGGAATGTGTTCCAGTTCACTCATCGAAATTCCTTCCGTGCGAGCAATGTTCAACACCAGCGGAGAATAAAATCTTCCGTCTGTTTTTTGTTCAATAACTTTTTGAATAACGGGAGCGGCAACTTGCAGTGGTTTTAGCGTTTCTACCGGTGCTGGTTTTGTGTCCGCAGATTTCGTTTCTGCTTTTGGCGTTTCTTCAATTACTGCAGCAGAAGCATCGGTTTCAATAATTGCAATCGTTGTTTTTATCGGAACGACTTTCCCTTCTTCAAACAATAATTTCGTAACGACACCGGTCACGGGCGATGGAATTTCCGAATCCACTTTGTCGGTGGAAATTTCGAGTAGCGTTTCATCTTTCTTGATGTTGTCGCCGGGTTTTTTGTTCCATTTTATAATCGTGCCTTCGGTTAAACTTTCGCCGAGTTGCGGCATGGGGATTTCTACTTTAGCCATAATATTTTTTCTTTTGAAATGTTTATAAAACTTGTTGTTGAATGTTCTTAAATACTTTTACAAATGATTGACTCAATTCTTGTTCAAACATTCGAAGCCAGCGCAGAATATATTTTGCATCTATTTGAGCATTTTTTTTAAGTATGTTAGCAATATCTTCTATATCTCTTGGACGTCCGCTGATAATTTTTTGAATAATAACATCTTCAACGCTTGCAAATGTAATGGAAACATTATTCACAAATATTTTTTGTGAATTCTTAATTGCTTCTAATTCATAATTCGTCTGTCCGAAAATAAAATCTATACGAATTCCGCTTTGCAAATCCTCAGCGGGAAGAACATTGGTTTCACGTGCAAATTTTTTCGGCGACGCGGGGAGAGATTTTAACTTTCCTCGCTTTGCGATAGCTAAAACTTTTTCAACTTCTTCGCTTGCAATTCCAATGGTAATATCAATGTCTTTTGTCAATCGCGGTTCACCGTATTGAAGAACTGCTTGTCCTCCAATAACCATATAAGGAATCGTCGCGGCATCTAAAAGTTTTCCAATGCGAACGAGAAGTTTATCGAATTGCATTTATCGCTTTCGCATAACGAATATCGTTTTCAATCCCTTCCATTTTATTTTTCGGAGGAAATTTTTTCAACTTGATTGCGTAGTGAAGCAATGCATTCACAATTTTCACATTTGAATTATAATCCGATTTTGCAGAGCGAATCAAATTCGTTTCAAATTCTTGAAGTAGTTTTGAATTTTTTATCATAAATAATGTTCACATCTCATATCACAAATCTCAAAACGCAGTTAACTCTCTTAATGCATTCAAAACTTTTTCCGTATTCGGAAGAAAATATTCTTCCAGCGTTGGAGAATACGGAACCGGCGCATCGAGTGAAGCTACGCGTTGAATCGGCGCATCGAGATACTGAAAACAATGAGCCGAAATCAATGCCGCAATTTCGCCGCCAATTCCGCCAGTCAAACTGTCTTCGTGGACAATCAAAACTTTTCCCGTTTTTTTTACGGAAGAAAAAATCGCTTCCGTATCGAGCGGCATTAAACTTCGTAAATCTACAACTTCAACTTCTGTTCCGTTTTCTCTTGCGAGAATTTCTGCGGCTTCCAAACTCCAATGCACTCCGGTTCCGTATGTTATGATGGAAATATCATTTCCGTTTCGTTTCACATCTGCTTTTCCGATTTCAACAACGTAATCGTCATTCGGAATTTCTCCTTTGATACGACGATATAAAAATTTCGACTCAAAATACAACACAGGATTATTATCGCGAATCGCCGCTTTCATCAATCCTTTCGCATCATACGGCGTTGATGGTGCAACAAGTTTTAACCCGGGAACATGAAAAAACCATGCTTCGGGATTGATGGAATGATACGGTCCTCCGTGAATTCCGCCGCCGCTCGGCAATCGTACAACCATCGGAACAGGAATATTCCAACGCCAAAAAATTTTCGCCGAGTTGTTGACAAGTTGATTGAATCCGCTTGTAATAAAATCTGCAAACTGAATTTCTGCAACCGGCCGCATTCCAACAACTGCCGCTCCTGTTGCCGCTCCAATGATTGCTTCTTCCGCAAGCACGGTATCGAGCACGCGCTCTTCACCGAATTTTTCGACAAATCCTTTCGTTACTTTGAATGCACCACCGTACACACCGATATCTTCACCGAGAAGAAACACGTTGTTGTCGCGTTCCATTTCTTCCCACAGCGCTTCGGAAATGGCTTCTATATATGTGAGTGTTTTGGACAAAGTTATTTAGTCTTTTGATTTTGAAATAAGCATATCAAAATACCTCTCCAATATGTGAATCATTTCTCTATACATCATATGAGATTCTTTTGAATGCATCGCCATCTCTCTTACTAAAGGATGTCTAACTGTAATTTCACAAATGTCTAAAAATTCTCTGAATATAAATTCCTTTTCTTTAATAGATCCTTTTGACTGAACTAGTTTGAGTGTCTCATTGCCAATATCATAAATCCAAGGGAAATCATTTTTAAAGAAACTTAAAGTAATTAGTATTGCTATATGTGGATTTATTTCTTTACCCCTGTGAAGTAAGTCTTCAATCATCATTGGGTGAAATTTTATTTTTCTTCTTCTAAATTCGGGATCAACTCCTTTTTCAATTCTTGAAGGTAAATCTTCAAACATTATTTTTACCTCTTCAAAAAGTTTTGCAACTGATGTTTCTGCAACATCATCTTTTTTCTTTACTTCCGTAACTGCTTTTGAATTCTTAGAAATGATTTCACTTGCCCTTTTCTTGAAGTTTTCTACAAGTGTCTTTACAATTTGTTCATCTGGATCTAAACCCGGAACTTTTTTAACAAGTTCTAGAATAAGTTTAGTCAGAGAAGATAAATCATCTTCTAAATTTTGGAACTGTGCAAATGGTCCTTTTATAGCTGTACTTAATGGAATTCCAATAGCAACTCCAATAACTTTGGTATTTAACTTTCCTTTCGCCACTCCCGCTTCATAAAGTATCCAAGGTCTATCAACACTATGCTGTGTCAACAAGCAAACGACATCTGTTGCCTCATCAATTTTTTCCATTATTGCTGGATACCATTCAGACCCATATTCTATTCCTTGAGTAGTTTTTTTATCTGAAGAGCGAAAAGATTTTAATGCTCCAGCACTAGCACTTTTCAATAAATTAGAAAATTCTTCTGCGACTTCACTATCTCTTGTGTCATGACTTATAAAAACAAGAGGTGTTTTACTTTTTGGAAGAATTTCTTTGGGTTCTTCTTTTACTAAATTTTCTGTTTTTTTCTTTTCCATAAAATTCAAATAAGTTTAGAATATGAATATTCAATCCGCAAACACACTTTCGTTTGCTTCTTCGCCTTTCGGATACGGCTCATTCACAGCAAACTCAACTGCATCGTCAATCAGAGAATGTATTTCTTTATACAGTTCTTTTTTCTTTTTGTCGGAAAGAATTTTTTCTGCGAATAATTTCTTTTCGTAATTCACAATCGCATCTTTTTTCTTCCACTCCGCAAGCAATTTTTTCGGAACATAAAACATATCGTCGTGAATTGCGTGTCCTTGCATTCTCATCGTAACACTTTCAATCAACGTTGGACCATCGCCGTTTCGCGCTCGTTCAATTGCTTTTTTTGTTGTTGAGTACACAAGTTCAACATCCGTTCCATCAATCGTAACCCCGGGAATTCCGTAACCAATCGCTCTATCGGAAAGTTTTTCTACAATAAATTGTTTTGCAATCGGCGTTGAATATGCATACTGATTATTTTCAATGATTAGCACAAGCGGAAGTTTCATCACCGAAGCCATCACCAACGCTTCGTGAAAATCACCAATGCTTGAACCGCCGTCGCCGATGTAATTTAATACTACAGCATTTTCTTTTCGCATTTTGCTTGCAAGCGCAACACCGTTTGCAAGCGGAATCATTGCGCCAAGCGGAGAAATGTTGCCATAAATTTTTAATTGTGCGTCAGCGTAATGCCCTGTTCCATCACGACCGCGAGCGGGAGAACTTCCTCGTGCTAAATATTGCAACATCATATTGCGAACAGTTTGTCCTTTCACAAAATGCGCTCCGATATCCCGATGCATCGGAAAAAGATAATCGTGTTTTTCCAATGCGAATGCGCTTCCGATTGCCGTTGCTTCATTTCCTTCGCTGCTGTATGCGCCGCCAACAACTTTTCCTTGCCGATAGAGTTTGAACACCGCTTCTTCAAACTCACGCATCAGCACCATATAATAATACAGTTTCAATTTCTGTTCGGAAGAAATTGTTGAAACAGAAATTTCTTTTAAACGTATTTTCAATTTTGAAATCTCTTTATAAAAGTTTCTGCAGATTGAAAAATTAACTTGACAGCGTTCACATGTTCGAGAAGTCCTTGATAATATCCCGCAATGTGAAGTTCTTTATAAAGCGAAGAAAACTGTCCAAGAAGTTTTCCATTCTGTGAAGCAAAGTGCTTATGGAGAATTGCTCGATACTCCTCAACAGATTTCGGCAATTCTTTTTGAGAAAATCCTTTTTTCTCAACCAAGTAATTGTCAATCGCTTCGAGGATTGCAAGGTACGCGGTTCCGCACGCTTCACGAACATATTTTATATCAGTGAAACGGTTATCTTCAATCGGAGATTTGTATAAAAGTTCACGAGCATTTTTCAAATACCGAATCGCTTCGTGTTTTCCATTAGTATGTTTTATTTTATCCATAAAGAAAATGCTTTTTTCTAAGAGAAATTATGCAGCAGTTGCGTAACTCAAAACTTCTATTTCTCGTTTTTCTTTTCGAGAAAGTTCAACAATTTGTTCCAATTTTTCTGAAACAGAATCTGAAATCCATTCTTCCCCACATTGCGAACAAATAAGCGATGGAACATTCCGTACAACAACAACGCCACTTCCAATATCAACGGAAAAAGTTGTCGTTGCCTTTTGTTTACTTCCTTTACAAATTGGACAAAGTTGCTTATTCATATTTTTTTCTGGTCTTAAAATCGGGCTCAAATTTTTCGAATGTTGGTTCGTAAGCAGTAATGACAAAAAGTTTCTGTTCAGATTCATCGAAAGCAACAACCGAATGCAATGGACGGTTATTTATCATTTTGAAAAACAAAGCGCTCGGAAATGGTTTATCATCTTGATACTCTTCAATAATTTCTCCCGATAGAATTATTTCTTTAACATCCTTCCTTGAGATAAAACGTTCGAACATTCTTTGCAAAGCATGCTTACGCCATTCAATAGAATTGTTTTCAATTGCTTTTTGAATCAGTTCTCTCTTCACACTTCAATACGCCGCTAACTTCTCCAACGCATTCAAAATATCATTCATTTGTGGAAGCACGTCATTTTCAATTGTCGGCGCGTATGGAACGGGAGAATCTTTTGCTGCAACGCGCATAATCGGTCCATCCAAATATTCGAACGCTTCGCTTGCAACAATCGCCGCAAGTTCACCGCCAAATCCGCTGAAAAGATTTTCTTCGTGAACACACAACACTTTTCCGGTTTTCTTTACTGATTTTAAAATCGTATCGTGATCGAGCGGATTCAATGTTCGTAAATCTACGACTTCAACGCTCACTCCTTTTTCTTCCATTGTTCGTGCGGCTTCGAGCGAACGCTGCACCATCATTCCGTATGTAAGAATCGTAATATCATCGCCTTCTTTTTTCACTTTCGCAATTCCGAATGGAAGCAAATAATTTGAATCCGGTTCGGGAGTAGCGGCAAAGTTTTGACGATACATTCCTTTGTGTTCCAAAAATATAACCGGGTCATCGCAACGGCAAGCGTATTTCAAAAGCCCTTTCGCATCAGCCGCAGTGGATGGAAACACAACACGCAATCCGGGAATGTGCGTAAAAAATGTTTCGATGGATTGGCTATGATACACACCACCGTGAATATATCCGCCCGTTGCTACACGAATAACAAGTGGACATCCCCACGCGCCATTCGAGCGATAACGCAGCATCGCAATTTCATTTCTGATTTGCATAAACGCGGGCCAAATATAATCGCCGAATTGAATTTCGACAACCGGTTTGAAATCGCCGCGCAACGCAAGTCCCATCGCAAGTCCGGCAATGCTCGCTTCTGCAATTGGCGAATTGAAAACTCGTTCTGCTCCAAATTTATCCGTTAATCCGCGAGTTGAAGTGAACACGCCGCCTTTCTTTCCAGCAACGTCTTCACCAAAAATTAACATCTTCGGATTATTTTGCAATTCTTCCGCAAGCGCGTGATTGATTGCATCAACGAGAACAATATTATTTCCCGTGTGTTCCGGTTCAACAAAATTTTCTTTTGCAATTACTTCGTTAGAAGAATAAATATGCAGTTGCGATGTTGAAGGATCCGGTTCGGGAGATTGTTCTGCATAATCTGCCGCTTCATTCATTTCCTTCACTACTTCTTCTTGCAACGCTACTAATTCCTTTTCGGAAAGAAGTTTATTTTCCAAAAGATATTTTTCGAATCGCGGAATCGGGTCTTTCTTTTTATCCTCATCCATTTCCTCTTGCGCGCGATATTTCTTTTGGTCATCGGAAGAAGAGTGAGAAAACAAGCGCACACAATCACTCCAAATCAATACGGGACCTTCACCACTGCGTAATTTTTTAATTGCATCGGTTGCAGTTGCGTACATTTCAAAAAAATCAACACCGTTTGCGTGATACCGATGAAGACCTTTGTAGCCTTCCGTCAATGTAAAAATCGAACCGGTTGTAACTTGCTCGTGCAACGGAACAGAAATCGAAAAGCGATTATTCTGAATATGAAATAACACCGGAAGTTTATCGCGCGTTGACCAGTTGAGCGCTTCCCAAAATTCGCCTTCGCTTGTTGTTCCTTCGCCAGAAGATGTGTACACGATTTCATCGCTTCCGTTTTTCTTTGCGCCCATCGCAGTACCAACTGCTTCGAGAAATTGTGTTCCCGTGCAACTCGATTGCGATGGAATGTGAAGCGCTTTACTGCTGTAATGACACGGCATCATTCTTCCGCCGTGATTCGGGTCTTCTGCGCGATGAAGAGCCGAGAGCAAAATATCTTTCGCAGTTTCACCGAATCCGAGAGCAAATGTAATGTCGCGATAATATGGATACGCCCAATCGTAACCCGGTTTCATCGCCATAGCAACTGCGATTTGTGCGGATTCGTGTCCCGGTGCGCCAATGTGGAAAAATTGTTTTCCTTGTTTGCTATACGTGAGTTGTTTCTCGTCGAGTTTGCGCGAGAGATACATTGTACGATATGCTTGAAGAATTTTTTTCTTCGTTAGTCCCGTCATTGCATCAACAAATTCCTTCGGCGCTTTTCCGTTGGAATTTTTTTGAATTGATATTTTTGCTTTCGCCGCAGTTTTCTGTGCGGCTTTTTTAACTGTAGGCATTTATTGTTTCTTGTGATTGTTGTTGTAATTTTTTAAACTTGTTTATCTCTTTTCTTTCCGTTTGAACAGAAAACACTCTTTCAAAATTTTTGATAACTCTTTCTTCAACTTCATTCATCGCAATCTTTTTTCCGAGAAGTTTTTCCAGCGATGTAACTCCTTTGTGAAAAATTCCGCACGGAATAATTCTATCGAAGTAACTCAAATCTGTATTCACGTTGAGCGCAAATCCGTGCATCGTAATCCATTTGCTTACTTTCACTCCAATTGCCGCAATTTTATTTTCGCAAACCCAAACACCGGTGAAATCATTGTTGCGTTTTCCTTCAATTCCGAAATCGTACAACGTGAGAATGAGAACTTCTTCCAAATCGCGCAAGTACCGATGAATGTCGAGATAATAATTTTCTAAATTCAAAATCGGATAACCGACAAGTTGTCCGGGGCCATGATACGTAATGTCCCCGCCTCTATCAATGTGATAAACTTTTGCGCCATTCAGTTCCAATTCCTTTTCATTTGCAAGAAGATGATTGTCGTCTCCACTTTTCCCGATGGTGTACACGTGTTCGTGCTCATTCAGAATCAAAACATCATCAAGCGTATTTTCTTGAACGAGAGAAAATATTTTCTTTTGCAAAGCCCACGTTTGAAAAAAATCAGTGCGGTGGAGAGAGAGAACGAAAATATTTTTCAAACGTACACCAGAATGTTGATGTATAAATGCGCTTCTTGCTTGAGGCGATTCAAAATATTATCTGTGGATTCCGGAGAAAAAATGCGTTCACCGCAAACTGCGCACTCAATGAATTCAAGATTTTTGAGAAGAACTAACTGATGTTGTTTCCAAAATTCGACATCATCAATTTTTTTCTTCATTTCATTTTGACAAACATTACATTTCATTTGTTCAGTTCAAGTATTGCTTTTTTCAAAATTAACATTCAACACTTTTCCCGCAATCGAAAGAAATTCCATCCCAATCAATGAATCTCCGGGAATAAACCATGTTTCAACTTCGCGATTTTTGATAAACACTTTTCCAATATACATCGGAAGTTCAACCACTTCACCCGTTGCTATTGTGAATGTATCAAAACCGATGAACTCTAATTTCATTTTGTTCAACACGTTTTCACGCAAAGCAATTCCTCCGCTAAAACCAGTATCAACAGTTAGAGAAATACTTCCGTCATTGCGAAGTGTAAGTCCATTCTTTCGAATATCCGCTTTGAAATAAGGAACAAAATTAACTATCTCGCCGCGAAGCAATGTTTTCATATTTTCTTGATAACGCCTTTGTGCACGTGCGCTGAAGTTGAACCTATGCGGACAAAATAGAATATGCCGTGTGGATATTTAATGCGGGCATTATGGAGTGCTTCAATAACACTTTTTCCCACAAACCATTCACCGCTTTCCGGTTCAATCGCCGCAATCATTCCTCGTTCACGTTTCAGTGAATGAATGTGTGCTAAAATTTTTTTCGAGGGTCGTTTTACTTTTGGAGTTTTCATTTAATTTTCTTTCTCAACTAAGTATCGAATTCTGTTCGCGTTTTCTATAGTTTCGTCTTATGCCGCTGACATCGGCATACTCACTACAATATCTTTGAAACTTTCTTTCGGCATTCTGTGCGAAACATCAAGTATCTCAATACTTAGAACTTTTCCGGATTTCGTATAATCAATAATAATGCCATCAGAAATTTCTTTACTGATATCATACTTTCCATTTTGGAATTTGATGTTCATTGCATCTGCTTTAGGGTCGTACGAAATTTTCATTTCTAAATTCTTTGCCACAAAGTACATTCACTTGCATTGCCGTGAATATTTTCTGACCAAGACTTATAGTCCCATATTTCATGGATTAAGGTATTTTCAAATGATTTAATAAGAATTCCAAGCTGTTGGTGAGATGAAAATGTTGGAGCTGCCCCATTTGAATAGTCAGAAACAAAACGAATGTAGTGGTCGGAATGATATTTTAATAATTGTCTAATAACAAAGTGACTATCGAATGCGAAACCACTTTGAATAGGAATAATGATATTTTGAATTGCTTCAAGAATGGGTGAGTTCATATTTTTGTAATATTTATTTTAACCTAAACGAATTTACTACTTCCTCAAACAAACTAATATATACTTTCTGTTGAGGAATATACCAATTCAAAGTTATGCGAAATGCTTTGTTATTTTTGATAATAAAATATGCACGACTATCTACGTCTTCTCTTGCTGAGTAGTTAATGTACAAGGTTGTCAAAGTGTCAATCGAAGCTTTCCCTATTGAAATTTTTGAATAATTTTTTTCGTAAGACTTTTTATTCCACTCAAAAACTTCGTCAAGATTATATCTTCCAACATCAAATATGTCTAATCGAACTGAACAATCTAATCGTTCGCCATTTAATTGCATCACAAAATCCATTTTTCCTTTTTCTGGGTAAGTAATATTATAATTTTCTGGATATTGTATAGTGAATAATGCAGAATTATAATTCACAGACTTCATTTCCATTTGTTGAATTTTCAACCGGGCAATATTAAATATCGTTGTTAATATAAAATTTAAATCATATTCATTTTCGTCAAGCCGTACATTTATTTCTGAAAAAAACTCTTTAAGTTCTGAATATCGTGTAACCCACATTTCAATTGTTCTGTTAGAACCCCCTTGTTTCCAAATATACTCCGCAGTTTTATACAAGTCATATATTTCATCTGTATTCTTTTTGATGTCTCCCACTAAAAAACCGTAGTTAAGTTTATCTTCTTTATTAATAATAAACTCATTTATACTATCCACTATTTTATAATACTTCGAAAAGAACGTAAGATCCATCAAAAAATAATCATCGAGTCTACCCTTGTAATCATCATATCCAACAACTTCTTTATCTGTTACACTCTCATTTATTTGACGAAGCTGTTTCATTATCATTCTAGTATATTCATCTTTTTGTTGTTTTAGAATTTCATTTTGATTTTCGTTTGTTTTCGTACTATCAATTGTAATCAGATATTTCCATGTTCCATCATTATTCAAAATGACTGTCTTCCCATCACTTGTTGTTGCCGTTTGTTGAGATAAACAAAATGTATTTAAAAACAGAAAAAAGAAAATAACCGAGTTAAAAATTTTGCCAGTTTGCATATTTACCTCAATCAGAAATCTTCCGTCTAAAATCTAAAATCAAATATGTATCGAATGTCCGTACGCATTTTCTGCCGCTTCCATTATTGCTTCGGAAAGTGTTGGATGTGCGTGCATTGTTCCGAAAATACTTTCTCCCGTTGCTTCGAGTGATTTTGCAACGTTCAGTTCTGCGAGCATTTCTGTTGCTTCACTTCCGAGAATATGCGCGCCGAGAAGTTCGCTATATTTCGCATCGAAAATAAGTTTCACAAGTCCATCCGTTTCACCAATCGCGCGCGCTTTCCCGCTTGCTGAAAATGGAAATCGTCCGACTTTAATTTGGTAACCGGCAGCGAGCGCTTTTTCTTCCGTCAATCCAACGCTTGCAACTTGCGGTTGACAATACGTGCAACCGGGAATATTATCCCAATCAATTGGCTGCGGATTTTTCCCGGCGATTTTTTCCACGCACACAATTCCTTCTTTCGATGCAACGTGTGCAAGCCACGGCGGTCCGGCAACATCACCAATTGCATAAATTCCATCTACATTTGTTTTTCCAAAATCATCAACGGTTATCCAACCTTTTTCAGTTTTCACGCCAAGCGTTTCCAATCCAATGTTTTCAACGTTTCCTTGAACGCCGATTGCATTCAACGCTATTTCCGCTTTCAAACTTTTCTTTCCGTCCTTATTTGAAACAACGACTTCAACATCTTTTTTGCCAACCGTTACGCTTTCAACTTTTGTTTCGCTAAAAATTTCTATTCCGTTCTTTTTGAAATTGCTTTCGAGCAATTTTGAGATTTCTTTATCTTCAACGGGAAGAATATTCGAGAGCATTTCAACAATGGTAACTTTTGTTCCGAATGCATTATAGAAATATGCAAACTCAATTCCTATCGCTCCCGCGCCAATAATAATCATTGATTGCGGAACTGATTGCAACGTCATTGCTTCAGAACTTGTGATGACTTTTTTTCCGTCAACGGTAATTCCGGGAATTGTTCGAGAACGCGCTCCCGTTGCAATAATCGTGTGTTTCGACTTTATTTCTTCGACAACTTTTCCATTGTTTGAAACTTCAATAATTCCTTTCGACTTCAATTTTCCGAAACCGGAAATATGTTCAATCTTATTTTTCTTCATTAAATACTCTACGCCTTTTGAGTTAAGCAACGCAACTTTTCTGCTTCGTTCAATAATTTTCTTGAAATCAAATTTCAAATTGCTGTACGAAATTCCAAACTCGTCCGCGTGTTTGAAGTGATTATATATTTCTGCATTTTTCAATAACGTTTTTGTGGGAATACATCCCCAGTTCAAACATACGCCGCCGAGTTGAGCTTTTTCAACGATTGCGGTTTTGAGTCCGAGTTGCGAAGCGCGAATTGCAGCAACGTATCCGCCGGGACCGCCGCCAATAATTGTAACGTCAAATTCTCGTTGTTCCATAAATATTCTTTCGGGTTCAGAGAAAGGAAAAAATTTTGCTGACGAATATATCAAAAACTGTAGGTGTGAAAAAGAAAAAACCCGATGCGTTCCATCGGGTTTTGTACTTTTATCTAATGCCTTCTTTCCCTTTCGTGCCCTTTACGATGCTCATCTCTTCGATGCCCTTTATCTCTCTCGCGGTGCTCGCGGGGTTCACGGGGTTTTTCATTTGCCGCATCGTATCCCGGAAGCGTTGCTTTTCTGCTTAAATTATTTCTTCCTTCTCTATCTATTTCTATCAGTTTCACGTGCCAAACATCACCAACGTTTGCGAAGTCGGAAACTTTATTGACGCGCATTAAATCCATTTGCGAAACGTGCACAAGTCCTTCTTTCCCGGGAAGAAATTCTACAAACGCACCAAACTCCATCAAACGTGTAACTTTTCCTTCGTACACTTTTCCCACTTCCGGAAGTTCTACAATCCGCTGAATCATCGTCATTGCTTTTGCGCTTGCTTCTCCGTTGACGGATGCAATAACTACACGTCCATCATCTTCGATGTTGATTTCTGCGCCGCTTTGTTTCACAATTTCTTTTATCATCTTTCCTTGCGGACCAATAACTGCGCCAATCATATCAACAGGAATTTGAATTGTTGTGAGACGCGGCGCATACGGCGAAAGTTCTGCTCGCGGCGCTGAAATTACTTCTGCCATTTTTTGCAAAATGTGAAACCTTCCTTCTTTTGCCTGCGATAATGCTCGTTCAATGATTTCGTACGTGATTCCCTGAATTTTGATATCCATTTGCAACGCAGTTACTCCATCGCTTGTTCCTGCAACTTTAAAATCCATATCACCGAGATGGTCTTCATTTCCCAATATGTCGCTTAAAATTGCAACAGTGTTTCCTTCTTTGATGAGACCCATAGCAATTCCCGCAACAGGTTTTTTCATCGGAACTCCCGCATCAAATAACGAAAGCGAACCTGCGCATACTGTTGCCATCGAAGATGAACCATTCGATTCGAGAATATCGGAAACTACGCGAATCGTGTACGGAAAATCCTTTTCTTCGGGAAGAATATTTTTCAGCGCGCGCTCCGCAAGATTTCCATGACCGATTTCTCTTCTTCCAACACCGCCAAGTCTTCCGACTTCACCAACGCTGAACGGCGGAAAATTGTAATGAAGTAAAAATCGTTTGGTAATTTCTTCGTGCAGCAATCCATCCAAAATTTGTTCGTCCAATTTTGTTCCCAAGGTCGCCGTTGTTAAACTCTGCGTTTCTCCTCGTTGAAATAAAGCAGAACCGTGCGTTCGCGGAAGCACACCGATTTCGATACTGATGGGACGAATGTTTGTTACGCCTCTTCCATCAAGTCGTTTGCCGTCATCCAAAATCATCTTTCGCATTTCTTCGTATTCAATGCTTCCCAAAATATCTTTGACCGTAAGTTCCTGTTCCGGAAATTTTTCAGAAAGACTTTCCGTAACTTCTTTTTCAATCAAACTCATCGCAGAACTGCGTTCATCTTTGCTCAACACTTGTCGCGTGAGCAACGAAATTTTTTCTGCGGCACGTGTGCGAACATTGTGCAACAAGTCGTCAGAAAATTTCGGCGGCGCAAATGCTCGTTTTTGAACTCCGCATTCTTTTCGCATTTCTTCCTGAAGCGCACATAATTTTTTTATTCCTTTGTGAGCAAATGTTATTGCTTCAAGCGTCATCTCTTCCGAAACTTCTTTCGCTTCTCCTTCGACCATAACAATAGAATCCGCAGAACCGCCAACGGTAAAGAACAACTCGCTCTTTTCCATTTGTGAAAACGTAGGATTGAGAACAAACTCTCCGTTCACGCGCGCAACATTCACTTCGGCAACGGGAATATTGAACGGAATATCGGAAAGTAAAATAGCCGCCGCCGCCGCTGTTCCACCAAGAATATCCGCTTCATTTTCCTGGTCGAACGAAAAAACAGAAACGATTACTTGGGTTTCGCAACGAAATCCTTCTGGAAACATCGGGCGAATGGTTCGGTCAATCAAACGCGCGGAAAGAACTTCTTTTTCCGATGGTTTTCCTTCGCGCTTAAAAAAACCGCCGGGAATTTTTCCGGCGGCGGAAGTTTTTTCCCGGTATTCAACTTGCAACGGAAAAAAATCTTGTCCTTCCACTGCTTCTTTATTTGCGCAAACCGTTGCTAGCACAATCGTTTCACCGTATTGCGCAACGACTGCACCATTTGCCTGTTTTGCTAATCTTCCTGTTTCCAGCGAAAAAATTTTTCCGCCGAGTTCTATTTCTTTTCTGATATACATTATTTTTTATTTATAAATGAATGTGCAACGATTTCTGTTTATTTTTTTTCTCGCTGCAACAATTGTCGCCTACGATTCTTCCGAAACTCATTTCTTGGTGAAAAAATTGTATGTGCGATTCACAAACAACGAGTCGCGATTCAAGAACCGTGAAAATTATTTTCGTAATCCAAGTTCTTCGAGCAATGTTCGATACCGATTGATGTCTTTCTTTTGCAGATATGCAAGCAACCGACGTCGTTTTCCAACCATTTTCAAAAGTCCCATGCGCGAATGATGGTCTTTGTTGTGGGAATCGAAGTGCGGTTCAAGCGACTGTATATGTGCAGTAAGCATAGCAATTTGCACAGTGGCTCCGCCAACATCGTTTGCTGATGCTCCGTATTTTTTTACGATTTCTTGTTTGTGTGTTTTGGTTAGTGGCATAATTCTTTTTCGTTTTGAATTAAATTGTTTGTAAATACTGAATACTCTGTTGTTTGTCAAAATGAAGTTGTTGAATCAATTCTTCTTTGGTCGAAAACTTTTTATCGTCGCGTAATCGCTTGAAAAACTCGATGGTCATTTCTTTTCCATAGAATTCTTTTTCCATGTTGAACAAATTCACTTCAACGGAAATTGCTCCGTGTTCGTAGAACGTTGGACGCGTTCCGATGTTCAACATTCCGTGGTACGTCGTTCCATCGAGCGTTCCGCGAACAACATACACTCCCTGGAACGGTATCAATTTATTGGGGGAAAGCACATTGATATTTGCTGTTGGAAATCCAAGTTCTTTTCCTCGTCCATCACCGCGGATTATTTCTCCGCTCAAACGATAGGGATAGCCAAGACATTGATTCGCTTTATCAATATCGCCGCGTTCCAACAAATTACGAATATGCGTGCTGCTTACTTCTTCTCCGTTCACAGAAACTTTCGGAACGACGGTAACCTCAAACTGAAATTCTTTTCCCATCTCGAACAATTCTTTGATTCCCGCTTCGCGGTTGTGTCCGAACATGTGGTCGTTTCCTTCAACAATTTCCACCGCGTGAAATCCATTCACAATGTACTGTTCATAAAATTCGCGCGGCGATAATTGCGAAAATTCGTGCGTGAAATTGACGACGAGAACAATATCCGGTAACCACTGTTTGATTTGTTCAATCCGTTCATTCAATGTGGAAAGTAAATGCACTGATGATTTACGAACAACTTCTTTCGGATGCGGTTCAAACGTTACAAAAACGCTTTTGCATCCGCGACGTTGCGCCCGTTCAATGACTTCGGAAAATATTTCCTGATGTCCTTTGTGAACGCCATCATACGTTCCAACGGTAACAACGGCGGTGGAATTCCACTGTAAATTGTGCAACGAACGAACGACAATCATTATGCTGCAAGGTTGAACGGCATCAAAAAATTTACTCTTGAAAATCGTTGCGATATCTGTTCTATTGTTAATGCATTCCCGAAATGTAGACTTCCGACGCGCGTTCGTTTCAACGATTTCAAATATGCGCCGCATCCTAAACGGAATCCGGCGTCATCAATCAGTGTGCGAATATATGTTCCCTTCGAGCAAACGATTTTAAATTTCACCAACGGAATATCAATCTCCGATGCTTCAAATTGCGAAATGACAATGGTTCTTGGTTTTCGCTCTATAGATATTCCTTCGCGCGCATAGCGATATAAACGTTTTCCGTCAACTTTCGCAGCGGAAAACATTGGCGGAATTTGCTGTTGTGTTCCGAGAAACGATGAAAACGTTTCTTCTATCTTTGCGCCAGAAATATTTTCGACAGAACATCGCCATTGGATTTCTTTTTCCAAATCAAAACTTTGCGTTGTTGCTCCCAGAATCATTTCCCCGGTATATTCTTTTTCCATCGCAGAAAACTTTTCCGCGAGTTTCGTTTTCTTTGCCGTGAATACAATGAGCAAACCTTCTGCATACGGGTCTAATGTTCCGCCGTGTCCAACTTTTTTTTCGTGAAGGAGCGCGCGAATTTTTTTACACACATCGAATGATGACCAATGCAATGGTTTCTCGACGAGAAAAATTTTTCCGTCCTCGTCGCTGTAAAAACCGCATCGGGAAAGTTCATCAATGATGTTCTGCATCCTCTTCGTGAATTTTTTTTAGAATCGTTTCAATCTTGGAGACACGCTCCATCGTATCGTCAAGAAAGAATTCAATCGTCGGCGTAAATTTCAAACTCATGTGTGAACCAATAATTTGCCGAATATGTTTTTTATGAACTTCCAGCGAGGCAAGCGTTTTTTCTTTTAATTCTTCTGAACCGAAAATGCTCAAATAAATACGCGCCGTTTTTAAATCGGGAGTCATCTGCACCTCCGTAACGGTAATAAAACCAACGGATGAACCGCTGAACTCACGAGCAAAAATTGTGCTGATTTCTTCTTTGATAAGAGAAGAAACCTTTTCCATCCGAATTGACATTTAAAGTGTGCGTTTCATTTCTACTGTTTTGAAACTTTCAATCACGTCGCCAACTTTGACATCGTTAAATCCGTCCAATGCAATTCCACATTCAAATCCCTGTAAAACTTCGCGCACATCATCCTTAAATCGTTTGAGCGATGCTAATCCTCCGGTAAAAACTACAATACCATCGCGAATCAATCGTATTCTGCTGTTGCGGGAAATTGTTCCATCCGAAACATAACATCCTGCAACCATAATTCCTTTGGGAAGTTTGAATGTATCGCGAACATCAACAGTTGCCGTAACTTCTTCTTTAATTTCCGGCGCCAACATTCCCTCGAGAGCCGTTCGCACTTCGTTGATGGCATCATAAATGATGGTGTACATTCTAATATCAACGCTCTCTTGTGCTGCAAGTCTTCGCGCATTTAACGTTGGACGCACATTAAAAGCAACAATCACTGCGTTCGATGCAGCGGCAAGAAGCACATCGCCTTCTGTAATTGCACCAACTGCGCGATACACAACATTCACCCGCACTTCAGCAGTTGAAAGTTTTTGTAAAGAATCGGAAATGGCTTCCACAGAACCATCTACATCTCCTTTAATCACAACATTCAGGTCTTGTACTTTTCCTTCTTTTATCTGTTTGGAAATATCATCAAGCGTCATTAAATGCCGTTGACGAAAATCCTGTTCGCGTTTTAATTGCGAACGTTGTAAACTGATTCCGCGCGCGTCGCGTTCGTATTCGACTGCAACAAATTCATCTCCCGCTTGCGGAGTTCCATCGAAACCGGTTACTTGCACAGGAGTAGATGGATGAGCGGCTTCAACACGTTTTTCCCGTTCATCAAACATCGCACGTACGCGCCCGCTCACAAATCCGCAGACAAACGGGTCTCCAACGCGCAGTGTTCCTTTTTGCACAAGCACAGTTGCAACCGTTCCTTTTCCTTTATCTAATTTTACTTCAATAACGGTACCGCGCGCTTTTCGATTGGGATTTGCTTTCAATTCAAGAATATCCGCTTCGAGAAGTATTTTCTCCAGCAAAACGTCAATGTTCACACCTTTCTTTGCAGAAATTTCTACGGATTGATACTTCCCGCCAAACTCTTCAACCAAAACATTTTTTTTCGATAATTGTAATCGAATTTGATCTGGATTTGCTCCTGGTTTGTCCATTTTATTGATTGCAATGACGAGCGGAACACCAGCGGCTTGCGCATGACTTATCGCTTCTAATGTTTGAGGCATTACACTTTCATCGGCAGCAACAACTATAACGACAATATCGGTAACTTGTGCACCGCGTGCGCGCATTGCAGTAAATGCTTCGTGACCGGGAGTATCAAGAAATGTTATTTGTCTATCATTGGTAAGGGTAACTTCGTACGCACCGATATGTTGCGTTATTCCTCCCGCTTCTCCTGCAACAACATTGGCTTTGCGTATATAATCAAGAAGCGATGTTTTTCCGTGATCTACGTGTCCCATAATTGTAACAACCGGCGGCCGTGTTTTCAACAGTTCATCGGGGTCTTCGACATCAAGCAGGACATCGGAAGTAAATTCTTTTTGAAATTCAATCGTTCGACCAAATTCCATTGCAAGCAATTCGATAATATCTTTTTCGAGCCGCTGATTTATTGTTACCATTTTCCCTAACGAAAAACATTTCTGAATCACATCAGCGACATTCACGTGCATAATGTTTGCAAGTTCGCTCACGGAAATGAATTCCGTTACACGAACGACGGTTTTTTCTATATCTATAGTCTTTTGAATCCTTTCTTCTTTCTCTTTTAGTTTTCGTTCTTTCCGATTTTTTCTTTCTCTGAGTTTATTGCTAAGCTCAGTACCGGTACCCATCTCAGCCAACGTTTCGTCTATATTTCGTGAAACCTCTTTTTCATCTACTGAATGAAGTCGGTGCCGTACTTCCTTCTGCCGCTTCTTTGCTAAATCTTCTTGCTCATCTACTTTGCTTTGTTTGAGTTTTTTCTTTTTAACTTTCTTTTTTACCGGTGGAGATTCTTCTGCAGTTAAGGAAACACCTTCTTCGTCTTTTTTCTTTCCTTTACTTAAATCAATTTTTCCAACAATCGTTATGCCGATTTTTTTCCCACGTTCGCGTTCCAATCCGGAAACAACTTCTTTCTTTTTCTTAACGATTCTTTGCGGACGAACTATGGATGGTTCTTCCGGAACTGAAATTGGTAACGATACTTTTTCTGTGGGCTGTTCTACAATTTCCCGTTCTATCTCTACAGTTTCTTTCGGTTCTTGTTCAAAAATCAGTTCTTCGAACTCTTTCGCTTTTTCCTGTTCAGGAAGTAAAACTGTTTCGGGAATTTCCTGTGGAACAGGCGGTATTATCTCCACCACACTCGGAAGAGCGGTAAGAGGTTCAACAACCGGCGTAGCAGAAAGAAGTTCTTTTTTCAGAGGTCGTTTTCTGACAAGGGGAACTTTTGTAACGGGTTTTACAATGTGAGTTTTCTTTTCTTCAATTTTCCTCTCAATCAGTTTTGCCTGCTCTTCTTTTTCAACTTTTTGACGCTCACGCTGTTCCTTTTCTTTTACATCGTCAGCAAATTCCCTTCTCGCTGCCTCGACCATTGCATCGTCGAGAACAGAATTTAAAGATTTGACTTTAAAATTTTTCTTTTGCAGAAACTCTAAAATGGTATCTGCTGCAACATTTATTTCTATTGAAAGAGTATAAATTTTTTGCTTTTTAACAGTCGTTTCAGACATGAAGAAAACAGTATGCCAAGAAAAAATTATGGTTGAGTTTGCGTTCCTTCTGAAAACTCATCTTGAGAAAGTTCGTCTTCGGAATTTGCTTTCTCAGCATGAAGTTGTTCTGCAACAGATTCCGATTCGTCTGTTTCGTCAACATCGTCATCAGTAGAATTATCCGTTGTTGCTTCTTCCCTATCTTCTTCCACAACAGCATTTTCAAATTCCCGTTCAATCATTTTTTTCATTTCTTCAATTTTTTGGGAATCAAGTCCGATAACTTTCGCCAATGTTTTATTTCGTTTTTCCAAAACTTCCTGCGCCGTAGTAAATCCGGCATCGGAAAGTTTTTTGAAAACATCTTCACCTAATTCTTCACGAAGTTCCGATAGATCCATATCGTATTCTTCCGAATCGTCGCGAACAATTTCGATGGCATAGCCGGTAAGTTTCGACGCCAAACGAATATTTTGTCCGCCTCTCCCAATTGCCATTGATGCTTCCGATTCGTCAACAGAAACGTGAGCGATGTGGTTATCTCTATCGAGTGAAATTTTTCTGATTTTTGCGGGAGAAAGCGCGCGCGCAATAAACACTTCGTCGTCATCGCTCCACGTGATGATATCTACGCTCTCGTTGTTGAGTTCGCGCGTGATTGCGTGAATGCGTACGCCTTTCATTCCGATACAGGCGCCCACGGGGTCAATTCTATCGTCGTACGAAACCACTGCCATTTTGGAACGGTCTCCTGCTTCGCGCGCAATGGCTTTTATTTCAATAATGCCGTCGAAAATTTCCGGAATTTCCAATCCGAACATTTTGATAAGAAAATCCGGCGACGAACGCGAGATAATCACTCGGGGGATACCGTTTTCTCTTCGAACTTCTTTTACTAATGCCCGAACGTTTGCTCCTTTGCGATAAACTTCGCCCGAAATTTGTTCGCTGCGGGGAAGCAATAATTCGTGTTTGTTATGAATGATATATGCATCGCCTCTTCGTTGATGATAAACTTCGCCAACGATGATTTCTCCGATGCTGTTTGCATATTCGTTGTACAATGCATCTTTTTCCAAATCTTTAATGCGGCGCACCAGTTCCTGAAATCCCGCGCGAATCGCTCTTCGTCCGAATTTTCGCTCGAGCTCTACTATTTCGACATAGTCCTCGCCAATTTCTAATGGTTCGTCCGTTAATAATAGAACTTGTTCCAACGAAATCTCCGAAGCAGGATTGGTAACGGTTTCAACAACGGTTTTCTCGACGATGATTTGTATTTCGCCGCGTTCAGTATTGACAACAACATCAAATCGAGCATCGGGTCCAAATTCTTTACGCACCATCATCGTAAAAACTTCTTCAAGAATATTACCTAAGACTGTGCTTTCAACATTCTTTTCTTTGGAAAGAAGGTTAAAGGCTTCGACAAGTTCGGAATTCATAACGAATAAAAAATTTTCTTAACTCAAAATGTATTTAATACAGCAAATATTATGTTGAAACCGTTCACTTGATATTTCTTTTTTTGGGGAAAAATAATGAAGGATTTCGTTTTTCATAAAACAAAAATCCCGCACGCAGCGGGATTTTTTGAAAAAAGTGCGGGCAAAATATAGTCAATTGGCAAAGGAATATCAAAAACGCGGAACAGAAAAATTGTGTGAACATTTTTTGCGTTGATACGCAATCTGTTCACTTCCCTCTAAACTTTGCTTCGCGTTTTTCTAAGAATGCTTGCACTCCTTCTTTGTGGTCAGATGTTTCCGACGCAAGTTGTTGAACAATCGCTTCATACGCAAGTAATTCTTCGAGTGAACACGAAAGGGCTTTGTTCAGCGTTCTTTTGATGTAACCAACAGATAGCGTCGGCGCTTGTGCAAGTTGTTTTGCAAGTTGCATTGTTTCGCGTTCAAGATTTTCACTCGGAAGAACTTTGTTCACAAGACCAACTCGTTCTGCTTCTTCCGCAGAAATATCGCGTCCCGTTGCCGCGTATTCAAACGCTTTGGCAATGCCAACAAGACGCGGCAAAAACCAATGAGAACCCGAATCGGGAACAAGCCCGATGCGGATGAACACTTCTATCAACTTTGCTTTATCCGACATCATTCTCATATCGCACGCAAGAGCTAATGAACATCCTGCGCCGGCGGCAATTCCGTTGAGCATTGCGATAATCGGTTTTTCCATTGTGCGAATTTTTTTAATCATCGGATTGTAACTGTTCTCCAGTGATTCTTTCAACGAGCGTTGTTGCGCTCCGTATTCTTTCAAATCTTGTCCCGAACAAAACGCTTTTTCTCCCGCGCCGCGAATGACAAGACATCGAATCGTTGTCTCTTTCTCCGCCGCTTTTAATGCGTTCATCATGTCTTGTTTCATCTGTTCATTGAACGCATTAAATACTTGCGGACGATTAAGCGTGATGGTACAGACTCCATCAGCAATTTCATAGAGCAGCGTGGAAAACATAACGTTCAAAATGTGTGTACGTTTTTTTATTAATCAAGTACAGTAGCAATATTCATCGAATACGAAATGGAATTGGCGCTATCGTTAATCGGTCGAGTAAAGTTGATACCGCTGGTAATTGCTTGGCTATGAATATTGGCGCGAAGAATCAATTTAGGAGACATAATGTATTCGACGCCAAATCCATAATCGAACGCCAAACGCGCTGTTTGTTCATTATATCCTTCTAACAATTGATTGAAACTTAATCCGCCGTAAAACAATGGACGAAAAGCGAGAACGGGAAATTTTGCTTTTAACGCAAGAAGCGTAAACTCAAAGTTCCGCAGTTTTCCGTTCGCTGCAATCCCTCGCACCGAATCTTTTTTCACGCTCCAATAATGAAGCGACGTGGAAAAAAAAATAAATTTCACCATTGGAATATCTGCGTAAAAATGAACGCTCACTCCGGGATTCGATACCTTGATAAACGGCGCGCTCACCGAAGTCAATCCCACACCGCCGCCAACGACAATCGAATTTGCGTGTTGCGAATAGACACTTTCGGAATACAATATTATTCCAACAAATATGTAAAACAATAATTTCAAACTACGAAGAAAAAAATGAAGAAAAAGAGGCCAAGCTTCCCTGCATCACACAAACATTGAACATACCGTTGCTTCCTTCCGGATCTGGCGGGGTTTTGCTCTCGCTTGCTGTACAGGACTTGACCTCATAAAAAAATTGCGGCAGAATATAATCAAATTTATGAACGTACATTTCAGAATCAAAAGAATAATCTCGTTCTCCATTTGGTTTTCAATGGTGAAAGAGATATTTTGAAGCCGAAAAATTTTCGGAGGTTCTTAAATTATGAATCGTGAATATCATAAATGGTTGAGTCCATCATTACATCGAGACATGGAATTGTTGATGTTTGGAAACAATGGAACTCCTGTTCTCATTTTTCCATCGCTCCGCGGCCGCTTCTACGAATACGAAGACCGCGAATTAATTTCTGCATTGAACGAAAAAATCGAAAACGAAGAATTGCAAATTTTTTGTGTTGATAGTATTGACGGTGAAAGTTGGTGCAACTACGACGCGCATCCCTTCGAGCGCGCGCAACGGCACACTGAATACGAAAAATATATTCTCGATGAAGTATTACCGTTCATTCAACAACGGAATCCATCAGAAAAATTAGTGTTGCACGGTTCCGATTTCGGCGGTTATCACGCAGTAAATTTTACGTTGCGACATCCGGAACTTGTTACCAGTTGCATCGCATTCGGTGGCTATTACGATATTCATCAATATGTCTTCGGGTACTTCGATGATAACTGCTACTACAATTGTCCGCTCGATTTCTTTCCCAATCTCAACGACGAATCAGTGCTTGCCGCAATGCGAGAACGCATCAGATTTATTTTGTCAACGGGAGAAAATGATTTTGCGCTCGCTTCCAACGTGCAACTTTCCCGCATAATGGAAAGTAAAAATATTCCACATTGGCTCGATATTTGGCGCGACGGTACAGGACACGATTGGCAATGGTGGAAAAAAATGTTCGAGAAATACTTCTCTGAATAACATATTCGTTGTTCCATTCATTTCTTATTGATGAAGCGAAACATTGTGTACTCAAAAAGTTTCGAGTGAATCTTTTTTACATTCTTTTCAATAAACCGTACCGCGTTCTTTCGCAATTCACACCAAGAGAAGGGAAAAAAACGCTTGCAGATTTTCATTTCCCGAAAAATATTTATCCCGTTGGAAGATTAGATTATGAAAGCGAAGGATTGCTCGTACTCACGAACGATAACAAAATAAAATATCGTTTGGAACATCCGCAGTTTTCCCATGCACGAACATACGTGGTTCAAATTGAAAACATTCCCGATGAAAATGCTTTAAATAAATTGCGCAAAGGAATTTCCCTTCGAACAAACAACGCACAACAAAAATATTTCACCACGCTTCCTGCAGAAGTAGAATTGCTCAAGAACGAACCGACGCTGTTCTCACGTTCCGTTCCTATTCGTTTTCGAAAATCAGTTCCGACAAGTTGGTTGCAACTAACGTTGCGCGAAGGGAAAAATCATCAAGTCCGTAAAATGACTGCGGCAATCGGTTGTCCAACATTACGTCTTGTTCGAACGGCGATCGACGTTCTTGCAATCGAATCCTTGCTTCCGGGCGAATGGAGACACTGCACGAGCAAGGACATTTATCGTTTGAAACAATCGCTGAACGACTTTTCTGTTTTCCAATAAAGAATTATCACTTGCATTTTCATCGGACAATTTTATATTTGAACCACATTTTTTTTAGCAAAAATTATTTTTCACTTTCTTTAAAAAAAAGGAACATCTTTTTATGACACGACTACTACTATTTTTACTTGCATTCACAACGTTCTGTTTTGTTGAACATTTGTTCTCAACACCAATCACCGGCGCAACGAAGAAATTTTCTTCGGGAAAAACTGAAGGACAAATTACAGGCACAGTTTTCAACGACCTGAACGGCGATAGTGCTTGGAATCAACTGGAAGAACCAACGTTGAGCGGATGGGAAATTATCGCAACGAAAGGCATTGATGAACAACGCGATACGACAGATAACGCCGGAAATTATCTCCTCATTTTCGCTGTAGAAGATACAGGAACGTGGACAATCAATATCGCTTCACAAGCATCCTGGATTATGCTATCACCTGCAAGCGGGAATTATATACTGGAAGTTTCCGATGATGTCATTGCCAATCAAAACTTCGGAATGTATCAATTTGGCTCTATTTCCGGAATATCTTTTAAAGACAATAACGGAAATGGTATACAAGATGTTTCGGAAAACGGATTGCAAAACTGGAAAATGTACATCAGTGGTTCGCTCAATGATTCTGTTCTTACCGATGAAAACGGAAATTATTCGTTCGACAGTTTGCTCGCAGGAACGTACACCATAAGTCAAGAATTGCTCGCAAGTTGGATTCAACTTACTCCCGTTTCCCCGGAAAATTATTCTGTAGAAATCTCTTCAGGAACAACAGCATCCAATAAACATTTTGGAAACTTTCAGTACGGAAGCATCAGCGGAATGATTTTTTTAGACGCCGATGCAAACGGAACAAAAGACGTTGGTGAATTGGGAATTGAAAATTGGGAAATGAAACTTGACAGCGCAAGCACCGATTCTACATTAAGCGACGCCAACGGAAATTATTTATTCAACAGTTTGCTTGCCGGAAATTATGTTGTGAGCGCGAAACTTCAAGAAGGATGGAGTCAAACATTCCCCGCTTCGCCAAGTTCATATTCGCTTACTGTTTCCAGCGGAACAACGTTCAGCGGAAAAGATTTCGGAGTTTTTCAATCGAGTTCCATCAGTGGAATGAAATTTTTTGATGGCAATGCAAACGGGTCAAAAGAAGAAGGTGAAAACGGAATTGCAAACTGGAAAATTCTCCTTACCGGTGATAAAACCGATTCTGCTCTTACTGATGCGAACGGTAATTATACGTTCGGAAGTTTGCTCGCAGGAAATTATACCGTCAGCGAAGTAAATCAAGATGGATGGCAGCAAACAATGCCCGCATTTCCCGGAACGTACACTGTGTCATTAGTAACGGGAGAACAAGCAACAGGAAAAGATTTCGGTAACTTCACTGATACTTTGAAATTGAGAACGTTCAATTTTTCTGTGGACTTATCAAAGAAAGCAACGAAACTGAAATTCAGCAAAGATAGCGTATTGAAAGAATCACCCAATCTTGCAACGGCAGTAGAAGCAGTGTTTTCCAAAATCGGAAAAAGCGGCGCTACGTTTTTAGGAATTCCGCAAACCGATGCTGCGTTAGCAAAACAATATGCGTGGATTTTTTACAAAAAAGCAATGGACTTCGGAAAACTTTTTACTTCACGTCATCGAGGATTAGCAATGCCGCTCGATTCCTTGCGTACGAGTACAAAAACAATTAAACTAAGCAAAGCCATTAAAGCCGATAGAAAAAAATTTGACAACGTTGGAATCGAACAAGGTGTACTTTTCAATTTGAATTTGAAAGCAAGTGAACTTGGCGTTACACCAACTGGTTTAGGTTCATTGTTATTAGATACGAATGTCATTGTCGCAGGACGTTCGTTGCAGGACTCGTCGCTTGCGTACATCGGAACATTATTTGACAGTGTAATGACGTATCCTCAAGAATACGAAATTACCAATACGTTCGAATACGTAAAACTCAGCATCTTCGCTGATTCGATTCTTCGACATTTTAATAATGCATTTTCTCAGGAATTAGCAGATTCCAATTATCGGATTGACACAAACGGTGTTATTGTTGGAAAAAATCCGTACGCATTGTACTTGAAAGGCGTTCGGCTAACAGGAGAAGTCAACTTACTCAAACGTGGCGTAGGAAAATCTGCTTCGGCAAATTCTGTTTTCGGCTCTGGGGATGTTCCCGAAAATTTTTCGTTGAAACAAAATTATCCGAATCCATTTAATCCGTTCACCGTGATTCGTTATTCGCTCATCGCGAATAGTAGAGTTACATTGAAGATTTACAATGTAGTAGGACAAGAAGTTGCAACAGTATTGAATAGTACAATGCTTGACAAAGGAGAACACGAAATTCAATTTGACGCGAGTAATTTATCGAGCGGAGTATATTTCTATCGCATCTCCATCAACAACGGAGAAAATTCTGCAATGAAAAAAATGATGTTGCTGAAATAATGTTTTCTTTCGTTATGTGTTCACTGAATCGCGAAAAAACTTTCAATCGAATTTTGATTGAAGGTTTTTTTCGTTCAATTCTATCAGTATTTTATGGTAAATTTTTCCTGCTCTTTCGCGTATGAAAATAGAAACCCGTGCAATACATCTTCTTGAAGAAGCGGCGAAGCGAAAACGCATCAACAATTTCCTTCAGTTTTTATCCGACAACGGAAAAACGTTCACGCTTGTAAAAAACGTTACCTATCACGACGGGAAAACAAAAATCGGAATCGGAACGGCGAACGAACGACTGCCGAATCAATGGCTTTTGGTTCTTCCCGACGATGAATATGATACTGTTGCGTTGCTCTGTGAAAAAAAAGATGGAACCGTTTTTCGTTTTATTCTTGCAAAACAATTTTTTTCCGAAATCAAACCGAAACTTCCGCGCGATAGCAACAATCGTTTTCAGTTTTCTGTTGGTTTTGAACGACAAAGTTTTCATTTGAATATTCACGGATACCCTTCGATGTGTCTTGATAAATTCCGCGACAATATTTCAGCGTTAATTTGATTTGTATGAACAACGACGGCAAAAAAAATCCGATAAATATTTTTTTTCGGATTTCCATAAAAAAAATGCGCCGCTGTTTTAAATTTCCTTAAACTTTTCAAACGGCTGCAAACATTCGTTGCAATAGTAAAACGACTTACACGCTGTTGAACCGAATGCACTTCGTAATTCCGTGTTTGCAGAAGCGCAATACGGACACGCGAGCGAATCGGGAAAATTTTTTGCAATACACTTTCCTACAATTCTCGACGGCGGCGCAATTCTAGCGTTGCGTAATTTCATTTTTGTTTCTTCGCTGAGCCAATCAGTTGTCCACGTTGGAGCGAAAACAGTTTTCAATTCTACATTCTCACAACCTTTTTCTTTTAACTTTTCAACAATATTATCTTCAATCATTTTCATTGCCGGACAACCGGAATACGTTGGCGTAATTGTTACACAAACTTTTTCATTATGAAATGAAACGCTACGGATAATCCCCATTTCTACAATATTGAGAACGGGAATTTCAGGATCCGTAATTTCGGAAAGATACTCGAGAATCTGTTCTTGTGTCAAGGTTAAAGGAGTTGAGTATAAAGTATTTTAGTAGTAAGTATGTTAGATTTTTACGCACATCTCACATCTCAAATCGCATATCATAATCTACCATTTTGCATTCGGAAACGAACGCGCAAGTATTTGCATTTCAGAAAGCAAATGTCCGAGATGTTCTGTGTGTTTTCCGATTCTTCCGCCACTGTGCTGAAATCCGTTTTGCGGAATTGCAATCGTTGCTTCGCGAAAACATTCTTCAACTTGTTCTTTCCATTGTGATGAAAGAACATCAAGCGATGGAATAATATTTTCCACAAACAAAATTTTTTCTCCTTCATCAATGAAAAAAATTTCTAAAGTATAACTCCATAATTCATTCACAGCATTTTGTAAACGCGAATGACTTTCTTCCGTTCCATCGCCAAGCCGCAACATCCATTGTTTTGCGTGACGAATGTGATACAATGTTTCCTTTTTTGCTTTTGCAGAAATTCCTGCAAGTTGTTCATTGGAACTTTTTTGTAATTGTTGAAAGAGTAATAAACTGTACTGAGAAAACAAAAATTGCCGCGCAATCGTAAATGCAAAATCACCTTTCGGAAGTTCAACAAGTTTACAATTTTTGAATTCAACAACTTCACGCAAGTATGCCAAATCGTCTTCCGTGCGATTGTTATTTTCAATTTCTCCGGCGAGTTGCAACAACACAGAAGATTGACCGAGCAAATCGAGAGCGATATTTCCGAGCGCAATATCTTCTTCCAAAATCGGTCCGTGTCCGCACCATTCCGATAAACGATGACCAAGAATTAATCTGTCATCGGCAATGCGAAGAAGAAATGTGAACAATGCATGTTGTATTGTATTTTCTGAATGCATTTAAATATTTTTCACCGATTTGGGAATGGTATAAAATTGCGGATGACGATAAATTTTATCATTCGCCGGTTCAAAAAATTCTCCCGTTTCCGATGGCGATGTTGCATAAATTTCTTTCGACGGAACAACCCACAAATTTACAACGCTTCCTCGGCGTGAATACACATCACGAGCATTTTGCAGCGCCATTTCTGCATCCGGCGCGTGTACACTTCCGCAATGAATATGCGCCTCACCGGTTTTTTCCTGCGCAAACACTTCCCACAAATTCCATTCGGTATCTGTTTTTTTTTCTTCCATAATTTTTCTTGCTTCAGTTTATTTTATCGTTCTATTCTTCTTTTCTTCGATTCTGAAAGCTGTTTAAAATTTTCTTTTGTAACAACGTCCTTTCCCGATTTTTTTTCCAATTCTTTTCGTGCGTTGCCGGCAATGGTTCCACCTTCTATCGCTGCTTGCTCGTTTTCAATAAAACCCTGTGCATTTTTATTACGCGCAATCTCCGTAGTTGATGCTTCGCCGAGCATTGTAAAAATCAATTCGAGGTCATTCATATGGTCGCGAAGATTTTCGTTGGGCTTTGTGAGTCCTTTGTAATTTTTATATTCGCTCGGCGTTAAACCGAATGTCGCTTTACTGATTTCTGAAGTCAGAATTGCATATTCAATTTTTTCTTTGATGCCGCGTTTCTTCCATTCATCCGTAAGTTCGTCGCGAATCGCTATTCCCCGCACGCGTTTTTCAATCCATTCGTCGCTGTAACCTTTTGCTTTGTAAATTTCCCTCATTCGCTTCGCGGCAAGTTCGGGATTTTCAATTTCTTCCAATCGTTCCGTTCCGACTTTTGCCAACCAGCGTTTAAACGGTTCCGCTTTGGGTGAGGGAATGGATTGAATAATGCGCAATAATCCTTCGACATCGGAACAATCAGTGAGATATTTTTTTCCGTCAGAAGATTCCAATTTCAGTTGTCGACAAATTGTCGATAACTCAATGCCGGATATTTTTTCCCGCTTTTTTATCCTATACCAATAATCTTTGGGATCAGCGCTATCGGTTAATGCCTCGACGACATCAATCACAGAAAAATACCATTTCTGTTCTCGCTCATTCCAAACGGAGCGGATTTTTTTTGATTCAAATAACTTTATGTTGCTCATAATGATTTTTTTATGCGCTGCGTCAATTTATTTTGAAAAATATAATTTCACCATTCAATCAGTTTGAAAGTTTTCTGATTCTGTGTCTTCCGCCTTCGACGACAATAAATGAACTACGTAATTGTTCTTCCGAATAACGCAACAGTACTGTTTGCAATTCTCTATGAACGCTCTGTAATGTTGATGGAAGAACACGAAGGAAAATGACGCCGCAGTGTAAGTTTTTTACAAACACTAATTCGCTATAGTCTTTATCTCGTGTTATGAGGATTCTATCGAGTTGTTGTGCCTTATGAAGTAACTCAATATCCGGAGCGCGAGATAATCCGATTTCTGCCGCAGTAAGAATATCAAAATTCAAACTTCGGAGAAATCGCTCTGTTACGACATAGACATCTTGGTCTAAAAGAAATTTCATGCCGCAACAGAAATATGAATATCTTCTGCTTGCACGACATCAATTGCAAACTGGATACATGCGCGTATATCTTCCATAGCAAGCGACGGATAATAATCGTGAATGATTGTGTCGAAGGAAATTCCTTCGTTCACAAGTTCCAGCACACTCGTTACGGGAATTCTTGTTCCGGTAACGCACGGTTTTCCAAAATGGATGTTGGGATTTACTTCGATTCGTTCTTTCATATTATTGCTTTCTCATTTATGTTGTGTAATGATAAAATTTTTTTGTGTTGAAAAGATAGTATATCAAACTCCTACGGAGTTTCGTTTTTGCTTGTATTATTGTTCTACACATATTTTGCTCCTACGGAGCAGATAATTCTTCTATGATAAAGTTTTCCTTCTCGAATGAACAAGACGATTACAATCCCGTAGGTCTATGACTCCTTTGGAGGATTTTATGTTTGTAGATATTTGATTACAATGCCATTTTCAACTCCGTAGGAGTTGTACCAAATATTTCCCAAAATATCCAATGTTCAATGCACAATGTTGAATGACCAAGTACAACCAAACCTCAAACCAACTTGAACATTGAATATTGAACATTCATTATTCTACATTTTCCTCCAAATTTTTTGTTGCCACTATCTTCAGATAGTGGAGAAAGATTGTAAACTATATTTTGGCTTTAGCCACACATAGTTTTGGCTGAAGCCGATTTGTGTTTGTATTTTTCTTCTCTACTACATGAATGTAGTGGCAATTTTTATATAATCCTCTACGAGTCGTTGACCTACGGGATAAATTATTGTTCCTCAATTTTTTAAAAGAGTAAAAGCATTAAAGCATTACTTGTCCTGCACCAAACGAAATCCGACGCCGTAGGGGGAATCGGGAGAGTATTTGTCACGAGCGTTGACTCGTGAATAGAAAAAGTTGTTTAGAGAGAAGGTGCCACGACGTACACGTTCCTCCCCACTTGTAGGTCCTTGGGGATTAGTTTGCGATGAAGTTGAATAATTATCATACCAATCATTACACCACTCGCCCACATTCCCGCTCATATCGTATATCCCAAGTTCATTTGGTTGTTTTGTTCCTACTGGATGTACATTACCTAACCACGCAACATCATACACGTTATTGCTTCCGCTATATTCGTAACCGCGAGATTTATTTCCTCCACGCGCTGCAAATTCCCATTCGGCTTCGGTCGGCAGTCTATAATTTTTTCCTGTTTTTGCCTTCAATTTTCGTAAGTAATCTTGAACATTGTTCCAGCTCACTAAATCTACCGGACAATTATCGCAATCTTTATTGTAAATCGGTTTCTCTCCCATTATTTCTTTCCACTCTTTCTGTGTTACTTCATATTTACTGATGTAAAAAGCATCAATGGTTACGTGATGTTTTTCATTTTTACTTTCCCCCATTTCAAACGAGCCACCTTCTACTAATACCCAATTACAAGGTTGCTTTTCTACAATTTGCATTTCAAAACTTTTGTTGTGTACAACATCGTTCAATGTAATTTTATCAATTGAGGCAACAAGAGTTGGATTCAGCGTTACATTTGTTTTTACATCAAGTAATTCTTCTCTTTCGCGAAGATTTTTTGCATCTTCACGCGCAACATGAATTTGTAATTCTTGACAAGGAGATAGTTTGTTTTTTATATTTTCATTTTTCACATTAATTGATAATGGAAAAACTCCATTATCAACATCGTATTTTCCAAAAATTACAGTAACATCTTTTTTCCCTACAACATATTTTGTGTGCGTGAGCGAGGTAATTTGTTCTTCGTAGAGTTTTGCATTTTGCTTTCCTAAATCGTTGTATTCCGTTTCAATCTGTTGTTGTTTTGCTTTATTATTTTGCAAGCGTGTGTCATATTCGTTTTGCGTTTCAAACTCGCCGCGTGGTTTGTTGTCTATCTCTAATTGCAGCGCTTTTTGTTTTTGTGTTTCTACATCGCTCGTAACATTTGCAATTTTTTGTTGGTATTCTTTTACTTTCTTTATTGCATTTTCGAGTGAGAGTTCTTCTTTGGTAACGCTTTCTAATTTTTTCTTTTCTACATCCACGAGCGCGAGGAGTTCTTGTTTGCGTTTTTGTTCTTCAATCTGTTGTTGCCGCTCTTGCTCTTGTTTCTCTCGTTCTTTCGCTTCCAGTTCTTTTTTCTTTTGCAATGCGGCGAGTTGGTTTTTCACTTCTTCCTGCTTTTGTTTATTCGCTTGTTCTTCTGTCTGCTTTTTCTGCGCGGCAAGTTTTTTGTTTTCTTCTTCCAATTTTTTCAGTTCCGCTTGCAGTACTTCTTCGGAGGAAACATTTGCGACGGTCTTCGGGATAAATACAAAATCTCCTTCGCCGAGTAAATTGCCAAACTGCGGATTTTGTTTGTGGTTGCGGTCGCTTGCATCGCTGAATACTTCTTTCGGAACAGAGAAACCAATCTCGCGCGCAGTAATGTAGTTTTCCGCGCGCTGCAACCGTTCCAAAAATCGTCCGGTAAAAACGCTGTGTCCGAATAAACCGCCATCGAGCACTTGTTCATTTTTTCCTCCCGCCGTCAACACTTGCCGCACGGGTTTTTCGGTAATCGCTTTTAAGTACTCGTAATTTATTTTTTCTTCTTTCTCTGCGCCACGTTTCGCAAGGAGCGTTCCCGAGTAACACGCATCCATCACAAAGAAAATATGTTTCGCTTTGAGCGTGTTGGCAATATTGTCGCGGAGCTCGACCATCGAGATATTTTTCCGCATTTCATTTTCCTTGAACGAACCATCGGAAGGAATAATAAAACCGACATCGCTGCTCATTCCCGTTTGCGTGTAACCGTGTCCTGCAAAGAACACAAATATTGCATCCTCGCTGCTCACAGAAGATAAATCGTCAAACGCTTTGAGAATGTTATCTTTCGTTGCGTCGGTGTTGTAGAGTTGATAAAATTTATCGAAAGAAAATTTTTCGGCGAGAAGTTGCTGCACACCTTTTGCATCGCTCACGGCATTGTTCAGTTGCAAATTGTAATCGAGATTTTTGTAGCGGTCAATCCCGATAATCACCGCGTACGTTTTATTGTAGAGCGGAAGTTCTTGCGGAATGCCTTTGTTGTCATTCACGATAATTTTCATTCCCCTCTTTTCCTGCGCAACGAGAGGAAGCACGAAAACAATAAAAAGAAAAAGTAGTTTGTTCATAGTTGTATTCTCCAAAATTTATTTTGAAATTTGTTTTGGACTAAAATCCAGAATGTGTGTGTATGTTGTATCCCTACGCTTAAGAGTAGGGTTATTGTAAAATCCATTGAATCGTCACGTTGAGCAAAAAGAAAACTCGTTGCAAGAAAAAGTAAAGCGATAAAAAATATTGTGTAGTACTTCATAAAAAATTCTCCATTGTACATTTTACATTGAACATTCTACATTAGAAATTGAATTTTATTTGTCATTTGCAATTTGAACTTTGGATTTTTTCCTAACGTATTCTTCCGCTGCTTCTCTCACCCATTTTCCGTTTTCATCTGCGTTACGGCGCGCTTTCATTCGCTCGGCATTGCACGGACCGTTTCCATTGATGACATTGTAAAATTCTTCCCAATTTATTTCTCCAAACTCCCAATTTTTTGTCTCGGAATTAAATTTCAAATCTTTATCGGGCAAAGTTAAACTTAAAATTTTTGCTTGCGGAACTGTAATATTGACAAATCGCTGTCGCAGTTCGTCGTTGCTTTCAAGTTTCACTCCCCAACGCATCAGTTCTGCAGAGTTTGGAGAATGTGCATCCGATGGACCGAACATCATTAACGATTGCCACCACCAGCGATTTACAGAATCTTGCACCATTGCGCGTTGTGCTTGTGTTCCATTCGAAAGCGTTGCAACAATTTCGTAACCTTGTTTCTTGTGAAAATTTTCTTCCGAACAAATCCGCAACATCGCGCGCGAATAGGGACCATACGAACTTTTCGCAAGCATTGTTTGATTGACAATCGCTGCGCCATCCACAAACCAACCAATCACTCCCATATCCGCCCAACTCAACGTGGGATAATTAAAGATGCTTGAATATTTTGCTTTTCCCGCGAGTAATGCTTCGACAAGTTCACGCCTGTCAACTCCTAACGTTTCTGCCGCGCAATACAAATACAATCCGTGTCCTCCCTCATCCTGCACTTTTGCTAGCAATACTTTTTTTCTGCGTAACGACGGAGCGCGTGTAATCCAATTTCCTTCCGGCAACATTCCGACAATTTCACTGTGCGCGTGCTGCGAAATCATTCGTATGAGTTGTTTGCGGTAACGTTCAGGCATCCAATCTTTCGGTTCAATTTTTTCTCCGCGAGAAATTTTGTCTTCAAACGCTTTGAGCAGTTGCGGATTTTCTTCTGTTACTTTGTTCACTGTTTCTATTTAAAATTTTTCGGAGCAAAAACTAATGAAAGAAGTTTATTTTGCAAAATGATTGAAAAGGATTCAAGGAGTCTAGTGGTTAAGGGTTCAAGTGTATTTCAAATTCACTTGTTCACTTGAATCCCCGACTCCTTGACCACTTTTGACACACTTTTTTTCTCTCTCCAACTTTACCTAATTTTTTCCACATTTATTTAAACTGGAAACAAAAAACAGTAAATTGAAAACTCATATGAACATCGGCATCATCGGATTCGGAACAATGGGAAACGGCATTGCTCAAGCGTGCGCAAAAGCAAATCACAGCGTAATTGTTTTTGACAATAATAATAAACTTCTCGAACAAAATTTCGACAAACTGAAAAAAGAAATTCACGTGAGTATTGAAAAAGGAAAACTTTCTTCAACTGAAGGCGAAAAAATTCTATCACACATTCAACCGACAAACGAACTAACGAACTTACGAGAAAACGAAATAGTCATCGAAGCAATCGTTGAAGATGGAAAAGTAAAAGGCGAACTCTTCAAAGAACTCGATTTGCTTACTGATGAGAAAACTATTCTTGCTTCCAACACTTCTTCGATTTCGCTCACTTCAATTGCATCACATACAAAAAATCCGCAACGAGTTATTGGTTTGCATTTTTTCAATCCCGCACAAATAATGAAACTTGTCGAAGTGGTAAAAGGATTTCACACATCGGAAGAAATTGTGAACAGAGGAATTGAGTTTGTACAATCGCTCGGCAAAATTCCTGTTGTTTGTAAAGATACTCCGGGATTTATTGTGAACAGAGTTGCGCGGCCATTTTACGGCGAAGCGTTGCGATTGCTTGGCGAAGGCGTTGCAACCATAGAAGAAATTGACCGCATCGTAAAACTCGAAGGCGGTTTAAAAATGGGACCGTTTGAGTTGATGGATTTAATCGGCATAGATGTAAATCTTGCCGTAACGCAATCGGTGTACGAACAATACTTTCACGAACCGCGCTATCGTCCGCATATCATTCAGAAAAAAATGGTTGAATCCAATCAACTCGGAAGAAAAACGGGGAAAGGATTTTATGAGTATTGAAAATTTGAGATATAGGATGTGAGTGAAGTGCAAAATTTTTTATGGTGTTCCTTCGCGCGCGTTGTGTTGAATAAAATTACATTTAAGGTTTTGCAAACTTACACTGAAAAATGAAATATTTTTCTGAACAAACAGCGTTTCATATTTTCTTGCCGAAAAATTTTAGAAAGAAAACTATTATGGCAAAAGTTAAAGAACCGGAAGTAATGTATTCAGCAACAGAAAATAAATCTCAGCAGTTTTTTTCGCTGGAAGAAGATATTTCTATGACAAAAAGAAAAGGGAGAATTGTACGCGTTTCAATGCCGTACACGGCGTACAAAAAATTACGAAACGCTTACATAAGTCAACAGATTTACGATGACGCTGAAACCCAACGCTCATTACTACGTGCGAAAGAAGACATAAACTCGGCTCGCTCCAAAAAATTTGAGAGTGCCGACGCATTGGTTCGTTCATTGGATGAAAACGCATAATGGTCTTTGTAAAATCTGCGGAGTTTCAGAGAGCATACAACCTCTTGCCAAAACACATTCAGAAAAAAGTAAAAAAGCAATTGTTCCTTTTTGAACAGAATCCGCGCCATCCTTCGTTAAGTGTTCATCGACTTAATGGCGAATGGGAATTGTATGTGGATATTCACTATCGTTGTTTGTTTCGTTGGAAAGGAAGTGAAATTGAGTTGCTCACGATTGGAACACATAAAGTAGTAGATAGATATAAACGGAAATAAATTCTAAAACCCGACTCAAAAACGAATCGGGTTTTTATTTTACAAAGTTACTTTATTTTAAAAGTATTAACTTCTTTGTTTGTACAAACTTTCCATCATTCGTTTGCAAGCGATAAAAATATACTCCGCTTGGAAAACCGTTTGCATTCCAAATTGCTTGATGTATACCTGCTTGAAGTTCTTCCGAAACCAACTTTGCAACTTCCTCGCCTACTATGTTGAAGATTTTTAGACTAACAACACTTGGTTTTGGAAGAGCAAATTTTATTGTTGTTGTTGGGTTGAACGGATTCGGATAGTTTTGTTGTAATGAAAATGATGGTGGTAAATCTTTTGGCTCAATAACAGAAACTAACGAAGAAGAAAACGGAGATAAAAACCCACTCTCGATATGTATGTTTGCTGTTTGAGTTGAGCCGATAAACGATTGACCAACAACAGAAACTACTTTTGTATGTTGACTTGTCGGATTACTAAAACCCATATTAAACGATGACCAATTTACTTTTGCGTTTTGAGCGAGAGTAATATTTAGAAAAAATATTAAGACGATGACTATATAAATTACTTTACTCATATTTACTTTTCTCCTTTTGTTGGGGAGTAGATTCCATTTTTTTTATTCGTTGATATTCAATCCCAAATTCTTCTGATTTTCCAAGTTCTTTTGGATATAGATATTTGCCTTTATTTTCTTGTTCTTTCTCGACTTCAGGAATAATTCTATGTTTTTCCGCAAATGCGTCTTTTCGTATTCCGGTAACTTGCCAAGAAACTTTCATTCCAGATTTACCACCTGAAATTTTAAAGTGGTTGTCTGTAATTTCTTCTGCAATGTAAACCTGAGAATAACCACCAATGCAAGTCAATTGATAACGAAAATCTTTATTGAGAGTTTCGAAATATGTAGGTAACTCTACATTTGCTTCACCTTTTTCATCTAAAGTAATTACACCATCATAAATATTTTTCATATCCGGACTTTCAACAAATGAGTGATAGAGATATTTATTCTCAGGATCCAACGGATGATCGATTTTGAATGAACCACCTCCTTTTGATATTGTGCCGCCAATGGAAAGGTTTCCGTCGATTCGAGCATATCCTGTTGCATAAAATGCATTAGCGCCACTTGAGCCCCCATTCGATCTTGCTACTAAAGCAAATTGTTGTGTCGTACCTGTTTCAAAATAACCTCCGTAGGCTGAGTAACTATAACCAGAAACTCCATAGCCACTCGAATTACTATATCCTCTGACTCCATGTCCAGTGGAAGTTTGTCCTAATATGCCATAATCATTATTTGATGTTATAGTTAATCCAATTCCTGACCCTGACCACACAGAGCCAAAGTGATTATGGCTTGAAAATGCAAAATCAGATGAATGATATCCGTCAAGTTTATCTGCGTCGTTTGCATAACTTGCGGTTATTGAGCCAGATAATGAACCCGTAAATGTTAGGTCCCCGTTCACTTTAACATTTCCATCGAATTTTCCTGCCAATCCTGAGTTTGTGTGGGCATATAAAGCTGTACCTCCATTTGATGAGCTTGCCTCAACACCATATGTATAACCATATGTGGAGATTCCAATGTCAATTGCACCTATGACTTCTAATCCTTTATTAATTCCACATTGCAATGCAGAGCCTCCTGGGACTAAATCAATCAAACATTCATTCACGTCCTTTAAGATTTTAAAGAAACTAGTGCGGGTTTGAAGAGTACTCCGTTTGTTATGCAATCCGGGATTGGATGATAATGTTATTCCACCAACTTCATTTAAGGGATATAAAGTAAATGGCTCTTGTTGAGTAGATGCAGCTATATGACTAATCGAATCGGCATTGGGGATTTTTATTGTTGGAGAAAGATGACGCGTTTCAATTGCATTATCCTGAATGTGGTTTTTTCCAATTGCATTTCTCCCGATTTTCGAACTGGTTATATTACTATCAAGAATTTTATCTGCTGTTACGCTCGCTGATTGAAGTTTAAATGAATTAATTGCATTATCAGCAATTTTGTTCGTGGTAGTAGCGCCATCGGCAATTTTTTCCGTTGTAATCGAACCATTTGCGATTTTTGAATTTGTTACACTTGCTGTATCAATTTTTGAAGTAGTTATTGTTAAGTTTTCAATGTCTATACCTTTTATAGTTCCATCTTGAATATGAAAAGAAGTTACCGAGTTTTCACTCAACGATGTCGAAGGAGTGTGCAAAGCGGTATCAGCAGTTGTTGCAAACGGTGCTTTAAAGTTTGAAGCAACATCAACTGTTTGAATCGTTCCATCAAGAATTTTTGAACTTGTGATTGAATTATTGGGAACTGTTCCCGAAATTCTTGCGCTATCAGCGTATTGTTGTGGAGTTGTTGATTTAGCAAACCGGGCGGTGTCGGAATAAAGAGAATGTATCGAACTATCGGAATAGCCTGAAGAAATACTCCTTCCAACACTTGTAAGTTCCATACGCTTTGGCATTTGTATTCCATTTACTTGCAAACTCAACCAATATTGAGTATCAAATTTTAGTGAGTTGCTAAACGGAGGATTCTTTCCTAATTGAGTTGAGAATGTACCGTTTTCCGTTTGTAAAGATTCTGGAGGCGTGGATTCCCAAAGAAGATTTCCACCGCTTTCCGAATCAAAAAAACGAAAAACAAATTGATATTTACCGTTTGGATACGGATGATTAGCTGTATCCGTTAACACTCCTTGAAACGAAATTGTTCGAGGAGTAGTTTTAGTTTGAGCGTAGTTTGTTTGAAATACGATGAGTAATAAAGCGATTATTGCAAAGAGAGTTTGTTTCATAAAGTTATTCTTAAATTAAGATGATTGATAGAGTTTCAATTATTTCTACTATCAATAAACGAATCTTTATTAATACAATCAAACATTCGACGCTCTAACCGAAAAATTAATTATCAAGAAAAAAAGAAAAATCGAAAGTAAGTTTCAGTATTTTAGACACCTAATTTTTTAAGAGAAATATTTCTAACAAAATATTTCTTTCTACTTTTTAAATTTTTATGACACAACACCGTTCTCTCTCTGCTCCACGCGGCACACAACTCTCTTGCAAAGGATGGATTCAGGAAGCCGCATTACGAATGTTGCACAACAATCTCGATGCGGAAGTTGCAGAAAAACCGGATGAACTTATTGTTTATGGCGGAACGGGAAAAGCCGCGCGTAATTGGGAATGTTTCGATGCCATTGTTCGTTCGCTGAAAGAATTGGAGAACGACGAAACACTTCTCATTCAATCGGGAAAACCTGTGGGAATTTTTCGTACGCACGAAAATGCACCGCGTGTTCTCATTTCCAATTCGATGCTTGTTCCGCATTGGGCAACGTGGGATGAATTTCGCCGATTGGAAGCGCTCGGTTTGACAATGTACGGACAAATGACTGCGGGCTCGTGGATTTACATCGGCTCGCAGGGAATTTTGCAAGGAACGTACGAAACATTTGCCGCGTGCGCAGAAAAATATTTCAACAATTCACTTGCGGGAAAATTACTTGTTACTGCGGGACTTGGCGGAATGGGTGGAGCGCAACCGCTTGCCGCAACAATGAACGGAGCGGCGTGTCTTGCAATTGAAGTGGACAAAGGCAGAATTGAAAAACGTTTGCGCACAAAATATGTTGATGAAATGGCGACAACGTTGGATGAAGCATTGCTCATTGTTCAAACTGCGAAAGAATTGAAGGAAGCAAAGTCCGTTGCATTGCTTGGAAACGCGGCAGAAATTTTATCTGAACTCGCCGCACGCAACATCATTCCCGATATTCTCACTGACCAAACTTCCGCGCACGATACGCTCAATGGTTATGTTCCCGCACATATAACGTACGAAGAAGCGTTAGAACTTCGCACAAAAAATCCGCAAGAATATATTCGACGAGCAAAAGAATCCATTGCAGAACATGTTGAAGCAATGCTCGCTCTGCAAAAAAAAGGCGCGATTACATTTGATTACGGAAACAACATTCGCGGCGAAGCATTGGCGTTTGGCGTGAAGAATGCGTTTGATATTCCGGGATTTGTTCCTGAGTACATTCGTCCGTTGTTTTGCGATGGAAAAGGTCCGTTTCGTTGGGCAGCATTATCGGGCGAAGCGGAAGATATTTATAGAACGGACAGAGCAGTAATGGAAACGTTTCCGGAAAACAAACAACTTTGCAACTGGATTATGAAAGCGCAAAAGCAAGTTGCATTTCAAGGATTGCCCGCGCGGATTTGTTGGCTTGGTTACGGCGAGCGAGCGAAGATGGGAAAAATTTTTAACGACTTGGTTGCGCGTGGAGAAATGAAAGCGCCCATCGTTATCGGTCGCGACCATCTTGATTGCGGAAGCGTTGCATCGCCGAATCGCGAAACGGAAAAAATGAAAGACGGAAGCGATGCGATTGCCGATTGGCCTATCTTAAATGCAATGTTGAATGCAGTTGGCGGCGCAAGTTGGGTGAGTGTTCATCACGGCGGCGGCGTTGGAATCGGAATGAGTATTCACGCGGGAATGGTAGTTGTCGCCGATGGAACAAAAGAAGCGGAGAAACGTTTGGAGCGTGTTCTTACCTACGACCCGGGAATGGGAATTATCCGCCACGTGGATGCGGGATATGAACGGGCAAAAAAGAATGCGAAGAAGTTTGGTGTGAAAACTCCGATGATGAAGTAAAATATTTTTTGTTCCAATGTTTTAGTGGCTGATAATCATCCACTTGGTGGTTGATTATCAGCCATTAAAATTGTATATTTGACTATGATTTTACAACGAAACATAATGCAAAATATACACGAAGCGCTCGCTGATACGCCGGTTATTCTCTTAAATGGAGCAAGACAAACCGGCAAAAGCACATTGCTGGAATCGCTTGTAACAACAATTCCTTCTGCGCAATATGTAACGCTGGATGATGCAACAGCGCTCGCTTCCGCACACAATAATCCCGAAGGATTTCTCGCGGGGTTCAATGGTTTGCTTGCGCTCGATGAAATTCAACGTGCGCCGGAATTATTTCTTCCTCTTAAGCGCGAAGTAGATAAAAACAGAAAACCCGGACGATTTCTCCTTTCCGGTTCCGCAAATATGATGCTCCTTCCGAAACTTTCCGAATCGCTTGCGGGGCGAATGGAAATACAAACGCTCTTCCCGTTTTCGCAGGGAGAACTTGCGGGACACAGCGAACATTTTCTCGACAGCGTTTTTGCTCAACGGTTTCCCCATTACTCACACAAGCGAAATGGAAAAGAAACGCTCGCGCAAAAAATGATCATCGGAGGATTTCCCGAAGTTCAGTTGCGCAAAGATGATAAGCGACGCAATGCGTGGTTCAAAGGATACATCACGACTATATTGCAACGAGACGTTCGCGACATTTCCAACATTGACGGATTAACGGAATTGCCGAAACTTCTTTCACTCCTTGCCGCGCGAATGGGAACAATTCTCAACTTCGCAGAACTTTCCCGCAGCGCTGCAATTCCTCAAACAACATTGAAACGCTATTTAACATTGCTGCAAATGACGTTTCTTGTGCAATTGCTTCCTGCGTGGTCGGGAAATTTGGGAAAGCGACTCATTAAAACTCCGAAAATTTATTTGGTGGATACGGGACTTGTTTCGCATTTACTCGAATTGAATACCAATCGTCTTTTGTTGGATGGAACGCTGTTCGGTCATCTGTTGGAAAATTTTATTTTGCTCGAACTCTGCAAACAAAGTATGTGGAACAACGTGAAACCGGCGTTGTATTATTTGCGAACCGATGCGGGACAAGAAATTGATTTCATTATCGAACATCCCGATGGACGCATTGCCGGCATTGAAGTAAAAGCAACACACTCAGTTTCTGCTGACGCATTTAAGGGAATGAATTTTCTTGCGGAAAAACTTGGTAAAAAATTTCAACGCGGCATTGTATTGTATTTAGGAACGGACGTCATTCCTTTCGGAAAAAATTTACACGCAATGCCATTTGATGTTGTGTGGAAATTGGCGACGGAGAGTAATAAGCAGAGAGCGTAGTGCACAGAGAAACTATTTGAGAGAGATGAAACATATTTTTATGTCAAAAAAAATTTCAATTGTTCAATCTTCATTTCCTTTGTAAATTAAGCCACAATTTTTGCAAGAAAAATTTAATGCAACACCACACAGATAAATTTCTCGAACGCATTAGCAGTAATCCGGATATTCTTCACGGAAAACCTTGTATTGCCGGAACACGCATCGCAGTATATATGATTGTCGGACTCATTGCGGCGGGAGAATCGTACGAACAAATTCTCGAAGATTATCCTTCGCTGACGCGGGAAGATATTACTGCCGCGCTTCAATACGCATCACGGCTTGCAGAGTTTGAGGCGTACGCGTTGTAATGCAACAAAGAATTCTCCTTGACGAAAATTTACCGTTTGCGTTCATTCAATTTTTTGAACAACGTGAATGTACCGTTTTCCATATCAAGAAACTTGGAAAGTCTGGTATTCGAAACGGTGAAGTGTATAAACTTGCAGAAGAATTGGATGCGTGGCTCATTACTCGCGACTCGGATTTTCAAAATCTCGAAAAATTTTTGAGAAGCAATGTGAATGGAATAATTCTTCTCAAACAAGAAGACCATCGAACGCCAATACTTCTTCAAACAATGAAACAGTTATTGGAAAAAGAATCAACATTATTTTCATCTTCGCAACTTGTAACTGTTGATGAAGGGGAGGTTCGAATATTGAAACGAGAAACGAAAACCTAACTATCAATTATCGTCTTTCAACTGTCAACTAAAAAACTATGGATTACACAATCGTTCTATTGAATTTCGTTTACACAATTATCGGATTATTTATTCTCTACTTTGCGTATTGGATTTTCGATAAGATGACACCGGAACTGAATTTTCCCGAAGAATTGAAAAAGGGAAATATCGCGCTTGCAATTTTTATCGGCTCATTGTTTATAGCGATGGGAATTATCATCGCACACGCTTTGAATTAAGAATGAAGAAATTCATTTTAAAATTTTCATTGCTCGTTTTTCTTTTTCTCACGGAAAAACTTTTTGCAATTGATTTGTCGAAACGTTACGATGATCATTTCAGAAAATACAGTAAGCGGTTTTTCGGCATTGGTTTCGATTGGACTCTTTTCAAAGCGCAGGCAATTGCGGAAAGCGGTTTGAATCCCGATGCGAAAAGTAGTGTCGGTGCGAAAGGTTTGATGCAATTGATGCCGTCAACATTTCAAGATGTGCAATCTGCAAATCCAGCATTTGCCGATATTGATGACCCGAAATGGAACATCGCGGCAGGAATTTATTACGACAGATTGTTGTGGAAAAAATGGGACGATGGTCGCGATAACGAGAATCTTTTAAATTTTATTTTTGGAAGTTACAATGCGGGTTTAGGAACAATTCGCAGCGCGGAAAAAATTGCATCGCAAAAAAATCTTGACAGCAAACAATGGAAACACATCGAGGAAATTGCACCCTCCGTTCCGAAATGGCGGCACGAAGAGACATTGAATTATGTGAAACGCATAAAAAAATATCACGAAGGTTTGAAGAAATGAAATGGTGCTTTCTCATTTTCAAACCATTCCGATTCTTCAAGCACACAAACAAGGAAAAACCTCTGCAATCACTTCTTCCGATTTAGGAATTACACAAGTCGAAGTTCAACTACTTTCTGATGGAATTATTTTTCCGAATGGAGAAAAAATCAATTGGAAAACATTGAATGAAATTTCAGAAGAAACGAATGGATGTTTTCTCATTCACAACGGTGAAGCAAAAAAAATCCAAATGTATTCTGAAACAACGGGACGATTTTATTCGCTTTGCCCAACAGAACAATCTCCGACAATGCTTGTTTCCGGAAAAACGATGCACAGAATTTCCGGCACGAATCCATTCCTCGATACAAAACAAAAAATAAAAACTATTGCACCATTTCGCGGAAACGTTCTCGATACGTGTATGGGGCTTGGTTACACTGCAATTGACGCGGCGAAAACTGCGGATGAAGTTACAACGATTGAATTTGATGCGACGGTAGAAGAAATTTGTCGTTGTAATCCTTGGTCGCAAGAATTATTTTCCAATTCCAAAATCAAGCGGAGAATAGCAAATTGTTTCGATGAAATACAAACGTTTTCGGAAAATTATTTTGATGTTATCATTCACGACCCGCCGATGTTTACACTTGCGGGAGAATTATACTCGAAAAAATTTTATGAAGAAATGTTTCGTGTATTGAAATTTCGAGGAAAATTATTTCACTATATCGGCAATCCCGATAGTAAATCCATTGCTCCAATTTTTCATAGTGTCATTCGAAAATTAAACGATGCCGGATTTCAAAAAGTAGAAATAAAGAAAGATGCGTTTGGAGTTGTTGCGAGAAAGTAATTCAAGTTCGGAAATTGAGTTATAACGGAATATTTCCGTGTTTCTTTTTCGGATTGCTGTCAACTTTGTTTTCGAGAATTTGAAACGCACGAATAAGTTTTGAACGTGTCGTTTTCGGTTCAATCACATCGTCAATGTAACCACGTTGTGCAGCGATGTACGGACTTGCAAATTTTTCCCGGTACTCTTGTTCTTTTTCGGAAAGAAATTTTTCCGCTTCGTTTTTATCTTTTCCATTCACATCCTTGCGGTATAAAATTTCCACTGCGCCTTTTGGTCCCATCACGGCAATTTCAGCAGAAGGAAATGCAAAATTGAAATCACCGCGAATGTGTTTACTATTCATAACATCATACGCTCCACCATATGCTTTTCGAGTAATCACCGTAATTTTCGGAACAGTTGCTTCGGCGAATGCATAAAGAAGTTTTGCACCGTGTTTGATGATGCCGCGCCACTCTTGGTCCGTTCCCGGTAAAAATCCCGGAACATCTTCAAATACAAGAATGGGAATATTGAACGCATCGCAAAACCGAACAAAGCGCGCGCCTTTTACGCTTGCATCAATATCGAGCGCGCCGGCAAGAACAGCAGGTTGATTCGCAATGATGCCAATAGATTTTCCTCCAAGCCGCGCAAATCCAACAACGATATTTTGCGCAAAGAGTTCGTGCGCTTCAAAAAAATCTCCGTCATCAACAATGAGTTTGATAACATCTTTAATTTCGTATGGCTTGTTTGAGTTTTCTGGAATGATAAAATTGAGTTTTTCATCTTCACGATTAAAATCGTCTTGAGTTTCGAAAGTTGGCGCATCGTCAATATTATTGGAAGGAATATAACTCACTAATTTCCGAATCGCGCGCAAACATTCAATTTCATTTTCACACGCGAAATGCGCAACGCCGCTTTTCATTGCATGCGTTACTGCTCCTCCCAAATCTTCAAACGAAACATCTTCGTGTGTTACGGTTTTTACAACATTTGGTCCCGTTACAAACATATAACTCGTATTCTTCACCATAAAAATAAAATCGGTGATTGCGGGAGAATACACTGCGCCGCCAGCACACGGACCAAGTACTGCGGAAATCTGCGGTACAACTCCCGATGCAAGTGTGTTGCGTAAAAAAATATCCGCATAACCGCCGAGCGAAACAACTCCTTCCTGAATTCGCGCACCGCCCGAATCGTTGAGTCCAATTACCGGCGCACCGACTTTCATTGCCATATCCATTATCTTGCAAATTTTTGCGGCGTGCGCTTCGGAAAGTGAGCCGCCAAACACGGTAAAATCTTGACTGAAAACAAAAACTAATCGTCCATCAATCGCGCCGCTTCCTGTAACTACGCCATCGCCGAGATATTGTTCTTTTTCCAATCCGAAATCTTTTGAACGATGAACAACGAGTGCATCCACTTCTTCAAAACTATTGTTATCGAGAAGAATTTCCAAACGTTCGCGCGCGGTGAGTTTTCCTTTTTTGTGTTGCTCTTCAATGCGTTTTTCTCCGCCAGCGAAGAGAGTTTTTTGTTTGAGTTCGTTGAGTTGAGTGAGTTTGGACATAGGGGAAATTGATGTTTAAAATATTTTATTTCTCGTTGTAGTTTTTCAAAATCGCGTAAGGATTGAATGTTTGTAGTATATGTTTACAAAACCATTTTCAACTCCGTAGGAATTGCACAAAATTGTAGAACTCCTACAGAATTCAATGGGTGTTTTGATTTTTCTTCTATAACATATAATCCCTTCGGGATTATTTTCTCAATGAATATCCAATTCTCAATGCACAATGTTGAATGACAAGGGAAAATCAAACTTTTTAACGACTTGAACATTGAGCATTAAATATTCGTCATTCTACATTTTTGGTGTCAAGACGGAAGTCTTGACACCACTTTAAAATTCACATATTTGTCAATATGAATTGAACATTTTTTTCGGCATCAATTTACAAAACTTTGAATGTAATTTCTTCGAATGAACTCACCTAAATTTTTTCAAATTTGTGCCTTTGTGGTAAAAGAACCAAAATTATTTCGATTCAATATACATTCCATTATTATAAATTCCCACCGCTTTTCCTTTCAACTTCCATTTGTCAAACGGAGAGTTTTTGGATTTCGATTTGAATTGTTGAATATCCACTGTCCACTCTTTCTTCTCATCAATGAAAGTAAAATTTGCTTTTGCCCCAACTTCAATTTTTATTTCCGGAAGCGAAAGTATTTTTCTCGGATTCACGGAAATCTTTTCAATCAGTTGTTTCCACGAAAGAATTTTTTTCTCAATCAAATTTGTAACGCAAAGTCCGATGGTTGTTTCAAGTCCGACAATACCAAACGGTGCGTACATAAATTCCACTTCTTTTTCATCGAACGAATGTGGCGCGTGGTCGGAAGCGATTACGTCAATCGTTCCATCGCGTAAACCTTCGAGCAACGCATCAATATCATCTTGTGTTCGCAGCGGTGGATTCATTTTTGTATTCGTGTTGAACGAGCGAACTTCTTCATCCGTCAACGTAAAATGATGCGGCGTAACTTCGCAACTGATATTCAATTTTTTTTTCTTCGCTCGTCGTATGATTTCAATAGATTCTTTCACACTCAAATGCGCCGCGTGATATTTTCCTTTCACATATTCCAAAATTTGTATATCACGTTGCAGCATTGTTGATTCAGCGATACGCGGAATTGCTGACAATCCGAGCGTCGTCGAAACAAATCCTTCGTTCATCACGCCTTTCCCTGTAAGCGATTTATCTTCGCAATGTTGAATGAACGGCAAATTATACATCGAACTGTATTCCAAAATTCTTCGCACCAAATCTGTATTTTCTACCGGCGAACCATCATCACTCAATCCCACAGCACCGCTTTCAGCAAGTTCAGCAATTGGCGCAAGTTCATTTCCTTCTCGATTTTTTGTTCCGCACGCAATCGGAAATACATCAACCGCAGGAACAGATTTTTCCGCTTGCGATTTTATGTAGCGAACAATCGAAGCGGAATCTATCGGCGGATTAGTATTCGGCATACACGCGACAGCAGTAAATCCGCCGTTTGCCGCAGATGTTAATCCCGTTTCGATTGTTTCTTTGTGTTCATAACCCGGTTCGCGCAAATGTACGTGCATATCGCAAAATCCCGGCGCGAGAATTATTCCGTTGCAATCAATCACGTTTGTATTTTTCTCCGCAGAAATTTTCTTCGCAATTTTTTTAATGAAACCATTTTTAACAAGAACAGAAGTTATTTCGTCTGTTTTTGTTGTCGGGTCAATAACGTGAGCGTTCTTAAATAAATATGTTTGATTCATTTTTTCAATCTACAATCTAAAATATAAAATCTAAAATCAATTTCTTCCCGTCCCAAGCAGAAACAAAATTCCCATTCTCACTGCAACGCCGTTCAACACTTGATGAAGAATAAGCGAATGTTCGCTATCAGCTACATCAGCAGAAATTTCTACGTCGCGATTAATGGGACCGGGATGTAAAATCGTAATCGGCTTCGATGATTTTTCCAAACGCTTTTTCGTAACGCCGAAATACTTATTGTATTCCTCATTCGATGGAAAAAGAACTGCGTGCAATCGTTCGCGTTGAATACGCAGAACATTCAGCACGTCAACACCATTGCGAATAACGTCTTCAATATTATAATATACTTCCACACCGAGTTGTTCAATGTGTTTCGGGAGCATCGTCTTTGGTCCACAGACAGAAACTTTCGCTCCCATCGTTTTCAGTCCGTAAATATTGGAAAGCGCAACTCTGCTGTGAGAAATATCGCCGACGAGACACACGCGCAATTTTTCCAGTGAACCAAATTTTTCACGAATCGTCATCATATCGAGAAGCGCTTGCGTAGGATGTTCGTGCGCGCCATCTCCCGCATTGATAATTGTTGCATCGGAAATGCGAGTGAGAAATTGCGGAACTCCAGGCGATTCGTGGCGCACAACAATCATATCAATTTTCATCGCTTCAATATTTTTCACCGTGTCTTTGAACGTTTCACCTTTACTCACGCTGCTTCCGGATGCGGCGAAATTTACCACATCAGCGGAAAGTCGTCGCTCGGCAAGTTCAAATGCAATGCGTGTACGTGTCGAAGATTCAAAAAATAAATTGACAATCGTTTTGCCGTTGAGCGTCGGCGTTTTTTTTATCGGACGTTCCAGCACTTCGCGAAACGACATTCCTGTATCGAGCATCAGTGTAATATCTTCCCGCGAAACATTTTCCATTCCGAGAAGATGAGAGATTTTGAGTTTGGGTATTGGTTGTTCGATCATTTTATTGTTTGATATTTTCTTTGTGTTTCTTAGTGTTCTTTGTGCCTTAGTGGTTATTATTTTCCACCACTAAGACACGAAGGTCACAAAGGTTCACTAAGTTAGTTTTTGAAAATTTTTTCAATTCTGTATTAAATACACTCCATCTTCTCCGTCAATCTCTTTCATCATCACTTGCACGTCGTCGTTTTTTTCGGTGGTGATTTTTGTGCCGATAAAATTCGGTTCAATCGGAAGTTCACGATGTCCGCGGTCAATCAGCACAGCAAGTTGAATATTCGCCGAGCGTCCCATATCCATTAATTCATTCAGAGCGGCGCGAATTGTTCTCCCCGTGAACAACACATCGTCCACAAGAATAATTTTTTTCTGCGAAACATCGAACGGAATATCTGTTCCCTTCATTATCGGTTTATCAAGTTGCGAAAGGTCATCGCGATAGAGCGTAATATCAAGCGCGCCGGTAAGCAATGGAATTTTTTCAATCTCGAAAATCATTTTTGCAAGACGTCGGCTTAAAAATTCTCCGCGCGTGCGAATACCGACAATGGCAAGATTTTCCGTGCCGCGATTTCGTTCGATGATTTCATGCGCAAGCCGGGAAAGTGTGCGCGTAAAAGATTTTGAATCAAGGATTTTTGTTTTCATAAAATTATTCTTAACATCTTGCTGAACTTGTTTCAGCATCTTACAAAGTTCCCGAAACTAGTGCGGGATGACGATTAGGAAAAATAGTTTACAGCATTTCTAAAAATTTCTATTCCATCGCTGAATTCAGGAAGTTCTTTCGTTTCGCGTTTGAATTGTTCTTTCAATAAAGTCCAATCCGGTCGTTGTGTGAAAAACATTCCGCGTTCCGGATGGGGCATCAATCCGAATATTCTCCCGCTTGCATCACAAATTCCTGCTATATCATCAAGCGAACCATTGGGATTGAAAGGGAATTCACCATTCGCGTTTTCTCCATTCTCACGAATATATTGCAATGCAATTTGATTATTTGTTTTCAATAGCGAAAATGTTTCTTCTTCTACAAAAAAATTTCCTTCACCGTGTGCTACAGGAATAAACATTTGCGAAATATTTTTTGTGAATACGCATTTCTGGCTTGTCGTTTTTACATTTACCCAACGACAAACATATCGCGGGGAAACATTGTGAAGTAATGCAGCGCTTCGTTTTCCGTATTCATCATTAATTGCCGGAAGCAAACCGAGATTAACCAGCACTTGAAAGCCGTTACAAATTCCGAGAACGAGTTTATCTTCGGAAATAAAGTTGAGCAATTCATTCCAACAATGGTTTCGGATTTTATTCGCCATCGCATTTCCCGAACCCGTATCATCACCATAAGAAAACCCACCGGGAACAACGAAGATTTGATATTCGTCAATTTGTTTTTTGTTTTCAATCCAGTCGTTGACGTGAATTATTTTTGTATTCGCGCCGCAATAATCGAAAGCGAATTTCGTTTCTTCTTCGCAGTTGAATCCGTAGCCGGAAAGGATGAATGTTTTCAGTTTCGAGTTTCGAGTTTCTTGTATCGAGTTCATGAAAATAGAGAAAATGTTTTTTTATATGAGTTTTTTAATTCTTCAACAGTCGTTTCAATTATATTTTCATTCCTCAAATTTTTTACTGTAAAATTATTTGAAGAAAGAACGGTTCCAAATTTTTTTACCGATGCATTTTTCTCAAAAGCAATTTTGGAAAATTGTTCCACATTTTCTTTAGCAATTGTAACGAGAAAGCGTGAAGGAGTTTCTGAAAATAAATTTTCTTCATCGAGTTGAGCATCAATTCCTAATTGTCCTGCAATGCTCATTTTTGCTAATCCGATTCCAATTCCACCAAATCCAATTGCATACGAAGATGAAAGAATATTTTTTTCAATCGCTTCTTCAATCACTTTACAATTTGCTATAGATATTCCAATAACTTCAATAATATCAAGTGAATTATTCCCAACAAGAAAAATTTCATCGCCAGCATTTTTCAAATCCATTGTTTGACATTTACGAACATCCTGAATAACGCCGAGTGAAGAAATCAACAATGTCGGAAGGGCAGAAATATTTACTTCATTTCCGTTTTCGTCGTAACCGTGAAAATCATTAAACATCGAATCTTTGCCGGAAATAAACGGCGTTCCAAACCCAACGGCGAAATCGTTACAACCGCGCGCAGTTTCTTTCAATTGAAAAAGTCGTTCAGGATTCAAAGCATCGCACCAACAAAAATTATCGAGCAATGCGATATGATTGAGTGAAACGCCAACAGCAACGAGATTTCGAATTGCTTGGTCAATCGTAATTCCGGCGGCTGCATACGGACTTGATTCGGTGAGATGCGGAAACAATGCTTGCGAAACTGCAACTCCTTTCCACGAATGTAAAAGCGGACGAATCACACTTGCACTTCCATTCACACGCCCTTTTCCTTGAAGCCCGGAAATTATTGAAGTTCCCTGAACGGTGTGGTCATATTGTTGAGAAACAAATTCCGTGCTTGCAATATTGGGATGTGAAAGAAGTTGAAATAGATGTGCGTTTTGAGTAGTTGAGTAGTTGAGGAGTTGAGAAAAAGAATTGCTCTCCGTTCTTTGCTCTCCGCTGAATGCTAATTGCTGATTGCTACATGCTAACTTCTTCTTCGGTAATCCATCGTGCAGAAAATTCAAATCAATATTCATCACTTCTTTGCCGTGAAATGAAACAACACATTTTCCGCTATTGGTAAATTCGCCGATGGTTGTTGCTTCAACTTCTCTGCGTTTCATTAAATCGGAAAACGCATTCCATTTTTCTTTTGGAACAGCAAGCGTTATTCGCTCCTGTGATTCGGAAATCCAGATTTTCCACGGAGGAAGATTGGGATATTTTGTCGGAACTTTTTCTAATTCAACAAAACATCCGCCGCATTCTTTTGCCATTTCTGCAACGGAACACGATAAACCTCCTGCGCCATTATCTGTAATGCTGTTGAATAAATTTAAATCGCGCGCTTCTTTTACGATTGCATCGGAAAGTTTTTTCTGTGTAATTGCATCGCCGATTTGCACTGCGGTTGATGGGCTTGCTTCGTGCAACGCTTCGGATGAAAATGTTGCGCCGTGAATTCCATCTTGTCCAACTTTTCCCCCAACCATTACGATGTAGTCACCAACTTGCGCCTGTTTTTCGATGAGTGAATCGTGAATCGTGAATCGTGAATTGGAAGTTTTGATACTCTGATTGCTGACTGCTGACTGCTGACTGCTCGTATTTCGTGGAATTAAACCAACCGTTCCGACAAACACAAGAGGTTTTCCTTTGTAGCGTTCATTGAAGTATAAAAATCCTTGAGGCGTTGGAATGCCGCTGCAATTTCCACCAACATTCACGCCTTCAATAACTCCTTCCATAATTCGTTTCGGAAGAAGAAGCGGGATATTTTTTTCTTGATCGCGGTAGAGATGTTGCTCATCATCGGGAAAGCCGAAACAAAATCCATAACGATTGAGAATTGGTTTTGCGCCTTTTCCGAATCCAATTGTGTCGCGATTTACGCCGAGAATTCCTGTAATCGCGCCGCCAAACGGGTCAAGCGCAGAAGGTGTGTTGTGCGTTTCAACTTTATCCGTTACGACAAAATTTTCATCGAAGATAATTCCACCGGCATTATCGTGAAACACTGAAACGCAAATATCGTTTTCGCCTTTTGTTTTTCGTATTTCTTCCGTTGCGCGTTTGATGTAGTGTTTGAAAATTCCGTCTTCGATGTCATCAATTTGCGCGGCGAAAATTGTGTGTTTGCAATGTTCACTCCACGTTTGCGCAAGCGATTCGAGTTCAACATCAGTGGGATTTCTTCCGAGTTTGTTGAAGTAATCGCGAATCGTTTTCAAATATGCCAAATCCAATGCAAGCGAACCGCGACGAATTGCATTTCCATTATCATCAACTCTGTCAACAATTCCGAACTTTCCGATTTTCAAAAGTTCATCATCGCTTACGTTCAAATTTACTTCATCTGCTTGCGGGTGTGGTTTGAGTTCAACCTTCGGAATGTGAATTCCGATTCCGTTTGAATTGCGATACGCAGTTCTGTTTTTTATTCTAATGGAATGAATAAGCGAGTTTGCAACATGTTCGGAAATTTTTTGCACTTGTCCCATTGAAAGAAAGCCGTCAAGAAGCATTAAGGTTGAAGAGTGAACGGAAAGAGATTCATCGACTTCGTTTAGCTCAGAATGACTATTAAGTAAATCTAAAATAATTTCTCTCGCTGTATTTCCGACATTATCCGTAACTCCAGGATGAAAACCGATTTCGATTGCCCATGAAAATTCGTTCGGCATAAACGGTTCGTCAATAAATATTTTTTGCGAAACGGGATTAGAAAGTGAGTCGGCGATGGTTTGAAGTAGTGAAGGAGAAAAGTCGGAGGAAAGTGTAATGCAGTCGAGAAGATAGAGATGCTGAACGTCAACAAAACCAAGCGAATGAAGTTTGCTGAGTCGAAGTTCGGCTCGCGTTTCTTTGTGGCGAGAAAGCACCTCAAATCTATGAGGCATTGTATTTGTTCATTTTACTGGAGTGAGAGATACGAGGTGAAAATTTTCGGGCTCAAATATAGCAGAAAAATGGAGAGAGAAAAATGGAGAGAGATTTTATATTTTTTGTAAATTCAATCGTAATTTTTTTTACAATTATGGTTTCATTGTCAACAACAATCGGTAACATTTATTTTCCATCGTGTATTTACAATGCTTCCGGCGCGTTATGTATGACGTTGGACGAACTTGAAGCAATCGGCAAATCAAAATCGGGAGGAATACTTTCCAAATCGTGTACACTCGAACCAAGAATGGGAAATCCTGAACCACGATATTCAACGCTTCCGTTTGGCTCTATCAATTCAATGGGAATTCCGAACCTCGGTTACAAAAAATACGCGGAGTTTGCATCGAAGTTGAAACAATTCGGAAAACCGTATATCGTCAGTGTTTCGGGAATGACGTTTGAAGATAATGTTACTATTGTGAAAGAACTTTCTTCAAATTCAGAAATTGATTTATTCGAACTGAATTTATCGTGTCCGAACTTAATTGGTAAACCACAAGTCGGGTACGATTTCGAACAATCAAAAATTCTTCTTGAAAAAGTTTTCTCTGTTTGTGAAAAACCTCTTGGAGTAAAACTTCCACCGTATTTTGATTTCATTCACTTTGAACAAATGGCGAATGTGTTGAATCAATTTCCACTTGCGTTTGTAACGTGTATCAATTCTTTGGGAAATGGGCTTGCGATTGATGTTGAAACAGAAACTGCTTTGATTAAACCGAAAGGAGGCTTTGGAGGAATAGGAGGGAAGTACGCAAAACCAACTGCACTTGCGAATGTCAGAAAATTTTATGAGTTGCTGAATAAAAATATTTCTATCATTGGTGTTGGAGGAATTGAAAATGGAAATGATGCGTTTGAATTTTTACTCTGTGGCGCGACTGCCGTGCAAATCGGAACAGCACTTTTTGAAGAAGGCGTGCAATGCTTTGAGAGAATTGAAAAAGAATTGAAAGAAGTGATGGTAAAAAAGAATTATACGAGTGTGGAAGAAGTGCGAGGAAAGTTGAAGGTTCTGTAATTTGAAATCTTCAATCGAAAATCTAAAATACTTCTTACTCCCACTCAATCGTTGCTGGCGGTTTGGAAGTAATATCGTATGCAACACGATTTACACCGCGCACTTCATTCACAATGCGGGAAGAAACTTTTGCAAGAAATTCAGTCGGAAGTTTTGCCCAATCTGCAGTCATTCCATCGTTGCTCGTTACGGCGCGTAACACAACGAGAGAATCGTACGTTCTTCCATCGCCCATTACACCGACGCTTTGCACAGAAGTTAAAACAGTAAATGCTTGCCAAATTTTTTCATAAAGATTTTCTCTCCGTAATTCTTCTATAAAAATTGCATCTGCTTCACGGAGTAAATGTAGTTTATTTTCGGTTACTTCTCCGATTATTCTCACTGCTAAACCGGGACCGGGAAACGGATGACGAAACACAAGTTCTTTTGGTAAACCAAGTTCAAGTCCAACGCGGCGCACTTCATCTTTAAATAAATAACGAAGTGGTTCAATCAGTTCAAAGTTTAAATCTTTCGGCAATCCGCCAACGTTATGATGAGTTTTTATGGTTTGCGCTTTGTTGCGTTCGGGATGCGCGCTTTCGATAACGTCGGGATACAGTGTTCCTTGCGCTAGAAATTTGTAGGACAAGTTTGAAACTTGTTCAACCGAATTTTCTTTTTTAAGTGACAAGTTTGAAACTTGTCTTACATTTTCTTCAAACACTTCAATAAAAATTTTTCCAATGCGTTTGCGTTTCTCTTCGGGGTCAGTTATTCCATTTAATGCAGAAAAAAATTTGTCTTTCGCATCAACGGCAATTAAATTAAAATGCGGATAAGAACTGAAGGTATGTTGAACGCTTTCAAATTCATTTTTTCTGAGCAAACCATTATCAACAAAAACACACGTGAGTTGTTCGCCGATCGCTTTGTGCAGTAATGCCGCAGTAACAGAACTATCAACTCCTCCTGATAATCCGAGCAAAACATTTTCTTTTCCGACTTTCTTCCGAATCGCTTCAACCGATTCTTCAATAAAATTTTTCGTTGTCCAATTCCCACTACATTTGCAAACGTCGAAGACAAAATTTTTGAGAATGGTTTCTCCATTTTTCGTATGCGCTACTTCGGGATGAAATTGTACTCCATAAATTTTCTTTTCGAAGTTTTCCATTGCGGCAAATTTACAATTCTCGCTTGAAGCAATTTTTGAAAATCCGCTTGGCAATTCTTCTACCTCATCGCCATGACTCATCCACACGTTTTGTTTTTTTTCAAGCGGAGAAAAAATTCTGTTCGTGTTCTCAATTTCAATTTCAGCAAAACCGTACTCGCGTTTATTGCTACGGGAAACTTTTCCTCCGAGTTCGTTCACCAGAAGTTGCATTCCGTAACAAATACCGAGGATGGGAGTATTGGAGTTGTGGAGTAATGGAGTGATAGAGTGATGGAGTTGCGGAGATTCGTTTTCGTACACGCTTGCAGGACCGCCGGAAAAAATTATTCCTTTGATGTTACGGGAAAATAATTCTTCGTTCGTTACATCGTTGGGAAATAATTCCGCATACACGCCGAGTTCACGAATTCTTCTGCAAATAAGTTGCGAGAACTGAGAACCAAAATCGAGAATGGCTATGGTTTCGTGTTGCATTATTAAACCTTCAAGGTCTTATTGGAAAGAGAAGAATTATTGAAAAGTTTGTATTCACTTTGTAAGGGAGAAACCTTGAAGGTTTTTATCGCATTGCTTCGCTGGTGATTTCGACATCGTGCGGCAAACTTTCTCTCATTCCCGCTTTCGTTATAAACGTGAATTGCGCTTTCTCGTGAAGTTCGGAAATATTTTTTGCGCCGACATATCCCATTCCCGAACGCAATCCGCCGATAATTTGTGAAATCACATTCACCAAACTTCCGCGATACGGAACTCGTCCTTCAACTCCTTCGGCGACAGTTTTTGTTGTTGCTTTTAATCCTCCCGTATATCTATCGCCGCCAACTCCTTGCATTGCGCCAATAGAACCCATTCCGCGATAATGTTTGAACTTTCTTCCGTGCAGTTCAATCAATTCACCGGGACTTTCATCAGTACCTGCAAGTAAATTTCCGAGCATCACAACACTTGCGCCGGCAGCAAGCGCTTTTACAACATCTGCAGAATTTTTTATTCCTCCATCTGCGATAATTGGAATGTTATTTTGTTTTGCAACTTTCGATGTTTCCATAATTGCTGAAAGTTGCGGAACACCGACTCCCGCAACAATTCTTGTTGTGCAAATCGAACCCGGACCAATTCCTACACGCAAAATATCTGCACCATTGTCAATCAAAAATTTTGCGCCATCGCTTGTTCCAACGTTTCCTGCAATCAATACAAGCGATGAATATTCTTTTCGTAAAAACTGCAAAGCGTCTTTTACTTTTTTGGAATATCCATGCGCAGTATCAATAACGAGCGCGGAAACTCCTTCGTTCACCAATGTTGCAGCACGTTTTTTGTAATCTTCTCCAACGCCAACAGCCGCTCCGACAAACACTTTTTTATTTTTTGATTTTACAATTGCAACTTCTTCCGCTTGTCGTTCAATCGTCAAGTTGCGATGAATTATTCCCATTCCACCTTCATTTGCCATTGCGTTTGCCATTGCGTTTTCTGTTACCGTATCCATCGGCGAAGAAAGTATCGGAATTTTCAATTGCAGTTTTTTGGAAAGTGAAACCGATACATCAACTTCATTCGGAAGAACTTCAGAATATTGTGGAAGAAGAAGTACATCATCGAACGTGAGAGAAACTGGAAGAGAAAAATTTTGATACGGAGAGTTCATGCGTTGTGAATTTTTGAGGAAAAAAATACGGAAAATCTCTGCCGCCAAGAATATTTTTTTCAATACTAATGTGAGCATAAATTTCTTTCCGTATGCTTGTTCACCGCAAAAAGAATTAGTATTTTGTGCCGAATTTTTGCCAATTTTTTCTTGAACACTGGATTAACAAACATCACCGGTCTCTCACTATCGGAACTGCAAATTTTTGTTTCAATGCTTGGTGAAAAACCGTATCGCGCAAGTCAATTGTTTCATTGGCTCTATCGAGAGCGAGTTTCTTCGTTCGATGAAATGACCTCATTGTCAAAATCGTTTCGTTCATTGCTGAATAGCATAGCAGCGATAGAACAAATACAACTTGTATCTTCCCGTGTTTCACGCAGTGATGAAACGACCAAATTTCTCTTTCGTCTTTCTGATAGAACATTGATTGAGTCGGTGCTTATTCCTTCTCCATCATTCGAATGTGATGAAGAACAGAAATACCGTTCAAGATTTACGTTATGCGTTTCAACACAAGTTGGATGTCCGCTTGATTGCAAATTTTGCGCAACAGGGACAATGGGACTAACACGAAATTTATCAACGAGTGAAATCGTGAATCAAGTATTGTTTGCAGAACAATGGCTGCAACGAAAAAACAACGAACAAACGCTGACGAACGTTGTGTTTATGGGAATGGGAGAACCGTTATTGAATTTTGAAAACGTGTTGAAATCCATTGAAATTTTTTCGACGGGAATGCAATTATCGGCGAAACATATCACTGTTTCCACCGCTGGACATGCCGACGGCATTAGAAAATTAGCAGATGAAAAATGTAAAGCAAAACTTGCGATATCGCTGCACACATTAGATAATTCATTTCGAAAACTGCTCATGCCAATTACTAAAAAATATTCCGTTGATGACGTTATTTCCGCCGCAGAATACTATTATGCAAAAACGAAACAGCGCATTACGTTTGAGTACATTGTGTTTGAAGGGAAAAACAATTTGCCAACGGATGTGATACGGCTATCCGAACTTGTTCGTCGTGTTCCTTCCAAAATAAACATTATTCCATTTCACTCGATTGCATTTACCGGCGTCAATGGACTTGGGACAACGCTGCAACCACCAGTACAGCAAAAGTTCGAACAATTCGTTCAGGAACTCCGCGACCGATGTGTAACTGTTTTTGTACGGAGCAGCGCAGGCGAAGACATCGAAGCGGCTTGCGGACAACTCGCGATAACATCTTCGGAACGAGTAACATCAAAAAAATTTTCGGCGAACACACTTCCTTACTCCGTCACAAACCATATTTCTTTTTCACAACCTCTCATTCACGTATAAATGCTATGAACAAAGGACGTTTGATTATTCTTTTTGTTTTGTTTTTTGCGTTGGATATTCTATCTTATGCTCAACAAATAAATTTCAAGAACGCAAAATTTTCACGAGAACGAAATGCAGATATTCTTCATTACGCTTACCGTCTTTCATTGAATGAAACTGAACGTTCTGTTTCCGGCACTGCAACGGTTACTTTTACTCCGCTTCGTTCCGATTTCAAAGTGTTCGAACTTGACCAAGAAGGAATGAATTTCACCTCTGCAACGGCACAAGATGGAAAGCCGCTCCGTTATTTTCTTGAAGGGAAAAAAATAAAAATTGCATTGGAAAAACCGTACAAACTCAACGAAACAACAAGCGTTTCCATTGCATACACTGCAAAGCCCAAGCGCGGATTATATTTTGTTTCCGATTCTTCCGCCGCGGGGAAAACGTGGCAAGTATGGACGCAAGGACAATCGGAAGATAATCATTGCTGGATCCCGTGCTACGATTATCCGAACGATAAAGCCACAAGCGAAATGTTTATGACAGTAAAAGGAACAACAACAGCAGTTGCAAACGGAACATTGCGCGAAGAAAAGAAAAATGCAGACGGAAGCACCACATTTCACTATGTTAATAACAAACCTCATTCAACATATTTGATTTCGCTCGTCGTTGGAGATTTTGTCAAACTCTCTGATACTTCCAACGAAATACAACTTGATTACTTTGTCCCGAATGCACAAAAAGGAAACACTGATTTTACGTTTTCAAAAACGCCATTTATCATAAATTATTTTTCTGATAAAACCGGCGTAGCATTTCCCTGGGAAACTTATACACAAGTTACCGTTAATAATTACTTGAATATCGGAATGGAATATGCCGGCGGCGCAATATTACACGAAAAAACACTTCACGATGCGCGCACACACCTCGATTACAAAAGCGATGGACTTATCGCGCACGAACTTTCGCATCAATGGTTTGGAAATCTTGTAACAATGCGCGACTGGTCGCATTCGTGGTTGCACGAAGGATTCGCGGCGTATTTCGAAGCGTTGTGGCTCGAACACGAACGTGGAAACGATGATATGATGTGGTTTGTATTGGGACTTCAGCGACGTTCAATTTCTGCCGACAATGAAGAAAAGCGACCAATTGTTTGGAACGGATACACGGATGCCGATGAAATTTTTGATGAGCATATTTATGCAAAAGGCGGCGCCGTTCTCAATATGTTGCGAAAATATTTAGGCGACGATTTATGGTGGAAAGCAATACAACATTATCTTCGCAAACATCAGTTTCAAAACGCCGAAACGAACGACCTGAAAATCGCCATCGAAGAAGCAACGGGTATCAATCTGCAATGGTTTTTTAACCAATGGTTATACAAATCCGGGTTCCCCGAATTTGTCGTGGAAGACACATACGACGAAACAAAAGACGTTTTAAAACTTACTGTGCGCCAAACACAGAAACTCGATTCGCTCACGGGAATTTTTTCGCTTCCTGTCGAAATTGAATTTTTCACCGCTGCAGGAAGCAAAGTCGAACGCATTTGGATTGACCGCCGCACAAAAGAATTTTCATTTTCATTTGAAGAAAAACCGCTCGCCATAATTTTCGACAAAGGTTCGGCACTCATCAAACAACTCGAATATGAACGCACAACAGACGAATTGCTCTATCTCCTTGAACACGGCGACACCCCTGCGCGTTTAGAAGCGCTGGATATCTTACGAAGAAGTCTCATTACCGACGACAGCGCGAAAATTACCGAAGCAATTATCCATCGTTTAGCAAACGATTCTTTCTGGGGCGTTCGCGCAAACGCAGCAGAAGCATTAGCAGGAGTTGTTCACACTTCGGAAGCGCAGATGCAGTTACTCTCGTCGTTGCGCGATGAGAACAGCAAAGTGCGCATATCGGCAATTCGTTCGCTGGAAAAAATAAAAGGCGCACAACCATTGGTAATTCTCCCTTCGCTCCAAAAATCGTTTTCTGAAGATTCCAGTTATTCCGTTGTTGCGCTTGCACTTTCTGCGTTAGCAAAAATTGATTCCGCAAATGCGCTGTCGTATTGTATTCAAGGATTAAACAAAGATTCGTACCAAGACCAAATTCGCATTGCAGCATTAAAAACGCTCGCTAAACTTAACGCGGCAAACTCTGTAAATACATTTATGGATTATTCGATGACGGGAAATTCTCACACGATCAGAACGGAAGCGCTGCAACTTCTTGTTCGTTCCTTCGCCGATACCAATGCTCTTGTAAAACATCTTTCGCAGTTTCTCAACGACCCTGTTCCCCAAATTCGAAGCACTGTTGTTTCGTTGTTAGAAAACGTTCCGAAAGAAGATGTATTGCGAATGTTGCGAAAACAGCGCATTCACGAATACGATAACAGAATTTTACAACTGCTCGAAGAAGTGATTCAATCGTTAGAAGAACAATTAGAAAAAAAAATCGGTTAACAAAGAAAGAAATTTATGCGCATCGTGTTACTCGGACCTCCCGGTGTTGGAAAAGGAACGCAAGCGAAGTTGTTAGCAAAACATTTTTCCATTCAGCATTTTTCTACGGGCGATATGCTGCGTACGGAAATTGCGAACGAAACACCACTTGGAATGAAGATTAAATCCGTGATGGATTCGGGACACCTTGTTTCCGACGATTTGATGATAGAAATTATCCGCAATGTCGTTACGGACCATACTGCTGCAAACGGTTTTATTCTCGATGGATTTCCCCGAACAATACCGCAAGCAATTGCTCTCACACAATTATTCGAAGAAGTACATCTCCCGCTGGATTGTGTTATCTGTTTCACTGTCAACGAAGATGAGATTGTTCGTCGTTTGCAAGAACGAATCAGTTGCAAAAACTGCGGCTCAACATTCAATGCTATAGTAGATAATCTTTCGGAAGGAAAACAATGTCCGAAATGCTCTGCGCCGCTGATTCACAGAAACGATGATGAACCGGCAACTGTGCGAAAACGTCTTTCGGTGTATATGCAACAAACATCTCCCGTCATTGCGTATTATCAATCGAACGGAAATCTGATTTCTATCAACGGCATCGGAGAAGTGCAAGCAATTCATTCTACACTGCTTCAACAATTACAACAGTTTGAATCCTCACAATAGCGGAGAAATATGTTTCCCTTAAAAGTTCGTCCACTGGTTGCCGCGCATCGCGGATGTTCGGATACCTTTCCTGAAAACACACTCGCAGCGTTTCGCCGCGCAATCGAAGTTGGCATCGATATGATTGAACTCGATATTCAATGTTCCAGCGACGGAAAAGTAATCGTCTTCCACGACCATCGCATTAATCGCACCACAAACGGAAGAGGAAAAGTCAGCACGTTCACGCTTCGCGAATTGCAAAATTTTGATGTCGGCTCGTGGTTTCATCCACAATTTGCGAACGAAATCATTCCAACATTGCGCGACGTTCTGAAAATTTGCCAAGGTCAAATTCAACTCATCATCGAAGTAAAATCGTACGGCAACGACGCAAAATACAACTTCATCGTAGAAAAAAGTATCAAACTCGTCAAAGAATTCGGAATGGAAAATGATGTCCTGTTCACGTCGTTTGACCACAACCTTCTTCGCGAATTTTTCGACTACGATTGTCTCTTGCATCGCGGCGTGAATTTCGACACACATCGCCATAGTCGAAAATCACCATCGTCGCTCTGCAAAATGTCGTGCGCCGATACGTTCGTTTGCGATATCAAAACACTGAAAAAAAATCTTGTTACCGATGTGCGAGCAAACAAACTTCTCCTTGGCACCTATAACATCGTATCCGAAACTGATTTTGAAAAAGCGATGAAATGCGATGTTGATTTTATTATTACCGACATTCCCGAACAAGTTACGCGTTGGCTGGGAAGAGGCAAGTAATCATCATCAATCTCTTTCCCTTCGCTGCACGAATTTTGACACAACCGAAAAACACGCGGAACACACAAAACAAACACGCGTCATTTTCTGCTTCTCCCCTTCTTCGTTCTTTTGGTCATTACATTTCGTTAGAAAAAAACCTTTCGCAGAATACACTTGATTCTTACACAAGCGATGTGGAAGCGTTTCTCATTTTTCTTCACGAAAAAAACATTCCGCTCAAACAAACTTCCGCAACGATTATTGTGCAATTTCTGTTTCATCTTTCTCAAAAAAAAATTTCACCGAAATCCGTTGCGCGAAAAATTTCCTCTCTCAGAAGTTTTTTCAGATTTTTACTTCAAGAACAACACATAGCGATTGACCCAACACTTGTCGTCGAACTCCCCAAAATATCTCGCAAACTTCCTGAAGTGCTTCACCAACAGGAAATCATCGCCCTTCTCGAATCAGCAAACGGCGAAGAGTTTATCAAAAAAAAAACAATCATCGGAAAACTAATTTGGATTCGCGACCGTGCAATTCTGGAAACATTGTATGCAACCGGAATGCGCGTGTCGGAACTTCTGGGCTTAAAAAAGAACGATGTCTATAAAAAGGAAAAATTCGTACGCGTGTTCGGCAAAGGCGCGAAAGAACGGTTTATTCCCATCGGAACATTCGCATTGCATTGGATTCGTCGTTACGAAAAGAACGTCCGAACCATGCTTGCAATAAAGCGAAACGTAAGCGAATGTTTCTTTGTCAGCGCGCGAGGAAACAAACTGACGCGAATGATGATTTGGAACATCGTACGTTACTATGGTAAAAAATCTCTCGGGAAAAAAATTCATCCGCATACATTTCGACATTCGTTTGCAACGCATCTGCTCGAAGGCGGAGCAGATATACGCGTTGTGCAGGAACTTCTCGGGCACGCGGATATTTCTACAACAGAAATTTACACGCACATTGATAGAGAATTTCTGAAAGAAGTGCATAAAACATTTCATCCGCGCGGATAAAAACACCTTCATCGTTTCGCAAACTTTTTAGGTGTTGGAGTACTTTAATTTTACAAATATTTCTTGTAACTTTTCACCGAAAAAACTTTTACATACGATGCATCCATTTTCTTCCAATGGTCAACACTCACTTGCTTCATTGCGCGATGAACTCATCGGAATAAATTCACTTGTTCCGACGCTCGACGGAACGTTGCGACGATATATTTTTCTCGATAACGCCGCAAGCACTCCCACGTTTCATTCTGTCCTGAAATGTATCGAAGATTTTTTGCCGTGGTATTCCGGCGTGCATCGCGGAACTGGATTTAAATCGCAACTTGCCACCGATATCTTTGACCGCGCACGAAAATTTATTGCAGAATTTGTTGGCGCAGATGAAGAAGATAATGTGGTTATCTTCGGGAAAAATACTACGGAAGCGGTGAACAAGATAAGCAATCGGTTTCCGTTCCAACACGACGATATTATTCTTACAACGGAAATGGAACATCATTCGAACGATTTGCCGTGGAGAAAGCACAAGAATATTATTCATATCGGCGTTGACGACGATGGCAATTTGCGACTCGACGAGTTGAAAAAAAATCTCGATCGGTATAAAGGAAAAATAAAACTTGTTGCTGTGTGCGGCGCATCGAACATTACCGGAATTTGTAATCCTCTTCACGACATTGCGCGATGGTCGCATAGTGCCGGAGCAAAAATATTTGTTGATGCCGCGCAACTCGCTCCACACAGAAAAATAAACATTCTTCCGAATAATGATGACGAACATATTGATTTTCTTGCTTTTTCTGCGCACAAAGTGTATTCACCGTTTGGCATTGGTGTTCTCGTTGCACCGAAAGAAATTTTTGAACAGGGAAAACCCGATGTTGTTGGCGGTGGAACAGTAAAAGCGGTTTCGTTGAATGAAGTGTTTTGGGATGATGCGCCGAATAAAGAAGAAGCAGGAACTCCGAATGTTGTTGGCGTTGTTGCGCTCGCAAAATCGCTTGCAATTCTCGCAGACGTTGGAATGGATACCATTGCGCAACACGAATGGGAATTACTCGAGTATGCATTCAGAAAAATTCAGCATGTTCCGAAAATTATTCTCTACGGACCAACAAAAAATCTGCGGAATAAAGTCGGTGTTATTACGTTTAACATCGAGGGAATGCACAACGCGCTTGTTGCTGCAATTTTGGGAACGGAAGGAGCCATCGGAGTTCGCAACGGATGTTTTTGCGCTCATCCGTACGTGAAACGCATGCTGAAAATTTCTCCCGAAGATGATGCGCGATGGATGAAAGAAATGGTGAACGGAAACAAAGCAAATATGCCGGGAATGGCGCGCGCTTCATTAGGATGTTACAACAATGAAAATGACATTGATATTTTCGTTGAAATGCTTTATCGTATTGTTCGAAAAGAATACAAAGGCGAATACGTCCAAAACGAAACAACAGGAGCGTATTCTGCAAAAGGATTTTCTCCTGATTTCGAAAAATATTTTTCGAAAATGTGTTTTCTTCATTGAAAGAAAAACCCAATATTCTTCTTGTTGGCATTGCAATCAACACAGCGAATATGACGGCAAAACAAATTCGTGAAGCGAAAAAGAAATTGGAAAGCGAATCTTATTACTATTGGATTCGATACAAGATTTTATTAACCGCGGATCACACGAATACTTCGCTGATTTTCACGGATTCAATTCGCGACGATTCGTGTTTCATCCGTGTAATTCGTGGTTAAAAAAATATTCAACAATTTAAAATAATTTTTAAAAGCTATGAACACACTGTATCTCGGCGATTGTAACAATGTTCTGCTTGAAAATAATGCAAACAAAACATTGAGATTTGAATTCACACTTTGATTTTTCTATCTTTTCCTCGATAAAAATTACGTACGATAATTCGATATTCTTATGGCAACTATTATTCCCTTTAAAGAACATCAAATAAGTTTTGAAGATTTCAAAAACGAAAACGGTGCGTCGTTTTGGTGGGCGTCTGATGTGATGAAAATGGTTGGTTATACGGATATGAAGTCATTCAAAAAAGTTCTCGATAGAGCAACAAAAGCGTGCATTACGTTGGGAATAAACCACTACGATAACTTTCGAGCTGAAATGCGAGAAGTCAATGGAGCATTGGTACAAGATTTCAAACTCTCCCGATTCGCTTGCTACTTAACGGTAATGAATGGCGACCCGAAAAAAACAGAAGTAGCAAAAGCGCAAGTATATTTCATCGAACTTACTCGACGATTTGAACTCTATATTCAAAATAATGAAGATATAGAACGATTACTCATCCGCGATGAACTCCGAGAAGGAAATAAATCCCTCTCCGGTGTTGCAAAGAAAGCAGGCGTTACGGATTATGCAAAATTCCAAAATGCGGGGTATCGCGGATTATATAATATGATGAATTGGGAATTAGCAAGACATCGGGAAATTCAGATTGATGAACTCATCGAATATATGGGACGAACAGAACTTGCGGCAAATCTCTTTCGCATTACCCAAACGGAAGAACGTATTAAAAACAATAATATTGTCGGACAAATAAACCTTGAACAAACGCATTATGATGTAAGCAGAGAGGTGCGGAGAATGGTTGAGAAAAATACCGGCAGAGCGCCGGAACAATTACCGCGTGAGAAAAAAATCCCGGAGATTCATAAAGAATTGAAAAGCGGATACAAGAAAATGTTGCAAGAAGAAAATGAAACAAAGAAAAGCAAGAGTAAGAAAAAATAGTTGATAATAATTGACAATTGATAGTTGATAATGGGTAATTATCTCCACTTCTAAACTTTCTACTCTAAACTACAACGTTCAACCAAATTCTTCATTCTCAATTCTTAATTCCTAATTCTTCCTTGTTATGAACACCCTCTACCTCGGCGATTGTATGAACGTTCTTCGGGAAAATATTCCGAATGGTTACAAAAAAAAGAAAGAGGAAACTTATTTGCCCGTTGCTGATGTTCTAACAAACGATATTTCAAAACTTGCACATGCAATACAATTTTCATTAACCGCGGATAACACGAATACTTCGCGGATTTTCACAGATTCTATTCGCAAAAATTCGTGTTTCATCCGTGTAATCTGTGGTTAAAAATTTTTTCAAAAACAATAACTCATTGCACTTTACAAAATAAAACTAACCTATGAAAAAACTCATCTCTCTCTTCATCATCTTCTCATCATTTTTAGTTGCATCGGATTTGCCAACGTTGAAAATCGGTGAAGCAGTTCCGTCATTCACTCTCAAAAATTATGACGGAAAAGAATTTTCGCTCGATAAAGTTTTGAAAGAAAAAGAAAACAAATTTGCCGTGGTGATGTTCATTTCCACCGAATGTCCCGTTTCCAACGCATACAATGAGCGAATGGCGAACCTCAATGATACGTACAGCAAAAAAGGAATCACATTTCTCGGCATCAACGCAAACAAAGAGGAAAGCACCGCTGATATTGCAAAACACAGCGAAGAACATAAATTTAAATTTCCTGTGTTGAAAGATTTCGGGAATAAAATTGCGGATGTATATGGTGCGCTCGTTACGCCGGAAGTGTATGTTGTGAACAAAGAAGGAAAACTTCTCTATCACGGTCGCATTGATGATAAGCGCAAAGTGGAAGAAGTAACGTCGAAAGATTTGGAAAATGCGCTCGAAGCGTTGCTCGCGGGAAAAGAAATTTCCGTGCAAGAAACGACTGCGAAAGGATGCACGATTAAACGGATTCAAACTCGATAATTTTTTCAACAATGTTTTTCGAAAGGAAATTTTTTATGCTTCATCGGAGGTATTTCATCTATGGGTTTATAGGAATACTGATATTCATTGAAAACAATGCAAGCGTTGCGCAAATTCCTCAGTGGTATCTCGAAAAAAAATTTCCGAAATATTCTTCGGAAGAATTTTGGCTCGGTGTTGGAAGCGCAAAAGGAACCGATACTAAAGCGCTGGAAACTGCAACCAATTCTGCGCGCACCGATATTGCGGCGCAATTTAAAGTTCGTGTTTCATCGAATATACAATCTGTGCAAAAAGAAATCATCAGCGGAAAAAATTCTGAACTTTCTTCCACGATTGAAAACAGAACTGAAAGCGTTGTTGATGCTACTGAACTTGTCGGATTGCAAACGGTGAAAACGGAAATTTCAAGAAACGATAATCAAACATACGTGATGGTAGCGTTGGAAAAATCTGCATTTCTTTCGTTTGTAAAAAAAAATCTTGATGAAAACGTCAAACGTATGGAACAAAAAGTACTTTCTGCGAAAGAATTTTCGATACAGGCAAAAGCCAATGTTGCTCTTACTTCGTTTCTGGATGCGCTCGATGATTACGATACATGTTATCCGCAGATATTGTTTTACAATGCTCTCGCATCTTCTTTTTATTCACCGCCGAAAATTGTGATGCCGGAAGTAATCGAATCTGAAATGAAATCGTATCTCTCGGGAATTTCGCTGAGCATTGTTTCCGGAAATGCACAGCGCGGCGAAATAGGGAAAAATCTTTCCGAACAATTCGCTACGAAAGCAACAGTAAGAACTTCTGATGCTGAATTACCTTTAAAAGGTATGAGTATCGTTTTCAAAATTCAGAAAGACGTTATTGCAACAGCGCTTTCTGATGAAAATGGAATTGCAACACATACATTTCTTACTGAAGCGAAAGGAGTTTCCGGCGGAAGGGGAAGTGTAACTGCGATGATAGATTTAAAAAATGTGAGCGGTGAGTTGCGTTCACTTGTTGCAAACAATACGACAGTGAATTTTGAATTTTTTCTTGAACAAAAAAGTATTGCGTGCAATGTTGAAATAATCGGAACAGGAAGCGCAAAAGCTAAAGAAATTTTTAGAAAAAAAATTGTTCAGTTGCTTGAAAAAAACGGCGCTATCATTGATGAAAAAGCGACGATTCTGGTGAAAGCGACTTTGAACGCAGAAAGCGGCGGCGCCGTTGAAGGAATGAGCGGAACAATGTTCACACAAAACATTTTTCTTGCAATAGAATTTATTGACGAGCAATCATCGCGTATCGTTTCAGCGGTTTCCGCAACGGGAAAAGGATTGGGAAAGAGCGATAGCGAAGCGATTGATAAAGGGATTTCTTCATTGAAAATTCCGATGAGAGAATTGGGAACTGCATTAGCCAAGGTCAGAAATCAATAATGCGTTGTTTATGCCGCAGAAAATGAAACGAGAGATATTGCATCTCTCGTTTTTTTTTACTGAATGTTCAATTGAGCAGATGTATTTTCTTTGGAATAATTGAGAAAAATCACACGTAATAATTCCAATTTTTCCGTACTTTTTGACAACAAAAAATAACAACGTCAGAAAGTTTTTTTATGCAGAAAAATTTACAACATTTCATATCGTATTTCCTGTTAACGATTTTGGGTTTCTCATTTTCAAATGCGCAACCGTGGACAAAAAATCTCCGAGAGGGAGAAATAAATTTTTACAAGATTCAGGAAGAATTCAAGAATTACTGGAAAGGAAAAACCCCAGGTCGCAGTGTTGGCTGGAAACAGTTTAAACGATGGGAATGGTTTTGGGAACAGCGTGTATTTCCAATGGGAAATCTTCCCGCTTCCGATATTTTGCGAACGCGAATGGAAGAATATTATCGCAACTTCCCTCATCAAAAAAACGTAAATGCGAACTGGACATTGATTGGTCCTTCTGTCATTCCCGCAAATGAAGGCGGTGTTGGCAGAATTAATTGCGTTACCATTCATCCGACAAATACAAATATTCTTTGGATTGGTTCTGCTTCCGGCGGTTTGTGGAAATCTACAGATGGAGGTACTTCGTGGTCAACAAATACAGATAATTTCGGTTCATTGGGAATCACTTCGATAATGTATGACCCGACAAATTCCAATACAATGTACATCGCAACGGGAGATGGCGATGCCGGCGATACGTATAGTATTGGTGTTTTAAAATCCACTGATGGAGGGAGTACGTGGAACACGACAGGACTGAACTGGACAGCGTCGCAAACACGAACGATCAGTAAACTTGTTTCTCATCCCACAGATGGAAATATTATTCTTGCTGCAACAAGCGATGGAATATACAGAACAACAAATGCGGGAACAACGTGGACGAATATTATTTCGGGAACATTTAAGGATTTAGAAGTGAACCTTTCCGACGCAACAATTTGGTATGCTGCGCGAAACAGTTACGGAGTGTACAAATCTACAACCACTGGTTTAACTTTTTCTCAATTAACAACCGGATTACCAACATCGGGTTATGGCAGAGTTGCCGTGAGTGTTGCGAATTCATCACCTTCAACAATTTATGCGTTGTATGTAAATTCTACTTCCGGTTTTTATGGTTTGTATAAAACAACTGATGCGGGAACGAACTGGACGCAACAATCCACTACACCAAACATTCTTTCGTGGGATGGAACCGGAACCGATGGACAAGGATGGTATGATTTGGTACTTGATACGGACCCAACGAATGCAACTGTTGTGTATGTCGGAGGAGTAAATATGTATAAATCAGCATCCAGCGGAACTTCGTGGACAAAAATTTCGCATTGGTACTCGGGAACAGGAATACCCTATGTGCACGCAGACCAACATGGTTTTGCATTTCTTCCGGGAAACAACAATACGATTTTTTCCGGCAACGATGGCGGAATTTTCAAGTCAACAAATGGTGGAACTGCTTGGACTGATTTGAGTAGCGGATTATCTATTACTCAGTTTTACAAATTAGGAGCATCGGCAACCAATGCCAATAGAATTTATGCTGGAGCGCAAGATAACGGAACCGACAGATATTTAAGCGGAGCGTGGAGAAGAATTATCGGAGGAGATGGAATGGAAGCACTGATTGATTATTCCAATGAAAATGTCGGGTACGGTGAATTGTATTATGGCGATATTCGCAGAACTACGAATGGCGGTACATCATTCACTTCGATTAGCTCAGGAATCGGCGAAAATGGCGGATGGGTAACTCCGTATATTATTAATCCTGTGAACCCGTACTCATTGTACTTGGGAACAACAAAAGTGTACAAAACAACAAACCGCGGCGATAGTTGGACAGCAATCAGTTCTTCGCTCACAGGTTCTACTCTTATTGCTCTCGCAATTGCACCGACTGATACAAATACAATTTACGCGGCAACTTCTTCTTCATTGTACAAAACAACAAACAACGGCGGAAACTGGACAAGTATTTCAAGCGGTCTTCCCGGTGCTTCTCTTACTTATCTCGCTGTGCATCCAACAAGTTCTTCAACAGTGTTTGTTACGTTTTCCGGATACGGAAGCAGTAAAGTGTACAAAACAACAAACGGCGGAACATCGTGGACAAATATTTCAACCGGGTTACCTTCTATTCCAACAAATTGCATTGCTGTTCATCCGCAAAACGGAAGCGAACTGTTTGTGGGAACCGATGTCGGCGCATATCATTCTTCAAACGGCGGAACCACGTGGGAATCATTTTCAACGGGTTTGCCTAATGTCATTGTGAATGAATTGGAAATTCATCTTGCAACAAGTAAACTTCGCGCCGCTACGTATGGAAGAGGATTATGGGAAACTTCCATTTCTATCAACAGCACAAGTATTGCCGGAATAAAATTCAATGATACGAACGGAAATGGAGTAAAAGATGCTGGAGAAAACGGGCTTGCAAACTGGAAAATAAAAATTTCAGGTCCCGTCGCTGATTCATTACTTACCAGCGGAACGGGCGAATACTACTTCGGGAATCTCACTGCGGGAAATTATACGGTGAGTGAAGTTCAGCAAAATGGATGGACGCAAACAGCACCTGCTTCAGGAACTCATTCGGTTTCACTTTCTAACGGACAATCCGTTACGGGAAAAGATTTTGGCAATCGTCCTCTTGGAATGTTCAGCGGAATGAAATTTAAAGACGTGAACGGAAACGGAAGTAAAGATGCGGGAGAACCGGGACTTCCGAATTGGAAAATAAAAATTGCGGGTCCCTATTCCGATTCGATTCTTACCGATGCGAGTGGAAATTATTCGTTCATCATTACTCAAAACGGAACATTTACCGTAAGCGAAGTTCAGCAATATGGGTGGGTGCAAACGTATCCTGTTTCGGGTACTCATTCATTATCATTTTCCGGCGGAAATACTTATTCGAATATAGATTTTGGAAACAAAGTTGTTCCGCAATCTTCGTTGACTGCTGTTAATTTTGAAGATGGACTTGTTCCTCCAACGAACTGGACGTTGAACAATCCGAATGATGATGTAACGTGGCAAATTTTCAGCGTCAGCAGTTATGGAATTGGCGCAAAATCTGCAAAGTATGATTTCTACAGCAATGCAAATACGGGAACCACGGACGAACTTGTTACACCTGTTGTGAATGGATTTCTCGCAACCGATTCGCTTTTGTTCGATTATGCGTATGCGGAATATAATGCAACGTACATAGATTCGTTTCGTGTGCAAATGTCGCTCGATGGCGGAACAACATTTCCTGTTTCATTATTTTATGCGTGGGGTTCAACGCTTTCAACTGCACCGGCAACGACGTCGCAGTTTACGCCGACTTCATCGCAATGGAAAACAGCGCGTATTCTTTTAGGCGCGCAAGTTGTCGGCGCAAACGTTGTTTTAAAATTTAAAACAGTGAACGGTTATGGAAATAATTTCTATCTCGACAGCGTGCGAATAAAAACGACGGGAATGGCAACGGGAAATATCAGTGGAACAAAATTTCTCGACGCAAATGGAAACGCTGTGAAAGATGCGAACGAAACTGGACTTGCAAACTGGAAAATAAAAATTAGCGGAGCAAAAAGTGATTCTGTTCTTACGGATGCAAGCGGAAATTATTTGTTCTCCAATATTCCCATCGGCAATTATACTGTTTCTGAAGTCCAACAAAACGGATGGCAACAAACGTTACCAGTGAATAACAGTTCGTATTCTGTTACCGTTACTACGGGACAAACCGTGAGCGGAAAGAATTTCGGAAATTTCCAATTGGGAACAATCAGCGGAACAAAATTTAACGATGTCAACGCAAACGGAGTTAAAGATGCAGGCGAAGTCGGTTTGCAAAACTGGAAAATAAAAATTTCCGGAGGAAAAAACGATTCCATTCTTACGGATGCTAACGGCAATTTTTCGTTCTCGAATTTATTTCTCGGAAATTATACGATTGCAGAAGTTCAGCAAAACGGATGGATACAATCGCTTCCTGTAAATTCAGGAAATTATTCGGTTTCAATTACGACAAGCGGAAGTACGCTCGCGCAACGCAATTTCGGCAACTATCAACCGGCAAGTATTTCCGGAATGAAATTCAACGATATGAATGGAAACGGAAATAAAGATGCGGGTGAAACGGGAATTGCCAACTGGAGAATAAAAATTGCTGGAACAAAAAATGATTCTACTCTCACGGATGCTAATGGCAATTATACGCTCAACAATGTCATTGCGGGAACATATACGCTCAGCGAAATTCAGCAAAACGGATGGATGCAAACAATGCCCGCGTCGTTAGGCAATTATTCTGTTACGCTTGCTGCGGGACAAAATGTTTCCGCAAAAGATTTCGGGAATTTTCAACTTGGTTCGATTTCGGGAAATGTTTTTCACGATAGAAACGGCAACACCATTGCAGACATGGGCGAAGAAGGACTTACGAACTGGAAAATAAAATTATCGGGAACAAAAATTGATTCGACACTCACGGATGCGAGCGGCAATTTTTCTTTTTCCAATTTACCGTTGGGAAATTATACGCTGACGCAAGCGGTGCAATCGGGATGGAAACAAACGCTTCCGTTAAATTCCGGAACATATTCTGTTTCCATTTATCAAAGCGGAATGAATGTAACGGGAAAAAATTTCGGAAATTTTCAATGCGGAATTGTTTCCGGCAATGTCTTTGAAGACAGTAACGGCGATACGGTTCTTAACAACGAAGAAAGCGGATTTTCTTCTGCAAAAGTTTTTGTAAAACGAGCGAATGAAAATGTTCCGCTCGATTCGGTTGTTACGGATGAAAATGGAAACTTTTCGTTCGCGCAATTATTGTACGGTTCGTATTCTGTTTACGCAAGAGCCACGCAAGCGAATGTAACAAGACAATCGCAAAATACGGTTGCGTTGCAGATAGCAAGTGGAACAATTTCGAGCAACAATACGCTTGCAATGTTTTTCCCCGCGTGGGTCAATGGAATAAAATTTCACGACCTCAATGCCAATGCAACGTATGATGCGGGTGAAAGCGGTATTTTCGATGCAACAATTTATTTGAACGGAACAAAAAATGATTCGACAACGACCGATGAAAGCGGCATTTATTCATTTACGAATTTATTTGCCGGAACATATTCTCTCTCTACCACTGTGTCGCTGGAAAATGGAATTGCCAGCGTTGTTCCCAATGGATTCGTTGCAGTTTCCGGATTACAATTATCGGAGCAACATTTTGGCGAATACACGACAGCGAATGTTCGTATCGAAAAATTCTCCGATGACGACGGCGATACGCTTTCCACCGATGATGTGAACGGAAAAAAATGGGCGCTCTCTTTTTACTCCGGAACTAACGCAGATTCATTGATGGAAGCGACCAATGATTCTGTATTGCAAATCAGCAATGTGAAACCGGGGAATTATTCTGTTCTCGAAGCAGATAGTTCGCTTTGGGAAAATATTGTCGTGCGCGTGTACAATCATACTCTTGCGCAAGCAAGAATTCCATTCGTTGCACAAACAGGCGCAAAACTCTCGGTGAAAAGCGGCGACAATGTGCGCGTACAGTTTGTGAATCATTATTTGGATTCGTCGCGATACCGCACGTTTACCGTTTCAACAGCATTTGCCGCAAAATCAAAAGCGATTACTCCAAAAAATCCGATTCCAACACTTGCAAACGTGCGCGATACCGTTGTGAAAAAACTTGGCGGAATGATTCTGGGATTGGCACAAACCAATAAAGATTCTGCAAAACGTTACGGATGGATTACGTGGAAAAAAGGTTCGGATGTTGCGCTGTTTTTTACGGCGGCGCATACACTTCCCGCAAAACCGTTCGATTCAATTCGTGTTGTTGGAAAGAAAGCAAAAGTATTTGTCAAAGGTTTAAAAGCCACGCGAAAAACGTACGACAACAAACTTGCGGAACAAGTCGCGATGTTTAAACTGAATATTTTTGCAAGTTCCTTTGTTGTAACACCCGATGGATTTCAAAACTTACTGTATAAAAAATCCAATAGTGTTTTCAATAATATGGCAATGCTCGATATTGCCGACAGTGTAGATTATATACTAACAAGATGGAAATACATAGAAAACAACTTCGATTACAATGCGTTGCTCAATACATTGACAGAATTGAATTCTTCGTTTGCTACATCGTTTGCCGACACGGATATTATTTCTACTTCGCCGTTGCAACTTGATGGCGATAAGTTGCTTCGAACAGTAAATTATCTGCGAAAAGGAACATCATCGCGCACGATTTCATCGCTCTCTTTTGCAAACCGCAGCCGCGATCATCAACCGGAAACATTTTCGTTAGCGCAAAATTATCCGAATCCGTTTAATCCCGCAACGACGATCCACTTTACTCTATCCAGCACTGCACGTGTTTCAATGAATGTGTTTGATATTTTGGGAAAGAATGTCGCAACGCTTTTCAACGATGATGAAATGGAAGAAGGTGAATACGAAATTCATTTCGACGCTACGCATTTACCCAGCGGCGTGTATTTCTATCGTTTGAACGTAACGCAGAACGGTAATGTGCGTTACACGGATACGAAGAAATTGTTGTTGCTGAAATAGCAACTCTCTTTTTCACAAACAACAAATCCCACACGGTGAATAACGTGTGGGATTTGTTGTTTTTAAAATTGTTTGCGCTATTATTTTATTTGATGAGCAACAATTTTTTCGTCTCCCGAAAATCACCCGCAACAAAACGGTAGTAATACATTCCGCTTGCAACTGAAGTTCCGTCAAATGTCCTCTGATGCAATCCTGCTTGTTCAACACCATTGACAAGCGTTGCAATTTCATTTCCCAAAACACTGAATATTTTCAGCGTTACAAACATCGTTTTCGGCAATGCAAACGAAATAGTCGTCGTTGGATTAAATGGATTCGGAAAGTTTTGTGAAAGTGAAATTTTTGAAGGAAGTTGCTGTTCATTTCTTTGAACGCTATTCGAAGGAAGAACAACAAGCGAAAACGTTTTTGTCATCGTACGTTGTGCTGGGTCGTTGCTTGAAATAATGATTTGCGCCGTGTACGTTCCCGGAGAAATTGTGGTTGCGTGAGAAACTATTTCGACATCGGCATTATCGTTTTGTTCCAACGTTCCAAACGGAGAAACGAATGAAAGCCATTCGGTTTGCGCCGTATCAAGAACAGCAAAGTATAATATTCCCGCACCGGTATTCGAAATATGCAACAGCAACGAACTGCTGTCTCCTGCTTCAACAGTGTCATGCAAAACAGAAGGCGTTGCAACGATGTGTGGAGGTGGTGGTGCAGTAACTTGGAGTTGAATGGACGTTGTGAACGATGAAACTCCATTGAATAAATATTTCAAGTGCGCATAATGTGTTCCGGGCTGTTTTGCGGCAAGCGCGCGCACATCAACGGATAACGATTCTCCGCTTGCAACAATAAATTCCGTCGGCGTTTCCCGAATCCACGAAACTCCTTGTTCCACACCAACAATTCCGTGACCAATATCCGGAGCAATATCGGGCGAAGGATTTTGTTCTGTTCGCATAAAGAATGTTGCGATGTTCAGATTTCCTTCATCATTTAAATACATTGAACCAAGCGGAACAGAAAATGTTCCTGTAAGTACAGAATCTTTGGTTACGTTTAATAACAACGGTAATCCAACAAGCGAATCCGTTTCGGACGAAAGGACAACAGCAACCGGAATATTGCCAATGCCTAACGATTCTGCAAGTTGCGAGCTGAAGATGCATGCAATTTCAAACTCGGAACCAACATCGCGCGTCGGTAATCCGAAACCGAACGGAACCGGAAAATCTCCTGTTCCGAAATCCTGGTCGGTATCAACAGAAACAAAACCCAGCACGTTGCTATCGGGATTTATCATGACCATTCGAATATCCATCAGCGTTCCAATGGGCGGCGGTAAATTTCGCAACTGGTAATCAATGCGAAGAACATCTACACCGCGCAGAAGATTGTCATTGCGTTTATCTTCGATGAATGTTGTCCACGTTTTTTGCATCGTTCCACTGTTGTTTGAAAATGAAACCGGTTTGTGTTGCGAAATTTGTTGAGAAGAAATTTTCTCTTGCAACATTCCCGCAATATTTTTTTCTAACAAAGCAAGGGAAATATTTTCAACAGGAATATTTTTTGCCGACATTGCGCTTTCTGCAATTGCAACGGTAACAGAATCCGAAGTATGATTGAAGAAATGAATTTGATGGGCAAATTCTGTTCCGGGAATTCCGCTCAACGATAATTCCGATGGAGAAATAATGACGGTGCTGTCCAAACTTTCGTGATATCCAAGCACGCGAATATCATCAACATAAAAACCATCGCGTTCTTCTCCCCCATCGGCGCTTGTGTGTAATCGTAATTCTATACTGTTTCCAATGAACGAAGACAAATCAATTTCCTGTTTCACAAATGTAAGTCCCGGTGTATAACTATCGTATCCGAAAGCATCAGAAGGTTGTGTTGACGGATCTCGTCCACTTCCTTTTTGCATCAGTTTTGAACGTAAATATTTCCACGTGCTTCCGTTGTTCGTCGAAATTTCCACTGTTGCAAAATCCCACGATGGTTCTAACGCAAAATACGTCCAGTATTCCAGTTTCACATAATCGTATGATGAGAGATTAAGCGGAGCATTCATCGTAAGTGTAGCGCTCACGTTTGATGGATAATTTCCATTCGGGCTTTCCGTGAACGAAGCAGGAGGAGAATGAAATTTTTCTGTTGTGGTGTTCCATCCACTCACAGAAATCCAGTTTCCAATTCCATTCGACGCATTATCTGAAAAAATCACCGTTGGAATTCCGATTGCTAATTGCACCGTATCGTACCACTGATAACCGTTCAAATCCGCAATGGAAATAACTAACGGAAACGGAACGCCTTCTTTTGCGTTCTGTTGTACGACGCCGGAAAACATCAACATTGTATCGGAAATTGCCTGAAGTTGTTCGAGGGTTTGCGAAGGGATATTGAATGATATTCTATTCGAAGGTTCTTGCAAAAGAATTTTTACGTTTGTTCCTTTCGTTAATCCTTTATTTCTTACGGTAATTTTGAACGCAAAATTTTCTCCGCGCTCCAAAAATTGATTCTGGTTTTCATCAACAATATCATACGATTTCAGGCGCGTTGTATTTCCCGCAACTTGTGCAAGGTATTTATTTTGTCCCAGATTTTCAATGGCAAGTGGAAAAATTTCTGCAGTCGTAGGCCAAAAACCAGTGATGCCAACTTCCGGTGTCATTGTCCACGTGCGCGATTTTGTTGTATCGCCAAACATATAATCGTCGGAATTGCCGCGCGTAGAATAATTCACTGTTTGCATATCCGTTCCGTTCGTGTAATTATTGAAATTCGTCATTTCATACGCTATGTCGCGGTAAATCAACGAATCACTGTTTTCTTTTGAAAGATATCCGAACGGATAAATCAGATAATTTCCGTACGTATGATAATTCAAACACGCTTTGATATTGTGCGTTCGCATAAAATTATCCATCGCTTGATTTTCCGGCTCAGAAAATGGTGCCGTTCCACGATACGTGTCGCTCGATGGAGAAGTGCTGGAGCCACCATTCGGCGCATCCCACATATACATAGGTCCGTAATTTCGATTCGGGTCAACGCCAAATGTTCCGCCGCCGTTGTTTCTGCGATTTTTTCTCCACATTCCTCCGCCGTTGGGATTTGTTGTTTGATTATACACGTATCCATCTGCATTCATAACCGGAATAAAAAACATTGCGCGAGTATTTACCAAATATGTTGCTTCCGGATGTTCGCCGAAATTTTCCAACAGCCACCACATATAATATATCAACGCCATCATTCCTTGCGGTTCGCGCGCGTGATGAAGCGCAGTGTATAATACTTGCGGTTCATTCGGTTCAAAACTATTCGGATTGTCAGAAATTTTTACCATCCACAATGCGCGACCTTCACGTGTTGTTCCAATACTTTCGCGCGCTGTAATTATGTTGGGATACAACAACAACATTGTGTCCAGTTGTTTCAGAACTTCTGCGAACGTATAAAATCCGCCCATACTTCCGTAACCAAAACCAAGAGCATTGACGGGAAACGGAGCAATTCCCTGTTCGTATTGTTTTGCTAAATCGTCAACGGTAATTTGAAACGGAATATTTTTTTCCGTGAGTTGTTGCAATTCAAATTCGCCAGCGACAAATTCCATATCGCCGCCGATTTTTCCCGTAACGCCTTCGTAATCAATTCCTGTTGACCAGACTTGTTGCAACATTGTTTTATCGGGAACAAAGATTTTTATGCGCGAAAATTTCGAAACCGAAGTTATCGCTGTTGAAGTTAATAAAATGAAAAGTAGAAAAATTGAAAGTGTCTTTTTCATAAATGTATTGGAATGCGTTTAAAAATCTGTGGAAAAGATATGAAAAATCGAAGCGCAAACTTGATTTTGGTATTTGCAACATTTGACTGTTGCCACCTCACTTTTGTTGCAGAACAATCGGGAAGAAATAATGAGATACGTTTTTATTGCTCTTTTTTGAAAACCTGTAACACTTTCGTTGCTGAACTCCGTTGCTCAACCGGAATTTCGTACAGCCATTTTGCGTAATTGGTGAGCATCGTTTCTTTTGTTTTCAAATTTCCTTTTTCGATTTTCATTTCAGAAACATTTTGAAATGGAATATCTCCTTTCGTTACCACAGCGATAAATTCTTCAAAGGAATTTTTCTTACCATTCTCCGTTTCTAATGAAAGTTCATACACTGCTTTTGGTGGAGGATACAACATTGGAACATTTGCTTTCACAACATTCTTTTTGTCAATGGCATTCGGAAAAAGAACATTGAGCGAATCGTTGTGAACATAAAACAACGTAACATATCCATCGCGCGTTGATGTAATCGTAAGTTCAACAGGTTCATTTTCTTGAAAAATTTCTCTGTTTGATTCAAGCGTAACGTCAAATCCTGCATCGCGTTCACCGAATTGCGTTGCAACAAGCGCTTCAAGTTCGACTTCAATTTTATACACGTCGGAATTTTCTGCAACGGGATTAGCTTTTCCTATTTTGAGATTACGTTCTTCGAGTATAATTCCTTTCGTTGATGTTTCCGCAAACTTGCTGTAAAAATCCGTGAGTTGCTGATTCGCTTCCGTTTTGACCAACACATCATTTGCTCGAATATCAATTCCCGCTTGCTTCATTGCATTTGCTCTCGCATCATTGATAGCATCAACGCGAATTTGTTTTGTATCTGTTCCTTCCGCGCTTCCCTTTCCGTTTATCCATTTTGGTTCTTTTTCGTTTTGCGAAAATGAAATCGCACAGCAGAGAAAAAGAAAAAAGAGAATTTGTAATTTGAACTTTGTCATTTGAAATTTAAGTACGCGTCAATTACTTTCCTCAAACAATATTTTCGGAAGCCTTGATTGGCGAATAATGGATAAAAGAGTTCCAATTCTTACTTCCTTGTGATTTGGCACTGGAACCGTAATAGTCGAGTTTTCAATTTTCTTTTGCATAATGATATGACTTCCCCGTTGTGTAATTTCGTAAAAATTATTCCGTTTTAAAATGGTACACACTTCTTTCCCCGATAGTACTCGTAGCCTACCCAACGGCAACCTCTAATCGCGTAACGTACACTTCGCCGTGCAACCTTTGTTCAATTTCCGAAGGAGAAGCAGTTTCAAAAAAAAGTTCAAGCGCTTCCCGTAAATTTGCCCGCGCTTCTTCCACGGTTAGTCCCTGGCTTGCAATGTCCAGTTCGGGACAAAGCGCAACATATTCATTTTCTTCGCGTTCAATTATGGCTGTTAATTCTTGTTTCATATTATTTACTTTCAAAAAAAAATTTGTTGTTCTCGTACAATTCTTTCACTTCAATTTCACCACAACTTCTTCCATCTTTCCGCTCACCACTGCTTTCTGCGGTCTCTGAAATTCACGATTGGAAAAATACGGCAAACCATCATTCTCATCGTTCACAAAATTTTCCAACTCTTCCGCAGTAATTGTTCCGTCATTATTTTTATCCGCACTTCCCTGCAATCCCTTTAAGAAAAAATACGTGAACATTCCGTGTTTCTTTTCGGGATACCAATTTGATACTTGCTCTGCGCTCGATGATTGAAACAGCACAGCGTTCTCATCCGCGAGCAAAACATTTTTTACTTTCAGCAATGCGGGACTTGCATTTTTCACGAGCGTTTGTCCGTTGCCTGCTTGTCCCGAAAAACACGCATCCACCACGACAAATTTTTTCTTCGCGTTTAACTTTGCGATGTCAGCGTAAAAATCATTCATATTGTATGCGTTGTCGTTGCTTACGTAATTCGGGTCGCAATCGTACGGAACAAAAAACGGTTCATTCGTTTGCGTGCTCGGCGCTCCGTGTCCCGTGTAGTAAATAAACAATTCCGACGAACCATCTTTTTTGAGATACGACGGAAGTTTGTTGCGTAACAGCGTTTTCATCGTTCCGACTGTCATCAACTCATCGCTGTTTTGTGGAAGAATATTTTTTGCATCGTAGCCAAGCGTTTTGATGAGATACTCGCGGACAAACTGCGCATCGCGTTTTGCATATTCCACTTTCGGAACATTTTGATTTGCATATTCGGAAATTGCGAACACAAGCGCAACTGCATTCGGATTTTTCTTTTTTGTTTCGGGAATGTTTTTTTCAATATCCACGCTGAGTGTTGGAACGTCCGCTATGATGTTGTCTTCTTCTTTTCCCTCAACGTTGAGTTCTGTCGCTTTTTTCTGTCGTTTATTAAATGCAAGATTCAACGGCAGAGTTGTATTGAAACGATTGCGCGCTTCGGTAAGAGCAACCGTAACCGGAACTCCTGTCGCGCGTGTGTTGGTGTACACGGAAAACTTGACGTCTTTATAAACGCCGGCATTCATTGTTCCTAACGAAAAAGAACTTTTGGAATCGCCGCTGAGAAAAACATTTTCTCCGACAGTAACGTTTGCCGTAACGGTTCTTGCATCGCCGCCTTTGTTTTGAATACGCGCGGTGATTTCCACTAATTCACGCGGTTCAATTTGTCCGTTTCTCGATTGGTCTTCAATGCCAACATCGGCAAGAACGAATGACGGCGGCGTTAATTGTTTTGTAGAAAATGTAATGATGGAAGGCGGGTCGAGGTCAAAACCGTTTGCTTCGGAAATTTCAATTTTGAGTTTGATTTGTTTTGACTGCACAAACTCATTTGCGGAAATTGGAATCTCCAACAATTCTTTTTTTCCTGCAGAAAGTTTTGCGAGCGGAGAAACGTCGCCGAGTGTAACGTTTGCGATATCAGTTTGCGGAGAAATCTTTATCTGCAAACCGAGCGCATCGCCTTTGCCCGTATTTGCAAGCGTGAGTTTCAGCGTTGCGTTTTCTTCCGCATCGAGAAAACTGTTGCCCGATGGTTCAAGAAATTCCTGCTTTTCCAAAACGAGATTTGCCGGCAAGCCCGTTGTTTTGGTGATGAAAAGTTTTGTGCGCTTGCTTGTTCCTTCGATTGTTTGGCTTGTTCCGTACTGCGCAAAGAACAATGCGATAAAATAAAATACGATTATGCGTTTCATACGTTTTGTCTTTCTCTGATTTTTGCGGTGAAATATATGTTCTCGCGCAGTTTTCAACAAATGATGTAACACTACGATTTATGGTAGGAATGAGAGTTTTTTCCCAAAAGAATATCCAATTTCCAATGCACAATGTTGAATGACCAAGTACAACCAAACCTCAAAACGACTTGAGCATTGAATATTGAACATTCATCATTCTACATTTTTGGTTATCCGTTTTTTTCAAAATCCCGTAGGGATTTGATGTTTGTAGATATTAGATAGCAATACCATTTTCAACTCCGAAGGAGTTGTACCTCAAAGCATACATTATACGAATCATATCGGAACGTGGGAATCTTTCATTGCTTACTCGATTCCCACATTCCTTATCTTTGCCTTGTGAAAGCAGGAACGAACTTGGACTTGTTTGCTCGCTTCCCTTTCCCGTAAGAAAAGAAATTCCCGCAGAAGTCTTCGCACATCGAAACCCGATATTGTTGTTACGATTCGTAGGATTGTTGTTGTTACGATTTGCACAACGAACGTTATTCGGTTTATTGTTCCAAGAACCGCCACGCAACACGCGTTTCATTTGCTACAGTTCATCCCTTTTACGCTGACGTGAACGTAAACTTGAAATTTTTTTGCGGATGAACAAATTGCAACGAATGCAAAAGTCCATCAATAAACTTTTTGTGTTGTTCATTCCCCACATATCCAAACCACGAATTCAATGAACACAATAAGTTTTCCCACGGCAATATTTCTTGCTCAAACTGTTTACTCTTGAGTTTCATACGTTTCTTAAATCGTTGAAGATTTGCACGCAAAATTCTGCGGTGTGTTGGAAATAAATGAAAACCCAGGAAACGAATGCCATTTTGCGAAGGAAACACTTGACTTTTTTTCGGATGTAGAACAAGACGACGCTCATCAAGAAAATTGATGATTTCCTTCTTGAAACTATGGAGTTGCTGTTTATCATTCCCAAATAATACAGCATCATCCATATACCGCACGTAATGTGAACAGCAAAGTTTTTCACGGATAAATCTATCGAGCGGCGTAAGAAAATAATTCGCAAATAACTGGCTCGTTAAATTTCCAATCGGTAAACCACGCGAACGAAACGCATCAGCCGAAGTATCGTTCGGAAAAGAAAAATAATATTCATCAGGACTTGAATACGTTTTCAAAATTTTTTGGGTGAGCGCGAGAATTTTTTCATCGGTGATTTTTTTCTTAATGGCATCAAAAAGAATTTCGTGGTCAATCGTGAAAAAATATTTCTTGATGTCGAATTTCAACACATACGCTTTTTGCCGCACATAACTCCACGCTTGTTGTATTGCGCGATGCGTCCCTTTATTTTCACGACACGCAAAACTATAATACACCATTGCCTTGTCTAAGATTGGTTCAATGACATTACACAAAGCGTGATGCACAACTCTATCACGATACGGAGCGGCGCTGATGATTCGCTCTTGCGGTTCGTAAACAGTGAATTGATGATAGTTTCCAAACTCATACGTTTCGGTTTGCAACTCAGATTGAATTTTCAAAAGATTTTCTTCTAATGCAAATTCAAACTCGGCTACGGATTGCTTTTGTCGTTTTCCTCTCCGCGCTTTTCTGCTTGCTAACCATAAATTTTCAAACGCGCAAACGTTGTCGTACAGATGTTTATGCTTCTTTCCCATCGTCTTCTTTTTCCTTGCTGTATTTTTCCCATCCTCCCACCATTTTACCGATGTCGTTTATTTGCCGTATTGCATATTCATAATCCTTCAGCGATATACATTGCACATCTTTCGAAAGGCGAACAAGAAATCGAAGTTTTTCTAACGAGAGATTTGCTTTTCGTAAAAAATGACTTTTCTTCTTGCTTGTGTATTGCGCTTCAATGATTGATTCCAAAATATCGAGAAAGCAATTGATGATTCTCTCGCCGACGTTATACTTAAATTTTTTTGGATAACTGCCGAGTTTATTTGCATACCAGACAAACAAATCGTAGTGAAGCGGTAAAACGGTTATTTCTTTTGTTGCCATAACTTTCTTTTGACCTTAGTAACGCAGAACTTCCATGAACTCCTAACCTTCTTACCTTACCACTTTCATAACGTAATAAGGTTAATAGATAGAAGAACAACTGAACTACTAAGGTTTTCTTGTTGCTTGAATTGTTAGTTTTTTTCTCATTTCCAAAAAATTTTTAAACTTCTTTTTCTTTACAAAAGAAAAAGAAGCAAAAAGAAAAGAGTGTAATAGAACATAGTATATAGGTTAACGAGTCCTCGCACATCGAAACCCGAAAATGAAGTCACGATACGTAGGATCGCCGTAGTAACGATAAGCACAACGAACGTAACTCGGAGTATCGAGCCAAGAACCGCCACGCAACACGCGGTAAGTTCCACTCGTCGGTCCTTGCGGATTATTTTGTGGCGAGTTGTTATAATAATGTTCTCCATACCAATCATTGCACCATTCCCATACATTCCCACTCATATCATATATTCCAAGTTCATTCGGTTCCTTCGTTCCTACACGATGAGTTTGGGAATTTGAATTACCTCCATACCACGCTACATTATCAATGTTATTACTTCCGCTGTATTTATAACCGTTGCTTTTATTTCCTCCGCGTGCCGCATATTCCCATTCCGCTTCGGTTGGTAAACGGTAGTTGCTGTTTGTCTTTGCATTGAGTTTTTGCAAATACTCCTGCACATCATTCCAACTTACAGTTTCAACCGGTAAATCGTCTCCCTTAAATTGACTCGGATTGTTTCCCATAATTGCTTTCCATTCTTTTTGTGTTACTTCGTATTTGCCAATATAAAAATCGCTCACCGTTACGCTGTGTATTGGTTTTTCGTCACTTTCTCCCTCGTTACTTCCCATTTCAAACGTGCCGCCTTGCACAAAAACCATTCCTTCTATTATTTTGTTTTCCCCTTCGGCAATAATTTTAAAAACAAAATTTTCGCCGAGTAACTCGTCCACATCGTTGAGAGCGTTCCACGTAATTTTTTTTCCGCGTCCGCCAAAAATATTTTCTCCCGCATCGCCCGTTACGCTTCTTAATGGAGAGGAAAACGTGCTGCCGCCATTCGAGGAAAATAAAATTTTCACGGTAAATTTGTCTTTGGCATCCGCGCCGGCAATATCGTAGGTAATAACAACGGTTTTTGCTTGTTGTTCCGCGCGCACGTTTTCAATCGTTTGTGTGTACGCCCGCGTTCCAAAAGTAAGAATGAGGAAGGAGAAAGGAAGAAGGAATTTTATTCCGCCGCAGCGGATTTTCAATCTTGTAATTGTGTGGTTCATAAAATAGTTTCTATTTGTTATGTCAAATGCCTTGGCTCAAATAATCACTTAACTTTCTCAAGAGTCGTCGGTGGCGTTCAACTGAAATTTCACCGATGGAACCAATAATATTATTCTGTGGCAACACCGAAAGAAATCCAAGTCGAATCAAGGATGCAGTTACAACTCCACTCGAGCGATAATCGCTATCCATTTGAGAAATAATTTCATCAAAACCTTCCACCGCTAAATGTATGTTCGTGCTGATTCCACACACGAGGAAATCACGGTGCGGCAACGGCAATTCTCTCAGCACAATCGCAGGGCGGTTTTTCTTTTTTCCATCCGCTTGTGCAAGTGATGCAATAATAACGTTGCCTTCTTTCACGGTTTATACTTGGGGTTTGGCTCTTTTACTAATGTTGAAAGATATTCTGGCTCGTCATTACCGTATGCGAGTTCGAGTCCTTGCGCAGAGAGTGTAAGCCATTCATTCCGTTCTTCTTCACGCTCTACTTTTGCAATCGTTTGCTGAAACGATAGTTCAATTTCGGGAATTACTTTTTCAATCAATTGTATTTTCTCCAATGAAGTAAGTTGCCGGGTAAGCGTTAAAACTTGTTGCATTGTTTCTGACATATTTTCCTCGTATAAAATTTCAGTATAAATTTACAACTCTTTCAATTCTTTGTCAATTCGTTTATTCGTTTGTATCGTTGTCTTATAGGAAGAAAAAATTTCAATCCGCCGTTGCGGATTTTCAACCTTGTAAATGTGTGGTTCATAAAATATTTTTTCAAATAACCGTTAAGTTGTGTGCTAATATCAATATTTCTTCTTGGTGAAAACGGTGTTTCAATTCTTCTTTGTAGTCCATAAAAAAATCGCTGCTTCGTTCTCCCGTAAAGTCCACAACAGTAACGACAACTATTTTATCAAGGAAAATTTGTTTTTCACCGCGCCAAATTCCTCGTAAAGGAAATTGGCGTTGCACCGATGTTACCCCGCCAAATCGCTCAACAAGTTCCTGCTCAATAACATCAAAATTTTCCTGTTCGATTTCCGTGCCATCGTTGTATAAAATCGGCAGAAAAATTTCATACTGCCTTGCTATACTGGACATCGGAAATTTCGCGTTTTGCAATTTCAGTTTTCACCGACTCAAATGGAAACCCTGCATTACAAAGCGCTTCCAATTGCTGCGGACTAATTTCATAAATATAATCAGTGGAAATTCTCGTTACCGGACCAATCGCTGTAAGAAATTTCCAAATTGTTCCCCATTCTTCTTTTGGGATTTTTATTGTTGGCATAGTGTTTCTTGTTTGTTAAAAATTACGGAGTAAATTTACAATACTTTCAATTCTTTGTCAATTCGTTTGTATCATTGCTTAAAAAGGAAGAAGGAGAAGGGATGAAGGAAGAAAAAATTTCATTCCGTCGCAGCGGATTTTCAACCTTCTTACTTCTTCTTTCATCTTTGTAAAAGTGTGGTTCATACAATAGTTAGTTTTTATTTCACTTCGGTAAGTTTCTTTACTACATCTCTTCTGCCGTGCATAACAGTAAATACAAACGCAGATGTTTCCGTAAGTAAATACATTACACGATAATTATCCATAATCACTTCCCGTAAATATACATCGTTAAATTCCGGTATTATTCTTCCGCTGCGAGGAAATTTTCTAATTCGTTCGAGAGAGTGAAAAATTTTCTGTGCCGTTATCTCTGCATATTTTGGAGAGTCGCGTGCAATATACTTTGCAATCTCATCAACATCTTCAAGCGCTTGTGGAGTCCATTCTATTTCAACCATTTCCGCAAACGTCTTTTTGCTTCTTCGTGTGTAACAGTTTTACCTTCTTCTATTTCCCGTAAGCCGCGCTCAACTTTTTGCAACAGATAAATTTCGTACATCATATCGTCGTATGTTGCATTATCACTCATTTGCAGCAACACATTTTTCATCATTTCTTTCGGAGTTGAAAGAGAAATATTTTCACGTTGCTGCATTGCTGGAGCGTAGATTGTTTCCGGTTCTTTTACTTTTGCCATAATATTTTACTTGTTTGAAATGCGGGGTAAATTTACAATAATCTTATCGTGCTGCAAGAATAGAATTTTCTTATTTCCGTCTGTATCTATCTACGATTTTATGGTTTCCCGCTATGTGTAGAGTATAAACATTTCCCTCTCTTTCAAAAAGGCATCGGTAATGAACATCAATATAAAAATCCCAATCGCCATTGAGTTTATGAATTTTGAGTGAGGGATGTTTCGGATTTGCTCTTAAAAATCTAAGTTGTTTGTAAAATTTATTCTGAATTTCTTCAGGCAATTCTTGAACAGATTTCTTCAACGTAGGAGTAAGAATCAGTGTTATTTCTTGAGCCATTCGATTGCTTCATCTATATCGGTGAATGAACGTGCTTTTCCTTTACGCACTTCTTCTTTTGAGCGCTTCAATCCTTCCTGCACTTCTTCTCTCTCATAAATTTCCATACTCATTTTCATTTCCAAAAATTCCTGGAATACTTTGTAGGGAATAATTACTTCCACCGGTTTTCCTTGCGCATTGGAAACTACTTTTGATTGTTTTTGTATTGCAAGTGTACTCATAGTTATTTTACTTTTAATTGTTGAATTTCCTGCAACAGTAGTTCTGCCGATTGTGTTTGTCGTGTTGCTGAATATTGTGTCGTTGGTTCTTTAACTTTCGACATAATTTTTCTTACTAAAATTTTTGTGTTTCAATATAATAAATCGTTGTATTGTTCATTCGTTTGTGTCAACGTAATAAAAGAAGAAGGAAGAAGCATGGATTAAGAAAAAGAATGTATGTTTCACCTTTTTTACTTCTTCCTTATGCGCAAATCGTCAGTAACATTATGTTTTTTTACCAAATAGTGTTTATATGTTTTGAGGCAATAATCATCGGGTCGTTTGTAATAAGTTGTACATCCCAATGCTTTGCTGTCGCTGCGATTATTCTATCGTGGAGTTCGAGAATATCATCAATGTGAAAGGTTTCTTCTACAATCTCGTGAGTTATCGGCTCAACGGTAACTGTGTTATGTTTTGTAATAAACGTTTTTGCTTCTTTCAAATTTGTATCAATTTTCTTTTTCTCGGAGAGATATCCGATTTCCGCTAATACCATTGCGGGAATAAGCAAATCGGTTGTGTCATTTTCTACTTCTTCAAAAATCGCTTTTACCCGTTGCGGCATTTTCCTTTTCTCCAACCGCAGAATAAGAGCCATTGAATCGGTAACATATTTACTTTTCACGAGGATATAGTTTTTTATAATTTACAAACTCTTTTTCCAAATGTGCCGTTTCTTTTTGGGATAACGTTTGTATTTCTGCAGAAATATTGTCAACAGAATTCTTTTTTTTATTTGTTAAAGAGCGAATGTAATTCATCGCTTGTACAATAGTTTCTTCCGGTAATTGTTGAATTTCCTGAAACAGAAGTTCCGCAGATTGTGTTTGTCGTGTTGCAGAATATTGTGTCGTTGGCTCTTTTACTTTTGGCATTGTGTTTTTACTTGTTTGAAATGCGAGGTAAATTTACAATAATTTATTTCGTACGTCAATTCGAAACTTTTCAAAAAAACAGCGGGAAAAATCGTTCTAAAACTTATGTCCCACGGAAAAATATGCAAGCGTCGGCGCAAATTCCACTTTGGTTTTCGGTAACGATTTCATAAAGACAAAACTTTTTCCGACAGCAACAGCAGCAGAACCAATCGGTGTATCAAGCGCAAGTTCAATTCCTGCGCCGTGTTGAAAATTGTGCATTGCAATTTCACGCACTTCTTTCGAAATCATTCCAACATCGTACCGCGCTTTGAAATATGTTTCAAACAGAATTTTAAACGGCAGTTTAAAACGATATTCCATATTCACGACAAATAATTGTCTTCCGCGTTCGTCATCTTCTCTTCTGCCTAAAAATGACTCGAAACCGCCGAGCGAAAACTGTTCGGAAAGCGGAAGCGTTGCATCGGCAAAACCAAACGTAACGCGCGGCCGCAAGGTATGCAATTGAAACAACGTAAAATAACTTTCGTACATCGAAAATATTTTCGTGAACGAACGCTCGCTTCCGAACGACTTCGATGCGAGTTCGTACGATGCGGAAAAACGTATTCCGGAAGTGGGAAAAACAAATTCATTTTCCGAATCAACAAGCACACTTCCTTTCAACGATGCAAGCGTAAAGCGCTCTCCCGAAAACCCTGAAAAATATTTCGACGTTGCGATTTCTTTTGTTTCGTGATTTTCCGCGCGCATTTCGATGTTCACATTTCCAAAACGCGCAACTTGCGAGCCGAAGGAAAACGTTCCGCCGTATTTTATTTCACGGTATTCGCCAATAGATATACGGTCTAAATCATTTTCTCCTTCCGGATTTTTTGCATACAGAAACACATCGCGCAATTTGTAATACGATTTGATATTTCCCGTAAAGTATGTATCAAAAATTCTGTTCACATTGTATCGCGCGCGAAACAAACGATTTCGAAAACCTCCGGCAAACGTTAGTCCCAAATCTTGACCCGCAGAGAGAAAATTTACTTGACGTGCGTCGAGCAGCAATTGAAAATTCCTTTCATTATCTATGCGAAATCCCGCGCGAATAATTTCGGTGCTTTTCTCCTGCACGGAAACGACAATGGTATTTTTTCTTTTTTGGTCTTTTTCGACATCAAGATACACTTGCTCGAAAAGTCCCGTGCTGAGAATATTTTTCACACATTCGCGTTCTACTTCCACCGAAAAAACATCGCCGCGCTCAAAAGAAAGTTCGCGGAGAATCACATATTCCTGCGTATGAAAATTCCCTTTCACGCGGATGGAATCTATCGTTCCTTCATTGATGGAAATTGCAAGCGCGCCGTCATTCGTGAACGCAACGGATTCTATTTCCGCAAGAGAATAACCGTTCGCGCGATAATATTTCAGTATGTTTTCCCGAAGGTTTCGAATGTCGCTTGCAGATACTTCTTTTCCAAAATTATGTTGTGCAAGCGAACGCAACGGTGAAAGAGAAATCTGCAAATTGCCGGAGAAACGAATCTCGCGCAGTATCGGATTTTTTTCTGCAACAAACGTTATTAGTGAATGCGCTGAGTCATTTTGAATTTCAGCATAAACGTTTGCCGTTGGAAATTGTTGTTGTATTTCAAAAAGAAATTGCTGAACATTTTCTTCGCTGAAATTATTTTTTCGTTTCTCTTCAATACGCTGACGAACGGAATCGGGAACATCGCCGCGAAAACGAATGGACGCCGTTGAATATGTATGTTCTGCTGTGGCAATTATTTTTTTCCTTTTCGCCGTCAACAATGCAGTAATTTCATTGAGTTTTTTTTCCGCCGCGTTTTCTCCTTCGGCAATGAGCAACGGAAGATGTGAAAAATCGGATGAAAGCGTGTTGCCGATTTCGGGAGTAATGACAACATCAGCATTTTCCAATTGTTTGCGATTCGGCATTTCCATCATAATGCTCATTATTTGGTCGGCAGATTCCCACGGCGCTTTCATTTGCTCGAGCGTTCGCAGTTTGCTTGTCGTGTTGACTGCGATAATGATTTCCATATTTTGTTCGCGTGCAACATCTACGGGAATATTGGAAACCAAACCGCCATCAAGCAGCAACATCGAATCTTTTTTAAATGCGGAAAACATCAGCGGAACGGAAATACTTGCTCGCAACGCTTCGGAAAGCGAACCGCGCGACATAATCATTCGCGTTCCCGAAATCAAATCGGTGGCAACGGAACGAAACGGAATTTTCAGTTCGTCAAAATTTCGCTGCGGATAGTACAGCGATTGCAAACATAATTCGTTGAGAAAGTTCGTCAATCGTTGTCCGCTCGAAATTGCAGAAGGTAATATCGGTTGCAATCCTTCCATACGCAGTAAGAGAAATCCCTGTTCTTCTTCTTCTTTTTGTCCGATAAATAATGAAGAACGTTCTGTTTCGCCGGAAAGTGAAAGCAACGAGTTCCAATCGGTGTGCAATGCGATGCTTTCAATTTCTGCAAGCGAATAACCGGAAGCGTACATTCCTCCGATAACGCTTCCCATACTGTTTCCGACGATACAATCAATGGGAATGTTCCTGCGTTCGAGAACTTTTAATACGCCAAGTTGTGCAATGCTGCGCGCACCTCCTCCGCTTAAAACAACGGCAATGCGCGGACGCGTTGTATTTTTCGGATAGAGCGTGTTGTTTTCGGCTGCAAAAAGAAAATTGAAAAAGAAAATTCCGAGCAAAACTTTCAAGGTTGTTGACGCATGATGTTTGAGAACAAATGAGAACATCGTGAAACTGGAATTCAATAAACCTTGAAGTTTTTTTTCTTGTTAAAAAATTATTTATCACCGAGAATAATCGGCAAGCCATCTTTTCCGCTGCCGATGACAACAACTTTTGCGTTTGCAGATTCAGCAATTTTCATCGTTGCTTCGATGCCTTTCCATTTGAGCAACTGGTCGCTGATACCGGAAGAAACAATTTTTTGAAAATCTGCAACACCTTGCGCTTCGATGCGCTTGCGTTCCGCTTCCTGTTGTTCTTTTTGCAGCACAAATTGCATGCGCTGACTTTCTTGTTCCATTCGCAATTTTTCTTCGATGGATGCGGAAAGTTTTTCGGGAAGTGTTAATCGCCGTAATGGAATTGATTCGACAATTAAACCGCGAGGACCAACAATTTTTGCAACATCCACGAGAATAACTGCGGACAAACTTTCGCGCGCCGATGTGTACAACGCTTTGGCTTCGTACATTGCAGTTACGCCGCGCACCACGGAACGAAATTGCGGAAGTAAAATTACTCCGACATAATCTTCACCGACTGTTTTATACACTTCTGCGGCAGTTTCGGGATTCAAGTGATATAAAACGCTTGCTTCAAGTTTTACCGTGAGTCCTTCTTTCGTGGGAACTTCCATTTCCTCTTTATCTTCTTGCGTTTTCACGGAAAATTTGATTACGCGTGCAAGCGGATTTACGGGATTGATGCCGGATTTCAACGTATTATTCGATACATACCCGAAAACATCTACGACTCCGATAGTCCCGGCGGGAACAACAGTGAAGCATTGACTCAGAGCAATTACTGCAGCAATGAATGCAATAATTCCGGAAAGCGATGCGCGGGTTCTGTACGTTTCGTTATGTTCGCGGGAATATTTTCTCCGCGCATTCGTCCAACTGACGAGTGAAAAAATAGTAACTAATGCTGATATGATAAATAACATAAAATGTCCTTTGTAATTTGTAAAAAAAATGCGGGAAAAATTACTTAAAGATGGAAGGAAGAAAAAATGAAAAGAGTGAACATAGAAGTTCTCCGGAAAAATTAAAAAACCGTTTAAGAATTTTCTTAAGCGGGTTTTCTGTAGCGAACTATTCAGAAAATTGTTTTCCATCTTATTGCAACAGCAACATTTTCTTCACTACGCTGTAACGCAACGCGCCAAAAAGGTTGGAATTATTTTTTTCATTGTCCTTTGGAATAAAAAATTGTACTTTCTTCGCAGATTTTTTTCAGCATTTATATTTGTTCAAACACCAATAGAAAACATTCCTATGAAACATTCAATACGTATTTTTCTTGTTGTTCTTTTCTTTTTTCAGAACATCTTCACACAATCTATTCACACGAAATATCCTATAACCAACGGAACCGTATATTCCATCGCGCAAAGTGGAAATTCAATATACATCGGCGGAACGTTTACGTATGTTGGACCGCTCAACGGCAATGGTGGAGTCGTGGATACAAATACGGGCGCGTATGTTTCGTCATTTCCGAAAGTGAATGCACCGATTCAATCTGTCGTTGCCGATGGAAACGGAGGATGGTTTATCGGAGGAGATTTTACACAAGTGGGAGGAGTTTCGCGAAATCATTTAGCACATATACAATCTGATAAATCCCTCGATGCAAGTTGGAATCCAAATGTGAACAGCGTTGTCTATACAATGGAACTTGTGGGAACGAAATTATATTTCGGAGGAGCATTTTCATCGGTCGGTGGAAACGCTCGGAATAATCTCGCCGCTGTAGATGCAAACAGCGGCGCACTTGATGGATGGAATCCGAATGCGAATAATTCTGTATTAGTAATGAAAGCGAGCGGAAATATGCTGTATATCGGCGGAACATTTACTGCGGTATTGTCAACGTCTCGCAATCACGTTGCAGCAATTGATGCGACAACAGGCGCGCTCGATGCCCAATGGAATCCGGATGCGAATAATTATGTTCAAGCGATAGCGATAGGAAATTCAAAAATATATCTTGGAGGAAATTTTACTTCCGTCGGTAGCGTTGAGCGAAACCGTTTGGCGGCGGTGAACACGACAACGGGAGCGTTGGACAATTGGAATCCTCATCCGAACAGCGTTATTTATTCGTTGGCAACGTACGGGAATAATGTTTTCGTCGCCGGCGAATTTGATACTATCGGAGGAACAAAACGCAACTATCTCGCATTAACCGATACGCTCAATGGAACAGTCAACGCATTTTGGAATCCGAATCCCAATAACAGCGTATTCGCGATTTCTCTTTATGGCGGAAAAGTATTTGTTGGCGGAGATTTTACAACAATTAAAAATACAGCGCGCAGTAAAATTGCGGCGTTGGAATTCGGCAACGATTTAAATTCGTGGGAAGCAGGAGCAAACGGAAGCGTGTATGCAATTGCAGGAAGCGAAAATAATATTTACATCGGTGGAAATAATTCCAGTGTTGGAGGACACGCGCGAAATCGCTCTGCTTCCTTCGATGCAACAACGGGAGAAATTTCTTCGTGGAATCCGAATGCAAATAATTTGGTGTTTTCTATTGCTCTCAGTGGAAACAAAGCGTACATCGGAGGCGCATTTACAACATTAAGTGGAACAACACGCAATCGTATCGCCGCAGTAGATGCTGTTACGGGCGCACTCGATGGTTCGTTCAATCCGAATGCCAATAATTGGATTCGTTCCATTGTTATCAGCGGAACAAAAATATTTCTCGGAGGAAATTTTACCACAATTGCAGGAACTTCGCGCAATTATGCTGCAGCGGTACATTCAACTTCTGGTTCGCTGGATGCTTCGTGGAATCCCAATGCGAATAATATTATTCGTTCCATGGCGATATGGGGAAGCAAAATGTATTTGGGAGGAGAATTTACCACGATGGGAGGAACCAGCAGAAACCATCTTGCAGCAGTGAATACATCAAGCGGCGCGCTCGATAATTCATTTAATCCTAATGCAAACGATAATGTTTTCCATGTGTTTGCGGAAAGCAATAAAATTTATTTCGGCGGTGATTTTACAACGATTGGAAACACCAGCAGAAATTACATTGCACAAGTTGATGCAACGAGCGGTGCATTATCTTCGTGGAATCCCAATGCAAACGCGCGTGTGAACGTTGTTGTAAAAAAAGGAAATAAAGTTTATGCCGGCGGCGATTTTACTTCCATCGGAGGAGAATCGAAAACTGCTTTCGCGGCGTTAGACACCTCAAGCGGAAATGCTGACGCCGGATGGAATATATCGCCCAACGAAAATTCCGACGGAACTTCCATTCTTGTTGCATCGGGAAAAACATTTCTTGGCGGAACATTTGATACATTAAGTTCTGCATTTCATCCGCGTTTTGTTGCTATTGACCCGGCAGGTCCTTCACTTACTCTTTCGCAGACGAGTATTGATTTTGGCAACGTGCAGGTCAATTCTTCCCGTTCTGATACTCTTATCGTTACCAACAATGGAACGGAAACACTGACAATTTCTTCGATTATTTCCAACAACGCAATGTTCACCGTTTCACCGCCAAACGGAAATATTGCTTCTTCCGCAACAATGGAATTCTATATTACATTTACGCCTTCAACAAACGGAAATGCAAACGGAACAATCACGCTTTCGCATAACGGATTTGGGAACTCTTCAACAATTTCGGTTTCGGGAACCGGAGAATATTCCGGATTTTCTGCTGACCCTTCTTCACTTTCGTTTGGATATGTTCTTTCAGGAAATTCTTCTACCGATAATATCATTGTAACCAATACGGATGCAGTTGCGTTGAATATAACGAATGTCGTTTCATCAAACGGAGAATTTTCGGTAACACCAACAAAAGGAAATATCGCCGCATCCGATTCGATGAAATTTTATATCACATTTTCTCCAACATCTACGGGAACGAAAAGCGGAACAATTTCTTTTACGCATAATCTGCAAGGTTCGCCGGGAACAGTGAATGTGAGTGGAACGGGAACTGCTCCGGGATTTTCACTTTCGCCGACAACCATTGCGTTCGGTGAAGTTGTTGTTGGCAGCACGGAGCAGGAAATCATCACGGTTTCCAACACGGGAAATGCTTCGTTCGATGTAACTTCTGCAACTTCTACGCACGGAGAATTCTCTGTTTCGCCATCTTCTGCAACTGTTGCTCCGCTCTCAAGTCAAACGTTCACCGTTACGTTTGCGCCGATTTCAACAGGAAATAAAAGCGGCGCAATTGTTTTTGTTCATACGGGAATCGGTTCGCCGGATTCTGTGAGTGTGAGCGGAACAGGAATCGGTTCAAAAAAATTTCGCACGTTCAACGTTGCAACAGAACTTTCGCTGAAAGAAAATAAATTGAAGCAATCATCGGGACAAACGGCAAAACTTCCGAATGCAGGAAACTGGAGAGATACGGTTCTTGCGCGCGCGGCGGGTACCAAAGGAGTTGTTGTCGGTATTGAACAGACGAGTATTCTTGATAAAAAATTGTACGGATGGATGCGATTGAAAAAAGGAAGCAGCGCAACAGGAAAATATTTCGCTACGATTCAAACAGATTGTACCTTCAATGCGCCGTTTGATTCCATTCGGAAAATCGGTTCGAGTATAAAAAAAGTTTTCGTGAAAGAATTGAAACCGACATCATCAACGTATTACAATCCGCTTGCGCAGGAATTCAGCGTGTTCAAACTGAATTTACTTTCGAGCAGAAAAAATATTACTCCTTCGGGAATGGATTCGCTTGTGTATGTGAACGAAAACAGCGTTTGGAACGGAATGTCGCTCTCGCAAATTTCCAACAACATAGATTCGGTGCTGACGTACTATAAAACAAATAAACTTCCGGGGAATGTAACTGCTGCAAGAAATATTCCTGCATTGGAAGATGTGCGCGATATGTTGCAATCCATCAACAATGCGTTTTATAAAACCATTGCGCTTGCAAACGGCGATTCTGTTATTCCGAATGTCGGTTTACGTTTTGGCGGAGGAGTAGAACTTGATTCTGTTCCGTTTCTTGAACAAAGTTCAAAAGCGATTGTTGAAGAATTAAATGGCACTGAAAACGATAATACGAATCTATCTCAGTTTTCATTGGAACAAAATTATCCAAACCCGTTTAATCCGAAAACCACTATTCACTATACACTCTCCACTGCTGCGCTTGTAACACTGAAAGTATACGATGTCTTAGGAAGAGAAATTGCAACGCTCTTCAACAACGAAAACAAAGATGCGGGAAAATTTGAAGTTCAATTTGATGCAAGTAATGTTTCGAGTGGAATATATTTCTATCGTTTATCCGTAACACAACTTGGCAAGTTGCGTTACACGGAAACGAAGAAATTTGTTGTGATGAAGTAGAAGTAAGAAAAAAACCTTCAAGGTTTTCGTTTGCTTGCTTGGAATTGAAAAGAAAACTCCCTATTTTATGCCCGCGAAATTTTCGGTGATGATATAATGGGTTTTTTAGTTTCGAAATGTATGGTGTTCTCTCGATGGTTACTCTTTCCGTTGAGTGAATATCTGTTTGTTTGTATGCGTGTTCCGTATATAATTTGCGGAATGTGTCATTCACTTGTTTTCCCCCCCCACACACAAAAAAAGAGAAGATATCATTCTCTGTGCATTTCTCATTCTCTGTTCGGAGCAATTGTTGCAACCGCCGTAGCGGGACAAATATTTTCTTTCCTTACATTTTTTTATAAACCCTTCACTACAAATTTGTAGAGAAGAAATTTTCTAATTTTAAATTTCAATAAATATGTACAAACGCATCTTTATAATGTTCGCTGTTCTACTAACGACAGCGACATTTTTACTAATCGTTTCGCAGAATACTTCTGCGAAGGTTAATTCATTAGATAATAACAGACGAGTGCAAGGTGTCTGTTACATAGATTGGCCAGTTAATGAAACGCTTTCAAATCTCGAAGTTATAATAACTGGACCAAACGGACCATTTTTTGGCCGAACGAATGCATTTGGTCATTATGAAATTGCAAACCAGAATCTGCAGTTTGATGTAGAATATACAATTACTGCACAAGAAGATGATTGGCAATATAATGGCGGATGGAAAGGAACAGCTACATTTACCGTTCCTTGCGAAGATCCTCCTTGCACATTCGATGTAACCAAAAACATCATTTGTCATTATTATGAGAATCCAAACTAATAATCCATAAAAACAGCGATTCAACGGTTATGATTTATTCATAACCGTTGAATATTATTTTAACCAATACAATACTTATGAAGAAATTTACCTCGTATTTGTTTTTTCTTTACACGCTGATTAGTGCTGTGGAAAGCATTTCTCAAACTCCGCAACTTCTCCCCGGTTTTCCCATTGTAATTGATTCGTTGAATTTTTCGGCAAGTTACCCCATCCTTGGTGATTTGGATGACGACGGTATAGAGGATATAATAGTTTCAAAAAATTCCCCTCCTTTTTTCATTTTTGCTTACAATATCAATGGACAAGTTCTCAACGGTTGGCCTCAACCAGTCAATCAAGGAACATTTTCACTTGCCGCAGGTGATTTAAATGGTGATGGACATCTTGATGTTGTTGCTCGTACAACGACAAACCTTTATGCATTTCATCATAACGGAACATTATTTTCCGGATTTCCTCAAACATTTGCATCAAATTGGGATTACTTTGGAAGAAGACAAATTGCACTCTATGATTTTCACAACAACAATACGCTTGATATTGTGAATGCAACATTTAATCGTGTTGCAATTTATCATTTCGATGGAAGCATTCATTCGGGATGGCCCAAAACACTTCCTGGAAAATATGCAATCTTTCCCTCTGTTGCAGATATAAATCGAGATGGACAAGGTGAATTAGTCATCGGTTCTTATAGTGTTGTTGCTCCAACTTTACCGAATGATTCCGGATGGATACACGTGTTAAATATTGAAGGAAATTATTTACCGGGATGGCCAAAATTACTCGATTCTAATTATACCATTTTTACACCAGCAACAATTGCAAACATCAATGAAGATGATTCACTTGAAATAATTATCAGTAGTCATTACAATATTGATTTAGGAGTTACAATAACGAAAATAAATATTTTTTCTCCTACTGGAAAACTGCATAAACATTGGTATGATCCAAGTCCTGATGATTATAAAGACTTCGGCGATATTGCCATTGGAGATGTGAACAGAGATGGAAAATTAGAAATAGGTGTAAGTGATAGAAGCAATTACAATTATATTTTTGATATGAACGGTAATGTGTTACCTGGATGGCCAATCGAAGCTTATCCATATGATCCTCCGAGATTTGTTGATATTGATAATGATACAATTCCAGAAATATTTTTAGCGTACAATGCTTCTCCCGGAGATTCGGGGCTCATTTTTTGTTTTAATCGTTTTGCACAACCATTACCATGGTCCCCAATAGTTGTTTATGGGAATACGGGTGCACACCAGACTGTTTTCAGCGATTTAAATAAAGATGGCACAATAGAAATGGTAACATTGGGAATAGCATTGAGTCGTTACAACTACAAAGGTTATGCGTTAAGCGTATATCGCTTTCCAAACTCTCTTTTTTCAAGAGAAGGTTCACCGTGGCCCCAATTACAACACGACCGCCACAACACATATCAATACGGTTATATTCCCAGCGATAACATCGTCGGCGTTCCAACTTCGGAAGAAAACATTCCTTCCGCATTTTCTCTTGCGCAAAATTATCCAAACCCATTTAATCCGAAAACCACTATTCACTATACACTCTCCACTGCTGCACTTGTAACACTGAAAGTGTACGATGTCTTAGGAAGAGAAATTGCAACGCTCTTCAACAACGAAAACAAAGATGCGGGAAAATTTGCAGTTCAATTTGATGCAAGTAATGTTTCGAGTGGAATATATTTCTATCGTTTATCCGTAACCCAACTTGGCAAGTTGCGTTACACGGAAACGAAGAAATTTGTTGTGATGAAGTAGAAATAAGAAAAAAACCTTGAAGGTTTGGGAAACCTTCAAGGTTTTTCGTTTGCTATCCGTTATACTCTGCCATCGTTTTTTCATCAATATCAAAGTTTGCTGAGATGTTCTGAACGTCTTCATGTTCTTCCAGCGATTCGATAAGCCGAAGCACTGCATTTGCATCTTTGCCTTCAACTTTTACGGTGTTTTCCGGAATGCGTGTTAGTTCTGCAGATTCTGTTTCAATTCCTTTTTCCACAAGCGCATTTTTCACTGTTTCAAAATTTTCCGAAGAAGTAATGACATGAAAAAATTCGTCTTCCGTTTTCATATCATCTGCGCCCGCATCAAGAACAATTCCGAGCAAATCGTCTTCATTGCATTTTGTTTTCGCAACTTGCATCACACCTTTCCGATGAAACATCCAGTCAACCGCTCCTGATGAAGCGAGTTTTCCGCCGTTGCGTTCAAGAAGGTGTCGGATTTCAGAAACCGTTCTGTTTTTATTATCCGAAACACACTCAATCAACAATGCAACACCGCCTGCACCATACGCTTCGTATGTAACATCTTCGTACGAAACGCCGGGCAATTCGCCTGTTCCTTTCATAATACCGCGCTTGATATTATCTTGCGGCATATTAACGCTTTTCGCTTTCTCAATTGCAAGACGAAGTCGTGGATTTCCATCAGGATTTCCGCCGCCAACACGCGCAGCGATAGTTATTTCTTTTACGATTTGTGTAAAAACTCGACCGCGTGCCGCATCTATGGATGCTTTTTTTCGCTTAATTGTTGCCCATTTTGAATGACCGGACATAGTTAATAATTAAAAGTTAAAATAAAAAAAATGAATTCAACAAACTTCTCACATCTCAACATCTCAATATCTCAACATCTCAACATCTTCCATACTCACGCGCTCAAACGAAAATCTTTAACGCGGAGTTGCGGAACATACTCGCTGCCGTTGGAAGAAAAATTACTTTCTGCATACTCATCAAGCGAAAATACAATATCAATGTTCGTGTTGTGCGAAAGTTGTTCGATGCGGTCTCCCAAGCCGAATCCGATTGCATCAAAGTACGTATTGGTTCCGTTTGCCGCCTCTTTTACTTTCCATCGAAGGTGTCCTTTTCCAACGAGCCGCGGTGCTCCGTACACGGTAACACCTTTAGCAAGCAACGTGGGACGCATATTTTGAGGACCATACGGCGAAAACTGGTCAAGAATGCGAAAGAATTTTGGATTCAGTTCTGAAAGTGAAATCGAGCGTTCAATTTTGATTCCCGGCGTTCGGTGTTCATCGGTCATTAAATCGTTGACCGTTTTCGATAACGCTTCGCGGAAATCATCAATGCGATGCGTTTCCAGTAAAACTCCCGCCGCGTATTTATGTCCTCCAAATGAAAGCAATCTATCCTCGACTTGCGTAAGCGCAGTATAAATATCGAACCCATCCACACTGCGCGCAGAACCTTTTACTTTTCCTTCAACAGAGGTGAGCATAATTGTTGGCTTGTAATATTTCTCAACGATGCGCGAAGCAACAATTCCGATGACTCCCGGATGCCAATGTTCCTGATGAAGAACGAGAACCGCAGGATTGTTGCTTTGCAAGAACGATTCTGCGACGGTTTGCGCTTCCAGAAATGTTTCTTCATCAATTTTTCGCCTAGCAATATTTTCTTTTTCTAACACGGCAGCGAGTTCCGATGCTTGCTGTTCGTTTTCGCACGTGAGTAAATGAATAGCGCGATGGGCATCTCCCATTCTTCCCACAGCATTGATTCTTGGCGCAAGCACGAACACAATTTGTCCTACAGAAATTCTTCCGAGTTTCAAACCTGCGCTGGTGATGAGCGCGCGAATGCCAACACGAGGAGAGCGATTAAATTGTTCAAGACCGATTTTCAGAAGTGTGCGATTTTCTCCGGTAATCGGAACGATATCTGCGGAGGTTGCAAGCACGACAAAATCGAGATACTCGCGGAGCACAGATTCTCTTTCGAAAATATTATTGAGTTTTCGCTGCAATATTCCTTGCATAAATTTGAAGGCAACGCCGCATCCGCAAAGATATTTGAACGGATAATTGCACGTTGGTTTCAGCGGGTCAAGAAGCGCGTATGCGTTGGGAAGCGTTTCTCCGGGTTCGTGGTGGTCGCAAATGATGACATCTATGCCGAGAGAATTTGCGTAATCAATTTGTTCGATGGCAGTAATTCCGCAATCAACCGAAATGAAAAGCGATGTTCCGAGTTCTTTTGCTTTTTGTATTCCTGCTACGGAAATTCCGTATCCTTCGAGTACGCGATTCGGAACAGAATACTGAACATCTGCACCAAGTTTTTTTAAGAACAGATACAGCATAGAAGTAGCGTTCGTTCCGTCCACATCGTAATCGCCAAAGACGAATATTTTTTCTCTTTGTTCTAAAGCAGTTAAAACACGCTGGACAGCGCGTTCCATTCCATCCATCAAAAACGGATTGTGTAAATCTGCCAATGACGGACGAAAATATTTTTTGGCATCCTCGTACGTTGTAATACCTCGATGAAATAATAATACAGCAATCGTTTCGCTGATGTGTATCTCATTCATCAATCTCTTGATAATTTCTGCATCGGGTTCAGCGGCAATAACCCATCGGTATTCTCGTTGTTGATTCAATGGTTTTGTTGTGGGGTTTTGATTGAAAAAACGTTGTTGCGTTTTTTGGAAACATCGAGTAACATTTCAAATGGTCTTTGGTTTTCTCGAATTGTTGTCAGTTTCATTTGTTGCGTAAATCGAAATTCTTTGTTCAAAACATAGAACGTTTTTTATTAAATGTGCAGACGAAAAAAAATGCACGTTGATAAGCCGAATTCTGTTTCCCGAATTTCTTCGGTTTGCAACCATTTCTCTGATGCGATCTACCCGAGAAAATTTCTCCTTATTCAGAAGAACATCAGCGGGCAACTGATGCTGAAAAACGCAAAGGAGATTCTACGAATCGTTCCTCTTGTTGTTCCGATTTTCTCTTACGTGATCTTGCTTCAAGCAGGGTTTGTCAATTCCGAAAATTACTTTCCGAAATGGTGAGCGCTTACCTCGCCTTTTCACCGTTATCCGCAAATGCAGGACTGTATATTTTCTGTTACACTTTCCATCGCCACAGCATTATCTGTAGCGTTCCCGAAACCATCGGGATGCTTTGCCCTTCGAAGTTCGGACTTTCCTCTCCAAATAAATTTGGAGCGATTGCTTCAACGCGCATTATTTTTCGAACACGATAACGTTGCGTTACACCGCAGTTACTTCTTCCGGAACAAGTATTCGCGCGCAATGTTCACACGTGTACATTCTATCAAGTTTCCGAATATCTGCCATACGCTCCGGAGGTACTCGGTGATAACATCCGCCGCACGTTGCTTCGCGGAATTTTTTCGTTTTTCCTTCTTCACGAATCAATACCGGCACAACGGCGCGTCCGTTTTTTGCTTTCCGAATTCGTTCGTAGATAATAACGTCGTCGTCTTCCAATTCGTCAAGCAAAACTTTTTTTTCGGAAAGCAACGATTGCTCTTCCTCGCTGTTTTCTGCGGAAACTTCTTTGAGTTCTTTTTCGACTGCTTTAAATTCTTTTTGCAAATCCGGAAGTTCTTTTGCCAACTTTTCACTGTCTATTTTCGCCATGTTGGTTTTCGCTTCCAAGTCAGTAAATTCTTTTTCCAGTTTTGCGATGAGAACTTGCGACGATTCAATTTCTTTCGTCAATGCATCGTATTGTTTGTTCGTTTTAACTTGAAGTTGTTGCGCGCGGTATTTTTCGACTTTTTCTTTCAAATCGGTTATTGCGGCATCTGCTTCATCGCGTCGAATCATATTATTCTTTACCGACGTCAGCAGTTCTTCAATTTTATTTTCGCGCATTAAAATTTCCGAACGCAATCGCGCGGCTTCCTGAGGTAAATCGCCTTTCAATTCATGCAGTTCGTCAAGCCGCAAATCTATCTGCTGAACAGCGTAAATATTTCGTAATTTATTTCTCATTCATTTTTTTTGTTTGTGAGTAAAACTTGTTATATCCAACGAATTGCGCTTGTCGTTGATTCTGTGATTGCAACTTCGACACGCTGATTCATTCGTGCCAATTCGCGTGAGATTGTTTCCGCAAGATGCGGAAGTATCACGCGTTCTGTCTCATAATGTCCCGCATCAATGAGAAGAATTTTCCCTTCCGCATCGTGAAACGGATGATATCCGATATCCGCAGTTACGTATGCATCTGCGTTTTGTGCAATTGCCGTCGAAAGAAACTCTGCTCCGCTTCCTCCGCATACGGCAACTCGAAATATTTTTTCTGTTTTTCCTTTTGAAAATTTTAATGCGGAACATTGAAGTTTTCTTTTCACGAAGTGAAGAAAATCTTCTTCGGATAATTCCTGTTGCAACGTTCCTACTGCTCCCATTCCACAGTCGGAACTGTTGTTTTCCAACGGATACACATCGAAAGCAACTTCTTCGTACGGATGCGCAAACTTCATCGCTTCTATTACAGAAGAAAGTTTCCATTTCGGCGCAATCATTTCTAATCGAACTTCTTCAACGTTTTCGAAGCGTTGCGCAGTGCCGAGAAATGGTTTTGTTAATTCATTGCCGCGAAATGTCCCCGTTCCTTCTGTACGAAATGAACATAAATCATAATTCCCAATTTTTCCTGCTCCTGCATTTCCCATAGCAGTAGCAACAGTCTCCGCGTTTGCTTTCGGGACAAAGACAACAATTTTTTTATGCATCGGAACAAGCGAAACAAGAAATTGAACATTCGCGAGTTCCAGTTGTTCTGCAAGCGCAAAACTTACACCGCGTACTGTAAAATCCAAATTCGTATGCGCAGAATACACGGCAATATTTTTTTGAATCAATTGCCGAACGAGATTTCCGACTCGGTCATTGAACGACACGGATTTTAACGGACGAAAAAGAAGCGGATGATGCGAAACAATTAATTGAACATTTTTCTTTATCGCTTCTGCTATCACTTGTTCTGTTACATCAAGCGCAACGAGAATTTTTTCGACAGCATCCATTGCATCTCCCACTTGCAAACCGACATTATCTTTTTCCCATGCAAGTTCTTTCGGAGCCCACGCTTCAAGAATTTTGGCTATCGTTCCAATGTTCATCGTCGTTCAGCGTGAAGAAAAAAAATGTCCCACTCTGCGATGAAGAATTGTGGGACACGATAGAACATTTGTGCTGTTGGTTCTTTTTTGACCGTATTCGTGAGTTGCATTGGGAATGAATCGGATTGTTTGAAAAAGAAGGACAACATCGTGAGAAAAATTTGCGGGCAAAATATAGAGAAAGATGAAGCGAAAACCAAAGCAAGCAAACGAAAACCTTCTATTTCATCACAACAAATTTTTTCGTTTCCGTGTAACGCAATTTGCCAAGTTGTGTTACGGATAAACGATAGAAATATATTCCACTCGAAACATTACTTGCATCAAATTGAACTTCAAATTTTCCCGCATCTTTGTTTTCGTTGTTGAAGAGCGTTGCAATTTCTCTTCCTAAGACATCGTACACTTTCAGTGTTACAAGCGCAGCAGTGGAGAGCGTATAGTGAATAGTGGTTTTCGGATTAAACGGGTTTGGATAATTTTGCGCAAGAGAAAATGCGGAAGGAATGTTTTCTTCCGAAGTTGGAACGCCGACGATGTTATCGCTGGGAATATAACCGTATTGATATGTGTTGTGGCGGTCGTGTTCAAGTTGGGGCCACGGTGAACCTTCTCTGGAAAAAAGAGAGTTTGGAAAACGATACACGCTGAGAGCATAACCGGAAATTTGAAACGCTCCTAATTGTCCAACATAAACCATCTCAACTGAACCATCGTTATTCATATCAGAAAAAACTGGTGGATTAAGAGCGGTGGCACCATATACTATGAGTGGCGACCATGGTAATTCTTGAGCATAGATGTTGTAAAAGTGAAACCTTCCTGAATCCAATGGTCCAGCATAATATCCCATTACTAATTCAGGTATTGAATCATTGGTAATGTCAACAAGTAGTGGAGGAAGTTCCTGGTAAAGATTATTTATAGGCCAGTTAGGAAAAATACTTCCATCTAAGTTGAAAATGTAGTGATTATATGACCTATCGCTAACTACAAAATCAATATTTCTACTTCGATTTACATCTCCTACCGTAATTTCTCCAAATTCTTTGAAATTTTCTGAAGAAGGATTATACCAATAATTAATAATTTTTCCACTCGGTGAAAAGACATTTATTCTAGAAATAAAATTAAATGAAGTAATCTTATGAGCACTTTGAATGATGATTTCAATTGAATCGTCACTGTTAATATTGCATAATGTCGGAGAAGTAGAAACAATATAATTCGAATCAAGAAGCTTTGGCCAACCAGGTAATTGGTTTCCATTTATAGATAAAACGTGTAACCATCCAGAATCGTTAGTGTTTTGGGGCTCGCCACGAAACGAACCTATTACAATTTCCGCATTTCCATCGTTGTTAATATCTCCTATTGCCGGAAACAATGCAAATTTTCCTGGTAATGATTTAGGCCAACCAGAGTGAATTGTTCCGTCATTATGGTACACTTCAACTCGATTATAAGTAGTATTTACAATATCTAATGTATTATTGTTATGAAAATCATAAAGCGTTATATATCTTTTTCCAAAGTAATCCCATTCATTTGCAAATTGTACCGGCCATCCTTCCATAATTGTTCCATTCCTTTTAAATACATAAACGCTTATTGCTGTTCGCACAATAATATCAATGTGTCCGTCTCCATTTATATCTCCTGCTGCAATCCTAAATGTCCCATTATCCACAGATTGGGGCCATCCATTAAGAAGTTCACCAAATAAATTATAAACGAATATTAAAAAAGGTGGTGAGTTCTTTGATACAATGATATCTTCACTTCCATCTTCATCTATGTCTGCAACTACTGGTTGACTTGCCGCAAAATTGAGGGAATCAATTACGATGGGAAATCCAGATAATGGGTAAGGTGCATTTTGTGCAAGCAGGTTAGAATAGAAAAAAATAATTGTCAAAAAAAATATATTAACTGTTTTCATAAACATTTAGAATTTAGTTGAATATGTGAGTTGGTGTAGTGAAATAATTATGGAGTCCACTGTTTTTTTACCGATACTACAATTCCTACGAATTAGTTACTGTTTATAAAACGAATGGACTCCGTTTTACTAACTATATTCTCAATGCTCAACGACATACAATGTTATTGACGATGAGAAAGAATTGCTAACTAATAGGGACTGTCGTAGTAACGACACGTCACATTTTTAGTTTGCACGCCAAACGAACACGGTGGGTCTTCACAAGAAACATAAACTGTTTCCACTCCTTTCCATCCTCCATTACTGTCGAAGTAGAGGCTTTTTGCTTCAACCGTATATGTAATTTCAGGATAGAAGTTCCCAGATACAGAATATTGTCCATAATAATCTACAATGGCGTACCATGGACCACCGGAACCGCCGGTAATTTTTATAGTCATTGGGTACAATGTTTCATTAGGCGGGTAATTTTTAAAACACGTACCCTGTATAACTGTAGCCTCTGCAGTAGTAACCTTCGCAGAAGTATTCTGCGAAACGATTTGTAAAAATGTCGCTGTCGTTAGTAGAACAGCGAACATTATAAAGATGCGTTTGTACATATTTATTGAAATTTAAAATTAGAAAATTTCTTCTCTACAAATTTGTAGTGAAGGGTTTATAAAAAAATGTAAGGAAAGAAAATATTTGTCCCGCTACGGCGGTTGCAACAATTGCTCCGAACAGAGAATGAGAAATGCACAGAGAATGATATCTTCTCTTTTTTTGTGTGTGGGGGGGGAAAACAAGTGAATGACACATTCCGCAAATTATATACGGAACACGCATACAAACAAACAGATATTCACTCAACGGAAAGAGTAACCATCGAGAGAACACCATACATTTCGAAACTAAAAAACCCATTATATCATCACCGAAAATTTCTTGGGCATAAAGTAGGGAGTTTTCATTTCAATTCCAAGCAAGCAAACGAAAAACCTTGAAGGTTTCCCAAACCTTCAAGGTTTTTTTCTTACTGCTACTTCATCACAACAAATTTCTTCGTTTCCGTGTAACGCAACTTGCCAAGTTGTGTTACGGATAAACGATAGAAATATATTCCACTCGAAACATTACTTGCATCAAATTGAACTGCAAATTTTCCCGCATCTTTGTTTTCGTTGTTGAAGAGCGTTGCAATTTCTCTTCCTAAGACATCGTACACTTTCAGTGTTACAAGCGCAGCAGTGGAGAGTGTATAGTGAATAGTGGTTTTCGGATTAAACGGGTTTGGATAATTTTGCGCAAGAGAAAATGCGGAAGGAATGTTTTCTTCGGAAGTTGGAACGCCGACGATGTTATCGCTGGGAATATAACCGTATTGATATGTGTTGTGGCGGTCGTGTTGTAATTGGGGCCAAGGAGAACCTTCTCTGGAAAAAAGAGTATTAGGAAAACGATACACGCTGAGAGCATAACCTCCGGGATATCGAAAGCCAAGCGAGCCAAGTAGTACCATTTCAATGGAACCATCATTATTCATATCACTAAAAATCGGGTAATTCGTTCCGGTATTCCCTAAAACACGAAACGGTGACCAAGTAAATTCCTGCCCTAAATAGTTAAAACAATGAATTTTTCCTGTGTCTCGGATGCTTTCATAGTTTCCTAAGAAAAGTTCCGGCACGCTATCATTTGTAATATCCAGAAGTATCGGAGTATATCGATCGGCAAATGTTTGTTTAGGCCATCCCGAAGAAATGTTACCAAGTGAATCAAATATATAAGTGTTAAATTCCCAATCGGTAAGTGCTAATTCTTGAAATCCATTTTTTTTAAAATCTCCTAGCGAAACTGTACTGAATGACTTCCAATATCCAGAAGGTAATGGAGAAACCCATTGGTGAATTATACGAGAACTAGGACTTACAATAGACAATCGAGATTCATAGGAAGGGGGAGTAGAGTTGATACGCTTATCGTTAGGAATTATGATCTCAATAGAATCATCACTATTGATATTACATAAAGTCGGAGATAAATTACAAACATAACCAGAATCAAATAATATTGGCCAATTTGAAAATGCGTTCCCTTCCATAGACAGTAAATAGATCCATCCCATTCTATTTGGTGAAGGTGAATAAGAGGTAACTATAATTTCAGCAGTACCATTATTATCAACATCACCTGTGATGGGATATAACGCATGTGTTCCCAAAAGAGTTTTTGGCCATCCAGGATGCATTGAGCCGTCAAAATGGTGAACCATGATACTATTAAAAGTGGTTGTAACAATATCAAGCGTATTGTTATTGTGTAAGTCTGATAAAAGCACTGTTTTCCCGTAATTATTGTCAGCACTTATAGATAAAGTTACAGGAAATCCGTTGACACTAAGTCCATTGGAATGCCATGCGAACAGTCGAAGAAATGATTGGGCAACAATTTCAATTGTTCCATTTCCATCAAGGTCTCCTACTGCCAATGCAAGTATGTAACCTCCACTAGAGTCTGTATATGTTTGAGGCCAGCCCGATTCAATCGTTCCGTCAAGATTATAAACAAAAATTAAATTCGGTACTGAATTTTTTGAAACGATTATTTCTTCCATCCCATCATTATCAATATCAGCAAGCGTCGGTTTTACAATTCCAAAATAGAGCGAATCAATTACAATTGGAAATCCCGGAAGCAGTTCTGGTGTTGTTTGCGAATATAACGATTCAAACAACATTACAACGGAAATCAATCTATTAATTAATGAAGTAAAATATGTTTTCATACGTTTTATTCATCGGGTTTAAGAAAACACCGTGTTAGTTTTCGAGAAATAAATAGTGTGTGCGGGAAAAACCCACACCCAGTTCTTTGTTAGTTTGGATCTGCAACCCATCGAGTTGAGACGTTAACTAATATCGGTTCGCAGATTTCATCTGGACAATATACTTTATTGTATTGTGTCCCGATGTAATAACCTCCGCCGGAAGCATCTGCTTGTGCGCGAAGATTGTAAGTTCCTGCAGGTAAATTATTTCCAAAAGAATAATCTCCATCAATATTAGCTAATGTTTGATACTGTTGTTGAGTAGCAGTATTTGTTGCAGTAACGCCAGTATTAGGAATGCCGTTACCTTCATATGTTACTGTTCCGTAAAATGAACGAGGAATATTCGCGTTTACCTTCGTACTTGTCAATAATATTATTGCAGTTATTGTTGGAACCGCAATAAGAAATAAGAGAAATGCTTTTCTCATAAAAAGTTTCCTTTTGTGTTTAGTGTTTAAAAAAATTGAAAACGTTTGGAATGAAAATATTTGTCCCGCTACGGCGGTTGCAACAATTGCTCCGAACAGAGAATGAGAAATGCACAGAGAATGATATCTTCGCTTTTTTTGGGGGGGCGAAAACAAGTGAATGACACATTCCGCAAATTATATACGGAACACGCATACAAACAAACAGATATTCACTCAACGGAAAGAGTAACCATCGAGAGAACACCATACATTTCGAAACTAAAAAACCCATTATATCATCACAGAAAATTTCTTGGGCATAAAGTAGGGAGTTTTCTTTTCAATTCCAAGCAAGCAAACGAAAACCTTCTCTATGAGCCGTTCTATGAATCGTAGATAGGCAAGATTTATGATTTTGCCTAAAAAATCGTTTTACAATCATTTTCCTTTTCCCAGAAGTCTCGAGGAATTTCTCGCAGTCGCGGAGGGAGACCTCAAAATGCTCGTGGAATAGTGAACAATATTTTGCAAGAGCATAATTTTTTTCCGGCAAATGTATGAAAACATACACAGACACTATTTCAGTTTTCAATGGTTTCGTAAATACTTTTTTCTCCCTTCGCTTTTGTGTAATTTTGCCCGCGAAAATTTTCATTCATCCTATCATCACAATGGGTTTATTCTCAACTTCAAATTCTATAACCGAAGAACAAATTCTCAACACCCTTCGCTTCATTCAAGACCCTGATTTGCACAAAGACATCGTTGCGCTTGGCTTTGTTAAAAATATAAACATGAAGAACCATAACGTTTCTTTCACTATTGAATTAACAACGCCTGCATGTCCTGTTCGCGATGAAATGAAAAATCAAGCGGAAACGGAGCTGCGCAAAGCATTCCCATCGCTGAAAAAAATAGACATTGAGATGACGGCGCAGGTTCGCACAAGTGTTCGTTCACAAACACCGTTGTTGCCGCAGGTGAAAAATACTATCGCTGTTGCGAGCGGAAAAGGAGGAGTAGGCAAATCTACCGTTGCCGTCAATCTTGCCGTCGCTCTTGTAAAGGAAGGCGCAAAAGTCGGATTACTGGATGCGGATATTTATGGACCAAGTATTCCGTTGATGATGGGGATTCCCAATGGTCGTCCGCAAATATTTCAACAAAAAATTTTTCCTCTTGAAAATCATAACGTAAAAATTATGTCCATCGGATTTCTTGTTGACCCGATGCAGGCAATTGTTTGGCGCGGACCAATGGCAAGCGGTGCATTAAAACAGTTTATCACCGATGTTGAATGGGGAGAACTTGATTACCTGATTTTCGATTTGCCGCCGGGAACGGGCGATATTCAATTGACGCTTGCGCAAACATTGCCGCTCACGGGAGCAGTCATCGTAACAACGCCGCAGGAAATTTCGCTCGCGGATGTTCGGAAAGGATTTATGATGTTTGAAAAAGTGAACGTTCCGACAATTGGCATTGTGGAAAATATGAGTTACTACCTTTGTTCACATTGCGGAAATCGTGAAAATATTTTTGATTACGGCGGCGGGATGCGTGCAAGCAAACAATTGGGTGTTCCGTTTCTTGGCGAAATTCCGATTTACACCGGAACACGCATCGGCGGCGACGAAGGAATTCCGATTGTGATGAAAGAACCAAATTCTGAACAAGCGAAAGCGTTTCTTGTTGTTGCAAGAAATATGGCGGCGCAAATCAGTATTCAGCACTTGACGAAAGACTTTTCAACTTCTTCCATAGATATTCAACTCGGAACGAATTAACGTTACGAAGAACCATGCAAGATATTTTATGCCGCATAGAACGCGCGCTTTTTATTGTGCGTCCCTATTTACAAAAAGATAACGGCGATGTGGAAATTGTTCAGTTCTGCGCCGATATTGGCGTGTTGGAATTGCGGCTTCTCGGTACATGCGAAATCTGTCCGCTTTCCCGTATGACGCTTCGCGCCGGAATAGAACGAATTCTTATGCACGAAGTTCCCGAAATAAAACGCGTGGAACAAGTGCATTGACCGTATTCATGAACAATAATTCTTTTACGAAAGGAAAATACCAATGTATATCATCATTTGGGAATTTCGCGTAGCGAGTGGAAAAGAAAAAGAATTCAAGCGCGCATACGATGCGAATGGAACGTGGGCGCGTTTTTTTTCACAAGAAACGGGATATAAAAAAACAATGTTACTTCCGCAAAAGGAACGACATCACTCCTATGTAACGGTTGATATTTGGGATTCGGAAGAAGCGTATAAACTATTCCGCGAAAAACATCTCCACGAATACAATACGATTGATAATGTTTGTGAAGAACTTACTGAATCGGAAAAACATATCATTTCGTTTTCATTGTAGTTCGATGGTGTTGAAAAAATTACAGCACAACGCTTTCAACGAGATTCAATGTATTTTTCCTTGCATGGATTTGTGCAGCAATACCAAGCGGAATCGGATACATTGCGTTTATGTGTCCGTAGCGCAAACCGGAAAAGCGCGGCGCTGAAACATCCGAGAATACATCTGCAAATATTTGCGGAAGTGAAAGAGAATTGCTTTCGTTCTTTTCGCACGAGGAAAAATCGCCGAACACAATTCCCTTGGCGCGGCGAAATACATTTGCAAGTTTTAAATGTTGCAACATTCTATCAATCCGATACGGCGATTCGTCAACGTCTTCGGTAAAAAAAATACACTTGTCAAATGACGGAAAAAAAGGTGTTCCGCATAATGTTGAAAGCAACGAAAGATTTCCTCCAAGTAACGTTCCGCGCACAGTGGGATTGCGCTGTTTTCTCATCTCCATATTACCGTTCACCTCGTACCGGATGTTCGATATTGTTGTTGAAGTAAGAATGTGCCAAAAAATTTCTTCCGTTGTTCCTTGCAACGTTTCATCGAACTCAACAACCAGCGGCGCAGAAAGCGAAACGAGTTTACATTTCTTCCATAATGCAAGTTGCAACGCCGTAACATCGCTGTACCCGACAACGATTTTCGGATTTTTTTTGATAAGCGAAAAATTTATTTGGGAAAGAATGCGATGCAAACCGTAGCCGCCGCGAGCGACAAAAATTGCTTTCACGAATTTATTTGCAAACATTGCATTGAGTTCGCTTGCCCGCACGTTATCCCTTCCTGCCAAATAACCGTATCGGGAAAATATATTTCCTGAAACTTCGACACGGTAACCGAGTTTCTCCAAATAAGAAATTCCCCGTTCAACTGCTTCTTGCGTCCGCGGCGGACTTGATGGAGCAACAATGCCAAGAACATCGCCGCGTTTCAGTTTCGGTGGTTTGAGTGCTTTCATAATTTTTTTTGTGTACAAAAAACAAAAATCCCGTACACTTTCAAAGCATACGGGATTTTTTTTGAAAAAATATTTTATTTCATCAACAACATTTTCCTTGTTTCCGTGTTGCGCAAGATTCCATCTTGCGTTACACTTATCCGATAGAAATATACACCGCTTGAAAGTTTGCTCGCATCAAATTGAACTTCGTGTTCGCCCTCATCAAGTTGCTCGCTGTTGAGTAATGTTGCAACTTCTCTTCCAAGAACATCATAAACCTTCAAATCAACTTCGCTGATTGCTGATAACTGAAAGCTGAGCGCTGTGCTGGGATTGAAGGGATTCGGATAATTTTGTTCAAGCAAGAAACTCTTCGGCTTTTGTTGAAGAAAATTTTGAACTGAACTATTCATTTTCGACGGACGTTTCACAAACGTAACTTGATTGATGGGACGTATTGCATTCACCTTTAACGGGTCAAGAATATTGGTATCGTACAAAGAAATTTTTCCGCTGAATTCATTATTGACGCGTTGAATACAATCAAGAAGAATATCGGGGTCATAATCATTGCGCGTTGTTCGCGCAAGCGTATCGTACGTTAACATCGTATCTGCCATCTTACAAATATCTTCCAAAGAAAATCCGGAACACGGATTGTCTTCCTCATCGAACACAATATCGCCGAATGTTGGATACCCCGCTTGTCCGTACGGCGGCGTAATTCCACCTTTACTTGCCGCAATATTTGTGCGAAGCGTAATTAATTCAGCGACGAGGGAATTGCCATCACCGTCGTTGTATTTTTCCAGTTTCGGGTCTTTGACTTTTCCCACAAACGGTTTTCCTTTCAATAAATCACTGGAAAACGTTTGCGCAAATCCAAATTGAGGAAGAAATTTTATTAACGCCGCTCCTTTACTGATGATAAGATATCCGCGCGTTTTCAGTAATTTTTTATCAAGTATGGGAACTCCAATAATCATTCCGGGTTTTACTATTTGGCTTTTGAACGCTGCATCTCTCACATTTGCCTGAAGAGGAACAGGTGTTGGTTTGCCTTTTTTCTTTTTCATTTTTACTGCTACAACATTCAAACTTTCCTGTCGAACTGTTGTGAAACGCGTTGTATCTCCTGATTTATGTCCAACTTGTCCGAACGACCATCGAGAAAAATCGTTCACTCCTGTTAGTAACACCGTATTGTTCAAAGGGTCAGAAATTCCACCAACGTTTACAAAGTTCACGCCATCTTCGGATTTCATCAAGCGAACATCTTCCGCATCTACTCCTTCGGGAAGTTCTTCCGCATTATATCGTAGTTGCAATGTTGCGTTGTAAGAATTTCCTCCATTTGCATCAATATCGTAAAACCTGTACGCGATATATTGGTCGGGCAAATTAGGAGGAAGTGAATCGGGAAACGTCGTTACGGTTACCTGTTGCGGTAATGCATTGTTTTTTGCAACGGGAAATTCGATAAATGAATTCTGACTTTCAAATTCGTAACGAAGTGCCGTAGCATTTTTGGAAGAACTTCCAACGGCGCGCACAACAGTTCCGCGTAGAATAACAACCGATTCATCATCGAATGTTAATGCATCCGTATTCGTATTTTCGATGATGATGGAATCACCTTTTGCATCAATGGTATCTGCAATACCAATGGAATCCTCAACAGTGATGTCGCCATCTGTAACAAGGTATCCGGATTGTTCAGAAAACGATGCTTCGATTCCTAATTTATAAAACGATGTTTCTGAAACTCGCTGCATTCTGTTAGAAGTGAACTGAACGGTAGATTTTCCCGGAGAAAATTCTCCTCCCGTTGATTTTCCGGAAGTTGTAATAAGAAAATCACCATCCACCGTTATACGCGGTTGATAATTCGTATCGATAATCAAGTTCCCGGAAATCGTTACATTGCCAACTCCGATTTGTATTGGAATATCTGTTTTCACAGTAAGCGTTCCGTTAACAACTAAGCCGCCGATTTTTAATGGCGATGTCAATAATACATTTCCAGAAACAGTTTTGGGAATGAACGTTTCAATAACAACATTATCACCATTGTTGATAACGGCTTTGTGAAAACTTTTGGGAACTGTACCGTTTGACCAATTTAATGGATTGAGAAAGTTATTGTTTCCGCCTCCGCCGGTAAATGATACAGGTTCTGGTGCTTTGAAATTGATAAAATTATTTCCGAATGAATATCGGTACAAAGAATCTAATGTAACTTGAATAGTAACAGAATCCAACTGCGTTACGGTTTGCACCGGAATTCCCAATTCTATACCTATGGGTTTCCAGCCATTGATAGATTCTTCGCGAACGCGATATATTCCTGGTGATAACGTATCAAAACTAAAATCTCCCAATGTATCGGTACGTGTGGTTTTCAAAACGTTATTCATTGTATCGAGAAGTAACATTGTCCAATTTGCCTCATCCACCCAATCGTCGGGTGTTTCAGCAATGCTATCAAGGTCGCGATACACGGAACCTGATATTGAAAATAATGTCGAATCTGTCGTGCGAGAGAAAATAAGTCGAGAAGAAGAATGTGTATTATTCTGCGTTTGTTCACTATATAAAGAAATCGAAGTAATTGCCATGAACAAAAAGAAAAAAAGTATCATCCGTTTCATAACGGTGTTCCTTTCAGAAAAAGTTGATAAAATGAAATAAATTATGGGGTGAATATAGAAAAAATTTTCTGAGATTTACAAGCAGAATTTCACTGCAAAAAATTGCCGCAGAGAAATCGTTAATCGCGCTTTTGTTTCATTGCAAAAATTTTTTCCTGAAGTTTTTTTTCAACAAATGCAGGAACAAAATTCGAACAATTCCCTCCCAACAAAGCAATTTCACGAACGAGAGTTGAATTGAGGTACGTATATTTTTCGTGCGGCATCAAAAAAACTGTGCTGATATTGCTGGTAAGTTTTCTATTCATCAGCGCCATTTGAAATTCGTATTCAAAATCGGATATCGCTCGCAAGCCGCGCACAACGGCAACGGCTCCTTTTGATTGTGCGTAATCCATCAACAATCCCTGAAAACTTTCTACTTCTACGTTAAACTTTCCTTTCAACACTTCGTAAACCATTTCTATTCTTTCCTCCAAAGAAAACAACGGACTTTTTCCCGATTGTGTTGAAACAGCGATAACAACTTTATCAAAAATTTCTACCGCACGTTCAAGAACGTCAATGTGTCCAAACGTTATCGGGTCAAATGTTCCGGGATAAATTGCGATTTTCATTGTTCAAATTCTTTCTGAATATGTTTGAAAAAAGTAACGATTGTGTTTCCAAATGATTTAGTGAGTGCAATTTGTAATTTGCAATTTGTAATTTGCAATTTCCAATCTTCCAATTGTTTCGAGTGTTCCATCACGAGAAAGCCATTCGTTTTCAATAAATTATTTTCAGCAATAAGAAACGGAATTTCGTTTGTTTTTTCAAATGCATACGGAGGGTCTGCAAAAATGAGATTGAAGTTTTCTTTACATCGCTCAAAATATTTCAGCGCATCACCCTGAACGATATTGCATTTTCTTTCCACGCAAAGTTTGGAAATGTTTTTCTTCAACACATCAAGCGAATCTTCGGAATCATCAACAAACACAACACGTTGCGCTCCTCTGCTCAATGCTTCAAATCCCAAACTTCCCGTTCCGCAAAACGCATCCAGCACAGTTGCATTTTTCAAATTCAGTCGCGTTTGAAACACATCGAAAATTACCTGTTTCACTCTATCCGTTGCCGGGCGTACATCAACTCCCTTTGCAGAAACGAGCGTCCTTCCCTTAAATTCTCCGGCAATTATTCTCATTTCTTTTCTGAAAAAATTAATTCACTACTTCGAAATTCTTCCCACGCTTCCTCAAACAATTTCTTTCCGCTTTCTGTCGGATATTTTCCATTGATGCACGCAAGACACAAATCATTTTCAGAAAAACCAATGCTGCGAACAAGTCCATCAATCGTTTGATACACAAGCGAATCCGCACCCAAATCTTCCGTGATGCGTTTTAAAACTTCTTCGGAAATTTCTCCGTTCATCGGTTTACCTTCGTATTGCGGAACGAGAAGTTCATTCACGGTAGGCATTGCAATTCCGTAAAAACATGGACCGCGCAAAGGAGGAGCCGCAACTCGCACGTGAACTTCTTTTGCGCCTCCTTCTGTCTTTAAATATTTTACAAGTTGTTTTGTTGTTGCGCCGCGAACAATACTATCATCAACGAGCAGCACGATTTTGTTTTTCAACACTTCGGGCAAAGCGGTGTATTTGTTACGGATCCTTTCTTCGCGAATTGAACCTTCGATAAATGTTCTTCCGACAAAACGATTCCGCAACAATCCTTCCGTGGATGGAATCTTTAATTCGTACGCCATTGCATCTGCGCTTGCTTTTGCAGTATCGGGAACGGGAACGACAATAACATCATCGCGAATTTTTCCGTTGCTATCTTTGTGAATCCATTCGCACTTTGCAAGTTCTTTTCCCAAATTTGCGCGCGTAACGTACACCGATTTTTCATTGATAACAGAACTTGCATTCGCAAAGTACACCCATTCAAAAAAACAATGCGCTTTCTTTTTCGATTCTGCGAATGGAAGAATTTGATGTTCGCCGTTTGCGTTCACATAAATCAAATGTCCCGGCGGTAAATGTTTGTAGTTGGTTACGCCACAATTCACTAACGCATTACTTTCCGATGCAGCAAGAAACACTTCTTCATTTTCGCCATATACAACCGGGCGCATTCCCAACGAATCACGCGCAATAACCATTTCTCCGTGCGCATTGAGGAAAGCAATATTGAAACATCCATCGAACCGGTTTGCGAGATTGGAAAAAACAGTTTGCAAATTCGAAATGCTTCGCTCGCGCAATTCCAGCGTGAGAAAATGCATTATTATTTCCGTGTCGTTATTGCGAATCAAATGATAATCGTGTTCATCAAGCAGTTGCGATTTGAGTTCGCGATAGTTTGCGAGATTTCCGTTCCAGCAAAACGAAAACCATTTCCATTTATTTCCGTGCGCGCGTTCGAATGGTTGAGCAAGAATTTTATCTTCGTTTCCCGACGTCGAATACCGTACGTGACCGATTCCTTTTGTTCCGGTAAATCGCTGATATAATTCGTTCACAAATTCTTTATTGCGGCTTTGAAATACTTCGTCAACGCTTCCGATGTCTTTGTATGTATCGAGCAGTTGCAATTTTTCGGAATTGTAAATTGTAAATCCCGTACTCAATTGTCCACGATTTTGTTGATTGAGCAGTAAGCGATAAATGTACGCAAGCGTTTTGGAAGAAGGAGCAGCGTTGTGTTTTAATTTCACCGCGGCAATGCCACAATTGTGATGCAGTTCGTCAGAAGTAATTGGTAATTGGTAATTCGTCATTCGTATATCTTCATTCAATAGTAACATGCTGAATGCTATATGCTGAAAGCTAACTGCTTCACACTTTCTTCCGTCGCTTTCGCAATATCCTTCGCTTCGTAAATTGCACGTCCAACAATTGCGTGATAATTTTCTCCTGCGGCTTTCACTGCTTCGGAAACATTTCCTCCCTGCGCAATAAATCCCGGCGAATACAACACAGGATTTTTTACTCCTTTCTGCATCAAAAGATTTTTGTAGTGAAGAATTTTTTCCGGTTTATTTCCGGGAACAACAAAATCAGTTACACCTTCTTCTGCAGCGATGGAATAAATATCATCCGGCGCATCGTAGCGGATAAATCCGTCGTCATTTTCCAAAAAGTTTTTGTGCGTCATTTCTCCACCAACAATCACGCCAAGTTTTTCTTTGAACGCCGCACGAATCCATTCACGTTCAGAAGTTGGTCCTGTGAACGGAAATAAAATTATCGCATCAACCTCTTTGCATACTTCGGCAAATCTTTTTCCCATTTCTGGAATATCGTTCCCTGCTTTTTGATGGTCGTAGATAATAGGAAGCGATGAATGTTTGCGAATGGTTTCAATCACTTTCGGAAATCCAAACGCAAGCGCAAGTTGAAATCCGATTTTGTATGCACCAACGCCTTTGATGTTCGTTGTCTCTTTCACCAATGTTTTCAATGCTGAAAGCGAACTCACATCGCAACTGGGGATAATCGAACGTTGTAGTTTTATTATTTTTTTGGGTTTCACTATTGTATAAAAAACACTTTCTGTTTTATAGAAGGGGCATTGAAGTGATGGATAATTGTGAAAAGAAAATTAATCCAATACTCCATCACTCCATTACTCCACTTCTCCATTCCGCTGGATTTTCTTTCCACTTCAAAATAATTTCTTTTTCATTAGGAGAAATATACTTCATCTCCATTGCAGTTTCAATCAGCGAGGTAAAATTTGTTAGCGTGTGAAGTTTGCAATTTGCATTTTCAAAATTCTCTTTTGCTTTCGGAAGTTCGTACGAAAAAATTGCGATGCAGTGTTCGACAATTCCTCCTGCATTTCTTACTGCATTTATCGCATTAATTGAACTTCCTCCCGTTGAAATCAAATCTTCAACTACAACATAATTCTTTCCACTTTCAATTTTTCCTTCAATCAAATTTTCTTTCCCGTGGTCTTTTGCGGATGAACGGACGAACACCATCGGCTTAAAAAGTTTTTGCGCAAGAAACGAAGCCCACGGAATTCCCGCAGTCGCTGTTCCCGCAAAACCGAATACGTCGCCGATTTCATTTCCGAACATTTCTACAAAGGCATCAACAATTGTTTCGCGCTCATTCGGAAAAGAAATCAACAAACGATTATCCGTATAAATCGGCGACGTAATTCCCGAAGCCCACGTGAACGGAGGATTCGTGCGAAGCGAAACTGCGTTCAACTTCAATAATATTTCAGCGACAACTTTTTCTCGATTCATAAACAAAAAAATCCCGTGTGAGCATTCACGGGATTTCAATTTTCTTTTTAAAGACAAAAATTGGAACTTATATTTTTCTACGACATAAAATCCCAATTTTTCATTTTTCATTTTTAATTTTTCATTTTCTTTAGTGGAGACGAAGAGGATCGAACTCTCGACCTTCTGAATGCCATTCAGACGCTCTCCCAGCTGAGCTACGTCCCCAAAACTGTATTTATTTTTTCTGTTTCAAAATTTTCTACTAATTGTTGCTTTTGTTCTTTGGTAAATTTCTTCTTCAACTCCCATTCTCGCCACATCGCTTCTTTTCTC